>Ga0114922_10002191_pt1 | contig 18397 bp, 13 predicted proteins | sample AartaG_FD_100975 | JGI IMG/M metagenome (GOLD analysis project Ga0114922, IMG submission 100975) | Deep subsurface microbial communities from Aarhus Bay to uncover new lineages of life (NeLLi) - Aarhus_00045 metaG | ecosystem: Environmental > Aquatic > Marine > Oceanic > Sediment | place...
GAAGATAATAAGCGTAAAAACCTCATTGAAGCCAAGAACTATGCCGATAATGCAGCATATACAGCAGAAAAGACCCTGCGTGAGAATGGCGAAAAGATCGCGGAAGACCAAAAGAAAAAGGCCGAAGAACTCGTTGCCAAACTGCGGGAAACAGCCGCCGGTGAAGATACCGATGCAATTCGCAAGCAAACTGAGGAACTTGGCCAGCTCATCCAGCAGATCGGTGCCAGTTTATACCAGCAGGAAGATGCTGGCCAGGCAGCCGGTTCAGCTGACGGGGAGGCATCCGGCGAGAATCCTGCCGACGGCCCAGATGGTGAAGATGTGGTTGACGGTGAATTTAAGAACGTTTAAAAATAGAAAATACCATTGAAAGCACGAGAGGCGCTCGATCATCAGAAATGAAATACCGCGCCTCTCTTGATAAATAAATAATATGCCAAAACGCGATTACTACGAAATATTGGGGTTGGGAAAATCCGCCAGCCAGGATGAAATAAAGTCCGCATTCCGCAATTTGGCCCGGAAATACCATCCTGATGTTAACAAAGAACCGGATTCGGAAGAACGTTTTAAAGAAATCAACGAAGCTTTTATGGTCCTTTCCGATGAAGAAAAGCGGTCCGTTTATGACCGCTTTGGGCATGAAGGTCTGCGCAGCGCAGGCGGCATGCCGGACTGGAATACCATTGATCCGTTTGAAATATTCGAACAGTTCTTTGGCGGTTTTGGCGGTTTCAGCACACGCCAGCGCCGTAATAGTCCCCGCCGTGGTGAAGACTTATATTATTCCATCACTCTTGAATTCGATGAGACCGCTTCTGGCATTGACCGCGAATTAGAGATCACACGTGATGAAGTGTGCGAACGCTGCAGCGGCAGCGGTGCAGAACCAGGCACCAGCCCAGAAACTTGCGACACGTGTAAAGGGCGCGGAGAAGTACGCCAGGTAAGGCAAACCTTCCTCGGCTCTATGGTTCAGGTAGCTGGCTGCCCTGAATGTAGAGGAACAGGGCGCGTTATCACCCATACGTGTTCCTCCTGTAATGGGCGCGGATATGAGCACAAATCGCTCACCAAAACCATCCCTGTTCCCGCTGGAGTTGATAATGGTACACAGATTCGCCTATCAGGCGAAGGGCAGCCAGGTACCAATGGAGGCCCACGCGGTAACCTGTATATCGAGATCAAAGTTAAGCCGCATAAATTCTTCAGGCGCCGCAAGGATGATATCCTGATTGATCTGAACATTAATATTGCTCAAGCCACTCTGGGAGCAGAAGTTAAAGTGCCCACATTAAACGGCAATGAAAAACTTACCATTCCTTCTGGCACTCAGCCAGGCAAAGTTTTCAAGCTCCGCAATAAAGGAATTCCCCACCTGCGTGGTAGCGGCAGAGGGAATCAAATGGTCATTATCAACGTGGATATTCCTTCGCGCTTAAACAACAACCAGCGCCAGCTCTTTGAGCAACTGGCAGATACTTTAGGTAGTGAAGTGCTTCCGCAAGAGCGCAGTTTTCTTGATATTCTCAAGGACGTCCTTGGCGGATAAAGCCAGTTGGCTGGAAGTTTCTCTCCAGGTTTCCCCGGAACAGGGGGAAGCCGTCGCTGAAGTACTGGGACGCTTCACACAGGAGGGTGTAGTTATTGAACATTTGACAGAAGAGAACAATCTTTCATCAGTACCCATTCTTCGTAATTCCGTGAAAGTATTCGGCTATCTCTTCGCAGATGAAACAGTTGAAGAGCGTAAAATTCGATTTGAAGAGAGTTTATGGCACCTCAGCCAGATTCAACCGCTGCCAGCACCCACTTACCGCCTTATCCATGATCAGGATTGGATGGCTGCCTGGAAAAAACAATACCGGCCGCTCAAGGTCGGTAAGAAATTAGCGATTCTACCCGCTTGGGCAGAGAATACTTTCCCTGATCGTATCCCCATCCGCATCAACCCGGGAATGGCATTCGGTACCGGCACACACCCCACCACTCAGCTCTGCCTGGAAATGATGGAAAGCAAAATTCAACCCGGGCAAAATATTTTTGATATTGGCTGTGGATCCGGCATCTTATCAGCAGCAGCCATTAAACTTGGCGCAGATCGTGTGTATGGCGTGGATATCAGTGCAGCAGCAATCGCTTCCAGTGCGGAGAATGCGGATTTGAATCAGGTACGTGAAAAAATTGAGCTCTATAAGGGATCCGCCTCTGAGATCATCGGAGGATGTTTCAGTATCCTCCAGGCGCCTTTGGTAATCGCAAATATCCTTGCCGCTGTCATTCTGCGTCTTTTCGACGACGGTTTAGCAAAGTTGGTCGAACCAGGAGGATTTCTCATCCTTTCCGGAATCCTCACTCCACAGATATCTGAAGTGTCCTCCAAAGCAGAAACGTTCGGCTTACAGTTAGTCGAACAGCTTGAGATAGACGATTGGATTGCTCTTGGCCTGCGAAAATAGTAGCCCCGGCCTCTCTATTCGATCACATACTCCCATGTAATTGTAGCTTTTCCTTTCAGAGTAGCCGCCACAGAGCAGTATTTACCTTCCGACAATTCAATTGCTTTTTCTACATGGTTTGCCGTTAATCCTTTTCCTGCCAGGATGTATTTCAAGTAAATTTTAGTGAATGTCCAGGGCGGTTCGCTATCCTGCTCCGCGTTCACCTGCACCTCTAACTTCTCTAACTCGACCTTTCGCTTCTCCAAGATCGTAACCACATCATAAGAACTGCAGGCTGCCAGCGCCACGAGCAACAGTTCAGAAGGTTTCATCCCCACGGCTTCTTTTGTGGACGACATCACCACAGAATGATTGGTTGAATCTGTCCCAATAAATGTCTTTCTACCAGCCCAGCGAACAATTGCTTCTGCCATACTTCCTCCATTTTTCCAATGATTATATATTGTACGGAAATTTTTATACTAATAGTTCACAAAATCGTTTCTTGACACAGAACGTATGTTCGTGTATAGTATAGTACAAATGTCCGATAATACGCCTTTTTTAAGGAGGTAATTATGGTACGCAAAAACACAGGATTAAGCAAGCGCCATCAAATGATACTGAAATTCCTAGCCGAATTTCAGGAGAAAAACGGGTATTCCCCTTCCATCCGTGAAATCGGTGAGAGCATCAGTGTGCGCTCCACCTCTCTAGTGGATTACTACCTCAGACAGCTCGAAGAGATGGACTATATATCGCGCGAACAGCATATCTCACGCAGTATCCGTCTCCTCAAACCATTAGCACCGTCAAAATCAGCCGCGGAGCGCATCGCCGATGGCTTCCGCCAGGTTGGCAGCGCGATTGATGACCTGCTCAGCATCCCTGTAGTAGGGCGTATTGTTGCCAGCGAACCTATTCCCATGCCCACATCGGATGTAGGGTACTATGATTCTGAAAGCAGCATCGCTATTGCGCGCTCTCTCCTGCCAGCTAAGGAAAAAGCGGAAGACTTGTTCGCACTTGAGGTGCAGGGGAATTCCATGATCGATGCGATGGTTAACGATGGAGATATCGTCATCATGAAGCGCACCCAGCAGGCTGAAAATGGTGAGATGGTCGCGGTTTGGCTGGATGATAAAGATCAAACCACATTGAAATACTTCTACAAAGAAACATCTGGTATCCGCCTGCAGCCAGCCAACCCCAATATGGATCCGATTTACGTGGAAAATCCCGCCAGTTTACGCATCATGGGCAAGGTGGTCATGGTCATCCGCCAGATGAAAGGGCTTGCAGTCTAGAAATAAAACGGCTCATCACCCGCCTTCGGGCGGGTTTTTTATTTAATCCAGAAAATGGTTCACCAATTCTTTGGAAAGTTTCCAGAAGGCATCCTGCAAGTCCTGATCTTGCGAGAGGTCAGAAGCTGGATGTTCCTGCATATTTTTATAGTATTTGCCGCTAATACCTTCCACTGCAGGCGAAGAAGCCAGATAAACAGAAGTCCGTGCGCCTTCTTCAACACTCATGCCATCCAGATGATAGCTTTTCCGGAGCAGTCTTGTATTTACCACACCTGGATGCAGGACGTTAGCCGTTACGCTGGTCCCATTCAGCTTATCCGCTAGTGATTGAGTAAAGAGCACGTTTCCTAATTTAGACAAACTGTACGCGGTAAATCCATCATAGTTGGATTCACCCTGCAGATTTTCAAGGTCCACAGATTTAATTAACTTATGTGAACTAGAAGCCACATTGACAATTCTTGATGGTGTGCTGACTTTCAACAGGTCTAACAGGAGTATTGTCAGCAAGAAAGGCGCTAAATGATTGACTGCCAGGGTCATCTCAACGCCATCAGAGCTCAATAAACGATCTCCAAAAAAGTTCCCGGCATTATTCACTAACACATGCAGTTCTGTGTGTTCCCGTTTTATATCTTCTGCCATGCGCTTGACATCCGCCAGGGATGAAAAATCCGCATAGTATAAACCGACCTTTTCATTACAGGTTTCGCGATTGATGTCATCCATAGCCTGAACACCTTTTTCTTTGTCACGGCCATGCACAAGTACACGTGCGCCCATACGTGCCAACTGCAGCGCGGTCTCTTTCCCAATCCCATCCGTTCCGCCGGTTACTAAAACTGTTTTATTCTCCATGTAGATTACCTTTTTAATTCGGTTTATAAGCTTCCGTGTACAACACTACTTGAGCAATGCTACCTGCGGATGAATATACTGTTATATTGAAATTAAACGTCTCATTTGTTGTAACCAAAGTTTCTAACCGCCGTACCCCTACAAGGAATCCATCCGCATCAAACGCGGCCGCGCCAATCCAGATATCTGCCCGATCTTTCTCTTGTTCCACCTCCACTCGCATCAATCCGGAAATCGTTGCTTCCGCCCCGCCTAAAGTGCGTGTTTCTTCTTCAACAGCAACAGTCAGATAAGGAGATATGGACGCTTCTGCGATCAGCGCAGAGAACAAACTCGCAGTGGCGTCCGTGTACATTTCGGGAACTTTTTCAAGGAACACTACTGCGGGAATTGCCGCCCCTGCCGCGACATACCGCATCAAGGTCGGTGCCGATCTCTCTTCTAACACATTTCCATCAGAATCCCTGAAGGAAATTGTTGCCACGATATTTTCAAGGTCTTCTTGTCCTTTATTATCAATATGTACTGCACACCATAAACCGCCATCCCCCGTCCTTATGCAGTCAGGATCAGAAATTTGAATATTTTCCAGGATGGATTGATCAACTGCTACTGCCTGGCGGTTGTTGGATGCTGGTATTACCAGTTCATCGCCAACTATGAGGGCATTTGGCTTTGCATTCAGGTTTGCCTTTATGATCGCATCCATTGGCATACCATAATGAAGAGCGATTGATGAAATGGTTTCTCCCAATGCCACCACGTGAATTATCGGGGTCGCAGTTGGGGCAGTTACCGGAACCGTTTCTGTAACTACCGCGGTAATTTCCGCAGTCGCGGAATTATCTGCTTGCGTGATGTATGGAGTTAGTTTACTCACTCCCGGGTTATCTGATATTTGGATTCCCTGGCACCCAGCTAATATCATCAATATAATTCCAAAATAACTTGCTATTTTCATAGATGCTCGCAATTATAACCGCGGCAAGTCAGTTTTTTTTGACGCCAGATTTAAATCATGAACCATGATATATTTTGTATAGGATCAGTTCTTCAAAAAATGGTAATGGAAAATAAACCCGGTCGGTTCGCCACATTCTCTATCTCAGATTGGTCAGCTGAAAGAAAATATTTTGGTCGGTTCTACCTTTCACAGGGTTTTAAGGAAGATAAAGGGTTTACCAATGACTGCGGCCCTACCAGCCTGGCTATCATTCTCAACATTTTTCTTTTCCAGGACAACCTGGGAAAATCTCCACTGGAGAAAAGTACAATCATTAGCTCTTCCGGCTTTCTGTTCTGGGATCGCCTCCCGCAGTGGCTGCCGCGCATCGGGGGGGCAACTGCGCCTTGGGGAATAGCAAAAGCTTTCAACCGCTGGTCGCGTAAATATGATCTAAAATGGAGGGCCGAACGCAAGAGCCAAGCACGCCGTGCGCACGTCCTTGAAAATCTACTCATGGGAAAGCCGGTTACTGCTTTGAAAATCTGGAGGACAGGCGGTGCGCATTGGGTCAATCTAGTTCGCTACTCCAGCGATAAGGAGCGCCTGTATTTTCTCGATCCCAACCCATATTTGCAATACCTTCCCAATGAAAAACGCCTTCAGAGTCAATCCTGGGAAGAATTTCAAGAGGACTGGTCGCGAACCAGCTGGTGGTCCAAACTGCTTGGCATCAGGAATGAGCTGATTACGTATTCAAAACTTGACTAACTGTATTCTTATCTCCCCATTTATTAATCTGACCCTTTTACCTTAAAGGAAATATCTATCTTTCGATTGGTATAATTCTCGCATTATCATCAATCGAATATCCAACGTGGAGAAATAATGCTGAATAATCCTGATTTTCAAACTATCATCATGTCCCTGCAGCGTTTTTGGGCAGAGAAGGGCTGCCTGATCTGGCAACCGTACTATTCTCAGGTAGGTGCGGGTACCATGAACCCTGCCACTTTCTTGCGTGTGCTCGGACCAGAACCCTGGAACGTCGCTTATGTGGAACCATCCGTCCGCCCTGACGACGGGCGTTATGGAGATAATCCATATCGCTTGCAGCAGCATTATCAATTTCAAGTCATTTTAAAACCTGACCCCGGGAATCCACAGGAATTGTATCTGCAATCCTTACAGACACTGGGTATCAATCCCCAGGAACATGACATCCGCTTTGTGGAAGATAACTGGGTATCGCCCGCACTAGGCGCGTGGGGGCTCGGATGGGAAGTGTGGTTGGATGGGCAGGAGATCACCCAGTTCACCTATTTCCAGCAAGCAGGCGGCATAAACCTGGAACCTGTTTCCGTTGAGATAACTTATGGCCTTGAACGCATTGCGATGGCACTACAGGGAAACTACAACTTCCGTAATATCCAATGGAATCCGGATTTCACTTATGGAGACGTTAATTACCAAGCGGAGCGCGAACACAGTATATATTATTTTCAAGAAGCTGATATTGATCGGTTGCGAAAAATGTACGGGCTTTTCGAGAAAGAAGCTGATCTGGCGCTGAACAAAGGTCTTGTCCTGCCCGCATATGATTACATCCTTAAATGTTCGCATACATTTAATGTGCTAGATACTCGTGGAGCTGTTGGTGTCACGGAACGGCAAGCGCTATTTGGACGTATGCGCGACTTATCCCGCCGTACGGCTGAAGCATACATTGCCCAGCGCGAAGAACTCGGTTTCCCCTGGTTAAAAAAGCCGACCATACGAGGTGTAAAAGTTAAAGATCTATCTTCAGCTGAAGAACAAATGAACTTACCATCCGCGACTGATCTGCCGGAAACCGCCGATCTGCTCGTTGAAATCGGCACTGAAGAACTTCCTGCCGCGGACCTGGAAGAAGCGCTTTCCCAATTAAAAAAAGCAGTACCGGAAATGATCAACAGCTTGCGGTTATCTTTTGATGAAGTGATGGTATTGGGTACACCTCGTCGCCTCGCCGTGCATATTCGCTCCCTATCATCTCACCAGGAGGACCAGACCCTCGAACTAAAAGGTCCGCCCGTGGATCAGTCCTTCGATAAGGACGGCAACCCCACATCCGCCGCGATTGGCTTTGCGCACAGCAAAGGTCTTGAAATTAAGGACCTCACAAAAAAAAATATTGGCGGCGGCGAGTATTTGGTCGCTGAGATTCATAAAAAAGGTCAATCGATCAGTGATATTCTGCCGGAAAAGCTCACTGAATTAATTGTTAGTATCCACTTTACCAAGTCGATGCAGTGGAATGAGAGTGGGGTAGCATTCTCACGGCCTATCCGTTGGCTAGTGGGATTATACGGCAGCACAGAAATGCTGTTTGATTATGCGGGGTTGACAGCTGGCAGAACCACTCGCGGTTTACGATTTTCCTCCGCTGAGGAATATTCCCTTAAAAACGCGAAAGATTATTTTTCATTTCTATCCTCGCAGGGGATCATCAGCGACAGCAATGAACGGAAGCAGATCATTAATAAGCAGGTTGCGAAATTGCTTTCATCGGTAAAAGCATCCACCGATATTGATAAAAATCTTCTTTCCGAAGTAAATAATCTTGTAGAAGCCCCAACTGCTCTTTTGGGTAATTTTGACCGCTCGCATCTTGAACTGCCCTCTGAAGTGCTTGTGGGAGTAATGAAAAAACATCAGCGCTATTTTCCCGTGTACGATCAAGAAGGCAAACTGATGGCGCATTTCATCACCGTGCGTAATGGGGATGACCGGCACCTGGATATTGTTGCCCACGGGAATGAAGAGGTCATTCAAGCCCGCTTTGCGGATGCCGCATTTTTCATGCGTGAAGACAGCCATCATAAGCTGGAAGATTTCATACCAAAGCTTGATTCTTTAACTTTTCATCCAAAATTAGGGTCCATGCGCGCTAAATCCGAGCGTGTTTCTGACATCACCAGGAAGATTTCGGCTGACCTCGGATTGTCTGCAAAGGATAAAAAGGTCGCGGCCCGTGCTGCACAGTTATGCAAAGCCGACCTTGTTACCGATCTAGTTGTGGAAATGACCTCCCTGCAGGGTACAGTTGGTAAGTATTATGCGCTGCGTGATGGAGAAGACCTGCCAACCGCTCAAGCAATCGAAGATCATTACCTTCCCCGACAGGCAGGCGGCGTTTCTCCAAAATCCAAGCCGGGTTTGGTGGTTGGCTTAGCGGACCGGCTCGATTCTCTGGTTAGTTTATTCGCGGTTAATATGGCACCAACCGGCACTAAAGATCCATTCGGTTTGCGCCGGGCGGCTATTGGATTGGTACAGAACCTCATCCATTGGAAAGTAGATTTTGACCTCAGGGCGAGTATTGAATTGGCGTCTTCCTTCCAACCAGTCACAGTAACTCCTGCCCAAAAGCAAGCATGTTTCAACTTCATTGTCGGGCGGCTGCAGAACATCCTTCTTGAAGAAGGTTATCGTTACGATGTGGTCAATGCCGTGCTGGCGGAACAGGGAGCCAATCCTTCTGCCGCCTTAATCGGTGTGATAGAGTTAGGCAAATGGGTAGAAAAAGATGATTGGTCCACCATCCTTCCCGCTTTTTCGCGTTGCGTGCGTATTACCCGAGATATATCAGAATCATTCAATGTAAAATCGGAAAAACTCACCATGGATGAAGAGAGATCACTGCTGTCAAGTGTAGAACAAGCATCGTCCATAGTGTCAAGAGCCGGCACAGTGAATGCGTTTATAACCGAGGTTGAACAGATGGTACCTGATATCAACCAGTTTTTCGATAACGTGCTCGTGATGGATAAGGACACAATTATCAAAGAAAATCGGCTTGCTATCCTGCAGAAAATTTCCACTATGTCCAAAGGATTAGCAGACTTATCCCTGTTGGAAGGGTTCTAGGAAAAGAGGTTTATGGTGGCATCCATTCAAGGAAAGGTCCAATTCAGTGGAAAAACTGACAAAGAGATTTATAATGCGGCCATCCAGGCAGTGCCGCAAGCTGGCTTAGAGGTATGGAAAACACGAGAGTTAGCCCGCCTGGTACTCGCTCATGGCGAATACAAAGGTGAACAGGTGCGCTGTAATATTGTTACAAGTATGGTGGATGGAAGCACAACCATTACTGCTGAATCAGATAGCCTTGACATGAAAGCTCTCACACTTATCCTGAGTCGTCTGCAAAAAGAGTTAAAGGCGCTGTTAGTTTGATGAAGCAGCAATCACCCTTGCTATCCTGTAATTTTTCTATTAAAGTAAACCTATCTTGAAGATTGTTTTGTAATTTATTTCATGAATACAATTGATGAGATTAAAAATCAACTTGATATTGTAGATATCATTTCCGAATCTGTAAAACTGCGCAGAAGCGGTAAGAATTACACTGGGTTTTGTCCTTTTCATGCCAATACCCGCACACCCGCATTCGTTGTTTTTCCGGAAACAGGTACATGGCGCTGCTTTGGTGAATGCAATGAGGGTGGGGATATTTATCGATTCGTGATGAAAAAAGAGGGTGTGGATTTCCGCGAAGCATTAAAAATGCTTGCTGACCGTGCCGGTATTCAATTAGAACCATTAACACCGCAAAAAAAAGAGCGAAATGAGCGGGAAGATTATCTGCGCAAGCTCCTTGAAGAAGCCGTCGTTTTCTATCGGCATCAATTGATAAACACCGACACCGGAAAGGAAGCACGCACCTACTTGAGCGAAAAGCGCGGTATCAAACCAGAAACAGAAGAGGTCTGGGAACTCGGATATGCTCCAAAAAGTTGGGATGCTGTCCTCAATTACTTCAAGAATAAAGGGTATCCAGTAAAGGATATAATCGAAGCCGGTTTATTGACTGAGAAACAGGACGGTAAGGTATACGATCGTTTCCGCCACCGCATCATGTTTCCCATCCGAGATATGTCCGGTCAGATGGCAGGGTTTGGTGGCCGCGTGCTCGACCCGGACGATATTCCCAAATTCATTAATTCTCCCCAATCCATCCTCTTTGATAAGAGCGGTATATTGTATGGATTGGATAAAGCGCGCAAACCCATTCGCAGTTCCAACCAGGCGGTCATAGTTGAAGGATATTTTGATGTAATTGTTGTCCATCAGGAGGGGTTCCAAAACGTCGTCTCCCCGATGGGGACAGCCCTGACAGAAGTACAAATGCGCATGCTCAAGCGCTTCACCCGCCGTTTTATCATGGCGCTCGATCCGGACGCAGCTGGTCAGAAAGCAACCCTGCGGGGGCTCGAAGTGGCTCGGGAAGCACTCGACCATAATAGCGATCCGGTCTTTGATGCCCGCGGACTACTTCACTACGAATCCCGCCTGCAGGCTGATCTTCGCGTTAGCACATTGCCGGATGAACTTGACCCAGACGAAATCGTTCTCCGTAATCCTGGCGATTGGGAACAGATCATACAAACCGCTAAGCCGATCATATACCACGTTCTCGATTCTCTGACAGCCGGCCAGGATTTGGACGACCCTAAGGTTAAAAGCACAATCACTGCCCAGATTCTTCCGCTGGTAAAAGATATATCAAATCCGGTTGAGAGGGATGCATACCGCCAGCAGATCGCCCGCGTTCTTAAAGTGGATGAACGTGCGCTGCTTGATTTGGCTGTTCCTACCGCAAGAACCCGCAGATACCGAAAGAATATTCATCAACCCAGTGGCCAACCCGCTGTTACTACGTCGCCTTATTTCAATGAGCAGGAAAAGCTTTGTACGGTCGAGCGAGAAATCCTTTCCCATCTCATTAAATTACCGGAATCAAAATACAAAATTGACCGTTTTCTGCGCAGCAGCAATTTAAATCATCTTACAATTAGCGACTTTTCAAGCACGGAGAACCAGCATATCGCCAAGATGGTATTTGATTCCCTCTCACAGGATGACCTGGATCCTGTTGATTACATCATTTCAAGAATGGAAGGAGAATCCATTCTCACAGAAATCAATCACTCTCAAGCGCCGAAAACCTCAGAGGAAGAGAAAAACTCTGAACTCCGTCAACTTGAAGAGACTGTCCGCCTGGTGATGCAAGCGCGCCAGTTATCAGTTAATCAGCAGATAAAAGATTTCCGGTTCCTTCAATCCAGCCAAAATGAAGAAAATAATCGGGAACATGACATAACTCTTCAGGGCCGGCTTTTAGATTTGATTAAGAAGCGGGGTCTGCTGGACCGTGCACTTTCAAAGCCTGTAATTATCGAATGAAATTCCCCTCATGTATAATTAATCGCATACGAAAAGAGTGCGCGCTTTATAAAATGCTTGTTTTCTGAATTATTTTTAAAGATGCGTCAACAAGATATGTCACAGGAAGTAAATGGATTCAATCAGGATATTGGAGTAGACGAGAATGATATTGAATCTTTTCCGGATGATGAGAAGATGAACAAAGAAAACAACAAGGAAGACAATCAAATCATTTCAGAAAAATTATCAGATATATCTTCAGAAGTGAGCTATTCCTCAGGATTATCTCAAGACCCCGTTCGGCTGTATCTTAAAGAGATCGGCCAGATTAATCTCCTAACCGCTGAAAGTGAATTCCGCCTTGCTACACGTAACGAAGCAAATACGCGACTTGATTGGCTTAGAACCCGTGAGCTTGATGGGGATTCAGAGCAGGCAGCTCTTAACATCGTATTTACGCAGGTTCTTGCGGATCTTCACCAAACATTCAGTAATCTACAGTTATTCTGTCAGAATAATCAAGCCATTGACCTGCCGGATTTTTGTTTGGTTCTTGCGGAGGCACAGGCTCTCCGCGCTCAGTGGAATATTGATGAGCCGTCCTATACGCGCAGTTACCTGGAAATCTATTGGAATGAAAATAGAAGAATATCCGATGAAGTGCGCGTGGAAGTGATCAACGGCCTTATCCAGGAAGTATATGCGTTTTTTTTAGCAAGCTATCTGCTGCCAGATGATACCGCGTTATATCTTTTGGGATTCCTTCAAAAAAAAGGCAAATTGCCAACCAAACGCACGATGGTTAAACATCTTCCAGGCACAGATGTGATTATAAAGACATGTGAACATATCGAATTCCTTTCGGATGAAGCCACAACCGTACTCATCAGGGCAAATTTGCGCCTTGTCGTAAGTGTAGCAAAAAGATACCTCGGGCGGGGAATAAACTTCCTGGATTTGATACAAGAAGGTAATTTGGGACTCTTGAGAGCAATCACCAAATTCGATCCTGCGCGCGGCTATAAGTTCAGCACCTATGCCACCTGGTGGATCCGCCAATCCATCAGCCGTTATATAGCCGAGCAAGCGCGTACTATCCGCATTCCAGTGCATTTATTTGAATCTATATCAAAGCTTCTCCGCATTCAACGCTCACTTGTGCAGAAACTTGGGCGCGATCCTACGCCCGAAGATCTGGCTCTTGAATTTGATTTGCTATCTACAGAAGATCGAGCACATATTAAGGACTTGCTTAGAAATAGTGACCCTATCGATAAAAAACTTCAAGAGCGCTGGGATATGGCTGGCGAAAAAATACAGCGAATCCTTAAATCCGCAGAAGAACCCATCTCGCTCGAACGGCCCATCGGTGATGAGGACAGCAGCCAATTGGGAGATTTTATCGAGGATGATGAGGCAGTTGAACCAATGGATGCTGCCGCTCGTGAAATGCTGCGCGATCAGGTCCAGAGCGCATTGGGAGCACTTTCTGAGCGTGAGCGCCAGGTTCTGGAATTACGGTTTGGCTTGATTGATGGCAAAGATCACACGCTTGAAGAAGTCAGCAATTACTTTAATGTGACAAGGGAACGGATTCGCCAGATAGAAGCCAAAGCGCTGCGTAAACTCCGTCATCCAACACGCAGCCAAGAACTGCGTGAATATTTATGAAAAATATGATGGTTTACTTGCTTGCAGGTGTTTTTTATGCGTGATATAATGCAAACGCAACAAAAAAGCAGGTCGTTTCAAACTGGGCAGTTCAATAAAGATATTTTTTAATTGCCCATAAAATCCCAAATGAATGAAAAATAAGCTTTTCTAATCACAGATTTCAATCATGGGCGGCGCTCTTACATATCACATTTAAATCAAGAAACAGGTTATTTAAAATGAAAATTGCAGAATTAGAATTAAAACCATTATCTGAATTGCGAAAAACAGGTGAGGAGCTCGGCATTCCAGACGCCATAAAACGCAAGAAAGAATATCTCATGGTCGCCATCGCCAGTCGGACAGTGGAAGAAAGCAGCGAAGATGGGGCGGGAAAAGTGGAGAAAGGTGGCGGCATCCTCGAGATCATGCCCGAAGGTATTGGCTTTCTGCGCGAGAACTATCAGATGAGCAAGAATGATATCTATGTCTCGCAGGCACAGCTGCGCCGATTAGACCTAAGAAATGGCGATCTTGTTTTCGGTAAAATTCGCCCCCCACGGGAATCCGAGCGCCATTATGGACTTGTGCATGTTGAATCTGTCAATGGAACACCTGTTGAGGAATCTAAACCCCGCATTAAATTCGCAGATCTCACACCTATCTTTCCTGACCAGCTTATCGATCTAGAAACCAAGGAGAGTGTCCCATCAAACCGCCTGATCAATATGATTGCACCCATAGGCCGCGGTCAACGCGCTTTGATAGTGTCTCCTCCTAAAGCAGGAAAAACCACAATCCTTAAAGACGTCGCTAATGCTATCTCTGAAAATTACCCGGAGATCAACCTGATGATCAGTCTCATCGGAGAACGCCCCGAGGAAGTTACCGATATGGACCGCTCTGTTCAAGGAGAGGTGGTTGCCTCTACCTTTGATGAACCTGTTAAAGCGCATGTGCGTACTGCAGAAATAACACTTAACCGTGCCAAACGGCTCGTAGAGATCGGCCATGATGTCGTTATTCTCATGGACAGCCTCACGCGTTTAGCTCGTGCGTATAACCTCGTGGTAAGTCCATCTGGTCGAACACTTTCCGGCGGTATGGATCCCTCAGCGATATACCCGCCCAAGCGTTTTTACGGGGCCGCTCGAAATATTGAGGATGGCGGCTCATTGACGATCATCGCTACTGCATTGATAGATACAGGATCTCGCCTGGATGATGTGGTCTATGAAGAATTTAAAGGTACCGGGAATATGGAATTGCATCTCTCCCGCCGCCTGCAGGAACGGCGCATTTTCCCGGCTATCGACATAGAACGGTCATCTACCAGGCGTGAAGAACTTCTTATCAGCCCCGATATTCTCAAACAGGTCTGGCTCATGCGGCGTATGTATCTCCAGATGATCAGCAGCCCCCCTCAGGGCGCAGGTATGGATGCCGCGGTTGCTTCAGATGCAATTATTAACAAGATGAATAAGACCAAGAACAATATCGAATTTTTGGAAGCATTAACTGCAGAGAAGTAAAGTGGCTGTCTTTAAAAAGAAAGAGAAAAAACCGGAAAAAATCCGGGAAGGACGCACTTATCCCACCTGGTTGGTCACCGCAACCTGGACCATCGCTGGACTCATGGTCGGGTTAATGGGTTTCTCCCTATTCCAATATTTTTCAGGGCAGTCACTTTTTGCTTTCATCAGCAGGCCAAGCCGGCTGGCTGACAGCACTACTGTTTCTTCCCTGCCAGATTTCGCGCCTTCAACATCATATGAATCCGTCGAACGTAGCGCGAATCCTGATACTGTTCTACCGGTTGGTTCCCGCAAGGAAGTGGTTGAATATACTGTGGATATAGGAGATTCCCTCTTTGGCATCGCCGAGCAGTATGAGGTAGAACCGGAAAGTGTCTTGTGGGCAAATTCAGATACCCTCAATGATGACCCGCACTTGATTTCCGTTGGTGTAAAATTGAGGATCCCCCCAGTTAACGGCATCCTCTATCAATGGAAAGAGGGGGATAAGCTGGATGAGGTAGCTGCCAAATACCATGCATCTGTAGAAGATATTCTCCTCTACCCCGGTAATGGTCTTGATATGACCGATCCAGTCATCGAGCCAGGTATATTTCTGATGATACCTGATGGGTACCGTCCTTTGCAGCCCTGGGTGGTGCCGGTTGTAGCTGGCGACAATGCCGGCGTTACTGCGCAGATCTCCGGGCCTGGATCATGCACGCCAAGCGGCGGCGCCTCTGGATCATACTCATTCGGCTGGCCGACTCCCTACTTTGGGGAGATTACCGGCAATGATTACTGGAGCGGCCATCAGGCAATTGATGCCAAATGCTTCCAGGGTGATTCCATCTTCGCTTCCGATTCTGGTGTTGTCATTTACGCGGGCCCGATCAGCGGTGGATACGGAAACCTTGTTGCTATCGATCATCAGAATGGGTATCTTACCCTTTACGCCCACTTAAACGGTTTTAATGTGGCTTGCGGGCAGAGTGTCTCAAAAGGAACGGTAATCGGCTTCTGCGGATCAACCGGCAATTCAACCGGTGCCCACCTGCATTTTGAAGTTCGCCAGAACGGCGGCTTTATTAATCCCTGGCATGTATTGCAGTAAAGAGAATTAATGAAGATCGAGCCCGCGAATGTGGGCTTTTTTATAATAAACTTGGCGGATTCACATCAATCCGCCAACCATCCAACTTCATTTGTCTTACAATCAGTTCAGGCCGGTTGCCTTTTAGGACAATCTGCCAGCGGTAATATCCGCTTCTTTTTCCGAAATATGGCGGTGTGGGGCCAATTATCTTCAGGGTTCTGTCCGCATTGTCTGCTAATATTTCTGAAATTTTCGAGGCAAGATCCATTGCCCGTTTTTCCGCTTTTTTCTGGTTAAGATCACGTGTTTCAAAGCGGATAATTTTAGAAAAAGGTGGGTACTGCAGGTCCCTTCTATGATCCAACTCCGCGAGATAAAATCCTGCAAAATCATGCTCAGCCGCATACTGTATCGCATAGTGCTCCGGCTGAAAAGTCTGTATGATCGCACTTCCGCCTAATCGGCTTCTCCCCGCACGACCGGCAACCTGTGTCAGGAGTTGAAATGCCCGCTCCCCTGCTCGGTAATCTGGAAAACTCAGCCCTACATCGGCCATAATTGCGCCTACCAGCGTAACCAACGGAAGGTCCAATCCTTTTGCCAGCATCTGAGTGCCGATAAGCACATCCGCATTATGTCGTTTGAAATGGGAAAGAATAATCGCTTCAGATTGTTTTCCGGCAGCTGTGTCTGCATCCCAGCGTAAAATCCGGGCTGAAGGGATCAGCTCTAGGAGCGCCTTTTCTACTCGTTCTGTGCCCATCCCGTATTGGCGGATACGTTGTCCGCCGCATTCCGGACATTTTTTCATCAGGTTTCGTGTGTAACCGCATGTATGGCACATCAAGCGCTGGGTGTCCTGATGATATGTCAATGGGAAATCACACCTTGGGCATTGGATTGTGTAGCCGCAGTCCCTGCAGAAGATGATGGTCGTGCTCCCCCGCCGGTTGAGATAAAGTATTGCCTGCTGCTGCTCATCAACAACTTTACGCAGCGCTTCCTGCAGGGTTCGGCTGAATATTGACCGGTTTCCCTGCTGCAGTTCTTCCCGCATATCCACAATCTCAACGCTCGGTAGCGGTAAATACTGGGCCTTTAAATGCTCCCCCATACCGCCGGTTTGTGTGGCGATCCGCTTATCAAGGTTGATCACCGGCCATCGGTGATGCTGGGCGCGAAAATATAGATCCACATTTGGTGTGGCTGACCCAAATATGACTGCTGCCCCTGTGATTTTCCCTAACATGATCGCTGCTTCTGCGCTGTGGTACACGGGGGCCATTTCCCCCTGATAATAGGAATCATCGTGACATTCATCTAATATGATCACTCCGGGGTTCGGCACTGGTGTGAACAAGGCGCTCCGCGGCCCTATCAACACAGAAATTTCTCCCCGCCTTGCACGCCGCCATGTGTCATAGCGCTCACCTGGTGATAACCTGGAATGAATTACCCCAACCCTCCCAGGAAACCGGTCTAAAAATCGTTGAATGGTTTGCGGGGTAAGTGATATTTCTGGCACTAAAACAATAGCTTGTTTACCAGCCTTTTCTGTCTGTTTTACTGCCCGCAGATATAGCTCTGTCTTTCCAGAACCAGTGATTCCCCGGATAATTACTGGTAGAGATTCCAGGGATTTTAGTGCTCTTCGTATCTTCTGCCAGGCAGATAGCTGGTCTTTCGTCAATTGTGGTTTTTCTGTTCCTTCTGGTGAAAATTTTTCAACAGGATCCCGGATAGTTTCTCGAGAATTGACTTCAACCATTGCACGTTCTTCCAGATATCGAATATCAGCGGAGGATGCGCCTGTGGATGCATAAATATATGATACATCGACATATTTTCCCTCTCTAACCAGCAATCCTAATATCCTTCGCCTCCGTTCGGATGCGGTTGATCCCTTTCGGCCTGTAGCGATGGTGTTTATTGAGTCTATATTCAATTCTGGATGAAGCCTGACAGTGTTGATCTGCTTTCTTGTGGTCTTAGGTGCCGGTAAGATTGGTTGAGTGATTACCAATCCCTTGCGGATTAGCGGTCGCATGGACCTGCGCCAATCGATATGCCGGAAAGCACTATCTAATTGCCGGCCCCGCAGGGCACCTCGCTGTGTGAGTATGTTGATTAAACGCTGCTGGGTAGATGCGAAAGACGATATATCGTTATCATCTGGCAGGTCTGCTTCATACAGGGTATCAGCACGCTGTCCCAAACCCGGCGGCAGCATAGCGGTTAGGTATGCAGAAGCCGGTTGAAAATACATTTCCGATAACAATTCTGCCAGTTCGATATAATGCGAATTAACAACCGTTTCTTCATCGAGCACACCGGTTATCTCTTTTATCTCTGGGTGATCGCTTTTTGTC
>Ga0114922_10002192_pt1 | contig 18394 bp, 20 predicted proteins | sample AartaG_FD_100975 | JGI IMG/M metagenome (GOLD analysis project Ga0114922, IMG submission 100975) | Deep subsurface microbial communities from Aarhus Bay to uncover new lineages of life (NeLLi) - Aarhus_00045 metaG | ecosystem: Environmental > Aquatic > Marine > Oceanic > Sediment | place...
AGAAGTACGGGGTGTAGAAAAAGGCGGTTGAGCGGATGGAAAAGATCAGCAGCGAAGCCAAGAAAAGATACGCGGAACGAGTAAAAGAATACAAGGAACGGATCGATGAGATCAACGAAAAGAACAAGGAACTTGAAGAGCAAATCGCAAAAACAAGCAAGTCCCAGGGGTTGACCAGCGGTCAGTACCGGGGAGATCAATTCACGGATCTCGAGGCCCTCGAGGAGGTTAACTCGATTCGCTTTGAATTGGCTGATCGGTATCTCAACATCGTATCCTACTACAACCTGATGAATGCCCTTTCCCTGTCGCTTCTGGGGATAAAAAACGAGAGCTTTCTCAACGACGGGCGGAAGTCCTGCTACAAGAGCATCATTTATATGGAAGAAATCGTCAGTCCCTACATAGACGCCGCCTTCAGCGACTACAAGCAGGGCGTGGACAGTCTGGCTGAGTTCGATGACGGAGCCAAGCACCGCTTCCTCTGTAAACTTGGATTTGCCATAGATTCCGTTATCGAAGGTTTCGGCTCCGGTTCGAAGTGGAAGTGGTCCTTCGTCGAGCTCCAGGGCCGTTACGCCGTCATAGCGAAAAACCTTCTCAACCTCAAAACCTTCATCATGCAGTTGGATCCGCGGGTCGAAGGCTATTCGGAGCGCCTGGCCCACGTGCAGCTGGTTAAGAAGCTTCTTCAACAGTCGGCGGACCGATACCGGGAAAAATACGAGCTCTCTACCATGCGCCTGGATGATATCAAAAAGGCCATCCTCTTCCTGGCCGCCATGAAGCGTCTTTATGCTCTTCTCGGAGAGGTCGAAGATGCGGAAGTGGTGAAGAAAAAAATGGAGATCTGGAAGACGAAAATGGAGGACGACCAGAAGAAGAAGGAGATGGCCCAGAAAATGGAGCGGCTCAAGAGACCGGGAAGCTAACCGGAATCGGTTAGCCGCGACTTCCGTTCTTCAGATTCTGAAGGGAATCGAAAGGGTATAACTGTCCAAGGGTTGTATCCACTCTCTGGTCCCTGCCCGCGAATACCACCGGGAACTCCGCCCTCGCGAATTCGCTCAAGACCTGTCGGCAGGCACCGCAGGGTGCCACGGCTACCGCACTGTCCGGGGTAGAAATCGCGATTGCCGCGAACTCCTTCTTCCCCGCTGAAACGGCACTGAAAACAGCTGAACGTTCCGCGCAGTTGGTCAAACCGTAGGATCGATTCTCGACGTTCGTTCCCGTGAGCACCGTGCCGTCTTTGCACAGCAGAGCGGCGCCCACCCGAAAGTGGGAGTAGGGGCAATAGGATGCCTCGGCCGCCCGGCGGGCCTGTTCCAATAGCTTAGACATGTCGGCCATCGAAATCTCCTGTTCGTTGACACTTCAACTGTCTGCATTATACACTTGTGATTCAAGATCTGATAACCCGTCCATGGCAGAGAGTATTTTTCGAAATCAAAGAAGGGGAAGAGCGTTCTGGCTCTTTGCCCCGATCCTGCTGTTGCTCTACCTCCTGCTCTTTCCCCACCCCGGGGGAAAGGAAGCAATGGTCGGTCCGGTTTGGGTCAGAGAAATCACCCCCGGCGCTCCGGTCTCTGAGGGCGCGAATGCTCCCAACTGGTACTTCCGGGCTGCCGACAGCTTCGGATACGCTGATCTGCAGGGTAATTTGTACTATGTGAGCCGGAGGTTGCACAATCTAAGTTTATCGGACATCGGCTTCGTCAACTACGGTAGCGTTCCCGACCATGTGGTGTTTATGAGCTCCCGCGGGGAGTTCGAGTTCAGCATAAAGAGTCACGGATACCCCCTGATGGACTCGAGCGGTCAGGTGCTGTATTCAGTCAATACCGATCGGAGCGGGTTGAAGCGCATCGACAGGGAAGGGCAGATTCTCTGGTCCAGGAGCTTTCCTACGCTCCTTACCACCATCGCCCTGGCCGGACAGCAGTGCCTTCTCGGACTAATGGATGGACAGGCGCTGCTGATCGATGCGGAGGGGGATATTGTTTACCGGCATGAGCCTGGCTCAAGCAGGATCCCGATTCTACTGGGCGCGGCGTTATCGCAGGACGGTAATCAGATCGCCCTCATCTCCGGAATCGATCCTCAGAGGCTGACGGTGCTCGAGGGACGGACTGAGGAGTTTGTCCCCGACTTCACCCAGACGCTGGACTCGGATTTCCGCAGAGAGGTGAGGCTGAGCTTCAGTCCGGACGGCCGTTTCCTTTTCTACGAAGTGGAAGACGGCCTGGGTGTTTTGAATGTGCGCAAGGGAAGCAGCGAACGGTTGCCCGTATCCGGTGTGTTGGAGTCCATGGACTCCAGCTCAGAGTTTAGCGCCGGGGCGTTCGGGCTGGCAGAGGGATCACGGCTGTTGGTTTTTCGACCGCTGGATTCAGTGTTGCTGTCCCGTGAGGTGGGCGCAGAAGAGGTTTATGTAAAAGTTCTGGGCAACAGCTTGATTCTCGGATTCAACGGTGTTTTATTGAGAGCCGATCTGTTGGAGGAGTGATGAAAACAGCCCTTGTCGCATGTTTATTTCTGTGCATCGGTGGATTTCTGCTGCTTGCCTTCGACTGGCCGCTGGATCAGATCGTATTGACCTCCACCTTCGGCGAGCACAGGGGGGATCACTTTCACGGAGGCATCGATCTGGGTGGAGGGGAGCAGCCGATCTATCCGATCTCCTCCGGCGAACTGGTTTTTTCTTATAGGGAAGGGGAGGATTATACCTCCCTGCCGACCGGTCTGGGCAATTTCCTGGTCCTGCAGCATCAGGGGGGAATTCAGTCCCTCTACGCCCATCTGGCCCAGGGGAGCTTGGAAGCGAATCGTAGGAGTTACGACCGTACCCAGGCTTTAGGCACGGTCGGCTCCAGCGGCTACTCCTCCGGGAAACATCTGCATCTGACGATCATCGATACGGAGATGAAAACCGTCATCAATCCTCTGCTACTGCTGTCGCCCCTGCCCGACGGGCAGGCTCCGCAGATCAAAGAGGTCTATCTGCACAGCGGCCAGGAGCAGATCAGGTTGGAGGCGGGGATGAGCCTGAACAGGGGGGAAGGACAGTTGTTTGCCACCGTCTATGATCTTCGAGAGGATGTATCCTTTCTCTGGAAACTCGCCCCCTACAAAGTGTACTTGACCCAGGATGGCAGGGAGATCACCTCGTTTACCTTCGATTCCCTGTACAGTGCGCCGGCTCCGGCGGAGGGATCTCAGAATCTCGTTCTGATGAACACGGAGAAACATTTTTCCGATGTCTACGAATCATCCTGGCGCCTGAGCTTGGGAGGGATAAACCTGGTACCCGGGGAAACCACGCTCACGGTCTTTGCCGCGGATTTTGCCGGTAACGAAAGCTCCAAAGAGTACACCCTGACCGTATTGGAGTAGCGGATGAAAACCTACTCAACGATTCCCGGTCTGGAGCGCTCCAGGATCATTTCCTGCAATCTCTGTGGCGGATCGAAGCACCGCAAGATACTCGAGACCCGCGACTATACCTTCGTCCGGTGTACCGATTGCGGACTGGTCTACCAAAATCCCCAGCCGGTGTTCGACGATTTGAAGGTCCGTTACGGTCAGAACTACTACGAATATGAGCTGCGGAACGAAGAGAATTTCTTTCATCTGATGAAGCTCGGCCTTCGGGATATCCGCTTCTTCGAACGCACAGCCGATCTGGATCAAAACAGGAGATTCCTCGATGTGGGGTGCGCCACCGGGATGTTGCTCGAGTACATGCGCGAAAGAGGATGGGATGTTCAGGGAGTGGAGTTGTGCCGGGAATCGGCGGACCACGGGATACGGGGCAAGAAGATCGATATCTTTATCGGTACGCTGGAGCAGGCCGCACTGCCCGATTCCTCTTTTCCTGCTGTCCACTTTTCTCACCTCATTGAACATGTACCGGACCCCAGAGCGTTTTTCTTGGAGGTTCGCAGGATCCTGGTCCCGGGAGGGTACGTGGTGGTGGTCACTCCCAATATCGACGGATTACAGGCCAGGTTGTTCCGTGAGAGATGGCGCTCGGCAATTGCGGATCATCTGACTCTGTTTTCGAAAAAAACCCTGCGGAAAATGCTTGTTGCTGCCGGATTCCAAATCCTGCAGACCGTGACCTGGGGCGGATTGGCCAAGGGAAGCGTGCCGGCAGTGGTGAAGGGTCCCGTCGATTTCCTGGCGAAGCGCTTGGGCTTCGGGGATGTGGTTCTGACGTTGGCTCGCAAGCCATAGACCGGCACTGCCCAATCTACACACGGGTTGACTTTCTTTTCTCCCCCATCTTAGGATTAGCCCTGATGCACCGATGGAGGTCTGAATGAACAAAGAGAGCCTTCAATCGATCCCTCTGGAGGAGTTGCTTGCCATGGCTAGCGAAGAGGGATACGAAGAGGGCGGGGCCGCCGATCGAGCGACCCTGACAGAGTTCGTTCTAGAAAACCTGAAGGACCGTGCCAGGGAGAAGGAACAGGAGAACAGTCCGTCGGTCCGGGTACAGCAGAGCAAGTATCAGATTACCGATCCTGCATCCATGGAATGCGGAGGCTCGGAAATCTGTCCGATAGCGGATCGATACAACCAGAGGAAAATCGTCTTCATGGTGCGGGATCCCCACTGGGCGTTCGCTTACTGGGAACTTGACAAAAAAACCTACGAGGATCTTCCGGACAAAGAGGAGAGCACCCAGTTGATTCTGCGAGTGTACGAGACAGAATCCACGCAGCACCCCTCCTTCGATATTCCGATCCATCTTGCCGATACCAGCTGGTACATCTACCTTCCCAATCAGGATTGCAGCTATATCTTGGAGCTGGGAATTATGAGCCAGAGAGGATACCTCAGTCTGGCCAGGTCCAACACGATTCGCACTCCCCGGGAAGGCTCTGCTCAAAGCCAAGACGATGTTCCGGACTTGCATTCCGAGTTTAATGCCTACTACGGGGGTGGAAGCTCCGGTTCCATCCCGCAAAGAATTCTTGCCGTCGGCCGGGAGTAGAGAGTGGGATATCTGGCCCTGGTCTTGCATTGGCACCTGCCGTATGTGAGACATCCGGAGCATCCCCGTTTCCTCGAAGAGGATTGGCTCTTCGAGGCTCTGTCGGAAACCTATATTCCTCTGCTGAGTCTCTTCGAACGCCTCCACAGAGAAGGGGTACCCTATCGTATCACCCTTTCGATCTCCCCCACGCTGGCGGAGATGCTGCGGGATGAGCTGCTTCAGACGCGGTATCTGGCCTACCTGGAACGGTTGATCGAGCTTGCCGGCCGCGAGCTGCGCCGAACAGAGGACGAGCCCCTATCGAACAGGCTGGCCCGGATGTATCTCGCGCGTTATAGGAACTGCCGGAAGATATTTCGTGAGCGATACGGCTGCAACCTTCTCGACGGCCTGATTCATCTGGAGCGAGAGGGGGTTGTGGATCTTATCTGCTCGGCCGCTACGCATTGCTTCCTGCCGGTATTTCGGGTGGTTCCCCAGGCGGTAAAGGCTCAGGTGGAGGTAGCGGTCCAGTCGCACATTCGCAACTTCGGCAGCCATCCGAAGGGATTCTGGCTTCCCGAGTGCGGATACTATCCCGGGGTGGAGGAGTATCTGAAAGCTCAGCGCCTTCCCTATTTCTTCGTGGAAACGCACGGAATCCTCTATGCGGATGAGCGCCCCCGCTATGGAGTATACGCGCCCCTGTACTGTCCCAACATGGTCGCTGCCTTTGGCCGTGATCCCGAGTCGGCCAAAACGGTTTGGTCTTCCCGGGACGGGTACCCGGGTGATCCTGTATATAGAGATTTCTATCGGGACATCGGTTATGATCTTCCACTGGAGTATTTGCGGGACTTCCTCCCGGACGGGAGGATTCGGGTGAGTACGGGGATCAAGTACCATGCAATCACCGGAGCGGGGGATGAGAAGCGCCTGTACAATCCCAAAGCTGCGGCCAAGAAACTCGAGCTGGACGCCAATCACTTTGTCTCGCAACGGATTGAACAGAGTACACGCCTGTCCGCCCTCATGGACCAACCGCCGCTGATCGTCTGCCCCTTTGATGCGGAACTTTTCGGTCTTTGGTGGTTTGAAGGCCCCCAGTGGCTGGAGGCGGTGTTGAGAGCGGTGGCCGCAGCTTCGGCTATCCGCCTGACCACCCCGGGACAGTACCTGGAGGAGCTCCCCAGGCAGCAGGTTGCCCAACCCTGCTTCTCGAGCTGGGGAAACAAGGGCTACGCGGAAGTGTGGCTGGAGGGAAGCAACGACTGGATATACAGACATCTGCATCAGCAGGCTATCCGCATGTCCGAGCTGGCGATGCGTTTTCCAAATGAGAAGGGGTTGCGCAAGCGGACTCTGGAGCAGGCTTTCAGGGAGATGCTCCTGGCTGAAGCCTCGGACTGGGCGTTCATCATGAAAACCGGAACGACCGTCCCTTACGCGGTGCAGCGCACCAGAGAGCATATCTACAACTTCACTCGAATCTACGAGTCTATGATGAGCGGCGGTCTCCAACAGAAGTGGTTTCTAGGCGTCGAGGCCAGGAACAATCTCTTTCGAAAAATCGATTACAGTTGCTGTGTGACTTGATCTGCCCTCAGTGATCGATGCTGATTCGCTTATCCAGATCTATTAGTTGAAACGTATTGTACAGGGTATCGCTGCAGCCGCTGATGCGGATCGCTCTGTCCTGTTCGGTTAGACTCTTGCGCAGCAGCAGGATCTTCCCGATACAGGTGGAATTAATCGAAGGGACCTCGCTGAGCTCGAGGGTGATGGTCTTGTGAGCGCCGTTTGCAAGACTGTTGAGTTCCAGTTGAAATTGCTCCGCTGCATCTCTGTCCAGAGAACCGGTTACCTGCAGTTGCACCTCTTGTTCTGAGATCTCTTTGCGCCTAAACATCATCTGCTCTCATCATCAGGACTGGGCATCTCCCCGATCCTCCCTTTCCTCTCCGTCGTTGCCGGAATTTTTTTCCTGATCGACCAGGGTGAAGCGGCGAACAGCACCTTCCCGTTCCTCCATTTCTTCGATCAGCAGTACCGTCTGGAAAGGAATCATCAGGTGCTTAGAGCTTCCAAATGCCTTAATGACATCGTCTTCCGCCGGATTTATAATCAGTTTTTTCTTGTCGGAAAAGACAAGATCTTTGATCGAAACGAAGTACGGATGGGTCAAATCCAGGCTCTTGGCGGTGAGTTGTACTTCTTTGTCTTTCCACTTGAAATGAACTCGGTATAGAGACAAATCTCTTCCCCCTTCAATCCTCTTCAAGATACAGATTTCTCGCACCGGCGTCAATTTGGCTGTTTTGCATAACATATATATAGTAGATTAACCTGTGCCGGTCAGAAATCGCGTCGGGACAGAGAAAAGATTATTGACAATCGGGGGAGATGGGATAGTATAGATAAAAAGTGGGAAAAAGTGGGGGAAATGACCTTTTAGGTGGTGGGTTAGGGTATGTTGACGGGAGAATATAGATATTCGCTAGATGATAAAAACAGATTGATGATACCCGCTCGAATACGCTCCGACATCACCGGCAACTCGGTGGTGCTCACCCGTGGTGTGGACCGCTGCCTGTGGCTGTTCCCCCACGAGGAGTGGAAAAAAATCGCCCAGAGCCTGATTGGATCCACCTCACTGTTTCAGGAGAAGGCCCGGCTCATGCAACGGCGAATCATCGCCCCGGCCCAGGAGACTGAAATCGATCGATCGGGCAGAATCATTATCCCCACGACTCTGAAAGAGTTCGCGGCGTTGAAGAAGGAATGCATTATTCTCGGTATCCAGAGCTATATCGAGATCTGGGATGAGGAGAGCTATTTGGCCTACCTCGACCAAAACGAGAACAAGTTCAAGGAGGCTGCCGAAGAGATAGGAAACAAGATTGCCCTGTAGTAGTGGGGAGGGGAGCGTGTATATCCACAAGCCGGTTCTTCTCAACGAGGCAATGGCTGCCCTGAACGATCAGAAAGAGGAGCTGGTATTTATCGATGCCACCCTCGGCGAGGGTGGGCACGCCGTAGCCTTTCTTTCCAGGAATCCCCGACTCATTCTGTTCGGAGTCGAAAGAGATAAGAGCGTCATGGAGCGCGCCCGCAAACGACTGGATCGTTTCGGCGGGCGGGTCAGGTTATTCCGAATGGATTACTGCGAGTTCTTTCGCTCCCTCACGGAGCTGGTGGATCGCTCACCGCAGCGGATATTTTTCGATCTGGGAGTATCGATGTTCCATTATCAAGCCAGCGGCAGAGGCTTTTCTTTTCGTCGGCCGGAGGCGCTGGATATGCGACTCGATATCGAAAAAGGGATGACGGCTGCCGAGCTGATTGCCACCAGCTCCGAGGAGGAGCTCAGGAATTTGATCCGAAGTTATGGGGAGGAGCGTTATGCCTCCGGAATCAGCGCCGCGATTGTGCGCCAGAGAGAGAGAGGGGTGATCGAGGATTCAAAAGGTTTAGCCGAGATCATTTGGAAAGCGGTCCCCCCCCCCTACCGGTACGGGAGGATTCATCCGGCTACGCGGACCTTTCAGGCACTGCGGATCGCCGTGAACGGAGAACTGGACCTGCTGGAGGCTGTCCTTCCCCTCGCCTTCGCCTGTTTGTCTAACGGGGGGAGGATGGGGATCATCAGCTTCCACTCTTTGGAGGATCGTATTGTGAAGCGCTTCTTTCGAGAACGCAATAAGTCCTGTACCTGCCCCCCGGAATCGCCGATCTGTCAATGTGGGGGCCAGAGGCAGGCACGGTTGCTGACTCGAAAGCCCGTCATGGCTACGGAGGCGGAGATTCAAGACAATCCCGCTTCCCGCAGCGCCCGCCTCAGGGTCCTGGAGAAAATTGCATGAAGCTTCGATCACCCCTGTTCTTTATCATGATCCTCGCTTTCCTCTCTCTGTTCTTCCTAAACACCTGGCAGGGTTTCCGCTACCAGGAGTTGGAGAGGGGGGTCGGGAGGCTGGAACAGGAACAGAAGAACTGGTTGGAAAAGAACAAGAAGGTCATTGCCGCCCTGGCCGTGCTGAGCTCCCCCGAGCGCATCAGAACCCTGGCCGAGGACTCTTTGGGATTGAAGCCGCTGCAGGGGCAGGAGCTCATCGAAATCGAACTGGGGGGCGCCGAGATTGACTGATACGGTGGTTGGAAGCACAACCCTGTCCCCCGAACAGGCCTGCCGCTTTGCCGGTGCTCGCTTTGCCATCAAGGGGGCGCAGGAGATCCACGGGGTCGTGGTAGATTCCCGGCAGGTTGAAGAGGGTTTTCTCTTCGTAGCTCTTCCCGGGCAGCGGGTCGACGGGCATGAGTTTATCCCCCAGGCGATTGAACGGGGAGCTGCGGCGGTAATGTGCGGGGCCGCGCAGTGGAGCAAACGGCGCGGCGAGCTGGAAGGTCTGTTGGAGAATCGGAGGTCGGTCAGCGTAATTCAGGTGGCCGATACCCTGGAGGGCCTGCAGAAGATGGCAGAGGCTCGCCTGAGACAATTTCCTCAAGCTTTGAGAATCGGGGTCACCGGGAGCAACGGCAAGACCACGACCAAAGAGATCATCGGCGCGATCATCGCCCTGGACAGGCCCACGGTCATCAGCCAGGGAAATCTCAACTCCGAGATCGGTCTTCCCCTGTCCTGCTTTCGTGTCCGCGCCGAACATCAGGCGGCGGTGTTCGAGATGGGGATCAATCATCCGGGGGAGATGGATATCCTGGCGGACATCTACCGTCCCGATATTGCCGTAATCACCAATATCGGCACGGCTCATATCGGATTGCTCGGCTCCAGGGAGGCCATCGCCCGGGAGAAGAGGAAAGTCTTCAGCTACTTCGACGGCACCCAGAAGGCCTTTATCTGCGAGTCGGAGAAATACGAGGATCTGTTAAAGGAAGGATTGCGGGGCAGCATCGTTCGATTTGGACCGACACAGACAAGAGGGTTTGAAGGAAGTGAGGATCTGGGGCTGGGTGGAACCATCATCCACTGGGAGGGGCTCCAGATCCGCTTCCCCCTTTTCGGTGCCCACAACCTTCGAAACGCATTGGCCTCAATATCGGTATCGGCAGAATTGGGTATTAGCAAAGAAAATATAAAAGAGGGGCTGGAATCCGTCCGTCCCCTTTTTGGGCGATCTCAGATTATCCGCGGCGCGGTGACCGTAATCCAGGACAGTTACAACGCCAATCCCGATTCCTTCGGGCAGGTTTTTGCCTTTATCTCCGCCCTGCCCTGGCCGGGGAGGAAGATCGGGGTCCTGGGAGCGATGGGGGAATTGGGTGAGTACAGCGACGAAGCCCATCGACGGGTCGGCGGTCAGGCAACTCTTTGCGATTTTCAAGGGTTGTTTCTCTTCGGAGAACAGATGGGCAGCGCCTACCAGGAAATCAAGAAACAGGCCTTCAGAGGTACGGTGGAGTGGATGACCGATCTCGAGTCACTGCGGACCAGCCTGCGCTCCTATCTGCGGGAGGGGGATCTGTTGCTGATCAAGGGATCTAGGGCGGCGGAGATGGAAAGACTGATGCCGGATTTCGGCGCAGGGTGAGCCATGGTACTGAAACTGCTGTATCCGCTGGTGAAATACTTCACGGTTTTCAATGTTTTTCAATACATAACCTTTCGCGCCGCCTATGCGGCTCTGACCGCGCTGGTGTTCAGCCTGCTGGTCGGACCGTGGATGATCCGCAGGCTTCAGGAGCTCAAAACCGGGGAGTCGATCCGGGTGGATGTCCCTGAGCGCCATTTATCGAAAACCGGAACCCCGACAATGGGCGGGATCCTGATCATCCTTGCCATCCTGCTCTCTGTGCTTTTGTGGCAGGACTGGAACAACTACTACACCTGGATTCTGCTGGGGGCGACCCTGGGGTTCGGGGTGATCGGCTTTGTGGATGATTATCTGAAGGTATTCAAGAAGAAGCAGCGGGGCTTGAGAGCGGGTTTGAAGTTTTCCGGTCAAACCCTGGTCTCTCTGGCCGTGGTGCTGCTCCTGTTCCACTTTCGAAACGAGCATACCACCCTCCTGTACGTGCCCTTCCTCAAGACTCCCATAGTCGACCTATCCTACTGGTATATCCCCTTCGCCGTGTTGCTACTGGTGGGATTCAGCAACGCCATCAATCTGACCGACGGCCTGGACGGACTGGCTACGGGACTGGTTATCATGGTGGGTATAACCTTTGGGGTTCTCTCCTACCTGGCCGGTCGTGCCGACTACGCCGCCTATCTTCAGATCCCCTTTATCCAGCACAGCTGGGAGATCAGCGTCTACAGCCTGGCTCTGGTGGGGGCGGCTGTCGGCTTCCTCTGGTTCAATACCCACCCTGCGGAAATCATGATGGGAGACACCGGCAGTCTGTCCCTGGGTGGGGTGGTCGGCGTTATTGCCCTGATCACCAAGAAGGAGATTCTGCTGTTCGTCGTGGGCGGGGTATTCGTGATCGAGGTTCTCTCGGTGGTTATCCAGGTCATTTCCTTTAAGTTGACCCGTAAGAGGGTGTTTAGAATGGCTCCTCTTCATCACCATTTCGAGCTGATGGGCTGGCCCGAATCCAAAGTGGTGATACGGTTTTGGATCCTGGGAGGATTGTTTGCGATCTTGAGTTTGTCCACGTTGAAGATCCAGTAGGAGTTATAGAGTCTTGGAGAGAATTGGAAAGCCCCGGGGGGATGCTCTGCTGTTGCTCGTCTTAATCGCGATGATCGGGATCGGTTTGTCCGTTCTCTTTTCCGCTTCCACCTACTACGCCGAGAGGTTATTTGCCGATCCCTACTACTTTTTCAAACGGCAGTTGCTCTGGGTTGTCCTGGGTACCGTGGGTGCGGTAATCGCCGTTCATCTGCCCCTGGCCCTCCTACGGCAGGGCACGCCGTTTATTGTGGCCGCGGCCTTGATTCTGACGCTCCTCACCTTCGTACCGGGTATCGGCCAACCGATCATGGGCGCCCGTCGCTGGCTGTTCCTGTTCGGACAGTCCTTCGAGCCCTCGGAGCTGGTTAAGTTCTCCGTGGTACTGTACCTGGCTGCCATTTTCGCCAAGAAGCAGGATCGCATCAATGATCCTGTGAACTCTTTGTTACCGCCTCTTCTGGTGGTTTCGCTCTTTGTCACCCTTATCTACCTTCAAAACGATTTCTCGACGGCCTTCTTCATCCTCTTGATCGCCCTGGCTATGTTTCTTATCGCTCAGGTGAAGATCATCTATTTTGTTCTCTTGAGCCTGCTTTTCGTGCCGGTCGGGGGCATGCTTGTGTTTACCAAGGCCCATCGGGTGCGCAGGCTCATGGCTTTTTTGAATCCGCTGGCCGATCCCGGCGGAAGTGGTTATCAGGTGATTGCGGCTCAAACCGCCTTCGTCAGCGGCGGTTTTTGGGGCAGGGGGCTGGGCCGGGGAGTTAAAAAACTGGGAGGACTTCCCGAAGCCCACTCGGATTTCATCTACGCTGTTGTCGGGGAGGAGGCCGGTTTTCTAGGCGCTGTACTGGTACTAGCGCTGTTCGCCCTCCTTGCCTGGCGGGGATACTCACTGGCTTTGAAAGGTAAGGATAGCTTCACCCGCTATCTTGCCTTCGGCATCACCAGTACGATTACCCTCCAGGCTCTTCTGAACATCGCCGTAACAATCGGTCTTGTCCCGGCAACCGGCATCCCCCTGCCCCTGTTTTCCTCCGGCGGTTCTTCCATGCTGATGACCCTGGTGATGGGGGGCATCCTCATCAACCTTTCCCGCCAGGAGACGGTAAAGCCACGGCGGGATACCGTATTGAACCTCGATTCCGGATGGAGGGATTAGCAGGATGTCGGAAGCGCTGGCCTTCGACAAGTATGGCAAACGGCTCGGGACCTCCAGGAGAGGCAACCGGGAATTGTTGTTCAACCGCCTCCTTCTGGCTCTGGTCGTGTGCCTGATACTGTTTCTGGCCGGGGAATTGGTGTTTCATTTCGTGGTCGCACCACGGTTGACTGTTCGCAATATCGTTATCAGAAGCGATCTGTCCTTGAGCAAGGAAGAGATCCTGTCTGTTGCCGGTACCGAGGAGAACGCGTTTTTCTATGAGATCGAACCGGCGCGGATTCGCGACGCCTTGGAGCAGCTGCCCATGGTTCGCAAGGCCGTGGTTGAGAAGACCTTTCCCGATTCCCTACACATAACCCTCTACGGGCGCATCCCCCTGTCCATACTTTTCTTCACGACCCCGGAGGGAAGCAGTATTCCGATGGTTATCGACGATCAGGGGGTGATCTTTGAGATCGGAAGCGTCCTGAGCGAGTGGGATCTGCCGGTGATCACGGGGCTTGAGTTCAAGAGCCTCCAGGTGGGTACCAGGCTTCCCGAAAAAGTACAACCGATCCTGCAGGATCTCCATCGCTTGCGGCAGGAGGATCCGGGGATGTTTCGCCTGATTTCCGAACTTCGTCTGGTTCCGAAAGCTGGAGGCAACCTCGAGATTCTTCTATATCCGATCCAGTTTCCCGTACGCCTGCGGCTTACAGGAGCTTTGGATCCGGCGGTGTTACGTAACGCGGTGGTAGTCCTGGATCTGCTGGCCAGGCAGGAATTGCTGATTCAGGTCAGGGAGCTGGATATGAGAACCGGAGAGGTTGTTTACAGGATAGAGGAGGAGTGAACCGGTGGCATCAGAAGATCTGATCGTCGGACTGGATATAGGGACAACAAAAGTCTGTGTTATCATCGGTGGGTTCAACGACAGCGGCCAGCTGGAGATCATCGGGGTGGGCACCACCCCCTCCCGTGGCTTGAGGCGGGGGGTGGTGATAAACATCGAGACCACAGTGCGTTCGATTGCCGCGGCTGTGGAGGCTGCGGAGATGATGTCCGGCCGGGAGGTGGGTTCCGTTTATACGGGCATTGCCGGCGGCCATATCGAGGGAATTAATTCCCGCGGCGTGGTCGCGGTCACGGGTCGGGGGCGGGAGATCACGCGGGAAGACGTAGACCGGGTGATCGACGCGGCCAAAGCCATCGTCATTCCCATGGATAGAGAGGTTCTGCACGTGATCCCCCAGGAGTTCGTCGTGGATGATCAGGGAGGGATCAAGAATCCGATCGGTATGATCGGAGTACGCCTGGAGGCGGAGGTGCACATCATCACCGGGGCGGTGACCTCGGCCCAAAATATCGTCAAATGCGTGAACAGGGCGGGCTTCAAGGTCAACGACATCGTACTGGAGCCCCTGGCCTCCTCCAAGGCGGTTCTTACTCAGGACGAGAAAGAACTGGGGGTTCTGTTGATCGATATGGGCGGGGGAACAACGGATGTACTGCTGCATCTGGAGGGCGCGCCTTACCACACGGAGGTGCTCTCCGTAGGGGGGGATCAGGTCACGAACGATCTCTCGATTATGCTAAAGACCCCTCTGGATTCCGCGGAAAACCTGAAAAAAGAGGCGGGGTGCTGCTACGAGGAGCTGGTGCAGGAGGATGAGGAGGTGCACATCCCCGGTGTGGGAGGACGTCCGCCCAGAACCATCATGCGCAGCGAGCTGGTAGAGATTGTCCAGCCGAGGATGGCGGAAATTCTGGGAATGATCCGCGAGCAGATCGATAGAAAGGGTTACCTCAACATACTGGGCGGCGGGGTGGTCATTACCGGAGGGGGATCCCTGTTGTCGGGGACCGCGGAACTGGCCACCGATATTTTCAACCTGCCCGCCCGTATCGGCTACCCGATCAAGGTGGGCGGGCTGGTTGAGGAATACCACAATCCTATCTACGCCACCGGTGTGGGGCTGGTGCTGGCCGGTGTTTCCAAACGAGATGTTGCCTACATGGATACCAGCTCCAGTGAAAAAACGTTCACAAGCGTATGGGATCGGATGCGAAATTGGTTTAAAGAGTTTTTTTAAAAGATTTTTTAGCAGTTGACCAGTCGCTTATGCGGCTTCATGATACGAAGAACTTTCATGGGAGGGGAACATGAATATAGAATTTGCTGACGAGCTCTCGGGAAACCTCACTGTGATCAAGGTAATCGGTGTGGGCGGCGGGGGCAGCAATGCGGTGAACCGCATGATTGCTACGGGACTGAAAAACGTCCAGTTCATCGCCGCCAACACGGACCTCCAGGCATTGCAGATGGCCAAGGCTCAAACCAAACTGGCCCTGGGCACGAAGCTGACCGGCGGTCTTGGCGCCGGGGGGATACCTGAAATCGGCGAGAAGGCAGCCCTGGAGGATGAGGATAAACTTCGGGAGACCCTCAAAGGCGCGGATATGGTGTTTATCACTGCCGGAATGGGCGGGGGCACCGGCACGGGAGCGGCGCCCATTGTGGCCCGCATCGCCAGGGAGCTGGGTTCTCTGAGCGTGGCGGTGGTAACCAAACCCTTCGACTTCGAAGGTCGTCGCAAGATGGAGCTTGCCGAGGATGGCATCGCCCGCCTGCGAGAAGAAGTGGACACCCTGATCGTGATACCCAATCAGTATTTACTCAAGATCGTGGAACGGCGAACGCCGATCCGAGAGGCCTTTCTCATGGCCGACGACGTGCTTCGTCAGGGTGTACAGGGCATCTCCGATCTGATTACCGAGCCCGGAGAGATCAACATCGACTTTGCCGATGTCAAAACCGTGATGAAGGGCAATGGGGATGCCCTGATGGGCATCGGAATCGGCGGCGGGGACAATCGTGCTGTGGATGCCGCTACCAATGCCATCAACAATCCCCTGCTTGAAGATGCCAAGATCGAAGGTGCCCGAGCAATCCTGGTCAGTGTGACAGGCGGCAACGATCTGTGCTTGAGCGAGTTCGAGGAAGTGCTGAAGATCATCACCGCCAGCGCGGACAAGCAGGCGCTGATCATTGCGGGAACGAGCATCAACGGATCCTTGGATGAGCAGATCAAAGTTACTGTGATCGCCACCGGATTCAACGGGGTGAAGCGCAAGCCCGTAAGCAGACAGGAAGTGGAGGACGATCAGAAGGCGGATATCATCTCCTACGACGAATGGATCAAGATGCGCAAGGGGGTGTCTGCGCCGAGCGCAATGGCGGCAGCTGCCGGCGCATCACCAGCCGGTCCCGCAGGATCGGCGGCTAAAGGGCCCGGGGATTTTCTGGTGGGCCGCAATTCCAAAGAGGCGGATTTGAATGTCCCCACGGTTCTCAGGGAGAAGAAGTACATGCAGCAGGGGGATGGCTAGGCGGCGAAAGAAAAGCATGGATGAACAAACGAAGCTGATTTCCATCTACTCCGATTACCTGGCCGCCGAGCTGCGGCTTTCCCCTTCGACGATCGCCGTATACGTGCTGGAGGCTCGCTTGTTCTTGAGCTACGCGCTTGAGGAACAGCTGGAGTTGAAGAGCACGACCGTGGGCAACCTGATCGAGTATCTGGTTCACAGGCAGCTTGAAGGAATCAGCAGGAAAACCGCGGCCAAAGCGGTCAGTGCCCTGCGAGCGTTCTTCACATTTGCCCATCGGCAGCGGATGATCCCGGAGAACCCAAGTGTTCATCTGGAGTTGCCCCGCAGCTCTCGCCGGATTCCGGAGGTCTATACCGTGGAACAGGTGGAGGCCATCCTGAAAGCCATCGATATATCGACAGCGGCGGGCATCAGAGATCGCTGCCTCTTCGAGTTGATCTATTCCTGCGGCTTGCGAGTCTCAGAGACCGTTTCCCTCACCTTGGAGCGCATCTATCTGCAAGCTTCGATGCTTCGGGTTGTGGGCAAAGGATCGAAGGAACGTCTGGTTCCGGTGGGCGAACAGGCCTTGCACTGGATGCGGCGCTATCTCGAGGAAGGTCGGCCCGCTCTTCTGAAGGGGAAAAAAGAGCGAGCTTTGTTCATTAATCGCAGCGGTAAGCGCCTTTCTCGGAAGGGGATGTGGAAACGCTTCAAGGAAATACTAGCCCGGGCCGGGGTGGAGGGAAAGATCCATACACTGCGCCATTCTTTTGCCACCCACCTGCTGCAGGGAGGAGCGGACCTGCGGGCGGTACAGACCCTTCTGGGGCATGCGGATATCGGAACGACCCAGATCTACACCCACGTGGATGAGAGCCAGCTGCACCGGCAGCACAGGCGCTATCACCCGCGGGGATAGAATCGAGAGGATCATTTTGGGCGTTAGAGAGATTGGAAAGAAAAGGATCCCGGCCTTTGTGCTGATCGTCTGCCTGGTCAGCGCCCTGAGCGCCTGCGGCAGGGTCGGTAGGGACGATGCCATGGTGGATCAGCTGGTCGAGATGGAGGGGGAGGCGCACGGAGAGGTGTCGGTGCAGCGGGTAGAGGAGATCGAACGGGAGATTCGGCGCTACGGTAAAGAGGTAGAGCGAACCGTGGATGCATCCGGACAGCTTGCGGTGTACTACAAGATGTTGGCCGTCGAGTATATGCGGGGGGCTATGTATGCAGCCGCCTACGATTCCCTGGAGCAGGCCATCGCTATCCAGCCGGAGAATCCCATTCTTTTCTACTACTCAGCGTTATGCGCGGCTCGCACGAGCAAAGCCCAGGTGATCAGTGAGGAGCGGGCGCGTTGGCTGGACAGATCCGAATTACTGTACCGCCGGGCCATTACTCTGGATCCCGGCTATGCCGCCGCTCTGTACGGTTTGAGCGTGCTCTATGTTTTTGAGCTGCAACGCCCGGAGGAGGCCGAGGAACTGTTGGAGAAGCTGTTGACTGTGGAGAGTAAGGAAATCGATGGACGCTTTCTGCTGGCCAGGGTGTACTACAGCCTCGGCAAGCTGGAGAACGCTATCGAGCTGTACAGGGAGATCGAATCCCTCACGGATGTCAAACAGCTACGGAAGCAAGCCCTGGCGGGCAGAGAGCAGATCGAGGAACAGCTGTATGGCCCCCAGTGAGCAATTGGCACTAGCGGTAAACCGGGTTCCCTTCCTGCGGCCCCTGGAAAAGTTCCGGGTGATGGCTCTCTGTCCCGGGACGGAGAAGTTTGCCAATCTATCCAGGGCTGATATGGAGCAGATTCTTCAGCGTCGCTTCGATGATCCCGGTCTACCGGCGCAGCGCTATCTGGAAGCCGCGAAGAGGGATCAAAAAAGCTTGACTCGGGGACGGTTCCAATGCACTTTTTACTGGTCAGGCGGTTATCCGCCTCAACTGAGGGAGATATACGATCCGCCGTTGCTTCTGTACCACCGGGGTGAGTTGCCCGATTGGTCCAAGCCTCTGGCGGCGATAGTCGGTACCCGTCACCCGACCGGACAGGCCCGGGAGAGTTCCTATGCTTTAGCCTTCGAACTGGCAGGCTTGGGTTTTATCACCGTCTCGGGCTTGGCTCGGGGTATCGATGCCGAGGCTCACCGGGGAAGCTCCGATGCCGGAGGGCGGAGCATCGCCGTACTGGGAAATGGAGTGGACATCCTCTTTCCCGGCTCCAGTGCACGGGTGGGCCGTAGCATGCTTGCCGCCGGA
>Ga0114922_10002193_pt1 | contig 18393 bp, 15 predicted proteins | sample AartaG_FD_100975 | JGI IMG/M metagenome (GOLD analysis project Ga0114922, IMG submission 100975) | Deep subsurface microbial communities from Aarhus Bay to uncover new lineages of life (NeLLi) - Aarhus_00045 metaG | ecosystem: Environmental > Aquatic > Marine > Oceanic > Sediment | place...
ATTGAAAAGCTGAGGTATTTCATCCAGGCTAAATTTCCGCAAAAATTTTCCTATTCTAATCCTCCGGGGATAATCAGCAGCACACATGACCGGGCCCGTCATCGATTCGGCATCATATACCATGGTTCGGAATTTATGCATGACAAATTTTTTCCCGTCTAGCCCCATCCTTTCTTGATGATACAATACAGGCCCTTTGGATGTGAGCTTGATCAAAAGGGCGACAAGGAGCAGGAACGGCGAGAACAACAGCAAAAATGACGCAGACACCGCGATATCCATCAATCTCTTCGCCATGAGCAACATGCCTCTCAACGGAGGCTCATCGACACTGATGACCGGGAAGCCATCGAGATCTTCGACCCGGGCTTTGAGTGTAAGAAGTTGAAAGAGATCCGGGATCAGCCGGACATTCACCACAAATTTATTGACCACTTTGAGAGTCTCGAGGATTTTGTCGTAGTTATTCAAATCCAGGGCCACATAAACGTCTGAAACCTCGTCTCTCTCCAGGATCGATTCCAACGCGCTCAAAGGGCCAAGAACAGGGATACCCCCATCGACGTCCACAATCTCACCCACACCCCGTTCATCGTCCAAGAATCCCTTCACGACAAATCCAAGATCTTTATACTGGAAAAGCTTTTCTGCGACCGATTTTCCCATATCACCAGCACCGACGACCAGAACGCTCTTCAAATTCATTCCTTTGGCATATCGTTTTTTCATGAAATAGAAGATCTGATTACGGAGGAAGGAGATCATCAACACAATCACGATAAAATACACGGCTAGGAATCCATGTGATAGCTTGAACGTCACTCGAAACAGGGGAGCAGCTCCCTGACTGTACGCATTCAAATAGGCCAAAATAGCCTGGATGAACAGGATCGTCAGAACCGCGTTCAAGGTTACTAGAAAAAAATCATCGATCTTGGTCCGTTTGAGCCTTGTCCTGTAGAATCCCTGGATAAAAAAGATTCCAAAATGAATGGCCAAAAAAAGTGGAAAAACAAGTGCATAGGATTTAAATGGTGGGATCCCTCGTTCCGGATTGACAGGAATGATATACATGTAAAACCGGAATCCGTAGGAGTAAAAATAGGATATCAAAATCCCCAGAAAATCACTCAACAGGAACCAGCCGATCAAACTGCTACGCTGCCGTCTTATCATATCTCACTCTGAAATTCATTCCATTTCTCACGAAACAGTACCGAGGTCTTCTTCTTGAACTTATCCCGAGAGAAGGCCAAAGCATTCGCTCTAATGGTCGATCTATTAAAAGCAATGCCTTGAAATTTGTCAAGGGCATTCTGAAGGCTTTTTGCTGTCAATTCCCGAAAAAAGAGGCCGGTTTCCTGAGGTATTACGGTCTCGGTGGCACCACCTCTCCCGTATGCGATCACAGGAATCCCACAGGCCTGGGCCTCAAGAGAATTGATGCCGAAATCTTCTTCACCGGGCATCAGAAATGCCTTTGCTCCCTGGTAGGCCTGAAGAAGATCCTGGGAAGATAAAAAACCGAGGAATTCTATGTTTTTATTCGCCGTCTTTTTGAGTTTCTTGTAATCGGGACCATTGCCCACGATCTTCATCTTCAATCCGTTGAGGTTGAAAGCCTCTATCGCCAGGTCTATTCTTTTGTACGGAACCAATGCAGAAACAAGCAAAAAATAATCGCCCCGCTGGTCTTCGGGGTGGAAAAACTCTGTATCCACCGGAGGATGGAGGACGCCTGCCTTCCTCCGGTAATACCTGTGTATGCGTTGGGCCACAGCATTCGAATTCGCCAGGAAATGATCTACCCTCGGTGTACTTGTCACATCCCACTGTCGCAGTCGGTGGATCACAGGAGGAATGAACCGACGGGAAAAAAATCCCAATTTATCGGGAGAAAAATAGGCGAAGTACTGATTCCAGGCATACCTGACGGGAGAATGGATGTAACTGATGTGCAGGGCATCCGGCCGAGGTATAGCACCCTTGGCCACACAGTGAGAACTGGAGATGATAAAATCATAATCCTGGAGATCGAACAATTCCACAGCTAAGGGGTAAAAGTGCAAGTACCAGCGGTATCGTTTTCTCAGGAAGGGCATCTTTTGAAGGAAACTGGTGTGAATGGTCCGTAGCTCAATTTCTTCAACCTGACTTCCCGGGAAGTGAAACAGGGTATAAATCGGAGCATCCGGAAAGATCTCCGCAAAGACCTCCAGGACTTTTTCTCCTCCACGTTGACCTGTAAGCCAGTCGTGCACCAGAGCAACTTTAACATTCTCCATCGGGGTGATTATAAAAAAGGGAATGTTTATTTGTCAATCAGTACAGAAATATACTCTTTGAGGGTTTTATCCCAGCGGAAATTCGAACTGTGGGCAAAGCCTTTTGTTTCGTAATCTTTTTTGATCCCTCCGTTTTCGATAAAAAGGGTGAGTTTTTCGGCCAATTCCTCAGCGGAGTCAGGGGAAAAATACAGGGCGTTGTCTCCTAAAATTTCCTTCAGACTACCGCCTGGGCTGCTGATAACCGCCTTTTTCCGCGCCATTGCCTCCAGTGGCGGGAACCCGAACCCTTCATACAAGGAGGGAAAAACAAAAAATTCAGCTCCGTCGATGAAACGTATCAAATCCTTCTGAACAAGATTCCCTTTCATCACGACTCTATCCACGATTCCCAAATGGGCTAGCGCTTGCCTGAAGGAGCGATCAGGCAGAACTCCTGCAAGGACCAACCAAAAATCCGGGAATCTGTCTTTGATCAAGGAAAAGGCCTCCAGGAGGACAGGCAGATTCTTATGGGGTTTCAAGTTCCCGGTGTACAACATGTAGGGAAAATCATAAAACGATGGCTGCGGCTCTTGCTGAAAAAATATATCGGCGATCCCATAGTAGATGACCTTGATCTTGGATTCGTCAAACCGAAAAAGCTCTTGCAAGTCATTTTTTGTGGTATGGGAACCGGTAAAAACGACAGCCGCTTTTTTTCGAACCTGCCGCATGAAAAATTTTCCGACCGCGATCCTAATGGCCGGCTTAAAAAGGTGGGGAAACTTGAAGTGAATCAGGTCATGGACCGTGACGAGCAGCTTTTGAGCGATAAAAAGAGGATAAACATAGTGAGGAGAAAAATAATAATAATCCCGGAACTTTCTGGCCTTGATAGGGATCTCTATATGCTCTCGAAAATCATAGTTTCGAGTTGACACTTCGATAAGGGACTTCTGGGGCATTTCAAGAGCTTCCGTACCTTTCAGATGGATAGCTCGGCATTCAAACTCTTCGCAATCCGCAATGCCTTGGAAGAGATTCCGAATGTAGACGCCAATCCCGTAATCTTGGATTTTTCGTGCATCAAGCAGGATCTTCACGACAAAACTCCCTGATCATGTTCATAATCCTGGCACAGATTTCTTTGGTTTCATTTTTTCGGCTTAGCCAACGCTTCAACCCGAAGCGGAGAAGGAGATAGCGCCTCAAGACTATCAATTCCCACCTGGTATTATGTTTGCCATAATAATAAAGTTGGCTCCTTTTGGCTTCCAATAGCGCTCTCCCTTGCATTTTGGCAACAGATTGTCCCAAGTGGTGGATAATCCGAACTTCTGACGTCAGATGAATCTTATGTCCGAGACGGCGAATCCGCTTTCCCAGGTCTGCATCCTCGACATACAGAAAGAATTTTTCGTCGAACCCTCCAACCTGTTTGTAAAGGCTTCGGTCGATCACAAAGCATGCTCCGCTCACCCATTCCACATTCCTATTCATGCGGCCTTTTTTTCTTTTATATCGCCACCGGTGCCACTTCTCGGCAACAAACTTGAGAAAAACCTCTGTGTGGAGGTGGAGATCCTTTCCCCAGGAAAGCTGGAAGGATCCATCGGAATTGTTAATAAGAGGAGCGACAATGCCGAAATAAGGATGGTTTCTTTTTATGTCCAGGAGTTTTCCGATCGCACCTGCCGGAACATTTGTGTCATTATTCAGAAAAAAAAGGTTACGGCCAGAGGCCTTTTCCACACCCCGATTATTTGCCTTGGCATATCCGGCATTTTCCGAAAGGGAGATCACTTTTACCGCGGGGAAATTTCGCCGCACAGCCTCAACAGAATCGTCATCAGAGGCGTTGTCCACGACAATCATCTCACATTTAGAGGCATCTGGATCCTGGAAAAGGCTCTCCAACGTCTGGAGAAGGTAGGTCCGGTTGTTATGATTCACGATGATGATCGAAACATCCGGATCTTCATGTTTCAACACAAATTCTCCTCATCCATCCTCTGTTTTCGAAGCGAGGCATTCCTTCAAAATTTCTTCAGTCATATTTATCTGATTTTCAACAGTGTACTTTTCTCGAACCAGTTGATACCCTTTCTCGGCAACCTCTCGGACTTGTTCCGGTTTATCACGGATAGAAAGGATGGCCTCTGCCAACACTTCGGGGTCGGAAGAATCGACCAAAAATCCATTCTCACCTGGGGTGATGACCTCTGCCGTTGCACTTTTTCGAACTGCGAGAACAGGCGTTTTGACGGACATGGCTTCCACTGCAACCCGACCGAAAGACTCCACACAAGAAGCGATAACGAGCAAATCCAAAACGGCCAGAACGTCAAAGATCTCTGGATGATAATCTGTAAAAAAAACTCGTTCTTCCAATTTGTGTGTCAAGATGAACCGTTGAATCTTGGTGAAATACCCCTTGTCTCCAACATCTCCCACCACCAAAAGCTTCACATCGGGATGGTTTTTTTTGACCAGGCCGATGGATTCAACAACATTTTTTTGGCCCTTCTCAGGATAAATTTTCCCGACTATCCCAATGACATAATCTTTGGCTACATACCCGAACTTTTGGCGATAAATCCCCCTCAAACCTCGGCCTTGAAGGCTCCATTTAAACCCGTTGAATACGGTACGGACCTTACTTTTTTCACCAAAAGGTTGGCCCGTCGCATCTGAATTCACGATGATCTTGGTGGATAAGGTCGATATAAGCGAAACCAAAGCTCGCCTGCCAAAAAGGAAACGCAAAGGGGCGTTTTTGGCCCCGAGGGTCTCATGAATGCTCCAGATGTGCGGAACTCCCTTCCATCGCGCAGCCAAGGCTCCGCAAAAGTTAACCGCAGAGTTGGAGAACACGATGTCGATGTCTTTCCGTTTGATCAGATTGGCGATCCGAACGATGCATTTCAGGCTCCACAACCAGGAAAAAGGTTGCTTCCATACCCGATTCTTCTCCGTAAGCCACCATTTAGACGGGACCAAAAGAGTCTCCACAGCGAGCTTTTCCGCCTTTTTATGAAGAGGCCCCGCACGTGGCAGGACAAGGATCGGTTGAAATTCCTGCTTGTTTAGGCCTTCAATCGTCTGCAAGAGCGCTTTTTCCGCCCCATACAGTTCCGAGGAGTGTGAAAAAAAAAGGATTTTTTTTCTCATCCTTGCATCACAGACTGATAAAAATTCAAGGCCTCTGCGGCAACCTTTTCCCAACTGAAAAACTTGACTCTTTTTTCTCCCGCAGATATGAGTTTATCCCTTAAAGTTCGGTCCTTCAGAACATGAATGATTTTCGTCGCTATATCTTCGGGATCAGAAGGATCGGTGTACACCGCAGCATCCTGGGCAATCTCGGGAAGCGCGGATGTTCGGGATGTCACGATCGGCAGCCTGCTTGCCATGGCTTCCAGGAGAGGAATCCCGAATCCTTCCCAAAGGGAAGGGAACACGAACACGGAGGCCAGCCGATAGACATTTTTCAGCTCTGTGTCATCCACATACCCCAACATTTTCACCCAAGCGTCCAAGGCGAGTTTCCGGATATCTATCTGTATGTTTTCGGAGTCCAATCCTTTTCGACCGACAAGGACAAGGGGTACTTTCCGATATCGGTCATGGACTATCCTCAAGGCCTTGAGCAGGTTGGGCAGGTTTTTACGGGGTTCGAATGCCCCGACAAAAAGCAGAAAATCAGAGGGAAGTTCAAAATTCGTTTTTATCCGCTCTAAGTCCTGTCGTTCGATCTGCTCCCAATTACCCAAATCTATTCCAGGATAGATGACTCTTATCTTTCCTCGATCAACAAGAAACCTTTGGATAAGCTGGTCCTCTGTAAAATGGGATATAGTCACTATCCCGTCGGCATTTTTAACAGAATCTTCGATCCCTCGAGAAAAATTTTGCCTCGCTTCATTATTCGTCAATTCAGGGAATTCCAAAAAAAACAGGTCATACACAGTGATGATCTTTTTTCCATCGGTCGGCAAAGGAAGAGGCGTGGGTGAGTGGGTCAAGTCCAGCTTGGTTTTGAAAAAAAAATCCAGAGAGGGCCATCCCAGCCTGGACCAAAAGAAATTGATGGCCTTCACGGGATAGTGTAGATCTAAGAAATCCATCTTGGCAAACAAGGGGATCTTTTCGGGATCGAATCGGTCTTTCCATGAGGAGCTGAACAAAAAAAATTCGTCGGTCTGGTCGATTTTTGCCAAGTTGAAAAGGAGATTCTTGAAATATACTCCGACACCCGTTTCTTCCCTGAGAAAGGGCCTCAGATCAAACCCGATTCGCATTTTGAGGTAATGTATGCCCATCAACGAGAAAAGTCAAGATTTGCTCCCAACTAGTTCTTGCTTCTTCCCATACGTGGTGATATCATCTCCCCCACAAAGGAGATCACGATGGATTGGATGAATAAAATCGCCGAAAGGATCGATTCCTTCCGAGATGAAATGATCGATATGCAGATTCAACTTTGTTCCTTTCCCGCCATTTCTCCGGCCAGCGGAGGGGAAGGAGAAGTCAAGAAAGCCGAGTGTTTGCTCGAATTCCTAAACGCTAACGGGTTCAGCGACATCTCTGTCATCAAAGCCCCGGATTTGGATGCCCCGACCGGCTACAGGCCGAATATTTTGGCCATCTACAAAGGAAAAAGCTCGGCTAAAACCATCTGGATCATGACACACATGGATGTGGTCCCCCCGGGAGAGTTGGAACTCTGGAATGGTAACCCGTATAAGGCATGGATCGAGGAAGGAAAAATCTTCGGGCGCGGTGTGGAGGACAACCAGCAGGATATGGTGGCCTCATTGTATGCTCTCAAAGCTTTTTTTGCCGAAGGGATCACACCTGAGTACGATATCGGGATCGCTCTGGTTGCCGACGAAGAGACCGGAAGTGAAAAAGGAATCGATTACGTTTTGCATAAATCCAATCCTCTCCGCAAGCAAGATTTGATCATCGTCCCCGATGCCGGCAATGCGGACGGAACTATGATAGAGGTGGCTGAAAAGGGCATTCTCTGGCTCAAATTCAAAACCCTTGGCATACAGGCCCATGGATCCACTCCAGACAAAGGGGTGAATAGCTTCAGAGCTGCCTCTTTTCTGGTGACAGAGCTCAACAACCTCTATGATCTTTATCCCGATCAAGATCCCCTTTTCGATCCTCCCATCTCCACCTTCGAGCCCACAAAAAAAGAATCCAATGTTCCTAACATCAACACCATTCCTGGAGAGGATATATTTTACATGGACAGCCGAATTCTTCCCAATATCAAACTGGATGAGGTCAAAAAGAAAATCCGAGAAATGGCAGCCAAAGTGGAAAAGAAATTCCATGTGACCATCACGATGGAAGATGTACAAGAGGCGCCGGCCGCCCCTCCCACTTCTCCGGAAGCCCCTGTGGTTCACGCCTTGCAGCAAGCCATAAAGGCGATTTACGACGAAGAGGGAAGGCCCATCGGAATCGGGGGCGGGACCGTAGCTGCGCTTTTTCGCAGAGCGAGTTTTGATGCAGCCTGTTGGTCCAAGGTCGAGGAGACAGCTCACCAACCCAACGAATACTGTGTGATCGATAATATGATGGGAGATGCCAAGGTTTTCGCACACATTTTTCTGCAAAAATAACCCATCTTAAAGCCAATGGGATATTCCTGTGAGGGAGGCAAGGAAATGACACAATATCTTTTAGTTATGACAACAGTTCCCGACGCCGATGTCGGCCAGATCATCGCCGAAAAAATCATAGAGGAACGATTGGCGGCCTGTGTTACCCTTCAAGCAGCTAGCCAATCTCTTTACTGGTGGAAAGGAAAGATCACGCAGAATCAGGAACACACCCTGTTTATCAAAACAAAAAAAGAAGCTTACTCCAAGCTCGAGGAAAAGATCCAGGGAATTCATCCCTACGATGTCCCGGAAATCATCGCACTTCCAATCCTAACTGGGAGCAAGGACTACCTTGGCTGGATCGATAGGGAAACCCAGGCGTAAAGGGATTCAGAGATATTTTTTACCTAACTTTTGAGCGATCTTTATCGTATTGAGATGGATCTTTACCGTATCCATGACATCAAAGGCATAACCCCCTGCGAACAGGACAACGACAGGGATTTTCAATCGCAAGGCCTCTTTGATGACTATGTTATCCCTTTCTTTTAGCCCGTCCAGGCTTATTTTTAGCCCACCCAGCTGATCTTTTTCGTATGGATCGGCGCCAGCCAAGTAAAACACCACATCGGGTTCGAAGGAGTTGTAAAGACGGGGAAAATGGGACTTGAGGGATTCTAGGTATTTCCCATCGGTATCATCCGACCAAAATCCCACATCCAGCATGCTTTTTTCCTTACATGCCGGATAGATATCCATTTGGTGCATAGAAAAGGTAAAAACCGTCTTATCCTCAGCAAAAATCTCTGCTGTCCCGTTCCCTTGGTGAACATCACAATCCACGATCATTCCCTTATAGATCGTTCCGCTCTGCTGCAGCTTTCGCAGCGCTATGGCCACATCATTTAAGATACAAAAACCTTCGCCATGGTCGTGGAAGGCATGATGGAATCCACCCCCGATGTGAACGGCCAATCCATCCTCCAGGGCCAACTGTGCGGCCAAAATGGTCCCGCCGACCATGAGCTGGAAAAAATCCAGGAGCTCAGCGGAATAGGGCAATTCCATCGTCAAGACTTCGGCAGGAGAAAGACGCCCTGTTTTCAGCTTTTTCAGATACTTTGCGGAATGAACCAGCGTGAGGTCTTCATTCAATGCAGGCTCAGGGGATTCAAAATTTTCCTTTTTGACGCCATTGCGCAAAATTTTTTCATATACCAACCGATATTTTTCGACTGGAAACACATGGTTCCCGAGTTCCACTATCCAGTAGGAATCGCTGTAAATAAACCGGAAGGGGAATTTTTTCGTCCTGAACCGGGGTAAAAAACCACGCAATGCCATTGATAGTTATACATACCAAAAAAACCCGTTAGAAACAACACCGAGAAAATTTCATACTACCCTTGAAGTTTTCCTTGAAATATTTTAGTTTGTATTTTCATAACAGTCTCTTATATTATGCGACAGGAAAGGAATTTTCCATGGGATTAAAAAATTTTGTCATCAACCTAGCCCCTACACCTCTCGTCAAACTGTTTGCTAGCCCTTATGTGGCAGGGGATAGTATCGCATTGGCTATCAGCACAGCACAAAAATTTTGGGAACAAAGACGCGTATGCTCCACCATCGACCTCCTCGGAGAGGAACTGGAAGACGACGGGGAAGTCCAATACTCTGTGGGTGTATATGAAAGGCTTGTCGAGGCTCTCGGACAGCAGGAGTATGCCACCATCTCGTTGAAACCGACACAACTGGGAAGCCATCGCAGTACAGAACACTGTCGAGAGATCATCGAAGGCATCGTTGCCAAAGCCGAAAAGTATAACATCAAAGTCACATTGGATATGGAGGACCACAGTTTTACGGATATGACTCTTGATATCTTTCAGTCCATACACAAAGACCACCCAACTTTCGGGACCGTGCTTCAATCCCGCCTTTTCCGCAACGACGATGATATAAAATCCCTGAAAGGCATGAACGCCCGCATCCGTTTATGCATCGGGATCTACAACGAACCAAAGGAAATCGCTATTCAAGGCAAATCCGCTATGAAGAAAAAAATGCTCGAACAGCTGGAAGTTTTGTTCAAGGAAGGCCATTACGCCGAAATTGCCACACACGATCAAGGATTGATCGAGAAGTCCATTAACCTAGCAGAAAAGCTAAACATGAAAAAGGATCAGTACGAAGTGCAGATGCTGATGGGTGTTCCGATGAATGCCTACCAAGACCAGCTCATCCAAAACGGCATTCTGGTCCGCCTGTATGTTCCGTTTGCCGAAAAATGGAATTATGCCACCGCTTACTGCAAGAGACGGCTAGCCGCCAATCCCGCCATGGCGATCTATATCATGAAAAACATCCTGCATAAAATGACAGGCAAACGCTAGGTTTTCAGTTATCCCTGTTTTTCTTCCAACACGACCTGGGCAGCAGCCAAACGTGCGATCGGAATCTGGTAGGCCGAACAGCTCACGTAATTCAACCCGATCTTATGGCAAAAAGTGATGGAACGCGGATCTCCCCCATGGACACCGCAGATCCCTACTTTGAGGTCGGGGCGGGTTTGCCGTCCCTTCTCGACAGCCCACTTCATCAGCTCACCCACGCCAGGAATGTCTACGGTTTCAAACGGATTGTCCGGCCAAATCCCATGAGCCAGGTAGTACGCCATAAATTCCGCCCCGTCATCCCGGGACATCCCATACGTCGTCTGTGTGAGGTCATTGGTCCCAAAGGAGAAAAATTCTGCTTCTTGTGCTACCTCTGCCGCTGTGATGGCTGCCCTAGGGATTTCGATCATGGTGCCGATAGAATAGGGGATTTTAACCCCATGTTTTTCCATTAATTCCTCGGCAACACGGACAACGATCTTCTTTTGATCGGCAAGCTCTTCCCGGGTTCCGATCAGCGGGATCATGATTTCCGGAAAGATCTTTTCGCCCTCTTTCGTCAACTGGATCACCGCTTCAATGATAGCCGAAGCTTGCATTTCGATGACCTCGGGGTATGTGACACCCAGACGGCACCCTCTATGACCCAACATCGGGTTGAACTCAGATAGCGCCTTGACACGTTCCAGCAATTTTTCCAACTCTTGGATCTTTTCCTGCTGATCGCTCTGGGAGACCTTCATCACAGCCAGCTCCACCATCAGGTCTTCCCGTCGAGGGAGGAATTCGTGAAGAGGAGGATCGAGCGTGCGGATCGTGACAGGACGGTCTCCCATGGCTTTGAACAATCCATAAAAGTCTTCCTTCTGGAAGGGCAGAAGCTTATTGATGGCGTCTATCCTTTTCTGTTTTTCCTCCGAGAGAATCATCTCTTTTATGAAGGGAAGTCGATCCTTATCAAAAAACATATGTTCGGTTCTGGCCAAACCGATGCCTTCAGCCCCAAAAGCCACCGCTATTCGCGCATCTTCAGGAGTGTCTGCATTCGCTCTCACCTTCAGCTTTCTCACATCATCGGCCCAGGAAAGGAATTCGACAAACCGCTGATACATCGGGGAATCATCGGGGCTTTTCTCCCCGCGAACGACCTGCATGATCTCGGAGGGTTGGGTCGGGATCTCGCCATCAAAAACTTCTCCCGATGTCCCCTCGATGGATACCCAATCGCCTTGTGAAAACTTTTTATCTCCGATCTTGAAGTAATTTTGCTCCTCGTTCAAGTTGACATCCCCGCAACCCACGACAGCCGGCTTTCCCATCTGCCGTCCAACCACCGCAGCATGGGATGTCATGCCTCCAGTAGCTGTCAGGATCCCCTGTGCAGCGCTCATTCCGTGTATATCGTCAGGAGAGGTTTCATCCCGAACAAGAATCACACGTTTTCCTTCTTTTTTTCCGGCAACAGCCTCATCAGCTGTGAACACGACTTGCCCTGCGGCTGCACCCGGAGAGGCGGCCAAGCCTTTGGCCAAAAGGGAATGGTTTTCCTTTTCTCTGGCATCAAAAACAGGATGAAGCAATTGATTCAAGGACTCAGGTTCAACCATCATCAAGGCTTTTTCCTTATCAACCAGTCCTTCTTCCACCATGTCTACAGCAATCTTTACGGCCGCAAATCCAGTCCTTTTGCCGCTCCGGGTTTGGAGCATATAGAGTTTGTCTTCTTGAATTGTAAACTCAAAATCCTGCATATCACTGTAGTGTATCTCCAGCCTGTCGGTAAAATCTTTCAACTCTTTAAAACTCTCGGGCATCTGTTTCTCTAAAGATTTAAGTGGAGATGGTGTTCGGACACCCGCAACAACATCCTCGCCCTGGGCATTGACTATATATTCGCCGAATAATTCTTTCTCCCCAGTCGCAGGATTTCGGGTAAATCCCACACCCGTGGCCGAATTTCCTCCCGTGTTTCCAAACACCATCAACTGGACATTGACAGCCGTTCCCAAATCGTCAGGAATGTGATTCAAACGACGGTAGGTGATTGCCCGAGGATTGTTCCAAGACTTAAAGACGGAGGATATGGCCAAGAAAAGTTGTTCTTTGGCTTCCTGTGGAAAGTCTCTTCCCGTCTCCTTTCTTACCACTCCTTTGTAGTCCGATACGAGCTCCTCTAAGAATTCCTCCGTGAGTTCATAATCGTTAGTTATGCCAGTATCCTTCTTTTTTTCCCTCAGAATCTCCTCGAATTTCCTTTTGGGAATTTCCAACACAACATCCCCGAACATTTGGATCAATCGCCTGTAACAATCCCATGCAAACCTTCTGTTATCCGTTTTTTGAACCAATCCTTCGAGCGTTTGATCATTGAGTCCGAGGTTTAACACCGTATCCATCATTCCCGGCATCGAAAATTTCGCCCCGGAACGCACAGAGATCAGAAGAGGATCGTTCTTATCCCCAAATTGTTGTTGGGTGATGGTCTCCAACTTTTTTAAATTCTGATGGATTTCCTCCTCGACAACGGGAGGGATCCTGTTTCCTTCCTGTGTAAATAGGTTGCAAACGTCTGTGGAAACGGTGAATCCAGCAGGAACAGGTAGCCCGATGCCAGACATCTCAGCAAGATTTGCTCCTTTTCCGCCAAGGAGATCCTTCATATCCTTGTTGCCTTCAGCGCTTCCTCCACCGAAAAAGTACACGTATTTTTTATCCACGGTTCAGCTCCTTATATCTAGACTTAAAATTAACCCAAAACTATACACACAACCCCAAAAAAATTCAAGAGGAGATCAGATATAACGGCAAATCAAAAGTGACAATTACCTTGAGCAGATTAAAAAGTTATCAATGTTTGATGCCGTACTCTTGGAGACCTGCTTTAAAAATGGTAATGGCTCTTTTGAGATCCTCCTCCTTGAGGACGTAGGCGATCCTGACCTCAGATGTGCCTTTTCCTGGAGTGCTGTAAAAACCCTGGGCAGGGGCAACCATGACCGTCTCGTTGTCCAATTGGAAATCTGTGAGCATCCAGCGCACAAAATGTTCAGAATCCTCGATAGGAAGTTTGACAATAAAATAAAACGCGCCCTGTGGTTTCCGGATTACGATCCCTGGGATGTCTTTCAATCCCTCGTACAAAACATCTCGCCTGCGCTGGTATTCCTTATGAACGGGATCAAAATATTCCTTTCCCATCCGGTAAGCAGCCAGGGCCATCTTTTGCTCGATCGTCGGAGGGCACAACCTGGCTTGGGCAAACTTGAGAACCGATTGGTAAACTTGCTCGTTCCGTGTGACCACTGCCCCTATCCTCGCTCCGCAACAACTGAAACGCTTGGATATGCTGTCCACGACGATAGCCCGATCCTTGATCTCCTCGTACTCCAGTATGCTCTTATGGGTGGCACCATCGTATACAAATTCCTTGTAGACCTCATCTGCGATGATGAATAAATCATGTTCGAGAGCCAGAGAAATAACCATTTCTAATTCTTCTGGCGTATACACCGTGCCTGTGGGATTGCTCGGGGAATTCAACAGGATTGCTCTTGTATTGGGAGTTATTTTTGCCGCGATGGAATCGATGGATGGAAGACGGAATCCATCCTCGACGTTCAGGGTTAACGGAACGATGTTCACGCCGGCACAGGAGGCGAATCCATTATAATTTGTGTAAAAGGGCTCGGGGATGATGATATCTCCTCCCGGATCACAAACGACACTGAAAGCGAAATGGATGGCTTCAGATCCTCCGACAGTGATAATGACGTTTTCAGAATTGAGTGTTATGTTATACGAGCCGAAATAATCGGCAATAGCCTGTCTCAAATCCAGAAAACCTTGGGCTGGACCGTAACTGAGAACTTCTTCATCAAAATTTTTTAAGGCATCCCATACCGGTTGAGGTGTCGGAATGTCCGGCTGCCCGATATTGATGAAATAGACATGGATCCCCCGTTCCTTGGCTCGATCGGCAAACGGCTTCAGCTTTCTTATAGGAGATTCCTGGATTTCAAGGCCCCTCTTAGATATATCCATCTATGAATCCTCCTGATGCTGAATTACATATGAAAATGACTAACAATATCATCCTTTTTCACGAAAACAGAATTTTCAAACCCTGAAAAGCCTTTCGATCAGCCGTATTTATGAATAATTCCGTTTTTGTATAAGTGGAAATTCGATTATTCCAGAATAACCGAGTTATGTCAAAAACAATAGCAAGTTAACTTGGCCGATCGGCCTGCCTGGCTTTTGTTGAAATTGTTACGATATTCTGATATTTTTGTCGTGGCTAAAATGGCTCGAAGCATGTACAAAGAACCGAAGGCTCTTATCGTCCACAAAAAGAAGTGGGGAGAGTACTGCCTGTTCGGCATTCAAACAGAAAAAATAGCCAACTTGGCACAACCCGGTCAATTCATCATGGTCCGTACGAACGACAGCCTCCACCCTTTGCTCCGACGGCCTATCAGCATCCACTCCGTCCAGGATGGCACTCTCGAAATTTATTTCCAACAAGCCGGGACCGGGACAAGACTTCTAAGCCAAAAAAAAGAGGGTGAACACCTGGATATTATCGGTCCTCTCGGAAAAGGGTTCCGTTTGGAAAGCTCTCCCGAAAGGCAAAACGTCGCTCTCATCGGGGGAGGACGGGGCATAGCGCCCCTGTATTTCCTCGCTCGAAAGCTTCGCGATCTCCTCGTCCCTATACGCATTTATTATGGAGGAAAAACGATAGAGGACATCCCCCTTCGACAAAAATTCGAGGAGGAAAATTTCGAAATCCTCTTGTCAACCGATGACGGATCATTCGGATTCAAGGGCATTGTCACCGCTCTTTTCCAGGCATCACTCCAAGAATTCTTCCCATCCCGGATCTTCGCCTGCGGACCCGAAGCCATGATGGAAAAAATTGCCCAAATCGCCCGCGAAAAAGACATATACGCAGAGTTTTCTCTGGAAGCTTACATGGGATGTGGATTCGGCGCATGCTGGGGGTGTGTGAGGAAAATAAAAAACGGGACAAAAGAAGAATGGCAAAAGATCTGCGAGGAGGGGCCGGTGTTCGCCGGAGAGCAGATCATCTGGCAGGAGGAAGAGGAATTTCTATGATAGACCTGTCAATCGATCTGGGATTTCTCAAACTCAAAAATCCTGTACTCACGGCCAGTGGGACTTTCGGTTATGGAGTGGAATTCTCCCCCTTTCTGGATTTGAATAAGCTCGGCGGAGTCGTGGTTAAAGGACTTTATTTCAACGCACGCCCGGGCAACCCTCCCCCGCGGCTTGTCGAAACGGCCAGCGGATTGATAAACGCCATCGGCCTTCAAGGAATCGGCGTAAAAAGATTTTCAGAAGAGATCCTTCCTCAACTCAAGGGCTATGACACAGCTCTAATTGTCAATGTGTGCGGAGAGGATGACGAAGAGTATGCGGCGGTCGTGGAATATCTCGACAAGCAGGAAGGCATCGCCGCTTATGAGTTGAATATATCCTGTCCGAACACAAAAAGGGAAGGACGATGTCCAGCCCTTAGCCCTGATACAACCTATGCCGTTGTCCGGTTGGTGAAAAAGACAAGCTCGCGTCCGGTGATCACAAAACTTTCTCCTAATGTCACAGATATTGTCGAAATCGCCCTTAGCGCGCAAGAGGCCGGCTCTGACGGGCTTGCGCTCGCCAACACCTTTTTGGCTATGGCTATCGATACAGATAAACAGACTCCCAAATTGGCCAATGTTTTTGGCGGGCTCAGCGGCCCTGCCATCAAACCTCTCACCCTCCGCATGGTTTATCAGGTTGCCCAGCGTGTCCATATTCCTATCGTAGGCATCGGGGGGATCGTATCCGGAAATGACGCACTGGAGTATATGATCGCCGGTGCAAGTGCCATCGAGGTGGGGACAGCAAACTTTGTCGATCCTGAATCGACGGAAAAAATCATCCGAGATCTGGAAGTTTATTGCCGAAAAAACGGGATCGAAAAAATAGAACAGATCATCGGCTCGTTGAAGGTCTGAACAGGAATTTTCGAAAGGACAAAAAGAAAATGACTAAAAATGACAACCTCGCCGGAAGGATCATCATTGCTCTGGATGTCAAAACGAGAGAGGAGGCTTTATCCCTGGTCCAAGAACTTCCGGATGCGGAAATATTCAAAGTGGGGCTCACACTTTTCACTTCCGAAGGTCCTTCCCTGCTGCAAGAAATCCAGAATCGGGGAAAAAAGATTTTTCTGGACCTCAAACTGCACGACATTCCCCATCAAATAGCTGGAGCTGTCAAGGCAGGAATCAGGCATAACGTTCAAATGATGACCCTTCATGCCTCCGGTGGCAGGGAAATGATGGCACAGGCAGCCGAAGCAGCAGAAAAGGAAGCCCAACAAAGCGGCCAAACCAAGCCCCTACTTTTAGCCGTAACCGTCCTCACAAGTCTCAAGGGAGAACAACTTCGAGACATAGGAATGGATGATAGTGTGAACGAACAGGTTTTGCGCTTGGCAAGATTGGCTAAGGATAACAGGATGGATGGAGTGGTCTGTTCGCCTCAAGAAATTGACATAATCAAGGAAAAATTCGTCCAAGATTTTCTGGTTGTCTCTCCAGGTATCCGTCCTGTATGGGCGGCAGCACAGGACCAAAAGAGGATATTGACACCTGGTGAAGCAATCGGGAAAGGCGTGGATTATATGGTGATCGGCCGGCCGATCACAAAAGCCGCTTCTCCTTCGGAAGCATTCCTCAAAATCGTTGGAGAACTAAATCGTGCGGTAAACTCCTCCGACAGCAAAAATAGCACCTAAAATCACAGACACAACGACCCAGACAACAACAACCACGATCAAACTCACGATCATGTATGTAATGACCTTGTCTTTCGGCGTATCCATCATCGGGCATACAAATCCGAGATACAAAATATAGATTCCATACAGGCTGGCCAGAATAACCAAAACAAACAGTGCTGGGATAATGTAGAGAACTCCTGCCACCCAAGCAGGAGTCATGCTGTAGACAGCCAGTTTCATCGCAGCGGTTGCGTCGGGCTTGGATGAAAATGTCGGAGCGAGCGCATTGATGATAATGCCGAACACATACACGGAAACAAGAGTGAGAACATAAAAAAGAATGGCACGCAAAAGACCCGAGCCGATGCCCATTCGATACGACCCAACAAACGGAATCCTGCGTCCGATCAGGCTCCATCCGATAAACTGAGCCACTGCCGGAATAGCCAGCAAGATCATCGCGTAAGAAGTGAAGAGTTCTGCAATGGTGATCTTTTCTTCCTTTATGTTTATCCATTCCTCTTTCGGCTTTAAAATGAGCTGTTGAACTCGATTGACAATATCCATCTGCGGCCTCCTTCCAAGTTGAATTGCCAAAACTATATAATTTTTAGTTTCTGATGTCAAATTTAGGAGTTTTGTTGGAGGCGCGGGTCGGATTCGAACCGACGAATCGAGGTTTTGCAGACCCCTCCCTTAGCCACTTGGGTACCGCGCCTTATGCTTCATGATAACATGCAAGAAAAAATGGAGCGGACGATGGGATTTGAACCCACGACCTTCTGCTTGGCAAGCAGACGTTCTACCACTGAACTACGCCCGCTCTCTGAAGCCTTTAAACAAAAGCTCTGGGGTTAAACTACCAAAATTAATGAACGCTGTCAATAATATCCCCCCTCTCCGTGTTTGAATCCCCAACATTAAGGTAATAGTGAGATCGGCTGACCTGAAGAGTAGAAACGACTGGTACTACGACATATGTAGATTATGAAAATTTAGAATTTATCTTGTTTGAACGAGATCTCCGAGAAGCAATGCATCCTTGCAGGACAGAATCTTTACCGTGCATGTCCTCTTTTGTATGTCGATAACCACCATATTCCCGAATACAAAAAGAGGCGTTCCCTCATAGAGTTTTCTGTACACAACAAGCTGTTGGCCCAATTGAATACCATCGACCTCGCCCAAATTCAGCATGGCCCAATCACCGCTGCCGCCTTGGGAAAAATCTTCATTCAAAAAGAGGATCTCCCCCCTTAGACCATTAGTTTCATAAGGAGGAACATTATAGCCTAAATCTTTACCCAACC
>Ga0114922_10002194_pt1 | contig 18393 bp, 16 predicted proteins | sample AartaG_FD_100975 | JGI IMG/M metagenome (GOLD analysis project Ga0114922, IMG submission 100975) | Deep subsurface microbial communities from Aarhus Bay to uncover new lineages of life (NeLLi) - Aarhus_00045 metaG | ecosystem: Environmental > Aquatic > Marine > Oceanic > Sediment | place...
GATGTGTGATGTGTTTTTACGTTCATAGCAGCCTCCGTGCTAAAAAATTATCATTTGCTTACCACTATGAACTATATCGGTATTTAGATGCTCAGCGCATTAATTAATCACAATTGGTATTACAGGGTATTTAAGTATGAGAATGGAAATTTATATGTAAAAAAATCAACCACGTATCTCGCATTCAGAAGCGAAAAAAATGAGGTCCTTTACAAGAAAGTAAAAAAATGAGAGTCTTGTAGGGTGTGCTCTGCACACCTTTTTCCTGTGGCACCGCCAAATTTATTTTTTTGGTTACAGTCCTGCGGCTTTTCGGAGTTTTTGGGTCATATCCGTTTTTTCCCAGGTGAAGTTTGGCAGGTTTCTTCCGAAGTGTCCGCCGTGTGAGGTTTCGGCGTAAATCGGGCGGTCGAGCCTCAAGTGCGTAATCATCCTCTTGGGTGTTAATGGGAAAAGCTTTCTTACGATTTGGCCTATCTTTTGCTCGCTGATTTTGGAAGTGCCTTCGGTATCTATCAGTACGGAAATCGGCTCAGCTACTCCAATGGCATAAGATAATTGGATTTCGCACGCGTCGGCAAGGCCTGCAGCCACAACGTTTTTGGCGATGTATCGGGCCATGTAGCTTGCGGTCCTGTCAACTTTTGTTGGGTCTTTACCGCTGAAGCAGCCGCCGCCGTGACTACCTCTTCCGCCGTAAGTGTCAACGATGATTTTCCTTCCGGTCAGGCCGCAATCGCCTTTCGGGCCTCCTACCACGAATCGGCCGGTCGGGTTGATGTGGAATATGGTGTTTTTGTCAACGAATCGCTTGGGCAGCACGGGAAGGACGACTTTTTCGATGATTTGTTTTCGCAATTGTCTGTAGCCAACGGACGGTGCGTGCTGGGTGGATACTACGACCGTGTGAATCCGTTTTGGTTTGCTGTTTTCGTATTCGACGGTGACCTGGCTTTTGCCGTCCGGCCGCAGCCAAGAAAGCTTCTTACTCTGCCTTACTTTTTCCAGCCGAATTGTTATAGCATGCGCAAGTTGAATCGGCATCGGCATAAGCGCCGGGGTTTCCCTGCAGGCATATCCGAACATTAGGCCCTGGTCGCCGGCGCCCTGTTCTTTATGCAGGCCTGTGCCTTCAGTTACGCCCTGTGAGATGTCAGGACTTTGCTTGTCGAGGGTGACAACGACGGCGCAATTTTCGAAATCAAAGCCCATCTCAGGGTCGGTGTAGCCAATTTTCTTGATTGTATTGCGGACAACTGTTGGGACGTCCACGACTGCTTTTGTCGTGATTTCACCGGCAACGACGACCAAACCCGTTGTTACCATTGTTTCACAGGCAACTCTGCTTTGTCGGTCCTGTGCGAGCACGGCGTCAAGGACCGCGTCGGATATGTGGTCGGCGACTTTGTCGGGATGGCCCATCGTTACGGACTCACTGGTAAATAGGTACTTGTCGGTGTCACAATTAGGATTACTGCGGAGAGTTCTTTTGCCCATTCGTGATTTATCCTTTCAGCCCTGTCTTTGTATTCCACGGAACCGCAAACAATTGATACTAAGTAAAGTTGTTAGCAGTTGATGTTACTTCATTGGACCGTCGTTAATTGTCCAGTCATATATTATATATTTAACAGTATAGTTCTCTCTTTCAAGGAAAAACAAATCCTCCCTGGAAATATAGTTGGCCAGACAATTCAGAACGGCGCCTGTCGTTTCTGACTGCTCTTTAAACCTCTTGCCGGTGCGGTATTTGTTAATAAACTGTTTGCCGTGCCAGGTTGCTTGAAGCGTGGAGGAAAGATAGACCCTTCGCTTTCCTCTGTCTATTCTGAACGCGCGTGGGTTGGACAGGAATCTTTTAGCCTGTTCGTTTAGCTGTCTGTCGAGCTTGTGTCCGCGATACGGCTCGTTGCGCAGGGGTGGGCTTGACAGAGTGCCATCGCATAGGGCAAAAAACACTCGTGGTTCGTCAAACTCTTTGTAGAAGAACCGCTGTTCAATTCGTCTTAGGGTAAACTCCTCGTTCTTTACGATGAACTTTTGTTTTCTTATAGCGCCGAAACGTTTGCCGATGTGTTGGATGCTATGAGGGCCCCAGCCTGGGATAACATGCAGAATTCGATATGATTTGATAGGATAGTGAGCTACAATAATTCTGAGTGTTTGCAGGTTATATGCGTTGAGCCAGAAGGCGATTTTGTCCTCTTTCGGCCAGGATTTATATTCATTCGGGTCGAGTTTGGCGAACTCATTCAACACCGTGCTTAATTCTGATTGTTTTCGCCTCAACTTATTATAGTCAACCAGCCCCTTATCATTGACAAAGGCTTTCAATATAGGGGCGCATTTGTCGTGAAAAGAAACGTTGGGGTCGGGCTTAATCTCGTTGGCGTCGACCGTATTAGGTTCAATCTCGGGAGTTCTAACATCATTAGGCTCAGGCTCAGGCTCAGGCTCAGGCTCAGGTTCAGGTTCAGGTTCAGGTTCAGGCTCAGGTTCAGGCTCAGGCTCAAGGATTCTGACCTCATTTGGTTCGGGCCTTGCGATTTCGACTATGTTGGGCTCCGGCTCGGTGGGTACAGGTTCGTTTGGGCCCGGCTTTGTGGGGGTACAGCCGATAATAGAAATCGATACGATTATTGAAGTTATAGATGCCAAAAGCGTGAACCGAAGGTTGGGAAACCGCGGAAGTCTATATTTGACAGCTTCTACTTTCTCAATCTCAGCTTTCTGTCTTATGAAAGCCATCCAATTACCTTCCCAAAAACAAAACCACGTAGTACTTTCAGCTGAACACCTCATTCTACATCCACACGAGGCACCAAGACGAGTCTGCCTACCCGGGCAATCATATCTTAACTGTTTTCATCGTATTTTTACAGTGAAAACTTGATTTTTGTGCGACGTGTTTTGCTGAAAAAAGCGGGTGAGATGGTGTTCTATCCCTTCAAGACGGCTAAAGGGACCATCCGAGCGACAGTCTTGGCCCAGCCGCATTCGACAACAATCCGCACCACCTCGTCAATCTCTTTGTAAGCATCGGGCGCTTCTTCCTTAATTCGACGTTTGTCGCTGGTAATAAGCTTTATACCTTCCATACTTCGCTTGAACTGTTCATCGCTAATCAAGGCGGAAGTAATGGTTTTGCCTCTGCGACCTTTTCCAAGCGCGGCGGTACGGCTCATCACTCTACCCGCACCGTGGTTGACGGAGCACAAAGATTCGTCAGAATTTCCGGTTCCGACAAGCAGGTAACTTGCGGTTCCCATTGAACCGGGGGTTATTATCGGCTGTCCGGTCTCCGCGAATATGGTCGCGGTCATACGCTCGGCTCCAAAGGCACGAGTGGCACCTTTGCGGTGTACCCAAAGCTGTTTGCCTTGGTGGGTTTCAAGCTTTGCCATATTGTGGGCGACGTCGTAGACAAGCTGTAAGGGTATCGGACCAAACATTCTATTGAAGCAGCGTCTTACTAACAGGGTCATAATATGGCGATTGGTAAAAGCAAAGTTGGCGGCAGCGCCCATTGCAGCGATATAGTCTTTACCAGCCTTGACATCGGTGGGCAGGAAGCTGAGCATTTTTTTTCGGTCGGCCATTTCGGGTCTTCTGGCGGCTATAGCCATATACTCGTCGGCGACCTCATAACCGAATCGGCGAGAGCCGGAGTGTATCATTACAACGATCTGGTTTTCAGAAAGGCCGAATGTCTTTGCCAAAGCCTCGTCAAAAATTTTCTGGACGTACTGGATTTCTATGAAGTGATTACCGCCGCCGAGTGTGCCCAGTTGGTTGGCACCTTTTTGTATTGCGTTACTCGGCACTGCAGCCGGGTCGCTAGGCATTTGGCCATTTTCTTCGATTCTTTTGAGGTCATCGGCGAATTCATCCGGGTCGAAGGCCTCCCAGGCCCGGTGATTGGTTCTTTGAGCGAGTGTGGGTACTGAGGCGGCGCCCTTATTGATGACGGCTTCGATGCAGGTTTTGTCCAGAGGCAAATTGGCTTTGCCTTCGCCGAGTGGGATTTCGCGGGCGATAGAGATAGCGATTTTATCGATGTCGATATCGCCTCTGGAGAAAGGCGAGCGTAAGAGCCGCATACCGCAGTTTATATCGTATCCGACGGCAGCCGGCATTATGGCGTTTTGTAGTCCTATAACAGCTCCTATCGGTACGCCAAAACCAACGTGAATATCGGCTGTAGCTAACACCTTCCTTGCCGGCGGCAAAGAAGCAGCATCGCGAAGCTGCTGCACCGCCTTCGGTTCGAGTTTGATAGCTTCAGAGGCGAAGATGGTCGCATCTGTGACCATTTGGCCTTGACGCTCCATATATAGCCGAAGTGGGTCTTTGCGAACAAGTTTTGGGGTGAGTTCAGTCATAAACAAAACTCTTTTTACAAAATGCCATCAGGTCCTACGTCCTATTATATCGGCTTTTACCGTTTGCCGATACATACTCTTGCGAAAAAACCAGGAAAAGTCATCTCCCAGCCGAGCTGTTTCTTAAAGCAACAAAAGCAGGAATTAACTTGACAAAAGGCGGCTATAAAGTTAATCTATATATATAGATGACCTTGACTTTGAGGCAGGAATCTAACCGTTTTCGAGGGTGTTTTTAACAATGAAGGCCAAACGTGCATTTTTCGCCATCTTGCTGGCATTCTTAGCCTCCTCGGCGAGCTTTGTGTCCGGAGCCGTTGATACCTCTGGTATTGAGAAGGTACGCGACAAGGCCGTGCTTAATAATGAAGATTTGCAGATTATTGACCGCTTTGTTGGCCAGGCCGTGCAAGGACTGTTGGAAACAGAAGACTTTGCGTCAATAGCGAAGGTTCGGGCGCTCATTTTGACCCATGTGAACTCGAAGAAGCAGAGCGCCCAAGCCCAGTATACCGACCAGTTTTTCAATTCCGCACACAAATATATCGAACAGGCACTTGGGGAGGTGAGCGAATTATCACCGGGGGACCGCAAATTTAAATTAATGGTTAATCTCTTGATTCTGATAGACGCTCTGGAAAACCTGAAGCTGGCGGATTTGGCTCTTGGGGCGATGAAGGACGAGAATGCAGTTATTCGGTACTGGGCGGTTCATTCTGTCGCTAATCCCGGTTTCACAAAGAAGCTGAATTCCGGAAAGGCTGCAAATCTGCAGATGGCACGCCGGATCGCGGAACAACTTAAAGCGCTTGTTGCCGGCAGCTCTCCCGAGACGATAGCTTTGATGGCAGAATTTGCGGCAGACGTGAGCATTCCAGAAGGCGAAGATTTACTGCTGCAGATAGCAGATGTGCGGATAAAAAAGTACGCTCACTGGACGGTGGACTACGAACTTTTGGACGGCGCAATCCTCAAGTCGCTTCACACCAGGATATCACTTCCGGGCCGAAGCAAGCCTGCCGTTGTGCTGAGTTTTGCGCAATTGTATTCTTACGTGATACAAAGATATGCCAAGGGGCAGAAATCTCTCAGCGCTACACAGAAAAGTCAGCTTGCTTCGGTAATAGTGGAGATAGAGAAGACGTGTGTCAGTAAGCTTCTGGAGATGCCGCAGTCAGCTGTTCAAGGAATTAAGAGAGCCATAGAAAACAGTGATTACGCGGGACTCTTGCAGGAGCACAACAAGCTGCTGGGAGGCGAAACAAGACCGGGCCTATTGCCGTCGAAGCTGAAGTTCTTTTACTTGAACCCGGACGGCACCAAGCGAACTGCTCCATTTGTTTTGCCGAAGCCACCCAAGATTGAAGCAGGTAAATAGGGGAGAGCGAAGGACAGTTGACATATCACTTCTGACCATATACTCTATACCCTTGGCTCTGTGTCTATAGTCTCAAAGAGGCAAACAGACTCTCGCAAAAGGAGTTGCGTTGAAGTTTTTAATCATTTTACTTACAGCCGTTCTATTGGTTATCGGAGGGTGTGGTCGCTCACCATCGGGGGCTGACTCAAACGAGATGGTGCTACATGCCATCTTGCCGACCAAAATAAGAGGGCTTGACCCAGGAGACATCGGAGATGTGTATTCGGCGATGGTAGCTGCCCAGTGTTTCGAATGTCTTTATCAATATCACTATTTAAAAAGACCGTATCAGCTTGTACCTCAACTTGCCGAAAGTATGCCCGAAGTAAGCGAGGACGGGCTCACCTATACGATAAAGATTAGGAGGAGAGTCTACTTCGCAGATGACGATTGTTTTGCCGGAGGAAAAGGCAGAGAGCTAAAGGCAAGCGACTTTGTTTTTGCCTGGAAACGGATTGCCGACATTAAGTATTTCAGCAAAAACTGGTGGATTTTTGACAGCAGAATTGTCGGTCTTGACGAGTTTCGCGAATACACAAAAACGTGTAAGAGACGTGAAGACGTTGATTATTCACGTCCGGTTGAGGGGCTTCAAACGCCAGATGACTATACTCTTGTTATTAAGCTGAAAAAACCCTGGCCGCAGATAGTGTATTTGTTGGCTCATCAACCTACAGCGCCGATTGCCAAAGAGGCCGCTGATTACTATGGGAAGGATATCATAAGCCACCCGGTGGGTACAGGACCATTTAAGCTTAAGGTCTGGCATCGTGGCAGCTACATTAAGATGGTAAGAAACTCAAACTTCAGAGGCGAGTTCTACCCAACTGAAGGTGAGAAGGGAGATTTGGAACAGGGTTTTCTTACAGATGCAGGCAAGCGGCTTCCTATGGCTGACAGAATATTTTTCGTGCTTATAGAAGAGGACCAGCCGCGTTGGCTTCAGTTCTTACGTGGCAAACTCGACGCAACGAGCATCCCAAAGGACAATTTTGGTCAGGCGATAGATGCATCACGAGATTTAAGCCCGGAAATGAAAAAGCGGAACATCCACCTGAAAACGTTCAGGAACCCGGACACCTTTTGGATTGGGTTCAACATGGAAGATGAGGTTGTAGGTAAGAACAAACCGCTGCGAAAGGCTATCAGCCATTCTATCGACAGAGAAAAATATATTGAAGTATTTTGGAACAATCGAGACGATGTCGCTTATGGCTTTATACCTCCGGTAATGAAAGTGTATAATCCGGAAATCAGCAAGCTTGGAATAGGCTATGACTCTGGACAGGCAAAGCAACTCGTGAAAGAGGCGGAAAGGGTATATGGCGGCAAGCTTCCTACATTGAAGCTTTCAACGGGCGGCACAGATACCCTTTCTCGACAAATGTGCCAGTTTTATCAGCGAAGTTTCAAAGAAGTAGGGCTGGACGTTGAGGTTGACTACATGGATTGGCCCACATTTTTGGAGAAGGTAAAGACCAAAAGTGTCCAGATGTTCGCACTTGGATGGATAGCAGATTATCCGGATACGGAAAACTTTCTACAACTGTTTTACAGCAGGAATGCTTCGCCCGGAACGAACAACTTTAACTATTCCAATCCCGAGTTCGATAGAATATATGAGCAAGTCGCGGTAATGCCGGACTGCCCTGAGCGTACTGTGCTTTATCGCAAAGCCGAGCTTATAGTCATCGAAGACTGCCCTGCCGCTTTCATAAATCACAGAGTTGCTTATGTACTTCATCATGACTGGGTTCTCAACTATAAACCGCACGTTTTTCAATATGGCCTGGCGAAATATCGCAGAGTCGACGTGACCAAGAGGGCGGCGTACAAGGAGCTCTTGAAGAAAAGCAGATGACCACGTATATAATAAGGCGACTATCTTATACCATACCGATTGTGTTCGGCGTTCTACTGCTTACCTTTATACTGTTCAACATTGTTGGCGGCGATATTTCCGCGGAGCTTGCCGGCAAAGCAGCTGCTAAAGAGACGATAGAGGAAATACGAAAAGAGCGTGGCTTTGACAAACCTTTATTCTTAGCGTGGGACAGTCAGTTCGTAAATCACTTCAAAAACGCCTTAACCTTTGATTTTGGTCGTGCACTCGACCGTGAGTCAGTTATTGACAAAATCAAGAGGGGGGTAGGACCTTCTTTGGCGCTGATGGCACCTATGTTCTTTGGTGTACTGCTGATTTCAGTCAGCTTATCGCTGGTCATAGCTTTCGTTCGTGGTACGATATGGGATGTATTGGCCGTAGTCGTCTGTGTAACAGGGATGAGTCTTCCCTACTTGAGTTTTATTCTTTTTGGGCAGTATTTCTTGGCATATAAATGGCGGCTTTTTCCGATTTTCTTCTGGCCGGACCTGTCGACGGCCGAATACGTAGCCCTGCCGGTCTTAATCGGCATCGTGGCAGGATTGGGGACTAATGTGCGGTTTTATCGAACCGTTATGCTCGATGAGATGCGAAGTGACTATGTTCGTACAGCCTTTGCCAAGGGGCTTAGCACGAGGCAAGTTTTATTCAAACATGTTTTGAAAAACGCGATGATACCTATTATCACGCGAGTAATTCTATCCATACCATTTCTGTTCCTCGGTTCTCTGCTTCTGGAAAGATTTTTCGGTATTCCGGGATTAGGATACTTGATGATAGAGGCTATTGGTTCACGGGATTATTTTGTGATAAATGCGATGACTTACATTAGTGCAATACTTTTTGTGATATTTAACGTGATAACAGATATTTGTTACGCATTGGTAGACCCAAGGGTTTCACTTGAGTGAGTATCAGCAGATAACAAAGACAAGGCCGCTGAAGGGCCGAAGTCTATGGAAAGATGGATTGCGACGGCTTCGAAAACACAGGCTCGCGATGGTCTGTTTTGTCGTCGTACTGCTGTATTTTTCGCTTGCGGCATTCATCTATTTGGGAGAGTTATTCAATTGGCAGGTCGGGCCGATACGATGGGCTGAGGAGGTTGGCCAGAAATATGAACCGCCGAGTTCAAAGAATATATTCGGTACGGATATTTTCGGCCTATCTGTTTTCCGAAAGACACTTTACGGCACGAAGATATCGATAACGGTCGCATTATGCGCTTCGTTTATAAGTATTGCTATCGGCGTGCCTTTAGGAGCAATAGCGGGTTACTTCCGCGGGTTTGTTGATGAGATTATAGTCTGGATATATTCAACTCTAAGTTCAATTCCGTACATTCTGTTGATATTGGCTTTCGCCATCGTTCTGCGGGACAAAACTCTTTTCGGCCATAAACTTAGGGGTATTACGGCGGTGTATTTGGCAATAGGTCTTACAAGCTGGGTTGGTATTTGTCGTCTGATTAGAGGTGAGATTATCAAACACAAGGAGCGAGAATATGTTTTGGCTGCGGTCAGCTATGGTTGCGGTAGGCGGCGGATTATCTTCAAACATCTACTACCCAATGTTTTCCACCTTGTTATCATTGACTTTTCACTGCGGTTTGTTGCCTTCATCCACGCGGAAGTAATACTGAGCTTTTTGGGTCTTGGTGAAATGGACCGTCCAAGCTGGGGGGCAATGATAAATGATGCAAGAATGGAGCTTTCGCGCGGAGTGTGGTGGCAAATGGCAGCGGCGACGATAGCGATATTCATTATTTCGCTGGTGTTAAATATTTTTGGAGATGCGCTGAGGGACTCGCTCGACCCGAAGCTTAGGGTTGAATAACTTTATGGATGGTAACGGAACATTATTGTCGGTTGAAAATCTTTCGACGCACTTTTTTACCGAAGGCGGTGTTGCACGAGCGGTGCAGGATGTGAGCTTTTCGATAAAGAAGGGCAAAACGTTTGCGCTTGTTGGTGAAAGTGGGTGCGGCAAAAGTGTAACAGCACTTTCAATTATGCGATTGATACCTGACCCGCCGGGGAAGATTGTCGGCGGAAAAATAATGTTCAGAGACCGCAGCCTGCTTGAATTGAGTGGAAGGCAGATGCGGAGTGTTCGCGGCAACAGAATAGCGATGATTTTTCAGGAGCCGATGACCAGTCTTAATCCGGTCTTTACGGTGGGCAATCAAATTGTAGAGGCGATAAAGCTGCATCAGAAAAAAGGTACGAGTGAGTCCTGGGCGGATGCGGTCGAGATGCTGCGAAAGGTGGGCATTGCTGATCCGGACAGCAGAGTCCGCGAGTATCCGCATCAGATGTCCGGCGGGATGCGACAAAGAGTTATGATAGCTATGGCGGTAAGCTGCGAGCCGGCACTTTTGATTGCCGATGAGCCCACAACCGCTTTGGATGTAACCATTCAGGCGCAGATACTTGATTTGCTGGACGAGCTGCAGGCACAAAACGGAATGAGCATTTTGCTGATAACCCACGATTTGGGCGTTGTGGCTGAGCGGGCTGATGACGTTGCGGTGATGTATGCGTCACGAATAGTGGAGGTGGCGGAATCAGAGTCGCTTTTTGCAAAGCCCCTGCATCCATACACCCAGGGACTTCTAAAATCTTTGCCGCGGCTGGGACTTGAGGCGGGGCGTCTTCAGACGATTTCGGGCACTGTCCCTGAACCGTTGCATTTTCCAACAGGTTGCAAATTCCATCCGCGGTGCTCCGTAGGTTGCAGCGACAGGAGGTGTCAGACAGTTGAGCCGGAACTGAGAAAAGTTCAACCGGGGCGATGTGTTGCCTGCTGGTATGCGCCAGGATACGAGGAGAAATAATGGTAGGGTGGGGTCTTTACCCCACCAAGATATGAAATAAAGAAGTGTAACTTAGTGACGATATGTCTATCTTTAAGAAGAAAATTGATTTTGGGCAATTTCTCGCTGATTTAATCACGCATCAGTGTGATTTTTTGGGAAATAATTTTAATAAATTAGTGACCTTAGCAGATGAATTTAAGGTATTGACGGAAAAAGATAAGGAAGAATTTTTAGATAAAGCACATGAACTGATAATTGTTGATATTCTAATGAGCTGTAATCAAAATTTTTATAAAGATTTATCGAGCGAGGAGGTGGGAGAAGCAGTTAGTATTGTGTACGCGCAATATTTAACCGAATATAAAAAGATACCAAAAACATTAGCGGAGAAAAAATTAGAAAAAGTCATGGAACTTTTTGATTTGGTTTATAAAGCCGAAGAGGAAACACAGAAACGCGGTGAGCATTATGAGGAGATTAGTCATAAAATTTACAAAGATATTGATAAACAAAAATTCTATCTTTGCAGCGCTTTTAGCAGTTATTGTGTAGGCGAGGATATAAAATCTGAAAATTGGGAAGGTAGACATTTTGCGGCCTTCAAATTAGCGAAGGGTTTTGTAAAGGCTGGTATTGTCAAAAGCATGCTAAAGCTAAAAGGTAGGGTGGGGTCGTAACCCCACAAAAAATGGGTTTATAAAAGATGTCAGACTACAGACGCGCCAATTTCGAAGGCGGGTATTACTTTTTTACGGTCGTCACGTTTCAGCGAATGAAATTTCTGACCGATACCCTATCCCGTGATTGTCTGAGTTTTGCATTTGGCAAAGTAAAAGAAAAACGACCCTTCGATAACATTGCAATGTGCCTTCTGCCTGACCATTTACACTGTGTATGGAAATTGCCTGACGGTGATTCTGATTTTTCAACACGATGGAATTCAGTCAAATCGCTCTTTACAAAGACGTATTTAAAATCCGGCGGACATGAAGGACAAAGAAATGTCTCGAGAATGCAGACGGGGGAAGCGGCTGTTTGGCAAAGGCGGTTTTGGGAACATCAGATAAGAGATGAGAATGATTTGCAAAAACATATCGATTACATACATTATAATCCCATCAAGCATGGTTTGGTAAAAAATATTGAGGATTGGCCCTGGTCGACATATGATAAATTTGTTCGCGAAGGATTTTATCAGGGCGTTACGCCAAATGACGTCAGGAAATCTTCGGAAAATGTTTGTTCGGCTGGGGAATGAGTTTTAGTGGTGGGGTTACGACCCCACCCTACATTGGTGAAGAACGCAAGGAACACGAGTTAAAATATGGTAAGCACAAACAACTATCTGCTGAAGGTTGAGGACCTAAAGACCTATTTTTCAATAAAGAAAGGTCTGCTCCGCCGAACCGTCGGCTACGTCAAGGCAGTTGACGGCGTAAGTTTCGCTATTCCAGCGGGCCAGGCACTGGGGTTAGTGGGCGAGAGTGGGTGCGGAAAAACGACGGTGGCCAGGAGCATAATTCGCCTGGTGCCGGCAACAGAAGGCAGCGTAGTTTTCGAGCAAACAGATGTTTTGTCAGCGGACAAGGTCAAGCTGCGAGAACTTCGCAAACAGATTAGCCTTATTTTCCAGGACCCTTACGGCTCATTGAATCCAAGGATGACGGTCGGCAATATTATCGGTGAACCATTGAAGATTCAAAAGAAAGTAACCGGCAGCGAACTAACTGAGCGAGTTGCACTTTTACTTTCTAAAGTGGGACTGTCACCTGACCATATAAACCGTTATCCTCACGAGTTCTCGGGCGGTCAGCGGCAGCGAATCGGGACAGCAAGGGCCCTGGCACTGGAGCCTAAATTGATTATTTGCGATGAGCCGGTCAGCGCTCTTGATGTTTCGATTCAATCTCAGATTCTCAACCTGCTGAAAGACCTGCAGGAAGAGTTCCGCTTGACTTATTTATTTATTGCGCACGACCTGGCAGTTGTGGAGTTTGCCTGCGACATTGTGGCGGTTATGTATCTGGGCAGGATAGTAGAACATGCATCGGCGGAAGAATTATATCGAAATCCTCTGCACCCCTACACGCGTGCCCTTATGTCGGCAATTCCGCAGGTTGACCCGTCTTTGCGTGGCCGCAGAACCAAATTGAGCGGCGAAGTACCGAGCGTCCTGAAGCCGCCGAGCGGTTGCCCGTTCCACCCAAGATGCCCTTTGGCGGAAGATATTTGCCGAAAACAAATGCCCTCTCTGCAGGAAAAAGGCGATTCCGAGGGTCATTTTGTTGCTTGTTGGAAAGGCTACGTCTGACCTTTCAGAAACAATTGTACAAAACAGTTCCTATCGCAATCGTGTTTTTTTGCATAAAATACAGGGGTTGGTACGTTGTATAAATGAAGCTGTGCTCCGCAGATAGAGAACCGTTGCGGCGACAGCGCAAAAGTCACTGGCTTTGAGAGAGATGCGAAGGCTAAGGCGTGAAATGGAAAGGGTTTACGACCAGTACGGGTCGCAGCTGTTTACTTGCGCGCTATCGGTAACGCGGTGCTCTGGTCTTGCCGAAGACGCTATGCATGAGGCATTTTGTCGAGGTTGTCGCTTGACGGAGGTTCCGCATAACTTGAAGGCGTATATGTTTCGCAGTGTCCGGAACGCAGCCATAGACCAGCTTCGCCAAAGACGTAAAACAAGCACTTTATTGCAGGACTATATTTTTGATTCGTCCGCCGGCCCGGGGGAATTGGCCGAACAAAAACAATTCAAGCGCTTGGTGGCCGATGCCTTGTTAAAGCTTTCAAAGGACGAACGAGAGACGATTGTTCAGCATCTGTATGCTGATTTAACTTTTCAGGAAATAGCGGATATGCGTGAGCGCTCGATAGGTACCGTGACGTCGTGGTACCGTCGGGGGCTGGTTAAGATGAAAGACCATCTGGAGGTGTAATTATGGACGATTTTGAACGCCGACTTAAAATGTTACCTTTGGCAGGACCCACGGAAGGTATGAAGAGAAGGATTTTTGGGGACAGACCAGGCAGGTTGTGGTTTGTTGAGGTCTTCCGCCTTCGTATCCCTCTCGGCTGGGCCGCGGTCTTTGCCTTGTTCGCAGGGATTGCAGGGATGTTCGGGTCACAGCTTGTGCCGAGTAAGCCGGCGCCGCCTCTCCAGCCTACGGTAAATGTCCAGATTATCAGGTCACCGTCGGACCGAAACCTTTTCGACTTCACCATACCAGCAGAGGACTTTATGACGGGCGAGCTAATCGTTAATGTGCAAGCCCCTAAGGAGATATAATCATGAAACGATTGGGGATTTTAGTGTATATCGGTGTTTTTCTGGCTTGTGTCCCGTATGCCGACGCAAGAGAGAAGAATCAAATCCGGGTTCAGTGCCAATTCTTCAAGTTTTACGGCACTTTTCCAGGCACAACATCTGCCAAGGAGAAAATCTGGACCACGGACGAACCTCCGAAAAAGCTGAAGAACAGGGTCACGGTATTCAGCCAGGGAGAGTTTGAGCTCGGCGAGAACAAGCTCACGTTCAAAAAAGGACGATGCTTCTGGAATAAGACGGAGGTTCCCATTACCAACCCCAAGAAACTCAATCTTCCTGAAGACCAGATAAGGTGGATTGATTCTCCCGAAATCGTGTTGTATGAACACTCATCGGGCTCCTTCAATCTTGGGTCCAAGCAGCCGATACAGTACTTCGAGAAGCGCGAAGACGGGCTTTTTGAACTGAAGGAAATAGAGCTTCCGACGGGACTTGATATAGAGATTACTGACGCCGATGAAAGCGAGGAACACGGCTATATTGACCTTGCCGATATAATAATAAGGATGCGTTCGGTTGAAAGGCGTGAAAAGATTAAAGGTGTGAACCTTTCTGTTGGCCGACCTGTCCTGGGTGAACAGAAGTACGTGTTCTTTTTTCGGCTAAGGCCGGGTAAAGACTACGGAATCCTAATCAGGCCCGAACGTGGTCTGGGAGGATTGTTGATTCGGCTGCGAGTATCCTCGACAAGGTCAGGCACTTTTAGCAAGAAGGACAAGCCTCCGACGGAAGCAGTGCTGCGGCATGCCAAGATATTTGTGCCCCATATGGAAGTGACGGATTGGGAGCTGAAGCCCGACCAGTATGAAATCATCTGTGAGCGGGGGGATGAAGAGTATAAGTTTGAGGTGACGCCAGAAGGCGAATTGAGAGAGCTTCAGTACAAAAATGACGAGACGGACATCGAAGAAGATGCCGACAGCATGGCATTTCGGGGCACAAAAAAGAGTATTGCAGTGGCCGAGGTTCCAGACAAGGCACTGGCAACACTCGCCAAGGCATACCCCGGGCTAAAACCAAGCAAGGCCTGGACGGCTGAGACGGTAGCCGGGCCTCGGTACGTAATACAGATTGGAGAAATGGCTTTTTATGCGCGACCCGATGGGCAAATCCAGGCGGGCGAGCGCATTGATAAAGGTGCGCTGAGGGAGATTGACCCGCCGGGCTAAGACAAGGACGGATGAAGAAGAATAGTCTAAGACCGACAAGGAGTTTCTGCAGGTTCCGGCAGTATCACCAAAATGAGCTGGAATGACAAAGATGAAGACAGTGATAACGCCGGCAAAAATCTTAAGCGGCGAGCCGCGTCGACTTGCACTGTTGGACCTAATGGCGATCTATTCGCGCATGAAGAACTTTGCGGAGTGCTGAAGTTGTCCGTTTGTGAGCGCAAATTTGCGGTTTCCACGCCGAAAGCGCCTGTTTGAACGTTACGGAGGCAAGACCGTTTTCTCACCTTTGCGAAAGGGCACAAACGTGGAGAGATGCTGGATTAACAGTTTTGAAAGGATTACAGAATGAAAGACCTAAGAAACGTTGCTTTCCGATGTTTATTAGTTTTTTGCTTATTTGCCGTCCTGGGCTGCGCCGAACAAACGTCATCTTTCAAGTTTGCTCTCACAGGCGACCCCCGTTCAGGTCTTTCCAGGTGGCAGCATACGCTAAAACAAATGAAGGACAAAGTCGATGGAGAGTTCGCTTTTCATATTACGGCCGGTGATTACTTCGAAGATGACCACAGCACTTTGGCCAAAGATTTCTACCGGACTCTGAAGGCGGAATTTGGAGACGATGTAATATGGTATCCCGGTGTTGGAAACCACGAGGTACAGAGGGCGCAGGATGACCTGCTTTGGCTCCGCCAGTTCTACTACGACCATTTACAGGGAAAAGTCAATCCCGGCCCCAAGGGCTGCGAAGAGACAACCTATTCCTGGGACTACCAAAACGCCCACTTCGTCCAGCTTAATATGTACTTCGATGGCGAAAAATACGACAAGGACCTCGGCTTTACCGATGCACTCATCGAATGGCTTGAAGAAGACCTCGACAAGAACGCAAAACCAGTGGTCTTTGTCATCTATCATGAACCAGCTTGGCCAAACGGCCGCGGCGGCAAAGAATCACCTGCCAACTGGCAGCGATTCATGAAGGTCCTCAACGACAGAAAAGTCGTCGCAGGCTTGTGTGCCCACACTCACAAGTACGCACGTTATCAGGTCGATGGAGATTGGGAGAAATACACCTGGGAAATAGACGTAGGTAACGCCGGCCGATTGAGCCACGCCGATAAGCATCAAACCTTCGTTGAAATCACAGTCAATAGTAACGGCTTGGTGCAGTTTGATACGTGGCAGGGAGTCGAGGGTGAGAACTTCAAGATGACGGACTCATGGACGGTCAAAGTACCTGTGCCGGCAGTGTCAGGAACAAAATAGTGTATTGGTTATAAGTCGAGTATTGTGCACATATTCACATTAGGTTGATTTAAGGAGATTATCATGAGTAATTTATCACGAAGAAAGTTTCTCAAAACCACAGCTGCCGGCATAGCCGTACCATCTGTAATATTGGCGGCGGCCAAGAAAGGACTCGCAGCACCGAGTGAGCGTGTTCGCATCGCGGTCATCGGTGTCGGCAATCAGGGAAGTAATCATGCCGAGGACTGGGCCGACATGAAAGAAACCGAACTGGTGGCGGTCTGTGATGTGGACCGGAAACACCGCAATGACGTGGCGAAGGAAACTAATAGTAAACCGGTTGAAGATTATCGCCGTGTTCTGGATGACAAGAGCATCGATGCGATAAGCATTGCCACGCCGGACCACTGGCACGCGCCGATCGCGTTGGCTGCGCTGGTAGCGGGAAAGCACGTCTATGTCGAGAAGCCCTGCTGTCATAACATTAAGGAAGGACAATTGCTGGTCAAGGCCGCCAAACAGTTCGGCAAATGTGTCCAGCACGGTACTCAGTACCGCGGCAAGCCCGACGCGATTGCCGGCATCAAATTCATGCGTGAAGGCGGAATCGGCAAGGTGCTGCTGGCCAAGGCGATTAACCACCAGCGACGCGACAAGATCGGACGCGAACCCGTTACGGACCCACCGCCCGGAGTAAATTATGACCTGTGGCTTGGACCTGCGCCAAAGCATGGGTTCACCAAGAACCGCTGGCATTACAACTGGCATTGGTTCTGGGATTACGGCACGGGCGATATGGGCAACGACGGTATCCACCAGGTCGATGTGGCCCGCTGGGGTCTGGGTGCGAAGAATCAGTTCCCCAAGGCCGCCATCGTTGCCGGCGGACAGCTCTGGTATGACGACGACCATGAGACGCCTGATACGCAGACCGTTACGTTTGTATACGATGAAGGCTACGTGATGTACGAGATGCGTCTGTGGACCGACTACAAGCTGGAAGGCCATGACAACGGCGTTATCTTCTACGGCACCAAGGGCAAGCTCGAAATCGGTCGCAAGGGCTGCCATGCTATCATAGATGGGAAGCGCAAGAAAATCGAAGGCGAGGGCGGTCGTGGGATCAAAGGTAACTTCATCGAGTGCATTAAAGCCAACGCCCCTTCGAAACTGTTGGCACCGATCGATGAAGGTTTTGCCTCGGCGGCGCTGTGCCACATGGGCAATATAGGTGTGCGTTTGGGCGGCGCCCGGCTGAGATATGATGCCAGCAAACACGAATTCATTCGCGACCGGAGAGCCAACAAGTTCCTCACGCGTGAATATCGCAAGGGCTATGAACTGGCATATACCGGATAGATAGTTTTTGCTGGAACGAGAGGCTTCGGTTAAGGCATAGATTCAATTGGAATAAAGACAGCGTATGCAGAGGGCATCGTTTGCCAAGACTCCGATCTCGCAAAAGAGATTGGACAGCCTGGCAAAACGAGTTCTGTAGCTATTGCGATTTGAAAGTCAAGCAAATCATGTTCGATTTAAGAAAGAAGAGAGTTATGAATCGCACTATTGTTTTGATGGTAACGTTTTTTGTTGCTTGCTTTGCGGCCTTCGCCGGGGCAGAAGCAGGAAATTACCGGCAGGGTCTGGCGGGGGTGTGGCTGCTTGCGGACAGCACATCGCGGGCGGACGAGTTTGTGAACTCGGTGGGGGTCAAGATGGTCAAGATTGGCCCTGGCTCGTTTGAGATGGGCAGCACGCTCGGAAGGGATTACTGGGATGAACAGCCGGTCCACAAGGTGACAATCTCCAGGGCCTTTTACATGTCGGAAACCGAGGTAGCTGCCAAGCAGTTTAGACAGTTCAAGGCTGAGTTTGTGGGGACTGCCGAGCATTCACCTTATGCAGCGGGCGTTAGCTGGTATGAGGCGGTGGTGTTTTGCGAGTGGCTGAGTAAGAAGGAAGGTAGACCTTATCGCCTGCCTACGGAAGCTGAATGGGAATATGCGTGCAGGGCCGGTTCAACGAGTCTGTACTCATCAGGCGACAGGCCGCCGAGAGCCGGACAGGCCAATGCGTGGGGACTCAAAAATATGCACACGGGAGTGCGCGAATGGTGTCTCGACTGGCACGGGGA
>Ga0114922_10002195_pt1 | contig 18386 bp, 15 predicted proteins | sample AartaG_FD_100975 | JGI IMG/M metagenome (GOLD analysis project Ga0114922, IMG submission 100975) | Deep subsurface microbial communities from Aarhus Bay to uncover new lineages of life (NeLLi) - Aarhus_00045 metaG | ecosystem: Environmental > Aquatic > Marine > Oceanic > Sediment | place...
TCCCCGGCCCATGTCAAATCCACGCTGACCGGCTCATCCATTTCTATCATCATCGAAAACAAGAGCCTGGCACTCGGAACCTGGCAAGGGATTTTCTTCTGTGAGTTCGACGGACCGAGAAGAAGGAAGCTTTATGTCCACACTGAACCTTGCCTCAGATAGTCACATTCATCTGCTTCAATTCGGCTTCAAGGTCGGTATGTGGTCTATAGAGAACAGCATTCATTCCCACGCCTTCCGCTCCGTCTATATTTTCTTGCAGATCATCCAGGAACACACATTCCTCAGCTCGGACCCGGGCTTTGTTTAGCGCTCGCATAAAGATCTCTGGATGAGGTTTCATGAATCCCACTTCGTAAGAGAGGACATACTCATCGAAGAAGAAGATCTCAGGGAATTTTTTTTGGATAAACCCGAAGCGTACTACATCTGTATTCGAAAGAAGGATCAGCTTATGGTTGGTCTTGAGCCTCCTTAAAAGATCCAAAACAGGAGGGTTGAGGGAAAAAACATCGCTATACATACGAAAAAAGCTTTTCTTCCCCACTTTGGCTTCCAGCTTTTGTACGACTTCTCTGTAAAAATCCTCAGGTTCGATCCCCCCAATATCAAAAGAACGGATCAATTCCCTGTGGCGATGGGCGCATTCGGCAATTTCTTGGGATGAAAAGGGACAATGTTCAGCTATCTTTCGAAAAAAAATAAAATTATCAAAGAATAAGATGACCTTTCCAAGGTCAGAAATAACACAATTTATCATCAGACAGAATCTCCTTCCCGACCTGAATTATACATAAAAACTGCTGATTCTTTCTTTTTTACAAAAACAAAATATTCAAATCAATCTATACCTTTATCAGCAGTTTTTACCCTTCGGGCGAGCCGATCTCACCGGGTAGGTTGGGTCGGCATCGACTTCGTTGTAATCCATTCGCAGTATTCCAATACAACTTCATGAATCACTTCCTTGCCGCTGTAGCAATCTCAGCTCGTGAATAATCCAGGGCTCCTGAATTATACATAAAAACTGCCGAGGCTTTCATTCATTAACAAAAATACCAACCTTTGGAGCTTATGTACATCGTGATGTTGGGGTGGGGCGGGTCGGCTTGTGAATTATCCAGAGACGTACGGGCCTGGTTCGTTCTTTTGACTTCGAAATTTTCCTATGGTATAAGCGATGAGACAAAATCTGAGTCTAGCTATTTCAGGAGGATAATACCATGGGAATCCATAAGATAAAAAAAAGAGGAATCGCAAAAATAGGGATATCGTTCTTGATCCTTTCGGTAGCAATTCTGATTTTTGGCGGGGCCTTTGCCCTTTACCACTTCAAGGGTGCCAAAAAAGTGACATCCAAAGACATCGAATCGGCAGAAAAGATCTCAGGCCTTCGATTCACAGGAAAAGAGAGGAAGATGATGCTCAAGGGCTTGAGAAAAAATCTCGACCGTTATGAAGAGCTTCGGGGGGTCTTGCTGGAAAATCATGTTCCGCCGGCCATCCAATTCAGCCCTGTTTTGCCCGGGATGGCCTTGAGCAAAGAATCCGTCCCCATTTCTATTTCGACAGATCCAACGATCCAAGTTCCCGAAGACTTTGCAGATCTTGCCTTTTATCCCGTAACCGCCTTGGCTCAATTGATCCGATCTCGCAAGATAACATCGGTCGAACTCACAAACTTGTATCTCGATCGGCTCAAAAAACATGGCCCTCAACTGGAATGCGTCATCACCTTGACAGAAGAATTGGCTCTCGAACAAGCCAAAAAAGCCGATGAAGAAATCGCGACAGGTCATTACAGAGGGCCACTTCATGGGATCCCCTGGGGAGCAAAAGAGCTCCTGGCAACAAAGGGAATCCGAACCACTTGGGGGGCCATGCCCTACAAAGACCAGATCATCGATGAGGACGCCACGGTGGTAAAACGGCTGGAAGAGGCAGGTGCCGTGTTGGTCGCCAAGCTCACGATGGGAGCCCTCGCTATGGGGGATGTCTGGTATGGGGGCAAGACAAAAAATCCATGGAATCTCGAGCAAGGATCAAGCGGATCATCTGCAGGATCTGCGGCGGCCACATCTGCCGGCCTGGTGGCTTTCGCGATAGGGACAGAGACTTTAGGTTCGATCGTGTCCCCCTCAACCCGGTGTGGTGTAACAGGATTGCGGCCTTCATACGGACGCGTCAGCCGTTATGGAGCCATGGCCTTGAGCTGGAGCATGGACAAGATTGGACCCATCTGCCGCACTGTCGAGGATTGCGCATTGGTCTTTCATGCCATCCATGGACCCGATGGAAAAGACCTCACGATAATCGATGTCCCATTCGGGTGGGATCCTTCATCCGACCTCCGGAGCATCCGCGTGGGCTATTTGAAGAAAGCTTTTGAAGAGAAATCCAGAACCCAAAAACTTGATCAAGCCGCTCTTGAAGCCATGCGTTCGTTGGACATCGAGCTCATCCCGTTTGAACTCCCGGAATTTCCGGCCGGAGCGATATCCTTTATCCTGGGTGCAGAGGCTGCAGCTGCCTTCGATGAAATTACCCGAAGCGGGAAGGACGATCTCTTGGTCAGACAGGGACAAGGGGCATGGCCGAACTCCTTTCGACAAGCAAGATTCATTCCTGCGGTCGAATATATTCAAGCAAGTCGATTGCGCACGCTTTTGATGCAAAAAATGGCCGAGGTGATGAGAGATGTCGATGTGTTCATCACTCCCACCTATGGTGGCAACAACCTTCTCATCACGAATCTAACCGGCCATCCAGCGGTGGTGGTTCCCAATGGTTTCGACGATAAGGGAAATCCGACGAGTATATCATTTATCGGAGACCTTTTCGAAGAAGGGAAGGCTCTTCACGTGGCAAAAGCTTATCAAGATGCTACAGGCTTCCACCTAAAACACCCAAAATTAAAAGACTAGCTCGGCTTTGTTTGATAATTCAGGTTCCTGGATTATTTACGAGTTAAGATTGCTGTAGATGTGAGGAGCGGTTCATGAAGCTGTATTTGTATACTGCGAATGGACCGTGACGAAACAGATGCAGTGAGATCAGCTCGCCCGAAGGGTAGAAAGTGTCAGCCGTTTTTATAAATAATTCAGGTTCCTGGATTATTTACCAACTGAGATTGATGTATCAACGAGGCAGTGGCCCATGCAGCTGTAGTGAACTACTGCAAATGGATTACAATGAAGTTGATGCATTGAGATCGGTTGGCCCGAAGGGTAAAAAATGCCAACAGCTTATTTAAATGATTTTGAAAATTTGTCTTTTTGTATAAAAAACGTCATTGGAATTTTTTATAAATAATTCAGGATGAATAATTTAGTTTTTTTTGGTGGCAGTTGCTGCCGCAGAGATCCCTAAAGATTCCACAGACAGTGTTCCTTCGAACTTTCCTTCGATCAATTCAAGGGTGGTTTTCACCAAATTTTCGTATCCATCGGGAGGCGTGGGTATGTTCATTTCAAAGCTCAAATTCGTGCTGTCGAATTCGATATTCTCAAGAGGAACATCAGAAAAAAATCCAGAAGATTCACTGATCGCTCCTTTCATCCCCTCATCGGTTTTTTCGATGGAAAAAGAAAGATAAAAATACTCGCCTCCGGCATCCACTTCCATATCCCATTCGCCGAGGATCTTTGTATAATCAACTGATTCCTGTCCGTTCATAAGGGGGAATGCACAAAATCCGATACAAATCAAACCACTAGCTATAACCATTAATATTTTTTCTTTCACCATGTCCTCATCTCCTTTCTGGTAAAAAGTGTTTCCCATTTTGGAACTTTGGTCTTAAAAAAAAAGCCAAGATAATCAGAAGACTTTCTTGGCTTAGAGATGATATATAATTATGCCCTGAATAAGGCGCCAGTCCTATTAGAATAGACCGGCAAAAACCACATCAGCATGGAACATCTCTCGTGTCCTTCGTCTCTGGGTCCAATCCACCGTCTCTTTCACATTTAAATAAAACCAAAAATTATCGAAAACCCCTAATTTTTCCAGGTAGAACTGACAAAAGTCCGTGTAACTATCTACTATAACTTTGCCGACCTCTTTGCCTTCATCGTCCAAAACTACTATTTTATCTCCATTTTCGTTCTTTTCCAGTTTTCCATAGATTTTTGCCTTCACATTCTGTTCCCAAATATCTTTTTCGTCATAGGAAAGATCGGCTAGACGGAAAAATTCTTCCCTGCCACTCAGATCCAAGAAATCTTCAAGAACCAGTTCTTCGGACCGCGTGAAGATGTTGGTCCAGTCGCCGGCATCTCCCTTCACTTCAAGAGTGTTGACAACCAAAAGCGAGGGAACGTCTGGGGATATATCTCCTTCTCCCCGAATTTCCTTATCGATCAAGCCCCCGATATCGCCTGAGTCCAAATTTCCTTGAATCACGATGTCAAAACCACTCGATTCAGGAAGAAACACATACTTGCCCACAACAGCTTTCACAGTTCCTTCAAAAGGCATGATTCCTTCTTGAATACCTGATTCTTCTCCTGCCTCCTCTTGTTCAGTTTTTTGACAGGCTACAGATCCGAAAGCGACTAAAAGGAAAACAATCAGCATCAATCCGATAAACCGGGACATGTTATCCCTTGTGTTCGTTTGAATGGCCATAGCTCATACCTCCAATGCTTTGCCCTTGGCTCCGGCAACAGTTCCTAACAGGGATCTGTTTTTTCTTTTCGCCATGAAGTCAAGGCGTTCCTAGAACAAAAATAATTTATACCACTGCCGAAAATAAAAGTAAAGAGGAAATTGGCTTGGATTCTCAGTGTCTCGAAGTTGCGATCCAATCGGGCCACATCAATAACAGGGGATGTGGCACGGAAAAATCTTACTATTTCTTTACTCTTTTTGTGGACCTCGAACTTGAGGAAGAGCGTGAGACAGATGATCGGGAAGGAGAGGAACGAGTGACTCGAGCTCTTGATGTGCTCGTGGATGAGCGCGAGGAAGAAGAATTCCTGGATGGGGACACACGACTCGGGGAATACGATCTTGAGCTGGAAGAAGACCTGATCTTGGACTTGGAAGAAGATCGGCTGGGCGCTGAATAGGATGAACGGCTCGGGGTCGATCTGTAGGAAGATGTGCTCGGTGTGGATCTGCGGGAAGAGGTGGAGCGTGTGCTGGATCGGGATTGCGAGGAGTATCGTTTGATCGCAGAGGAAGAGGAACTTCTGGGTGATGTCGAGCTCATGTTGGATCGCGAACGAGAGGAATATTGTTTGAGCATGGAGGACGTGGAGCTTCTGGAAATGCTGGGAGATTGAGTTCGGGTCGAGGAAGAAGATCGAGGAGAGTATTGTTTTATGGTCGATTTATAACTCCTGGAAGAGCTCGGAGAAGAAGTCTTGGCTTTGGAGATCTCAGATGTCCTGTTGCTCCTTACAGAAGTGCGTTGACTGGGATAGGACTTTATTCCCGTATTGGATGAAGAACTTTGGCTCGTGGAGCGGGATATCCGTGAGCTCAGACCCTCTGTCGATCTTCGGGTGTTACCGGTATTAGTTCTGGATGTTTTCACGCTCGAACTGTTTCTTGATGGATAGGCCTTTATCGTTGAGCGAGAACTCCGGCTCTTTGTAAACTGGGATTGTGCAGACGAGCTAACACCGCTTTTGCCGACCGTTCCTGAACGGGTGGAAATCCGAGACGTTCCTGAACGGGTGGCGGAGGGTTGGACAAGACTTTTACCTGATGAAGACCGGATAGATTTTCCCGTAGAATAGGCCTTCGAAACAGGACGGATATTCGACCGGGAAAGCGCTTTCGATGCCGCAGAGTTTTTACCATTGATTCTACTGGAAGCTGGACGGACATTCGGCTGTTGGGACGACAAGGAAACCTTGCCGAGACGCGATAATCCTGACTGGCCCAATGCCACTTTGGACACTTGCCGGGCGCTCAGCTGATCTCTGCGGAGAACGGTGAAAGCACGAGAATGAGACGGATAGTATCTGTCATAGTGCCGGCCGTAGAAACGATTGTTGACGATGACGACCGGGCGATTGTAATAGCTCAACGGACTCCACCCGACATAATCGACCCCGGAATACCAGTGCACCCAAGCAGGCCCCCAACTCCTGGACGGGATCCAATACCATCCCAGGCCTCCTCTCCAGTGCCATCGGCCATAATGGGAGACACTCCATCCCCATGGCTCATAAGAACACCATGTCCATCCACAGATAGGATACCAGACCCATCTCCCGTTGTAATAGGGCCTCCATGAGTTGTGGTAGACATCAGGAATCCAGACATACCCATAGGGTCTCTCATACGCCCATTTGCCGTAGTGGGCCAATTCGGCCTCATATTCATACAAATCATCAGGCAAATACCGTGTCTTCACATATCTGTTGTGGAAGATATCACGGCCTCTGTTCCATTCTGTGAAAGAATCCTCGTTTCCCGCATAGATATAATCGGGACTGGAGGAGAAAAGTCCATTGGCCACCACTAATCTTTCTCCGGCCCGGACCATTTCAGAGCCTTCTTCACCCGCAACTTCAAGGGCTCCCTCTACTACAAAAAGTGCCGTTTCTTGATTATCCCTGACTTCGAAACGGTAAAGTCCTTCTTCTAGGATATAACAAGATCCATCCGGGCTATGGAGTTCGAATTCCTTTTCTGCATTCAAAGAATTTATGCGCAAATATGCATTCCCGGAGAACAAATGTAGACTGACAAAATCGTCTCCTCTCTGGGGTAGCTTGACAAAATCGATCTGAGTGTATTTATCCACACGCAGGTAGTTTTTTCTGCCGAAATGAATTTCGGCCCTGCCATCTCGAGTTCCCAGTTTGTCGCCCACAACGATAGGCAGATTGACCGTGCCTTCTTCGAAACCCATATCCTCGGCTCTTTGTATAAAAACATCTCCTTTCACATAATTCAAACGCAAAAAGGCATTGCTGTAATATTCTTCTTCCTGAGGGGTGGAAAAACCAAAGGAAACACACAAGGCCAAACAAAGGATAATGAATGTAATTCCTTGTTTTTTCATTTTTCCTCCTTTCCGACCATTATAAAAGCAAAATCCATGCCATTTTCTCCCCCCTGGACAAGATAAAATCTCCTGTCCTCCTTTAAGGACATGTGCAACCTCAAGTGTCAGACCGACTGCCGGTGGCGAATCTGGTCCAAAGCCACAGCCGCCACGATTATCGATCCGATAATGATCTCCTGGATATAATTGGGCCAACCCATCATAGTGCAGCCGTTCCGTAGAAACGCCATGATAAAAACGCCGATCATCGATCCGAGAATACTCCCGGCCCCACCGCTGAGACTCCCCCCTCCGATCACCACAGCTGCTATGATATCCAGCTCCAGCCCCACAGCCACGGTGGGATCTCCCACCGTCAGCCTTGAAAACTCCATCACTCCGCTCAAGCCGCAGAATAGACCAGCGATCGTATAAACAAGTATCTTTGTTCGATTGATCCGGATCCCGCACAACCGGGCCGTCGCTTCGTTCGAACCGATGGCAAAAATGTGTCTCCCAAAGACTGCGTAACGCAGTATAACGGCCATAGCCACAGCAAAAATGATCATTATCCAAACACCTGGAGCCACAAGCAACCAAGATGGCCTAGGGCTCTTAGCCATGAGTTCATTGATCCATGTGATCGGGGCATCGATCTTCTGGTTGCCGGCCATCCATTTGGCTACTCCTCTGGCAATTCCCAACATCCCGAGAGTCACGATAAACGGCACTAGCCGCAAAGAAGTGATGAGCGCACCATTCGCCATACCCACGATCCCGCCGGTCAACACTCCCAAAAGGATGGCCAGCACAGGAGAAAATCCTGCATTGATGGCAAAAGCGGTGATAACACTGGCTAGGGCAATATTGGAGGCTGCAGACAGGTCGATTCCTCCGCTGATGATGACAAATGTCATACCCAGGGCCCCGAGAGCTACGATCACAGATTGGGTGGCAACGCTTTTCAGATTCGAGATCCTCAGAAATCGCTCTTGGACCTCAGGAATGGAAGAAAAAATGATCAAAACCAATATAAGGCCCAAAAATGGGCCGAGCCAGTTCAACAGTGTCTGGATGCGGCTTTTGTCTCTCATTTTGTCCTCATGCCCGGTTTTTGTGTACACTCCGTCCGAGTGTCGCCACAGTCATGATGCTCTGCGTATCCCAGTCGGTGACAGGCTGGAAATCGACGAGTTTTCCTCTGTGGAAAACAGCGATCTTATCGCAAATACCCAATAGTTCAGGCAGATAGGAGCTTACAAAAATAATGGCCTTGCATTCCTGAACGAGCCTTCCCATCCATTCGTAAATCTGGGATTTGCTCAACACATCTATCCCGCGTGTCGGTTCATCCAGAAGAAGGATATCCGCCTCCTGATGAAGCAACCGAGCCAGGGCAACCTTTTGTTGATTTCCCCCCGACAGCCCATAGACCGGCTGGTCAGGATCTTGTGCCTTGATTTTAACCTGTTTTAAAAGAGATTGAACAGCTGTTCGCCGTTTTTTCAATCTGAGGAGCCCCCCTTTCTTGTATGGGGCAAAATGGCTGAGCGTGAGATTATCGGCAACAGAAAGAGAAAGGGCCAGTCCCTCTTCTTGTCGATCCTCGCTCAACAAACCCATGCCCTGGCCTATCCTTATCCAGGGCGTTCCCTTATCGGTCTTTGCCCCTCCGACCACAAGGAATCCCTTTTCGATAGGGTCCAATCCAAACACGGTTCGCAATGTTTCCGTTCGGCCAGCTCCGATCAAGCCTGCCACACCGAGTATTTCTCCTTTCCTGAGAGTGAGATCTACCCTTTCGGCCATTCGTTTACCCTTTAACCCCTTCATCTGGAGCACAATCTCTCCGATTTCATGATCGACCTTAGGGAACATTTCTACAAATTTTTGCCCTACCATCATCTGGATCAAGTCATCCACGCTTGTGTTTCCCATCTGACCCATATGGATTTTTTTCCCATCCCGAAGCACGGTGAATCGATCGGCGACCTCCAGAACTTCTTCTAAAAAATGGCTGATGTAGATAATGCTGACACCCTGATTTTTCAATTTGTAGATAATCTGAAAAAGCCGATTGGTGTCTTCTTGAGTCAGGCTGCTGGTCGGCTCATCCATGATCAAAATTTTCGCCTCTCCGACCAGGGCCCGAGCGATTTCCACGATCTGTTTTGCTCCAACGCTTAATTTTTTGATCGGAACATTGGATTTTATCTCTGGATGATGGACAAATTCCAAGGCTTTTTCCACAGCCCTTTGCATTGTCTTTCTCTTCACAAAACCGAATCTATGGATCTCTCTCCCCAGCATGACATTCTCTTCGACACTCAGGTCAGGGGCAAGGTTGAGTTCCTGGTAGATCATGGCGATTCCACGTCTCCGACTGGCCAAAGGCTGGGAAGGGACAAAAGAACGTCCCTCCAATGAAATCGAACCGAAATCCGGAGAGACGGCACCGCTGAGAATTTTGACAAGAGTGCTCTTCCCCGCTCCGTTTTCTCCGATAAGTGCATGGACTTCTCCCTTGCGGAGATCGAAATCCACATCGTCCAACGCACAGGTAGCGCCAAACCTCTTGCTGATATGTTCCATCCGAAGGAGGGATTCAGCCTGAGGGGATAAATTCATCAGGGGTCAGTTTTTTGCAAGATCTGGCTTCAGGAGGGATTGCATCTGGGGATCCTCCATGTTTTTTTTCGTGACCATAAAAACACCGGTATCGATCCTATTCTCGATCTGCTGGCCTTTGAGGTGCAGTACCATTTGGCGGACACCCAAGTATCCCATTTTCACCGGATCCTGAAGGACCAATCCTTGTATGTGACCATCTTGCAATCCCTGCACCAACTTGGGGCTGCTATCAAAACCGATAAAAATGATCTTTCCTGCCATCCCAGATTCCTGCAGGGCCCGGAGTGTACCGAACGTGCTGGACTCGTTAGGACAGAAGATCCCGTCAACATCAGGGAATCTATTGAGCAGGTTTTCTGCTAATTGATAAGCTGTTTCCGTTGTGCTTCCGGCATATTGATCCTGCACCAGAAAATTCACCTCAGGAAATTCTTCTTTCATCGTGTCCAGAAAACCTGTTTCCCTTTTGGTCGTGCTGGATGAGCCCGCCTGATACCTGATCATAAATATGTTTCTCTCACCCTGTAGGAGCTCACCCATTCTTCTCCCTGCAAGAACGCCTCCTTTATAATTATCTGTCGCTACAAAACTGATAAAATCTTCTCCTTGAAGTGCAGAATCGATGATCACAACCGGAATCTTTTCTCTCGCTGCATCCTGCACGGGGCGCATCAATGCTCGATCGTCCAGAGGAGCGAGCACGATCCCATCCACCCCGCGGCTTATGAAATCTTCGACAACCGTTATCTGTTGAGCTCTATCATCTTCTTTTTGGGGTCCTTTCCATAAAAGCTCGACTCCGTACTCGGTTGCAGCTTGTTGTGCTCCGGCATGAATGGACTTCCAGAATTCATGTGTCGTTCCCTTGGGGATGACACCGATTTCTATCTGGAGCGTATCTTTATCTCCAGAGTTATCTTTGTTTCCGGAGCCACAGCTATTCGCGAAGACAAAAACGAGAAACAAAACGACAAGGATCTTCAGTGTTTTCATAAAAAGAGTATAACCATAAGCCATTGGCAGGTCAAAATTATATTTATTTGTGAGATCCCCTCCGAATGGAGGGACTAGGAGTGATAAAGAGGGAGCAGCCGCACAAGGCTTACTCCCTCCTGTTACATCAAAACAAAAAGCGAGTGATTCTTAAGTTTTTGAATACAGAGAACGTCAACCCTTTTTCAGAATAGGCATGCCCGTTCTTTCGGTCTCCATAACCACATAGCCAGCAGGCACGGCATCCAGAGAGCCTGGTCTGACATCACGAGCAAAAAAGTAGATCCTCTGCACACGCCCCCCCTTAAGGTTTACGTCCTTAAAATGGAGGTAATACTTAACCCCCTTTGAGTTTGTGAATTCATAAGCCATTGACTTTACCTCCAATTTAAATTTTAGTCTGAACAAACATTTTTAATCCAGATTGATTTCCCAAGCTTAACTCTAACCGTCCTGCCAATTTTTTATAAAATTACAGGGGTAATGTCAAGGGAAATTTAAAAATAAAAAAAAATTCGAGATTGTGTTTACAAAACCGATTTTTTTGCTATAATGGAATTGGTTCTTTTTTGCGGGCTGGAAGGAACCCCCGCCTTTTTGGTTCCCATCATCAACCCCCCTTTTGCTGACAACAGCCCGCACCCCCTCCCCTCCCGCGGAGACTGGAAGTGTTAGAGAAAGAAAAACTCGAGGATCGATACAAAAGGATCTACATCCAACTGGAAGGTCTTTGCCAGAACACAAGCAATCCCATTTCACGAATGGCCACAGTGGCTGCTATTCTCCATCACAAAATGCTCCACTTTTTCTGGACAGGATTTTACATTCTCGAGCATGACGAGCTTATGGTCGGCCCTTACCAAGGCCCACTGGCTTGCCAGGTTCTCGAAAAGAATACAGGGATTTGTTGGGCCGGGATCCTCCGCCGTTCCACGATCGTGGTGCCCAATGTCCATGAATTTCCAGGCCATATCGCATGCGACAGCCGTTCTAACTCAGAGATCGTGGTCCCGCTTTTGGATGAGGATGACCAGCCTTGGGCCGTTCTCGATGTGGACAGCAAGAAGCACGATGCCTTCTCGGAAATAGATAAAACGTGGCTGGAGAAAATCGCGAGACTGATTCAGCCCACAGAAAAAGCTCATTCCAAACAATAGATCAACAAAATGATCTGTTTCATCGCCAGAAACAGACCGCCAATGTCTGCCTCTTCCCTCAGGCTATGTTTATACCGCCCATATGTCCGGCCCAAATTGACACTCAAAATTCCTCTTTCGATTCCCACGTTGGCCTCGGTCGAGCCCAGAGGATCGACTTCAATATCTTTTACTTCAAGATATTCCAGGATATCGACAACCGTTTTGACCAGGGCCGAATCCTTGGCTCTGGGGATTTGGTAGGCCTTGGACTGGTCGTCAAGCTGGATCTCCCATTCTACGCCCGTTTCAGAGGAAACATCCTCGCAGATTTCCCTGATTTCCTTTTGAACATTTTCAAGCTCCTGTTGATCTCCTGATCGAAGGTCGATCGTGAACGAGGATTCTTGTGAAACGGCATTTCTCACTTTGCCACCCAAAATCATCCCCACATTCAGGATGGTCCATTTTTCTATGGGTGACGTGGGAAGGTCGAGTTTGCAAATTCGTTCGATAGTCTTGGCAACGGCCAAATTGGGATTGGGCACACCTCGGCTCTGCATGGTATGAGCTCCAGGTCCGCGAAAAGTGACCATTCCTCCACCGAATCCCAAAGCGCCATGGTGAACCTTTCCCAGATCTCCATCCAGCGCGATGACATATTCAAAATCCTCTTGAACCGAGTCCATGAAGGCACGCATCCCATCAAAACCGGTCTCTTCTTCGACGGTGGCCAGCAAATAATAGGTGTTTTTGGGCTTGAATCCGGCCTCTTTCAAAGCACGGACAGACCACAGCAGGTTTATCAAACTTGCTGTATCATCCCCTATTCCCGGAGCTTTCAGCACATTGCCTTCCCTTATCACATGAATATCCCAAACACCCTGAAATACGGTGTCCATGTGCGCGGACAGAACAATTTTTTTCCCTCCATCCGTTCCTTCCCAGATGCCGATCACATTGCCCGCTTCATCGATATAAGTTTTATCCAATCCCATTGACTCGAACTGGACCTTCATGTACTGGGCCCTTTTTTCCTCATAACCGGATGGAGCTGGAATTTCTGTCAACCGACGCCACTCCGCGATAATGGCTTCCTCATTCTGTTCGACATAGGTGAATAGATCCTGAACAAAATCGGATTTTGCGATGTTTCGTGTGAACAAAGATTTCTCAGCCCGGACAAGGGATAGGCCCAATCCGAGTAAGAGTCCGAAAATTAAAAAAGAAAAAAGTATATTTTTCTTGGTCATTTTTTCACCTCTTATACCGGTCGACCGCTGGGAAATTATTTCAGTCAGAATAAAACTCGATGACACGAATGACAGCCATTTCGCACACTTTGCAGAAAGGTTTATCACCCTTGGTAAACATCAAACAATCCAGCATCGGGCGATATAGACCTTGTGCCGAATACCCAGCTCCCTCGAAGGCACCTATTTTTCCTAAGTAAACACTTTTGGCCAAATAAGCATCCACTTTGTCCGCATGATCTTTGGACAGCTGTTCTGACTCCAGTTCTTTCTCGGTGATCTTTTCAGGGGAGGCATTGGTACGTTTCATCTCTGCGATCTTATCGTTGATTTCTGTGCGTATTTTTTGGTACGCCAAGTCCATTTTATCGAAGGCTTCTTTTTCCCACGGCGTGGGGATGTTTACCCCCGGAGACAGGTATTCTTTCCATTTCAAATTATCTGGATCGAGAAGAGCCGTGATATTCGGCTCGGTGGGCTCAATCCCTCTCGGGTAAAAATCGTTGTAAGCCACAGAAGACGTGTAATATTCATCGCCAAGCCCCACGAAAGAATGGCCGAATTCGTGAAGAAAAAGATATTTGTACCATTGATTATCAGCCGTGAACGTGCAGTACAGGTTGTAGATCCCCCCGCCTCCGTATCTCTTATGGTTTACCATGATATACAAGGCATCGTAGGGAACATGGGCGGCCACATCCCTCAAAGACCGGTTGTCTTCGGTCAAGAGATACCGTTCGGACCCCAAAGAGTTGAACGTGGCGCCTATGGCCGTGTTTTTGAACACTCCCATGCGCGGTTCATCACAACCGCTTTCCTCTGAAGGCAAAAAAACTCCGTAGATATTGAATCTGTTTGCATAAGATTTGTAAGGTTCATGGCTGAAAAACACTTCGGTAAACCGCTCGAAATCTTTCTGGAGCTTTTCCTCCTCCCGGTGGGTATAACCTTCAGCGATAATGGCCACATCCATTTTATTATGGGGATGCCCATTCTTTCGCATTTCATAAACTTTCACAGCCTTGGCTAAAGGATCTTTTTTGATGTCTACGCTGGCAGGATCGATCTCCTGGCTGAAAAATGGATGGAGCTCGTTTTTTTTGTTCCGAACCTCGAGCACAAACTTGATCTTATTCTTGGGATAAGGGACAAGAACGGTTTCATGATAGGTTCTTTTTTCCCCGTCCAGAGCCTTATTCGTCGTTTTATACTCCCCGAAATAACTGTCGAATCCTTTGGAAAAGATCAATTCTCCCGATGCGAGATCATATATTTTGGTGCAGTACCGTCCATTATCGAAAGGATCGATGAGATTTTGGAGGCTTCCAGCCCAGATTCCTTGCTCATAAACCAAGTCGAGAGTCGCCATCTCTTCCTCAGCATCCCCCAAGTGGAAATAATCGATACGCATGGTTTTATCGATGAAACACAGATCGAATTTTTCCTGCGTTTGGGAACAAGCTGACAACACCAACACACAGATCAAAAAAATAGACATGCCAAATTTTTTCATGATTCCTCCTTAGATTTTATCCTCCGTGATGTCACGATCTTGCCGATGATCTCCATGATGATTTTCACGGCAGCAGCAGCCGTGATTCCCACTGGATCCCGGTCCGGATTTACCTCCACGACATCCAAACCGACAATGGTCCCTTTCAATGCGTGAAGCATGTCGATAACCTGGCGTGTGGAGAGCCCCCCCGCTTCGTGGTGGGACACGCCTGGAGCAAAAGCGGGATCAAGGGCATCCATGTCGAAGGAGATGTAGAGGGGATTGGCAAAATCCAAAGCCATAGCTTGATCGATATTCTTCATTTCGATCATCCGCACCCCATGTTTCCGGGCCATCGTTCTGTGCTGACCGGTCGCTGCACGGATGCCTACCTGGACGAGATTTGCCACAAAATCCTCCTCGACGATCCGTGCAAAAGGACAAGCATGGGAGTATCGATCCCCGTACAGCTCATCATACAGGTCAGGATGAGCGTCAAAATGTAGTATATCCAAGGAACCGTATTGCGATGCAAAGGCCTTGATTATCGGGTAAGTGAGAGAATGATCTCCTCCCAAAGCTACAGGCACCGCTCCTTTTCCCAGTATTTCTTTGATCTGTTCCTCTGTCTTTGCAAACACATCCCAAAAGGAACCCTTCACATCTAGGTCTCCCAGGTCCACGATGTTTGTTTCTTCTTCTAGGTTCACCCCCAATTCCGTCCAGGCATTGATGGCCTCCCCTGTCGATGCAACACGGATCGCCTGAGGCCCTTTTGCAGCTCCCTTCATGTAGCTTGACTTCTCATCGAAAGGAATCCCAAAAATGGCAAAGTCAAACTCTTTGGTTTGTTTGATCGAGTTTCCAAAATCAGTCATGTCATTTTCCATTCGAGCTTACCCACATAAAATGGAAGAGAACCAAATAGAGGGATGGAATTATATCGCAAATATCGCAAAAATAAAAAGGGCCTGCCGGGATTATTCATGAGGAAATGCCAGAGCGGCATAACTCACCGCAGACTGGGTAGCCTCCTCCATCCAAAAATCATACCCCAGTACATAACCTGTTTTATCGGAGAGCAGTTCGAGTAACAGAGCCAATGTCGAAAAACCGCATACATTGTATCTGTTGTGCTGCTTCTGAACCAAGGACCAAAAGGTTATCGTATCACCTCGGCAGATGGCATCTAGTAGCGATCGATCGTGTTCCTTCGCCTCCAGAAGCAATGATGTTGCCGGTTCGCGATGACCGAATTTTGGCCCGATGTGAGAAAAATCGACGCCCGCCACAATAAGAGCAGGACCATCTTCGTCTCCTAAAAAAAGCCGGAGACCGGAGATAAAATCGGATATTCCTGGAATTTCTCTCGGCTTTGAAAACCGCTGCAAAACCTGGTGGAAGGATCCACAAAGGACAGGAAGCAATTTGAAATCGTTTCCAAACATATGTTGCAGAAATAGAATTTGAAATTCCAGGGAATGTTCGTTTTTGTGGTCGATATCATGGGGAGCGATTAGACCAGGAGGACATGTTGCTTTTAGTCTCTCGATCCAATCCCTGTCCGTTTTGACACGTCCCAAGGGGGTGATAAAATCCTTTGTTGTCAGAGAGAAATAAGATTCCGAAAGATTATGTCCCGTTCCAAGAAGCAATATCTTCTCTGGAGAAAAGCCTTCCAAAGCCTGGTATGCGTTCGCATAGATCTTTTTCCCGACTTCCAGATCGATATGAGGAGCGACAAGAGCAAAGACCTGTTTTCCTTCAAGAACATCGGGTCGTTTTTCGCCCAAATCGAGTATGGACTGGATATAGGGGGAAAGTTGATCCGGTTCTTCGGGATAGGCCTTTCCGGCTAGGGAGGCCTCTCGGATTTGATGTCGTGTGTAATCCTCTATAATCTTGTGTTTTTCCTCTCTATAATCCTGGCTGTCCAACAGAAAAACATTGTCCAGCTGTGATATCATTCCTTCTACATCTTCGGTTTTTACAATAACACCCCCATGAAGGCGTATGAGCTCGAGCTGAATATCCCGGATGCTCCGGTTCCCGTCGATCAACCCTATGACCTGTAGCGCCTCTCCCCGCAGCAAAATGGGTTGAGGAATAAGACCCAAAGGATCCTTGACGAGGAACACTTTTTCTCCTTGGTAAGAGATGGGAATGATATCGATATCCTTTCTCAAACGTGGAGCTTTTTCTTCCATAAATATGTTATTCCGGGTTATTTTCCTCAGACTATTTACACCGTTTAACCTCAAAAAGCAAATGACTCCCTTATGCATCCTTATTTCCGTGAGACGAAATGCCTTATATCGGCTTTTGAGGATGGTTGAAGCGACCATTGAAGATTAGCCATTACGACCCGTTCTTCGAGGGTAACAATATGGGGACGTCCCCATATTGTCGGCAATGCTGTATTGAGCACGACTTTGCTAAAGGATTAGAGATGCGAGCAGGCACTGGAACAGAGGATTAGGCAGAAGTGATAGATGTAACGGAAATAGAGATTCCTCCATGGCTCCCATGTGGCACATGGGCCATTTTTTTGTTATGATTTGAAAACTTCTATAAGAGAGTTCCCTATGTTGCGCCAGAGAATGAGCAGAAAATTCAACAAGATCTACAGAAACGCTAAAAAACCGGAAAACATAATCCCGATCGACTTTGAAAAAGATCGATTCGTCATCTTTTCAGATCACCATAAAGGCGATGCCAGCCCAGCCGATGACTTCAGGAAAAACGCCGAGCTGTATGCCATGGCTCTCGCTTTTTACAGGAAACAAGGGTACGCCTTGATCGTTCTAGGCGACAATGAAGAACTTTGGGAAAACCAGTATGAGAAAATTCTTCTCTATCACCGGAAGATCATTCAACAAGAAATCGGAATGGCTCTGGAAGCTCCAGATAAAAAGAAAATAAGGGTATGGGGAAATCACGACAAAGAGGTGACGCTGCGCAGATTCAAAAAACGGAGCCAAACTTGGGAAAAAAACATCTTGGAGAATGTGGAACATAGAGAAGGGCTTTGTTTGGGAGAGGATATTTTTCTCATTCATGGACATCAAGGGCGTTTTTTCGAAGATCAGGCTTGGAAGCTGAGTCGATTCGCTGTCCATTTCGTCTGGAAAACAGTCCAAAAGTTGCTGCATATCGGATTGGACGGCCCTATCGAAAACTTCAGGATCCGTGATGACCTCGAATTGAATTATTACCTGTGGGCAAAAAAAAACAATGTCCTGTTGATATGCGGTCACACTCACAGGGCTATCTTTGGATCGATGACCCACTTCGACCGACTCCAAATAGACATTCAGCGTTTGGAACGAGCATCAAAGCATGCTTCTCAGGAAGAAAAAATGGCTATAGAACAAGAGATCCATGATAAAAATGAAGAGGTCGAAAAAATCCTGAGCCACCGGCTGGGAAAAGTGCCGAAGTCTTTTGAGCAAAGCGGAAAATGGCCGATCCCGTGCTATTTCAACGATGGGTGTTGCGGGTATACGAACGGCATAACCTGTATCGAAATCGATAAAAACGTCGTGCGGCTGATCAAATGGCAGAGGCAGGATTACAAAAGACTCATTCTTGAGGAAAAGGATATCCACCATCTTTTTCGGTACATAAAAGATGGCCGCCCGATCGACAACAATTTCCAACCTGGCATCTGTGTGAAAAGACCCAATCATGACAATCTTTCTTGTTTCGAGAAATGAAAAACAAGGGGGGGGGAGAAGAAGGGAGAGGAACCCTCTCCCTCTTCCTTTTCAAAACCTCGACGCAGCCTTGGATGAGGAATTAAATAGCGTCGTTACGGTTTCATATCATTGTGATGGTGACACAGGATAGGATTTCCGTCAATCACCCCCAGA
>Ga0114922_10002196_pt1 | contig 18383 bp, 16 predicted proteins | sample AartaG_FD_100975 | JGI IMG/M metagenome (GOLD analysis project Ga0114922, IMG submission 100975) | Deep subsurface microbial communities from Aarhus Bay to uncover new lineages of life (NeLLi) - Aarhus_00045 metaG | ecosystem: Environmental > Aquatic > Marine > Oceanic > Sediment | place...
GCCTGCCAACGGTCGCCCGCTGCGTCGCGCGGACGTCCTGGACGAACCGATAGTGAACAACTACATGGAAATCGTGCTGAATCTGCTGATCATTGTGGCTCGAGAACGCAAGACCGCGTTGCTGCAAAAATGGTACTGGCCACGGTCCAACGAGTCGGCACTATTCCTCTCGCACGACGTTGAGTTCGTCCCGCGACGATCGTTCCGCGAAGAGGTTGCCGGCGCCGCAATGGAGATGTTGCGGCTGAGACCGGGAAAGGCGCTCGCGCATATATCAAGTGCATTGCGTTTCAACAAAATGCGTAAAGAACCGCTCCGTGGCTTCTCGGAACTCATGCGGCTGGAGACCGACCACAGCTTCTCGTCCTCGTTCTATTTCCCCGCGACCGGCGGCGCGGGCTCAGACCTGCGCGGCGTGAGCAACGAGAGCATGTCCGCCGCGTTGGGAGAGCTCAGACGCAGCGGGTTCGAGATCGGGTTGAGCGCCAGTGAAGAGGCATCGCTCACCTGTGCGAAGGTGCGGTCTGAAAAAGAGCTGCTCGAGGAAACGCTTCAAAGCGAGGTCAGCGGGTTGCATCAGCGCACCGTCTGCCCATACATCCCCGAAAACCATCTTTCACAGGAGCAAGCCGCGTTCGCATACGGCAGCACGGGCGGACTTAATAACGTAGGTTACCGAGCAGGCCTGGCGTTTCCTCACTTCCCGTACATTCGCAGCGAGCGGCGAGCCTCATCGGCGCTGCAGATCCCGGCCGTCGTCGCCGACGAGAAGCTATTCGAGGAAGACCCCGACGTACGAGTCGCGCTCGCACGCATAGCCAACATTGTTAGAAAGACGTCCCGCCGGCACGCCCTGTTCAGTTTACTTTGGCGCACTTATGTGCGCGACGCTGACGGATGCGTTGACCGTCTGGGGGCTTACCGCGACGTCCTGAAACGATTTGACGGCAAATGGGTGTTCAACGACACGGGCGCGAAGTTGGCCAAGTGGTGGATTGAGAGGAAAGCTGCCCGGGTAGGCAGGTTCACGAGATCGGAATCCGGTTTCGGATGGACGATCAGCGCTCCGGACGGAATCACACATCTTACGTTGAAACTGTATCCCGGTTTCGAGGATTACGAGATCGATGTCAGCGGTGCAACCTATTTCTTGAACCGAGCCGAGTCCGTGGCTACAATGCAACTGCAGACGATCGAGCCTGGCAAAGATGTCACTATCACAGTGACAAGAAAGTAGAGCAAAACGATGTCCAACGCAGCGGCGCACGCTTCTGTAGTGATCGTCGCCCATAACCAGCTCGAATACACGCGAATGTGCGTCGAAAGCCTGGCGAGATGCACGCGCTACCCGTACAAGCTGGTACTTGTTGATAACGGATCGACCGACGGCACGGAACAGTATTTCCGTTCCCTGGAAGGCGCAGTCGTTATTCGCGAAGAAGAAAACCTCGGGTTCCCGCGCGGCACCAACGCGGGCATCAAGGCCGCCGACGGCGACTACGTCCTTCTCCTCAACAACGATACGATAGTAACTGACGGATGGCTGACCACACTCGTTCAGGCCGCCGAAAGCGATGAGAGGGTTGGCATCGTCGGCCCCGTGACAAATCACGCAAAGGGTGCGCAACTTATCGAAACAAGAGAGCTCCGCCATCTCGAGGAGCTCGAACAATACGCCCGAGACGTCGCGAGACGTAACGCGGGCCAGTGGGACGCTGCGATCGGCTTGGTCGGATTCTGCATGCTTATCAAGAGGGACGTCATTCGGCAGATAGGATACCTTGACGAGCGCTTTGGGATAGGCAATTTCGAGGATGACGACTACTGCGTGCGCGCGCAGCAGAACGGGTTCAAGCTGCTGATTGCAACTGACTGTTTCATCTTCCACTTCGGGGAACGCACCTTTCTTGCGCTCGGCGTTGAGGGAGAGCGCTGGACGAACCTGCTGCGAGACAACGAGAACTTGTTTAGAGAGAAGTGGAGGGTGCCGGACGAAGAGGAACATAAACGTCGTGCCGCTGCGTCAGAGCTCGTCCAACAGGGACAGGGATTGTTGGAACAGAACAACCATATGGAGGCGCTACGCAAGTTCGTCGAGGCGCTCAAAGAGAACCCGCTAAACGAAGCAGCTCACGCCGGCACCGGCGTCGCGCTCTGGAAGCTCGGACAGAAGGAGAAAGCGTACGAGAGCTTCGAACGCGCGCTTAGAATCAACCCCTACTGTGAAGAGACTGCGCTCAACTTGACGAAGATCGCGGCGGAAATCGGCAAAGAGGATGACGCCGCGACTTTCATGGCCGAAATTCGACGCGACCGCGATTGACACTGAGTGCTCGCACCACCCCTCTATCGGACTCGTACTTCTCCGTCACAGGTTTATTGCCATACCCGCTGTGCGGACTGCGACGCTTCGCCCTCCATTTTTCGCTTCATATCCTCAATCACTAGCCGACACATGTCGTCCATCGACTTGGGCGCAATCGCTTGGAATAAAGGATGGTGGCTGTTCCGCAGCGCGAGGTAAGCGAACTGGCCTTCGGCGTTGGTCGTAGCGGCATGCACGGGTCCCATGGCGCCCTTCTCGAAATCGGCGAACACGTCCACCACCAGCACGTAATCGGTGTCCAGAGGTCTTGCCTGGACCTGCGAAGCAAACGCTCGAGCGCGCTTCCAAAAGATGTTCAGCTCGTTTGGCTCCGGCTCGAAGGGCAGATCGGCAGGGTCTTCGAACACACTTACCCGTTCAAATCCCGCATCCTCAAGTTTCCTGGCCAGTAGTTGCGCCGCATCGGGATCATGCCGGGCAGGCTCGTTCATCACGTATACGGCGTAGATCGTCAGCTTGCTCGTTTTGGCTTCCTTCAAGAATTCTTGCGCCCGGGCGTCGATCTCTTCGCACTCCTTCTCTGGTGGCACTTCGGCGAACGGGCCCGCCTGCTTGACTTCCGGCGCATGTGTCTCACGGACATCCGGCGTCACACATGAAAGCGGCACCGCAAGCAGTACACCCAGGCAGATCCATCTCATGAACTCAGTCTTGATCCTCATCGTTCCTTCTCCTTTCACTGGCTGGCGGGATCCAGGCTGGCATCGCCCCACCAACGCGAACCGGACTCCTTTTCCCCTGTTCGCTTTGCTCCTCCTTTCTCAGCTACACTCTTGCTCCTCGCTAACTTCCGCGTATCCGTTTGCTTAACCGGCCCGCTCCGAGCCCCAGACCGATGAGCACCGCGCCGATGATGAGCAGTGCGATAGGCATCCCGATCTTCTCCCTGAAATGCTCGAAGTTCATGTAGATGATCCAGAACAGAAGGAATGCCGCTCCACCATACAGGAAGACTCGCGACTGCCGTCTCACACTTGCAGCGATGAAACCGATGCTTGCCAAGAATGGTATGGCTTCCATCGCCGGCTTCTGCCAAGGTGCAGGGCATTCTTGCCCCTCCGTGGCCAAGACGAGAGTGAAGATCAAGATCGTGAAGGTCCCGAAGATACGGGATACGTCCGCAAGCCTTATCCTCTCCCTCCTTCGCAGCCACTCCGAGAGCGCCAGCCACAGACCGCCAACTACCAGACAGACTGCCGTGAGCAACAGATACTCATAGAACTGGTTGAACGTGGGTGGGATCACAGAATCTTCCAGCCAGATGAGGAGCGAAATCAGCGTTGCGGTACCGCAAAGATGCAACGCGATGCTCTGAGCGATGCTCCTGAGCAGCACGAAGGGAACGCCTGCGACACACGTCGCCAACAGGCAGCTCATCAGGATTAGGAACGCCTCGTCGTCGATGATATGCAGCTCATGGAACGTTACTCCAAAACAGAGCGCACTCAGTAGGCAGCCGCTCAGCCATAGCGCTTGCGCGCCCCGTCTGTGCCGTGCGTTCTCTGACCCGCGCAGCCGCCAGCCCAATGCCAGCATGGCCACTGTGGGAACTGCTACAGACAGTATCCTGCCGGCGCTCCCCAGCGCCGTCCAGTTCACGCCCACTCCGAACGCCATCGCCAGAAAGACAACCAGACTGCCGAGATAAACGAGGACCTCATCGGCCTTCACGCGCCGTACAGGCGTTGCACACTCTTCTTCGTGCCGTTTCAAGGCCTCACCCTGCTCCGCAGAGATCAACCCTTCAGCCACCCACTTCTCGATCTTGCTCCGCAGAGATTCCTGTTCAGCCATCGGATGCCTCTCCATTCCGCTTTGGTCTTTCCTCAAAGAGACCGCCTCTCAAAGCTCTCCCTGGCCGGTTCCGCCTTCGGACGTGCCGCTCTTGCGCATCAGCGGGACGAATAGGAAGTCCAGATTCTGCCCGCCATCTTCAGTGCGTTCAACTCGGAACAGCCGCCACAAGAACGAGAACTGTCTATAACCGTCCGCCTTGCTGTCCCAGGTTATGGCAGGAAAGATATCAAGCGTCTTATCTCCGTCAATGCGCTCATAATGAGCCAATCGCCAGAGAATACGCCTCCGCACGTAGTCCTCGGTTATCTCGGAATCATCTCTTGCGGGCCGGCCCTGACGGAGACGATAATCGTACAAGAAGCCCAGCAGCGAAAAGTCGCGATAACGGCGCTCCCTCTCAGGATCCTCGTGGCTCTGGTAGTGCCAGAGGGGGAAGAGTCCTTTCCGATGCCACTCGCCCGTCCATCCCGCACCATCTGGATCCTCCGACCACTCCCTCTCGCCGAAATCCCGCTCCCAGTAAATCGATGGCGCAATCCAGAGGTAGTACGGCTTCTCTTGCTCAGCACGTGCTTCCGGTGCGAAGTAGGAGAACAACCATGCGCCCGGACGCCTGTACTTCCCGCCCCGCGAGACTGCCGTCAGTGGCGGAAGCAACCTCAACGTCTTCTGTCCATCGCTGTGATACGTGTATTGGCCAAGAAGCGTGAGCACATTGACGAAGCCATCGTCATCGCCCTTTCTCCTTGAGAACACGGGCGAGACGAACAGGTTCTCGTCTCGGTCATACAGATATAGCGGCGCGACATGGCTCTGAACGTCGTCGCCGCCCCACCGGAAATGTGCCAGAGGTGCCAGCGCCCAAATATCCTTCTCATCCTCACCCCATGACACGGACGAAGCGGCCGGAACAAGGATCCACCGCGTTTTGTCGCCCGAACGTGCGCGGCCAATGACCGGAGTTATCAGTCGCTCCTCGTCCTTTGACGGATTGGTGCTGGTGTAATAGAGCGGGAACAAGCAGTTCCACCGCGAATCGCCTTCGGTTCTGCTGGACCACAGCGGTGTCAGCAGAAGAGAGTCGTCGCCGTCACGCCATCGCTGGCACAGCGGCCACATCGCGAAGGTATAGCTGCTATCCTCTTGCTCGTAAGAGCCAACCAGCGGCCAGACGTGGAAGCCCCGCTCGTCCTCCTCCCGTTCGAGTCGGAAGAACGGCCATAGCGCCCAAGTATCGTGGCCACCCGAATCCTTGGAATGCAGCCACAACGGGAACACCGCCTTGTACTCATCGGACCACAAAACCAACGGGGGTATGAAGAAGTAGTCCTCGCCCCAAAAAACCGGCAAGATATGATGGCTGTCCGTCTCGAAGTCAAACTGAGCCAAGGGCCACAGAATACGCCACTGGCGCTCTTCCTTGTCGAGCTTGTAGACCGCAACGAGTGGACGTGCGGCGACATGGTCGTCCGTGACCTCCCCAAGCGGCCACAGCAAGGACAGCGCCGGTTTCCGGTAGTACGCCAGCGGCCAGAGGTTTACCCTCTTCTCGGCCGGCCCGTCGGTCTTCTCGTACTCGCCGGTATAGAACGGTGTCGCTTTCATATACACCGTGCTGCACCCGACCAGGCTAAGTAGCGTCAACACCGCCAGGCAACATGTAATCGCTCGTCTAAACATGGTTCTCATCCCTCCCGATACGTCTCGGTTGTCCCAACCTCAAGCACCCTCACTCCACTACCGCAAAGGCACGCCCCTTATCCTGTCCCACGCACTTCGCTATGCCGCTTCATTGGACATCTGTCTTCGCCTATTCATCGCTGCAACTACCACGCTGCCAACAGCGCCAATCACGACAGCCGCCGGGCAGAACATAATCGCAATGATAAAGAATGCCGCATGCAAGAGCCCCATGGAATGGTGCACTATGGCGATATCTTTCGCTATTTCCCCCAGCGCATAAAAGACATTGTGCAGCACAGCAAACAGAGGGAACCCGACCAGCCCCATGCCAAGGAGGATCAAGAAGTTCCTTATCCGACGCCCGCTATGCACAAGAGCAAGAATGAAAGTCGTAGCCGCGATGTAGCATAGCGTTATCCCCGGCCAGTTATCACTGACTCCAACAACAAAAGCCGCTATCAGTGAAACACAGCTCACCGCAACCAGAACGAGCGATACCTTCCGAGCCCTCGTCAGGCGTCCTAGTTTCGGAAACCCCTTCATTTCAACCACCTCCTGTTTTAGAATGCCGCCCCTGGACCCAAACCAGAGTTATCGTGAGTATATATGGCAGCCGAATAAATCCGCATATATACGATACATATATAAACTATCCTTATCCAAAAACCCCCTCGCTTGACCACGTCTGAATGTCAATCCTCCGTCAACGCCCCTTAAGACTTGTCCGAATACGTTCCAGGTCCCCTATAAGGTCGCGCACTTCGGAGTCGTCGAGCGCTCCCATGATCTTCGCGACCTCGTGAGCATACTCCTCCTCGACGTCAAGCAGGACCTTCTTGCCGTGCGCCGTCAGCCGAACGGAGTTGTACCTCCTGTCGCCTGGCACCGCGGTCCGGACAACCAGACTCGCCTTCTCCATCCTGTCTACGAGCGACGTTATGTTGGCCCTATTCACGAGCATCATGCGGCTCAAATCAGCCTGGGTCAATCCCCCATCGTCCCCTGAATGGTACATCAGCAGCATCATGAGGTTGAACTGCACATCCGTGACGCCATACGCGCTGAAGAACTCTCGGGCCTTCTTCTTGATCAGAGATCCCGTGAAGAAGATACTCAGCAGCGCCTCGTGCGCAGGTACGGTAAAGGGTATTTTCAATCCAAGTTCCTCTTTCAGTCCCACCTTCGTTCTCCTTTCTCCCTTAGTTCACATGTGTATTATACACCTATTATCAATCCTTGTCAAGTACTTTTTCCCGCCATTTACTGGATTTGAGATTCTTCGCCCGCCGCCGCGGACTCAGAGTGGCAGCATTGGGTAAGATAGCAAAAGGGGGCACACCGCTGTGGTGTGCCCCCACCATCTCACATCGCTGAGTCAGACTTACTGCAGCCCCTTGGGTGGCCCGAGTATCTCCGACATAATTATCCCGCGCCTCACATCGCCCATGTCGCCGAACACGCCACGAGGCAGCATCCGCGCCGCTTTCTTTTGGATCGGTCCGCGCTTCCTTCTCGCAACGGGAATCGTCGGCCGCCGCACTTCCTCCAGTATCGGCTCGGCCGTCACCTCTTCGACTATAGGCATGGGCGGCGCAACAACAGGCACCGGTTTGGGTTTAATCCCAAGAAACTCGCCGATCTCGTCCCGCTGAGCTTCCCAGGCAACTCCCTTTTCCTGCTGGCTCTCTCCAAACCACTGGTCGAAAACGGTGCCCCTGGGTCCCGTTCCAAAAACCGGCGGTATCTTCCCTGTGTCAGCCGCCGGCCGTTGCTGCTGCGAAGGGTGCTGGACCGCGCCAGGCGGTGTTCCATCCTCGGTCTCGAAGAGCTTTGGGGATTGCTCCCCTGGCTGCTGTCCACCCATCTCCTGCTGCTTCTTAGCCTGTTCTCGAATGCCCTTGATGATGTTGGCACCGACAATGAACAGAATGATAAGCGGAAAGGGATTCATTTCTGATCACCTCTAACGTTTGTCTTCCTCACGTTTCTCTTCCTCACGTTTCTCTTCGCCTTCGCCCACACCAGCTATGGAATCGCGCATGGACGTGTCCGCCTGGATATTCTTGAACTTGTAGTAGTCCAGTATACCCAGGTTACCCGCGCGGAACGCCTCTGCCATGGCCTTAGGCACCTCGGCTTCCGCCTCGACCACACGCGCGCGCATTTCCTGAACCAGCGCTTTCATCTCCTGCTCACGCGCCACGGCGGTCGCGCGACGCGCCTCCGCCCGCGCCTGAGCGACAAGCTTGTCGCTCTCCGCCTGTCTCGCCTGAAGTTGCGCGCCGATGTTTTCGCCGACGTCAACGTCCGCAATATCAATGGACAGAATCTCGAACGCCGTCCCGGAATCGAGACCTCTATCCAGAACCCTCTTCGAGATGGAGTCGGGATTCTCAAGCACGCTCTTGTAAGTCTCGGAGGAACCTATCGTGGTCACGATTCCTTCGCCGACCCTCGCAATGATAGTCTCCTCGGTCGCACCGCCGACCAACCGTTCGAGGTTGGCCCTGACCGTCACCCTCGCCTTGGCCTTAAGCTGGATACCGTCCATCGCCACGGCGCTAACAGTATCTTTACCCCTCCCTGGGTCGGGCGCGTCAATGACGCGGGGATTAACAGATGTTTTCACGGCGTCGAGCACATCCCGGCCGGCGAGATCGATCGCGGCAGCCTGCGGGAACTCCAGCTCGATGCCCGCCTTACTTGCCGCAATTAAAGCTCTCACCACGTTCAAGACGTTTCCGCGCGCGAGATAATGTGTCTCGAGATCGTTCACGCTGAGCGGGAGTCCCGCCTTCACCGCCATGATACGGCTGTCGACAATTATCTTCGGCGACACGTTACGCAAGGTCATGCCGATAAGGTTCGTGAACGTAACCTTGGCTCCGGATAGCGCCGCCCTCAGCCAGAGGCCGAAGAACCTCGCGAGCACCGCGAAGGCGATGAGCAGCACTATCCCGCCGACGAACAATCCTACCAATAGAGCTGGGTGTGGCATTGTCAGTCTCCTTTCATTGAATCTAACCTACAGTTCCGTTAATGTTTCTATGATGTGCCGCTCCTTGTGAGCCCGAGCCTCCAAGGCGTCATTCTTTCCCAAATGCGCCACTCCCACACTCCAACTGCCCGTCACGCACGCACCCTACCAACGCGTCATTCCCGCACCCTAGCAATGCGTCATTCCTGCACCCTAACAGTGCGTCGCGTCCAAGTCTGCCTCGCCTTCGCCTGTCCTTTCTAAAGGGCTGCCAGACCCTACTACGTATCCGCGTCCGCCCCCGCATCGCTATCGGTCACCGGCAGAACGACTATACGTCCTCCTTCCACTTCCGACACCTTTACCCGCTCGTCCTTCTCAATGAACTCCCCGTCTGTCACAACGTTCACTCGTTTCCCCTCGATCAGAGCGATTCCGGCCGGTCTCAAGATCGTCACGGCCACGCCTTGCTTGCCGACATACTCTTCCAGCTCCGAGGATGCGCTCGTGAAACCTTCTTCGGCGTCAAACTCCCGCGCCAGGGTGAGACGTCGAGCGATAGGTGTATGGGGAAATACTCTCAGCCATACCACAACTCCTACAGCAAGAACTAGAACCTCACCTGCGAGCACCGCCAGCGCAGCGTCGGGGTAGTCCCTGAATGCGAAGAAGATGCTTCCACCGATGCAGACAATACCCACCGTACCGAGAACGCCGCCCGGAATAAACAGCTCGCAGAAAAGCAGCGCCATTCCAGCCAGAAACAGCAGTAAGACTATCACGAGTCCTCGTCTCCTTTTTCCTCTTCCGCCTCGAAAGAGGCTTCAATGAAGGCCATGAGCTGACCTATCTCCACAATAAGCCTCTCGACCGCCTTGGCCTTGACCGCCGAATCGGTAGAGGATTCCGGCACCATATCCTCGAACGTGCCAAGCAGGTCCGCATCGTCCGGGTACGACGATCTGATCTGACCGAGCAGCTTATTGTACCGCTCCGCATACGGTACGGCGCTGTAATAACCAGCACCTCGATGTTCCAGATCGCGCAAGTCGCGCAAAAGCATTTTCAGCATCTTGTGAAGCGTCTTCTTCTTTTTGCTCAGCATCTCTAGCTTTCCTTAACCTCCTCATCCGGGATGACAACCACACGGCTACCCTTAACGTCAACCACCCTCACCTGAGTGCCGGGAGGGATAAACTCACCTTCAGCAACGACATCCACAAGCCGGCCCTCGAACCGCGCGCGACCTGCAGGTCTCAGAATCGTGACGGTACGTCCAACTTGGCCAATATACGACTCCGTAGAAGCAGCCGTGAAACCCAGATCGGCACGTTCCTCCGCCACCTGTACAATCCGCCCGTAGAACGGGGTACGCGGCAGCAGTTTCCACGTCAATACCAGGATGATCGGCGACGCTAACACGAACCAGACCAGTGTGTACATTGCGCGCTGGAACTGTGCGATCTCATCCGGGCTCCTCGGTATGGGCGATTTCACGAGCGCAAGATAGATCGCGGCCATCAGACATGCGGTACCCGATATTCCAGCTATGCCAAACCCCGGAATGAAGAATATCTCCGCAATAATCAGCACTATCCCCGCCCCGAAAAGCAGCAATTCCATCCATTCCGCAAGACCAACAAGAAGGTGGGCGCCAAAGAACAGAGCGAGGCAGGTCAGCCCTATGGTCCCGCTGATTCCCCACCCCGGGATCTTCAGTTCGTATATGATGCCCAAGAAACCAAACGTCAGCAGCAGCCCGCTGACAGCGGGGTGCGTGAGATGCCGCGCCAACCTCTCGGACCAACTCAGCTCAGCCCGCACGAGACGCGCTCCGCGCATGTCATAAAGTCTGAGCACTTGGCCAACGCTGCTGGCCTCGTGTTCCGCAAGCCCCAGCTTGAGAGTCTCCTCCCCCGACAGACTGAGAAGCTTCTCCTTGGCGATAACAAGCTCAACGTCCGGCGGCTTTTCGCCGTCCAGAGGGCCCTCGAATATCTCCACCCCCGAATCCGTGAATCGCGCGTATACCTCGACGTCCTTGTCCACCATAGCCTTCGCGAGAAGTGTGTTATGGTTGTTGCGTTCGGCTGTCGCGACGAATTCCGTCCGAACGTAAGAGACCTCCTTCTCGGTGCCCGGCACGGGACCCGATCCCCCGGGCGCGATCATTATTGGAGCTGCCGCGCCTATAGAGCTGCCCGGCGCCACGACGATGGACTGGCAGGCCAACGCGACGAGCGCACCGGCCGAAGTCGCCCTGTACTTTATATAGCCGATGGTCTGCAAAGGAGTCTCGAATATCGCGTCACGAACCTGTGCCGCCGAATCCACACGCCCACCGGGCGTGTCAATCTCGAAGATTATGGCTTGCGCACCCTTTTCTTCCGCCTCGTCAATCTTCCTCCCGACCATGCTGGCCAGTCCGGGACCGATCATGCCCTTGATCGGTATCACATACACGAGGCCGTCGGCGTTCTCCTGCGCCCGTGACGGGAACGTCGACCCTGCAATGGCCGAACCAACCGCCAATAGAGCCACTGCCAACCATAACCGGCGTCTTCTCATGACAACCTCTGACTGCCTGGATTAAACGTTGAGTTTCTACCACTCCGCCTTATTAGATACCCCTAACCCGGACTTTTATTCGTATGATAGACCTCTTTTCATCCTGAGTCAAGCTCAAAATTCGCCCATCCACAACCGGATACACCATAAAAGGGGGGCTTTCTCCTCGCAGATGCGGCAGGTAGAGGCGGGTCTCAGACCCGCCCGTCGCACACAGGAGATCGGTTGCTGAAAGGAGCTACTCGCCCGCTTCGCTCGACCGCTCCTCGATTAAACTCACGATCTCTTCCGCAAGCGAATTGTCGCCGAACGCGGCGGGACGCCACGCGGGATAAGTAAGAAGCCTGACCGTGTACGCTTCGGGGAAGCTCTGAACGGCAACGCGCGTGCTGCTCTCTGAGACCCGCTCGAGGGTTACGACGAGCCGCAACCTGCGCGGCGTCAGAAACGCGCGTCTCACGTTTGCATAGACGACAAATAGCCCCCTTTTGTCCCGCGTATAGATCTCGACAGGGCTCTCGCGAAGAACGTCTCTAACCACATCGCGAACCTGTGTGAACTCGCCACCGACCTCCGCCGAAACGTCTGGAATCGAGTACTCGCTCGCCGGAACGCGTCCTCGCAGACCCGCGCACCCGCACGCGGATAGTATCAATGCCGCCACCAAATATCCAAGAGACCTCTTCACGGAGAGTCTACTTATCATTCTTATCTCCCCCGTCACGATTCGTCTTCACGAAAGCCTCGTGTCAATCGTCGTTACCCAACGCCCATGTTCCTCTTGCCTCTTTCGTGTCCCATTCCATCAACGATACATTGACTTGATCACGTCCCTGTACTTCTCCAGTACCACACGCCGCTTGACTTTGAGCGTTGGGGTCATCTCACCGCCTTCAACGGTGAACTCCTGGTCTATCAGCGAGAAACGATGGACCTTCTCGAAGTTGGCGAGGTGCCCCGAAAGCCGCTCGATCTCCTCTTGAATCAGGCTCTTCACCGCAGCGAGCTGCGCAAGCTCTTTGTCCTTTATCGAGCTGACACTTATGCCGCGTTCCTTTACCCATGCCTTCACGCGCTCAAATAACGGCACAACCAGAGCAGTTACAATGCTTTGCTTGTCGCCAAAGAGGATGACCTGGGAGATATAGGGACTCTCTTTCAGAAGATTCTCAATCGGCTGAGGCGCAACCTTCTTGCCGTTGGCCAGAACGAGGAGGTCCTTCTTGCGATCGGTGATCTTGAGAAACCCGTCTTCATCGAACTCACCTATGTCGCCCGTGTGAAACCAACCATCAGATTCTATGACCTCCGCGGTCTTTTCGGGCATGTTGTAGTAACCTTGCATGATGTTCGGGCCGCGCACCAGGATCTCGCCGTCAGCGGCGATTTTCACCTCGACATCTATGACCGGCGGACCGACCGTGCCGAACTTGATCCAGGCGGGACGGCTCACAGAGACAAGAGGCGACGTCTCGGTCAGCCCGTATCCTTGCAGAATCGTCACTCCCATCGCGCTGAAAAACTCCGCCGTAGCCTTCGGCAGCGGCGCACTGCCCGTGAGGAACAACTTGAGCCGGTTCAAACCCAGCCGCCCGCGGATCTTGCTGAAAACCAGTGTATCGGCGAACCGCCATTTGAACGCAAGCAGAAACGGCACCGCCTGTCTATCTTGTATCCGCTCGGTGCGGCGCTCGCCAACCGACAGCGCCCAGTTGAACAACTTCTGCTTCAAATCAGACTCTTTGGCGACGTTGCGAAGCAGACCTTCCTGAAACATCTCAAAGACGCGAGGCACGAGCGTCACGTAGTGCGGCCTTACTTCCGCCATGTTCTGCCGCAGCCGACGCAGATCCTCAACGTAGGCAATCGTTGCGCCGCAACCCAGCGCCAAGTACAGGTCCACCAGTCGCCCCATCACGTGGTTGAGAGGAACGAAAGACAACAGCACGTCTCCAGGCTCAAAGGTCAACGCATCCTGGGCAGCCTCTACATTGGAGGCAAAATTGTAGTGCGAGAGAATCGCCCCCTTGGGGTCGCCCGTCGTGCCGGACGTGTAAATAATGCTCGCCCAGTCATCCGGCTGAACACTGCGCCACAGGTCCTCGTAGTCCGTGTCGTTAAGCGGTGAAGCTTCGCCGCGCCTCATGACGTCATCCAAGGTGATCACGTCGTTGACAGCGTCGGCGGGACAATCCATGGTGATGATGCGCAGATCGGGCTGGACCTTCTTCACCTCGAGCGCTTTCGCCAACTGCTTCTTGTCTGAAACGAGTATCAGCTTTGAGCCCGAGTCGCCAACGATGTATCCCACCTGCCCCGGTGGGAGCGTTGGGAAAGCCGCAACGTTGATCGCACCAACATGCGCGATCGCCATGTCAGCAACCGCCCACTCAGGACGGTTCTCCGAGATGAGCGCGATGCGGTCACCTTTCTGCACGCCCAAATCCACCAGACCGCTCGCGAGCGTGCGCACCTTAGCCCCCATCTCACTGTAGGTGACAGACTTGTACTCGCCTCCTGCCTTACTTGAAAGCGCGGGCATGGAAGCGTACTTCCTCACGCTCTCTTGGAACATCCGGTTCAGAGTGTTCATCATACTGTTCACCTCCCCCCCGCGTGCGATGATGCCATCACGTGACCGGGAACCTCCTGCTTTCCCAAAATCGCTTTACTGATTACGTGCTGATTCTTCGGCGGCACGCCCCAACTTACAGATAATATATACAAAATGAGGAACTAATGCAAAGGGGGGTGCCAGCAATATGAAAAGGCGTACGATACCGTCGGTCTTCCCTGCAACAAAGCACCCGACTCCGCAGATAAGAGCTAACGCGCCCGAAAGCAGATCAAGTGTCAGCGGCTCGTATTTCCCGGGATACACGCCCAAGACTCGCAACAAGAAACCGACCCAGAAAGCTATGCCAAGAGCCAGGAACGCCTTCCAAGCTAGGAATGGGAAGAAAAAGAGAAACACTTCCACAATCAGAATGATAACCAACCATTTCAGCAGGTGATTTCTTTGGATTCTGCTCAGCTGCAACATCCACGTCTCACTCAGGTAGCGCGCGCGTCTCGTCGAAGGCTCGCCGTGGCGGCCCGAAGGTGCGCCGTCGGCGCGTTAACCCTCGTGATCCTCGAGTTCGAACGCAGCCGCGAGGCCCATACCGCCTTCCGCCGACATGGTAACCAGACCGTAGCGCACTTTCCTACGCGCCATCTCGTGCAGGATCGTGACCGCGAGCATTGCGCCGGTGCTGCCCAGCGGGCGACCCAGCGCGATGGCGCCGCCGTTGACGTTTACCATCTCCTCGTTCAAACCGAGCTGTCTGATGCAGTGTACAGCCTGACAGGCGGACGCCTCGTCCAGCTCGACCAACCCGAAATCCTCAAGATCCATACCCGATACCCTGGTCAACTTCGGCACGGCAACGGTCGGACCGGTTCCCGTAACCTCCGGCGGCACACCCGCGGCCGCGTAACATCTGAACGTCGCCATAGGTTTGATGTCCAGCCTCTGCGCGCTCTCGCGCGAAGCGAGCACTACCGCCGCTGCACCATCGCCCGGAGCCGAGGAATTCCTCGCCGTCACCGAACCGCTCGGGTCGAACGCAGGCTCCAACGCGGCAAGCTCCTCGAGGCTCGCTCCCGGACATTCGTCCGTATCGAACAGGATCTCCTCCGGACCGGACCGATCTGTCGGGTCGAGCGGGTAAACCCTGGCCTTCACCGGAACGATCTCGTCCCTGAACCTACCCTCATCGATCGCCTCGAGGGCCTTCCGGTGACTGCCCACCGCAAACCCGTCCATATCCCGCCGGTCCACGTTGAACCGCGCCGCGACGTTCTCGGCAGCTATTCCCATCGATGTGTATACTTCAGGACGTTGCTCCAGAATACCCGCGTGCGCGCTCGGATTGGAGCCGCCGATCCGCATACAGCTCATACTCCCCACCCCGCCGGCTATCACCACATCGGCAAACCCGCACATGACGGACTGAGCGCCGATAGCTATCGCCTGCAGGCCGGAAGAACAGGCTCTGCTGACCGTGTGTCCCGGCACGGTGTCCGGCATGCCGGCATGCAGCGCGGTCACCCTGGCCATATTCACTCCGTGCTCGCCGGCCGGGCCGGCACAGCCGATCACGACGTCATCAACATCCTTCTTGTTGAGATCCGGCGTCCTATTGCACACCTCCGCGATAACCGTCGCGAGCAGATCTTCCGGTCTCGTATCGCGCAGGCTGCCCGTCTTGGCACGTCCGACCGGTGTTCTCGCCGCAGCCACTATGACCGCCTCTCTCATCTCGCGATCCCTGTCCTTTCAGAATCAAACGCTCAAGTGGTGAGCGATCCGGCCGCGGTTCGGCAAAGGTCCGCCCGACTTGAGCATACGTTCCATTCTCTCCTGCGTTTTCTCGCACCCGCAAAGACTCACGAACGCTTCGCGCTCGAGATCAAGCAGGTACTGTTCGTCAACGAGCATCCTGTCCGGCAACGTGCCGCCGCAGAGAACGTAAGCCAGCTTGTCAGCGATTACCGCGTCATGCTCGCTGATACGGTGCCCCCACTTCATCTCCAGCAAGCTCGACTTCAGAGTCGCATATCCGCGTTCGCCGACGATGCGTATATCCCTACGGGGCTGCCGTCGGACATAACCGTCCTGAGCCATGGTCAACACAGCGCGTTTCGCATCGTTGATCAAGTAATCCCTGTTCGCGATGATCCGGTCCGCTCGGCGGAGAAAACCTATCCTGCGCGCTTCCTTCCCGCTGGTCGAGACTCTCCCGGTGGTTATAAGCTCAAACGTATGACGCACATACGGCAACAGATCCGTGTCAGGATCGGGTGGCACATTCTCAGTGCAGCGCAGCAGCAATTCCTTCGTGCCGCCGCCCCCCGGTATGAGCCCGACAGCGACATCCGCCAACCCGATGTAGAGTTCGGTGTGCCCGCAAATCCTGTCCGCGGCCATCGCGATTTCCGCACCGGCTCCCACCGTCATTCCAAACGGTGCCGCAACAACCGGCCTGCCGGAGCACCTGAGCAACGTGCACGCCTCCTGCAAACGGCGGGACATCCTCTCGACGCCATCCCAGTTCTTCGCCCTGATCTGAGTCAACAGCGGACGCAGGTCAGCCCCGGCGGAAAAGTTCGTCCCGCTGTTCCCGATGACAAGACCGACGAAGTTCCGGTTGACCTCCTCGATGCTGTCGAACAGCATCTGCACGATATCAGCGTCAATCACGCCGCCTGCAGTGCGAAACTCAAGGCACGCGACACCGTCGCCGATGTCAAGCAGGCCGGCTCCCCTGTTCGACTTGACCACCTTACTGCCGTCCAGGACGGTAACGTTCGGATTGGCCGCAAGCGGCTCGTACTTGCCCGTGGCAAAATCGAAGTACTTCGTACCGCCCTCCTCGGAGACGTAGAAGGAGCCTTCACCTTCGCCGAGGACCCTGCGCACCTTCTCCGGTATCTTTCTTCCCTCTTGTTCCATGCGAGAGACGGATTCCCTGACGCCGATGGCGTCCCACGCCTCAAACGGACCGATCGCCCAGTCGAGTCCCCACCTCACCGCGTTGTCAACGTCGACAATCTCGCCGGCAATTTCAGGCACATGCTCCACAGCGTAAAGCAGCATGTCACACATCGCGCGCCACGCGGACTTTCCGCCACGATCCTCCGCATACACCAGCGCCTTCACCCTCTCGCCGGGATCATCAATGCGCCCTACTTTATCCAGTGAATCTATTTCAACCGCTTCCCGCTCCCGGTACTCCATCTTGTCCAGATCTAGAGCAAGGACCATCTGCGCGCCGCCAAACTCCGCGCGCTTGTAGAACCGCCGTGCCGCCTTGTCCCCGAGCGCGTTCTTCCCGACCATCTTCCTGAGGAACTGCGGTGGTCGGAACACATCACGATCGGGATCGTTCGGCAACCTCTTGTGCAGGTCTTGCGCGACGTTCATGAGAGCGTCCACGCCCATGGTATCCGCGCGCGCGAACACCCCGCTTGCCGCCCTGCCCGTGGCGAGACCCAATATCCTGTCCACCTCCTCGATCCTGTGCCCCATCTTCTTCGTCGCCTTCATGGCCGCCATGATACCGAACGTGCCAAGACGGTCTGCAATGAAATACGGCACATCTTTGGCGATAGCCACCCTTTTCCCGAGCACTCTCTCGGCAAAGTGTGCCATGAACTCCAGCACCTCTGAATCCGTGTCCGGTCCCGGCACGATCTCAATCAATCTCACGTACCGGACGGGATTGAGGAAATGTGTGCCGAGAAAGTGTTGCCGCATCTCCTTCGACAACCCTTTACCCATCTCGCTTATTGGAAGTGCGGAAGTCGCGGAACTGACTATGGAACCCTCGCTGCGGAACTTCTCGACGTTCTTGAGAAGTCGCTTCTTGACATCGAGGTTTTCGGCGACCGCCTCGACTATCCAGTCCGCCTCGCCGAGCCAGTCCATGTTGTCCTCAAAGTTGCCCACACGGATCAGCGCCGGATCGCCGACATCGAAAAAGGCTGGAGGATCTGCTTTCAGCGCGTGCTGCACACCCAGGTTTCCCAACCTATTCCTCACGGCGGGATCGTCAAGCGTCAATCCTTTTGCCGTCTCCTCGTCCGCGAGTTCTTCCGGAACCAGGTCAAGGAGATAGCAGGGCAGCCCTATACCGGCAACGTAAGCAGACAGACCGCTGCCCCTGACACCAGATCCCAGAACCGCCACCTTCTCTATTCGCCTTCGCACACACTTGTTCCTTCCGCAGCGACAATACGCCCCGTTTGACAGTAGCCTGCCATGTATGAAGACCCGACAAACAGCACAATTTTGCCAATATCGTCCCGCCTTGTCAACCTATTTCAGCAGCGTGGCAAATCACGACTGACACAAGCGCAACGTGGCGCCGGGCAGAGACCTGTTTGCAACCATTCTCTCAGTCCCAGCCCAATAGGACATATCCGCCC
>Ga0114922_10002197_pt1 | contig 18379 bp, 16 predicted proteins | sample AartaG_FD_100975 | JGI IMG/M metagenome (GOLD analysis project Ga0114922, IMG submission 100975) | Deep subsurface microbial communities from Aarhus Bay to uncover new lineages of life (NeLLi) - Aarhus_00045 metaG | ecosystem: Environmental > Aquatic > Marine > Oceanic > Sediment | place...
ACGATCCCGATTTTGATTTCTTTAATAGTCCCCCTTAAAATATTTCGTGCACTTAGTTTCATGGCTAACCTCCTTTCTTATATATTTTTTAGTGCTGCAAACGACACATTACCCGGCTGCCGGAAGTGGCAGGCTACAGTCAGTCATGTTGAATGGCATATTCGGCATCTCTCTTTATTCATGGAAAACACGGACACTCGGGACCCCCTCTATGAAGTCTATGATTGGTTCTGTCCCTGGCCTTATTTTTTCTAGGTGAGTATCCCAGAAGCGATTGAAAATAATCATAGCATCAGCGCTATTCCAAGATATGTATAAGGCTTGGGCACTGTGTACATAATCGGGAGCAGGCAGTGAGAAAGGATTGGCAGCCCAAGCAGAATGGACGCTCCCACAGCTCTGGCCATTATCAGATGGCCTTCTTTTCTACTCATCCTCTCGTATACGATTGGCTGTCGCCGAATGCTTTGCATAATAGATTCATGTGGGTGTTCGTGCGTCTTTTTTTATTACAGAAGCGGCTCAATGCTCGCCCATACGTACCGCAACACAGGTGCTGTACCGCCACCCAGAACTTCTCCCACCTCTCGGTATTACTTCGTGGCACCCAGTTGTTCGTAGAACCGCCTCGCTGGATAATTAGCCTCAAATACCCATAAATGCAGGCCAGACTGAGGAAAATTTGCTTGAACCCATTCGCCTGCTTTATGCATAAGCTTAGTACCAAGACCTTGCACTTTCATTTCAGGGCGAACGTGTAAATTATGGAGCAGTGCGCCCCATTGTGCATCGGCTTTGCCGATTACGTATACAAACCCCTGAGTAAATTCGCCTTCTTCAACAAGGAGAACGAATTGATTTTTCTCTTGTGATTGAAGACGTTGCTGCCAATGCACAGAGCGGTTTTGTACAACATCGCTATCAAGAAATCACGATACGTGCATTGCCAACTTTTGGCGTGAAGCAAAGCGATCCGCTCAGCGTCACTGGCCCTTGCTTCGCGATATTGCATATGCATGGGTCCAACTATTGAGTGATCAGAATTATGTAACGAGTATGGAGTAATTATATAAAAAATTCCACAATATAAAAAGATTAATGATGCGATATTGTGATTTTGTATTGTGATTGTTAAGAAATAAAACTTATATCAACTTAGAACCTGAGAGTTAACCATGAACTTTTTTCAGTGATATTTTTTACATGAGTCAGACGCAGGTTTGATATCTTCCTGGAGGATTTGACCCACCTGAACTTCCTGGAACGAGTTACGAGCTAACAATTGTCAAGAAAAGATTGATCCCGTGAAATTTTTTCCCCGTTAAATGCCTGCCCCATGAAATGTAAGGCATATTTCATCGGGGCGAAGCATATTTAACTAGGGCCGAAGGACATCGAAGAGTATTTCACTGGGACTTGACCACTTTTCTGTCTTTTCTGTCTCATTACACTCATTTCATATATTTTCAAAAAAATAATAATTTTTCTTGACAAAAAGTAATATGTATGATTTTTAGATCAATCATATTATTATATAATAATATAATTTACTGGATTGCTACAATGAATAGTGAAGACATGAACCAAATTTCCTTTAAACCCATCAAAAGTAAAAGAACCTTTGAGGAGGTTTCCTCAGAAATAAAGCGGTTGGTTTTTAAGGGTACTTTGAAACCTGGGGATAAACTTCCTTCTGAAACCGAACTCGCCCGTCAATTCAATGTAGGTCGCCAGACGATTCGTGAGGCAATGCGTCTTCTTGAACTCTCTGGTTTCCTCACAATACAGAGAGGTGTGAGCGGTGGACCACTCATTAAAAACACCGTTTTAAATACCATAAGTAACTCGTTAATAGATGCTCTTTTAATAAAAAAAATTTCGATAGAAGACCTAATATTCGCGCGACTCGAGATTGAGAAGGTGGTACTGAAACAGGTCATCAATAACGCTGATGATTCAGACATTCAAATGCTTCAAGAAAACATTGTGCAGGCAAAAAACAAGATACAGAATAGCATTCAGCCCTTTGAAGAGAATATGCAATTCCATAAATTACTAGCTAAGGCCTCTAAGAATCATATTTTTATGGTGGTAGTAGAGTCAATCATGACTGTCGTTTCTGATATCACAAGCCAGCTTGAAGTGGATTTACAAAGGTCGAAAAAGATTATCAAACATCATGAGAATATTCTTAATTCAATTATATCAAAAAATAGCGATGAGGCTGTTGCTTTCCTTGAAAAAGAATTTATCGGGAAAAAAGAGTTATTAAAAGCTCATTTCGAGCAACGAGCTAAGTAAAAGTCACTATTTCAACTGGAAGAACATACACTATGGAGAGAGAAATCACAGAGACTCAGGTAGCAATTATTGGAGCGGGAATTATAGGCACTGCAATTGCCCGGGAGTTGTCGAAATATAACGTTGATATTTGTTTGCTGGAAAAGGAACCCGCTATTGGTTTCGGAATTACAAAGGGGGGGCAAGGTTTAGTTCATGGCCCTTTTTCTCATTTTAGCCTAAGGATTTCAAGATGGTTACAAGAGGGTGGTGTTGATCTAAAAGATTATCTTAGCCAAGAGTTGAACTTTAAGGAGAGACTTGGTGACATTGGTCTAAAAATGTATTTGGAATTAGCCCCTTATCTGAATGTAAAAATTATACAATGTGGCAGGGTTGTGGTTACTGATAATCAAAAAGAATTTGAAATGCTAAAAATCGTAAAGGAGTTAGCTGAGGCGCAAGGTATAGGTGATTTTGAGATATTGGACAAGAAAGGACTTGAAAAGAAAGAACCCTATATTGATACAAGATTCATCGGTGGGCTTTATGATCCAACTGAGGCATCTATTTCTCCGATCGAATGGGCCACAGCATTTGCAGAAAATGCCATGGCCAATGGGGCAAGTGTAATCTTAAATACAGAAGTAAAAGGGATTGAGAGTAGAAGAGATTATTATCTCATTAGAACTAATAACGGCACCATTAAATCAGAATATATAATTAACGCTGCTGGTCTATTCGCGGACGAAATTGCTTCTATGATAGGGAAAACCGACTTTTCTTTTACAATCTTTAAATGTCAAATGATGCTTATAGACAACGAAGATTACGTTAATCATGTGGTATGCGAGATTGCAAAACCACAGCAGCGTCGTATGTTGATACCCACAGTAGATGGTAAGATCTTCGTTTCACACTCAATAGACCCGGCTTCCGGTAAGTATGACGTGAGCACTACAAAAAAGGGCCTTGAACTTATATCCAGCTATCCTCAATATTTCATACCTAAATCCTCAGGAGAAGAAATCATAACGGCCTTTTCTGGATTTATTCATTATAATAGCCGAAGCCGTGACTATGTTTTGGAATGGCAAAAGGGAAAGTTTCTCAACATTCTGGTCACTGCTCCCGGTAATGGACCTTCCCCAGCGCTCGCTCAAGAAATAATAAAAATGCTTGCCTCTGGAGGCTTGGAGCTTACCAAGAAAGAAGACTTCAATCCCTACAGGTTCAAGGGTCCAAGATTTATTGAGATTCCAACAGAAGACAAGAACAGGAAAATCCGAGATAATCCTAAATATGGACATATAATATGTCGGTGCGAAAATGTAACTGAGCAAGAGGTAGTGGAGGCTATTAGGGCAGGCGCCAGAACCCTCGATGAGGTAAAGTTCCGAACAGGAGTAGGGTTTGGCAAATGCCAGGGTAGCTTTTGTACTCCTCGCGCATTGAAGATTATGGCGCAGGAATTAGGAATATCGCCCCTGGAGCTCACGAAAAAGGGAAGAAATTCATATGTCTTAGCAGGTGAAACGAAAGCCTTAAGATGCGCGTAAAAATGAACTCCTTAATAAAAACAAGCATCAACATGAATTTACATCAAGATAGAAGCTACAACTCATACATTAGACTAAAAGGCGAGAGAATAAGGAAAAGGGCGATTTGCTCGCACTGGCAGACTATTGTTTTTTAAGAGAGGAGGAAAAGATGATTGATTTTCGTTTAACTGATGAACAAGTACGTTGGCAAAAGATAGCGAGAGAGTTCGCTGAGAAGGAGATACGACCAGTTGTTGCTGAATTAGATAGCAGAGAGGATCCAAAAGATCGTTTCGCTTGGGATTTAATTACTAAGGCCTCTAAATTAGGATTTCGTACGCTTTCCGTACCTAAAAAATGGGGTGGTGGTGGTGCTGACTTACTTACCCAAGCCATTGTATGTGAGGAACTGGGAACAGGGGATAGAGGTTTTGCGGGCCAGCTGGGAGCAAATATGAAAAACGCCCTCTATCTCAGTGCATTACTTGATAAGGATCAGCAAGAAGAGTTTATTCCACAATATATAAAAGATGATACGTACTTAATTGCTATTGGAACAACCGAGCCTGACTCGGGAACTGATGTCTTGCTTCCGCACGATGAACCCGGCACAGCTATGAAAACTAGAGCCATAAGAGATGGAAAGGAATATGTGATTAATGGCATAAAGCGATTTGTTTCTAATGGGGCAGTAGCCAAATTATATTTCATTTACGCCAGAACAGACGAAAACAAACCAGTAAGCAAAGCGACAAGCCTGTTCTTAGTGCCCAACAATGCACCGGGATTTTCGATTGGTAAGATTTACGATGAGCTAGGGATACGGCTCGCCAGCCGTGCTGAACTTATTTTAGATGATGTGAGAGTCCCTGCTCGATATTTGGTAGGAAAAGAAAATGAAGCACTTTCTGCCCAGAGACACTTGTTCTCAGTGAGCATGGTTAATACTATTTCGGCTGCCATTGGTGAGGCCAGAAGATGCTATGAAGAGACGAGAGCATATGCAAAAGAGAGAATTCAAGGAGGTAAACCAATTATAGAACACATAAATATCGGAACAAGAATAGCGGATATGCGCATATGGATAGAAGCCGCACGAAACTTAGTTTGGAAAGTAGCTTGGAGCTATGACACTAAGTATGAATATGAACCATTGTTGATTCCCTTAACTAAGGCGTACGTAAATGAATTGAGCATAAAAGTCATCGAAAACGCACTGGAGGTCTATGGTGGGACGGGGGTCCAAAAAAGAGAATGTCCGATTGAGAGATATCTCCGTAATGCTTACAATATGCTACCTGCTGGCGGGACCCCCACTGTGAATCGTATTAAGGCTATGCAGATGCTGTAGGGTATAGCGCGTAACATTTCACCTGATATGCATAGCTCCGCTTATCAGCTTATCACGGGATATAAAGATGTGGTCCGGATTATCTTGGAGACATAAGCGCAAGGTAAGTTGGGAGCAAAAGATCATAATTTGAAGGGGGTGATAGATTCGAAAAGATAATAATTTAGGTGCGTGAGATGGTTACTATTCGGTATTTGATCTCGGGGATAAAGGCTTTAGAAAATGTTGAAAAAGTCATGGTGATATTAACACTCTGGGCATAAAAGGAGGAAAAAATGAAAAAGAATGGGATATTAGTAGCGGGAGTTGTATTTTTAACAATATTACTATCAATCACAGTGCTTCTCTCAAGCGCTAGCGCTAAATCAGGAAACATAAAAACGCTCAAAATAGGTGCTACATGGCCAATGCATACTGCACTTGGCCTTGAGACAAAAAAATGCTTTGATCTGATAATTCCGCAGTTCAATAAAGCCGGAGGATTAGTTATTCAAGGGCAAAGATACAATATCGAAATGATTACATATGACGACAAATATAAAGCTGAGGTAGCACGAGCAGCAGCCGAAAGATTAGTATTTAAGGACAAAGTTAAATATATTCTTCAACTTGGCTCGGCCCCTACAGCTGCTACGCTGCCTGTTACGGAACCTGAGAAGGTAATTGTTCTTTCTGGTTGTACAACCGAGAAGATAACGGACCCTGCAAACCATTATTGTGCGCGTACCGCAACTTCTTTTACCGCTGGCGCTGCAATGTGGAGAAATTTGGCTAAGGCCCACCCAGAATTAAAGACGATGGTTACCCTCGCCCCAGATGAAGAGGGTGGTCGGGCTCGCACCAAGACAGACACAAGTTGTGCAAAATCCTATGGTATCAAGATACTAGACAATCTATATTTTCCACCTAGAGCTGCAGATTTTGCTCCAATGGCAACCAAGATAGCTAGCCTAAAGCCAGATCTCGTGACTTATCCCCGTGTAGGTGCAGGAACCCAGTTCGGGCTTATATTAAAGGCATTATATGAAAGTGGCTGGAGCGGGGTACACATGAGTCCCACTGTGCCTAAGATTGATGAGGTTCTCGCCGTGACTAGCAAGGAATCAATGGAAGGGCTTGTACATAAGATATGGCCTACTGATCTTGCAAAGCCGCCTAAGGAGGCTGCCGAGCTCAAAGAATTATATGTAAACAAATATGGAACTTGGTCAGAGGTAGGAGTTACATGGGTCAATGGGTTTTATTGTTTCGTGGCTGCAGCGAAGAAGGCCGATAGCCTAAATACAGATAAAATAATTGCGGCACTAAATGGTCTTGAGTTTGATTGCCCAGCCGGACACGCAATGATGATTAAACGACCGGATAGAAAGAATTACAGGGCAGTGGATTTTGTAGTAGAACAGATATTGACTCAATCGAAGGCTGGAAAACGTAAGGTAATTGGCACTCTCTCAACAGAAGAGGGGGTAACAGCGCTTGAGAAAATCTTTGGCCAGCCCGGGCAATGGAGGTGATAAATTCTTTCATGATACAACATTTATCCCTAGGAGATAACCTAAAAAAACCCATATAATCCGCAGACTTTCTGGACGATCTCCATTCAAATATTGGAGTAGTTAAAGGAACTGCCCAAGGAGCAAATGCGGTGACAACTCAGTTATTTATTCAGTTATTGGTGAATGGGCTGGCAAGCGGGATGATTTATGTAATGGCAGCGTCAGGACTTATTCTAGTATTGGGTGTTGCTCGGATATTCAATTTTGCTCATGGCGAGTTCTACATGTTAGGTGCTTATGGTGTCTTTGCAGCGTCTATTTTGTTGAACTTAAACTTCACGTTATCTTTAGTTTTATCCATGGTCATAGTAGGGGGTTTTGCTGCTCTATGCTATGGGACTACTTTCCATTATATACGTGGTCAATTGCTACAGTGCGCGGCAGCATCGGTAGGCTGGTCAATGCTCATAAAACAAGTAGCACTATTGGCTTTTGGAACTAAAGAAAGGGGGATACCATCTGTGTTCCGAGGTTTAATAAAGATTGGTGACATTACTCTTTCCAAGGAAAGGTTGATGGTTATCCCCCTCTGTATTATTGTAATGTGTGGCTTATATGTTTTTTTAATGAAAACAAAAACAGGTAAAGCAATGCGTGCTGTACGACTTGATAGCGAAGCTGCTTCCCTACAAGGAATAGACGTTACTCGGATGTATTTAGTTGCCATGGTAATGGGTTGTACATTAGCTGGAATAGCCGGTGGTATAATCGCACCTATTTTCTCAGTAGTTCCGGCAATGGGACATGATATGCTGACGCTTGTTTTGCTCATAATTATTCTAGGTGGAGCGGAAAGTGAGCTCGGCGCTGTGGTAGGCGGTATTGTGATAGGCTTGTTCCTGAGCTTCGGATACTTCTTCTTTGGCGGTCTTACTGAGGTAATCACCTTTGCATCTGTTGGGGCTATTTTAATCTTTAGACCTGGGGGTCTTTTTGGAAGTGTTGTTGAAGTATAAAATTAACTCACCACTAAAAAGGTTGATAGGCTTACTATCTCTAGGGGTAATCTTGATATCGCTACCATTTTTGATTAGGTCCCCATATTATTTACACCTCGTTATTATGGCATGTATCAACATCGTTCTTGCAATGACATTTTCCCTGATGTTTAGTGCTGGGTTAATAACGTTAGGTGCGGCAGCTTTTTGGGCAATAGGAGCCTACGCATCAACGGTATTAGTGATGAATTTGGGCATATCATTTTGGCTTGCACTACCTTTTGCTGGCATGATAGCAGGAATTTTTGCCTTTGCCTTCGGCTTAATTATTGTGAGAACTCCGGGATTTATTTTCGTTATGGAGACCTTTGTCATCAATATGATGGTCGTTCATGCATTCGGGCATATCACTCAACTCGGTGGATGGGGCGGAATTTGCGGTATTCCTAGGCCCGGTGCTATCACTATTCCCTTCATTTATCAGATAACATTTGCGACTAAAATTCCTTACTACTATCTAATCTTACTCATCTTGTTGATGACTGTAATTGTTTTTTACGCCCTTCATTCATCCCGTATTGGCACAGCATGGAGATCAATAAAATTGAATCCTGGTTTGGCTCAAACATTGGGCATAAACCTTTTTAGATATAGGGTGATGGTATTCACTATTGCCTCTGCCTTTGCTGGTCTCACCGGCAGTTTTTATGCCCACTACTACGAAACAATTGAGCCTGAAACATTTATTATTTTTAAGTCGCTCTATATTCAAATATACGGGATTTTAGGAGGATTGAATTTCTATATTTTAGGACCAACAATTGGTGCCAGTATTATGACCTTTGCCCCTGAGTTTCTCCGTATCACCCAAGAATATGAGCCAATTTATACCGGCAGCATGCTGATACTATTAGCAATTATTTTACCGGGAGGTATCTTAAGCATTCCAGAGCGTATTTCAGCGCTCTCGCGGCAAAACAAGGTAAAAAAGGTAAAGCAGTGAGATGAGACTAATGGACTCATATAACTACAGCCAAATAGGAGCATTTTAATGGCAATGCTCGAGATTAGAGATTTAAACAAATACTTTGGCGGTCTTGCTGCTATTAAAGATTTAAACCTTGATGTTTTTAATTCTGAGATTGTAGGCTTAATAGGTCCCAACGGCGCGGGAAAAACTACTTTTTTTAACGTAATTACAGGTGTATATCCGCCTACCCTCGGAAGTGTTCTATTTATGAATCAAGATATAACCGGCTTGAAAACCTATAAAATTGCACAATTTAAAATTGCACGAAATTTTCAGGATTCAATATTATTCATGAAGTTAAGTGTGCTTGATAATGTAGTTGCTGGGTTTCATGGGAATTATAAAAAAGCCGAGTGGAAATCCTTTATGTACATACCATCAGCTCGTAAAGAGGAGAGAGCGGCTAAGCGAAAGGCTTTGGAAATATTGGAATTTATGGGATTAGCTTCCTTGAAAGATGAATTAGCCGCAAACCTGCCTCATGGTCACCAGAGGATTCTTGGGATATGCATAGCTTTGGCGACCAATCCTAAATTATTACTGCTGGATGAGCCTGCAACTGGCATGAACCCGGAAGAAACATCGAATCTCATCATGTTAGTCAAAAGAATAAGGGATAATGGTATTACTATTATTTTGGTCGAACATGATATGCAGGCAGTTATGAATCTCTGTAATAGAATTGTGGTGCTAAACTATGGGAGAAAGATTGCTGAAGGGCTTCCTGATGAAATAACTAAAAACGAGGAGGTAATTGAAGCATACCTTGGTAGAGAGGAGGATTATTTTTGATTCTCGAAGCCAAAACTCTGACTGCATATTATGGAAGAGCTGAAGCCCTTAGGGGTATTTCATTCGTCATTGAGCGGGGAGAAATAGTGACGCTTATCGGTTCTAACGGAGCCGGGAAAAGCACCACTTTAAGGTGTATTTCCGGAACAAAAGAAATAACAAAAGGTGAAATCTGGTTTGAGGGAGAAAGGATCGACAGAAAACGGCCTCACGAGGTTGTTAAAATGGGAATTGCTCATATTCTTGAAGGGCGTAGACTTTTTTCAACTATGACAGTTCAAGAGAACCTGGAATTAGGTGCCTATCTGCAGAAAAACAAAAATGAAACCGCAAATAATTTAGATAGAATATTTGATCACTTTCCTATCTTGAAGGAAAGACGTAAACAAGCTGCCGGGAGTCTGAGTGGTGGAGAGCAACAGATGCTTGCTACAGCCCGTGCCCTGATGACTGAGCCAGTATTACTTTTAATGGACGAGCCCAGTCTTGGGCTATCACCCCTGCTAGTCCTTACAGTTGCCAATATCATTAGAGAGATTAATCAACAAGGAGTAAGCATTATACTGGTAGAGCAGAATGCTCGTATGGCTCTTAAAATTGCTACAAGGGCCTATGTCTTTGAGTTAGGAAACATTGCACTAAAAGGTAACGCAAAAGACCTCCTCCACAATGAGCACATCAGACGGGCCTACCTAGGTAGCTAAAGTAAGATGTGATTAAAATATTTCATAGAAACTTTCAAAACCTTTTTGAGTAGTAAGTTATTTTATTGACATACGATAATTATCCAGTGAATACACCAATCAATTCTTGACTCATAACAATCAAAAGAATAGTCGATCTGCCGATGATGAGTACCTGTATTGTGCTCCTTTCAGCAGAGCAAAAAAGACAACGTGATCTCTAACTAGCTGAATTAATAACAGAATAAAAGTCTTTAAAATAAGATGGGCGTCTTCAGATGAAACAGGAAGTTAAAATATTTGGGGCTGCATTAGATCCCTTAAGCTCGCCTGAACGATTGAATCTAAAACTATCTTACCTTGATTACTTAAGGGTACAACCAAAAGAAAACGTACATGCTGATCCCTATGATATCTTGAAGGAGTATTTAAGGAAGGAATTGCCATTTATTGATGGAGATGCTTGGTTTGGGAAGATGAAAATAGACTCCTGGTTAACTCCAAAACCCCAATTAGAAGATTTACATCTTTTAAACTCGGTAACTTTCTCCGATTTCCTATCCAAAGATGGATGTTGGGATTATGCAATGAAAACTAGTGATTATGTTGAGAATAATATTTTTCCCTCGAAGCCTGTTATGATTGGGGTAGATCATAGTTTGACGGGTGGGACTATCTTGGCGTTATCCAGATTTATTGAGAATCTTAATGTCATAGTCCTTGATGCTCACTTCGACGTCCTTCGTTTTCAAAATTTAGATTCAAACGGCCAAGGCATAATCTCTGATATATGTCCTGGAAACCCCGCTACTCAAATAGGGAACGAAATTAGGTTTTATGAATGTGGTAATTTTCTCTCATATCTCTTAGAGAAAGAACTAATAAGGCCTGAAAACCTGTGGATTCTGGGGGCCCAGGATGAAATATTGGAATCACTATCTATGGAAAATTATGCGAGTGAGGCAGAGCGTGCTCAAATAAAAGAATACAAGAGATGGATAAAAAGAGGTGTCCATGTAATACCTAAGACTGATTTACTTAATAATAATCTTTATCTGGACATAAAAGGACCCTCATACCTATCAATTGATATGGATGTGGGAAGCTTGTCTTCTGTATTTTCAGCTCGATTCATGAATTGCATAGGGTTAACGTACGATGAATTCGTAAACTCGTTATGGAATTTAGCTCAGAATTTTAGCCAGTTAAATATTCCCATTGTCGGATTAGATATTATGGAAATAGACATCCATCTTTTAGAGGCAACTGAATTACATCATTATCAGGATCACAGCAAGAAAATAGTGAAGGAGATTTTTCAAACCTTTCTATGATTTAGAAGTAATAAAATAGGGAGAGATGCTGAGTACTTTAAACTCAACGAAGATTTACTAATTAAAAAAATGGAGGTTTGTTGTGAAAGCAAAGAGGGATTTAAAGCAAATGAATAAAACCCAGGTATATAATGAACTTAAAGGAGCCATTGGGGAAGAGAAGATAAAAAACGATGATGTAGTGCTTTCTACTTATGGTACTGATGTAAGCGTAACACCATATCAGAAACCAAGTTTTGTGATCTTACCCAAGGAGAAGGAGGATGTGCGAAACATTTTATTGATTGCAAATAAACATAAAATCCCAATAACAGTTATGTCAGGCGGAGTAAACGTTACTGGCTTAACGGTTCCCGTAGAAGATGGGATTGTATTAGATTTGCGTCAGATGGATAGAATAGTGGAGATAAACGGTGATTCTGGATATGCAGTCATTGAACCTGGTCTTACTTTTGATCGATTCACAGCCGCTTTGGCCGAAGAGGGATTTCGGTCTCATGTAACCACAGCTCCTGGAGGATCAACACCGCTTGGGGCCTATTTAATGAGGCCGTCTGGCAGCCTATGCAATAGACACCTTGACCCTATTTTAGATCTTGAAGTTGTTTTTCCTGATGGCAGTGTGGTGAATACCGGGTCTTCTCAATTTAAAAATGCAGGTAGTTTTATGCGCTATGGACCACATCCTGATTTTGCTGGTCTTTTTTGTTGCTCATTTGGGACTTTAGGCGTGGTGACTAAAGCAGCTGTGAGGATCTATCCTTTAAATGAATCGAATCGGGTAAATTTGGCAGGATTCGATAACTATGAATCGTCTATTAATTTTATCAAAGATATCACGAATAACAACATACCTGAAGGCTCCATTATATGGTGCTGGACACATTATTTAGCCTATGAAATAGATACCCCTCCTCAAGGAGGAACCCCCATTTTACCACATCACTTGAGGGATAATCCGAAACAACCTCCTGAAGGTCTACCGTATAATATTGTTACCACTTTTTTATCAGGTTATGAAGAGACAATGGTAACAAATGAAAAAATCTTATCACAGGTAGCGAAGAAGTATGGAGGGAAGACATTATCAAAAGAAGAAGCAAATAAAATATCACCCACGATGGTGTCGGCGTGGAATGAAATGTATGGAGAATACCATCAACCAAGAATGGAGGGAACAAAGAAGTATGGTATGGGCAGATACATGGCCTGGATTGTAAATGCGGAGCCTCAGGATATTGTCAAGATAGAGTCAATTGCCGTGGACAAGCTTTACGCTGCAGGGGCAAAGCCCGTTTGTTATTATTCAATGCCATTTGACTTCGGCCGTTCTATGTTTTTCCGATTATTTACATACGTAGACACAAAGGATAAAGATTTAACAGAAAAGGTTGTGAGTACATTTAGAGAACTATACGAAATAGCGATGAATAGATATAACGCGGTTCCGTTCAGATATAGAGGAACTATTGGTAAAACATGGCTTGAGCAGGCCCCTGAATTTTATAACTTTTATTCAAAGATAAAAACCGCGCTAGACCCCAACAATATTCTAGGTAGAAATATGCAAATATTTTAACGGGAGGAAATTCTATGAAATTAGACATACAATTAGAAGATATACGCAGAGCAGCTGGAAATTGCCTTAGATGTGATATGTGCACCTATAGTGAGTGGCCCGATTGTTATACGATATGCCCAGTATATAATTATGATAGGTGTTTTTCATATAGTGGCGGTGGATACATGTATCTCGCTAGAAACTTGGTGGATAAGAAGTTAACCCTTGATAAAAGAGTGATTGAGTTCTTATACACATGCCCCGGATGTCTAGCATGTGATGAAATTTGTAAAATCATTCCAGTTTCTGAGCCTTACGTTCGCCCTTTTGATATTATACGACTCATGAGACATGAGGCGGTAAAACAGGGGCTTATTTCAAAGGAGGAATTGAAGGTTCTTCGAGAACCGTCAATAAGGTATGAAGCTGGAATGTCATCCAAAGATAGTAACGTTTACGGAATTCCGGAGACTATTTACGATAAAGACGCAGATAAGGTTCTTTTTGTTGAATCATCATTCTTGAACTCTCATCAAGGAATATACCAATCTTTATTAAGAATATTTGAAAAAATTGGAGACCCCATTTCTGCTGTGTCAGATGACGGGTTAAACCTTCCGGAGCTATATGATTTAGGTTTTTGGGAAGAGGTGGAAGCATATTTAAGCTCACGATTTGATGTCAAAGGTTTAAGCGGAAGAGAACTGATTTTTCTTAATCCTCATTCGCAGGAATTTATCTCAAAAAGATGTCCGGAGATAATTCCCGAATTCGAAGATATAGAAACCAGGCATGTCAGTGAGATTATTCTAAATGCACTCAAAGGGAATCGATTGCAAAGCAAAAAGGAATCAATGGTAGTAAAAATATCCTATCATGATCCTTGTTATTTAGGTCGAGGATTAAATATTTATGATCCGCCACGAGATGCATTGTCGTTGATTGATGGGGTTGAGTTGATAGAGATGCAAAGAAATAGAAAGAGCTCCTTCTGTTGTGGCGCGAGGGCAAGAGATAACTATTTTAGGGGTGTTTCCAAAACGACTGCCATTGAAAGACTAAATGAATTTAAAAGGACAGATGCAGATTTGCTTATCACAGCATGCCCTCACTGTAAGGATATCTTTCAGGAGATGATGCATGAAAAAGAAAGAGATTTAGTTCAGGATCTAACCATGTTCATTGAGGAGAGAATAGTATAAATACATATAAAATATAAATTTCTTTAAAGACTTAGCAAAGATGATATTACCTGATAGGGGGTTTAGCAAGAAGGCCAGCATTGGAGAAGAAGCAATAAACGAGTATTTTAGTCTGCGGTCTGCTCGTGCATTCAATTTTTCTCTTCCCAGCTTTGAATCAAACATAGCAACACATGAATAGAAGAGGCGTGGTAAATCTTGGTGTTTGCTTCTTTACGGTCCTCACAGCATTCGCCATTAGGTATAATTATAGTGTGCTTCTCCCTGAGATGCTTCCCTCTCTGGGAATTTCAAAAACTGAGGCAGGCATTATTTTTAGCTCTTATTTCATTGCATACACGGTCTTTTCCCCTATAGCCGGTTTATTGGCAGACAAGATCGATATTCGCATTATCCTCTCTCTTTTTTTGTGCTTGCTAAGCCTTGGGACATTTCTAATAGCCGGTGCTTCATCCCTTGTCAAGATTAGCTTCTTTTTTATGATAGCTGGTATCGGGTGTTCTGCTTGTTGGTCTCCTGTAGTCGCTTTAGCGCAGAGATGGGTGAGTGACAGGTACAGAGGTACAGCCTTGGCTTTCATAGACACAGGCGCTTCACTTGGTGGGGTAATAATTAGTTTGACTATGCCTCTGGTAGTGGCTTCATTTAGCTGGAGGATGGGCTGGAGGTTATTAGGGATATTGGCTTTCTTGGTAGCATTTTTTGCATTCTTCCTTGTGCGGAAAAGCCCCGATTCTAATCCTGTCTTTCCATATGAGAAGTGCAGTGCATCGGCTCGATATCCAGTAAAGGTTATGTATAAAGAGGTTTTAAAAGGTTTTAAATTTTGGCTTATTGGGCTATCCTATTTTTTCATTGGTTTCTCTGTGCTCATCCCCTTCACATTTATCAGTACATATGCCGTCAAAGAGTTGACGCTGTCCTATGAGGTCGCAACTAAGTTAATTACTATGATAGCTATTGCAGCTATGGCTGGAAAGATTATCTTTGGCGTTATTTCAGATGCATTGGGTAGAGTAAAGGTTTTGATTTTTTGCTGTGCATTGATAACTATATGCAGCTTTGGAATGGCCTATGAGAGAGAATTCTTTAAGTTAAGTCTGCTAACAATCATTTTTGGCTTTAGTCGAGGGGCTATTTTCCCGCTGTATGCTGCTTGCGCCTCAGACTATTTTCCAAAGGATTTCGTTGGAACCATTGTTGGGCTTTGGACGTTATTTCTAGGTATTGGCGCAATTCTGGCTCCAGTCATTGCAGGCTGGACTGCCGATATAACAGGAAGCTTCGCTTGGTCATTTATCTTAGCTATGGCTACCGCCATGTTATCTTTGTTTCTGCTTTTGCCAGTAGAGAGGGCATCTATTTCTACTGACTTACTCAAAGATTAGGATTCATAGCAGTGAGACGATGATAGGCGTTTAAGATATCTGTATGCTGAAATATTAAAAAAGGATGGGGATCAAATAGAGTATATAAAGAAAGCTCAAAATAATTTAACCAAATCTGGTAAGAGGAAACCTATGATTGCTAAAGAGGTTGATCTAGTTGTCATTGGGGGTGGCGCCGCAGGGATGGCAGCCGCCATAAAGGCTAGCGAATCAGGTTTAAAGAATGTTATTGTGCTTGAACGTGCAGAGGCACCAGGAGGTCTTTTGCAGCAATGTATTCATAATGGTTTTGGAATCCACTATTTCAATGAAGATCTCACCGGGCCTGAATACGCGGAGAGATTCATTGAAAGACTTTCCTCTATGAACATACGATTAGCCCTAAATACAATGGTAACACACTTATATCCGGACCGAAGCGTAATAGCTATCAATAGTGATTGGGGGGAATTTAGGGTTCTGCCTCGTGCCGTAATCCTCGCCATGGGTTGCCGGGAAAAGACAAGACCCCAAATTGCTATCCCCGGGACTAGGCCAGCCGGAATATTTACCGCGGGCTTGGCTCAAAGGTTGGTAAATATTGATGGGTATCTGCCAGGTAAGGAAATTGTAATATTAGGGTCAGGAGATGTTGGTATGATAATGGCTCGCCGATTACATTTAGAAGGCTGTAACGTCAAGGCAGTAGTTGAAGTCATGTCATATACAGGAGGACTTATACGCAATAAGGTACAATGTCTACACGACTTTAATATTCCATTGCTTTTAGAACATGCGGTGACTGAAATCTATGGTAACCATAGAGTACGAGGAGTTAAGATAGCGCGAGTTGATAAAGCTCAAAACATTATAATAAACAGTGAATGTAGCATAAGCTGTGATTGCCTTTTGATTTCAGCTGGATTGATCCCAGAGAATGAGCTTTCAAAAGAAGCGGGTATTCAGCTTGATGAACTTACCGATGGGCCAGTCGTTGATGAATTTCTGCAAACCAGTATTGACGGTATTTTTGCTGCAGGAAATGTTCTTCAAACATGGGATTTGGTTGATAATGTTACACTTGATGGTGAAAAAGCAGGAAAAAATGCAGCAAGATATGTTGATGGGGAATTAATGAAAAGCCCTAATGAGATAAAGGTAATTGCTGGGGAAAATATTAAGAGTCTAACCCCACAAAAAATAATTGGCTTTGAAGATATTGAACTGGTAATACGGGTTCAACAGCCAATAGAGGGCGCTGAATTAATAGTAGGCAATAAACGAAAAAGATATAAAGTAATTACTCATAGTGAAGTAATTAAGGTAAATATCAAAGCATCTTCTTTAGAAACGCTTAGAAAGAAGGGAAGAGTCAAAATCTCTTGCTTCAAAAGGTGAAAGAGTATGGTGCTTGATATAAAAGAAGTTATCTGTATTATGTGCCCTTTAGGTTGTAAGATGAAAGTCAAAATTGAAGGCAATAAAATTAGTCAATCGCAGGGTAATAAATGTGAAAGGGGATTAATATACGCATATCAAGAAGTGTTTTTCGCTGGACGCATTCTAACAACCACAGTGAAGACTGCCAATCCAAAAGTACCTTTATTACCAGTTAGGTCAGATAAAGAAATACCGAAGAAAAGACTTATTGATTGCATGATGGAGATCGCCAAACACTCAATAGGTGATACCATGCCAGCAGGTCAAATAGTAATCCGCGATATCCTTCATTTAGGAGTGAATATAATTTCTACCCGCGCTATTTCTTAATGGTTTGGTTAAGGCGCTACAATAAGCCCAAACAGAGTATAGAGATGTAGTAATTTGAGATAATAGCAAAATATAAAGGATTGAAATTACACGTTAATCAGTGGCAGAGGATGCGGTGTGTCGGGAAAAAGCGGATAGGATCTGGATAGGCGGCTCGCTGTGCGACCCGCCTATCAATGAGTAACCGGAATGATTCTATTATATTGAGCAATTATGGAAATAATTCAAAAATATAAAAAGAACTATGATGGCATATTTCAGTTTCTTACCGTGCTTACTAAGCAATAAAACCCACATCAACTCAGAACCCGGGTTTTAATCCTAATTTTTTTTCTCAGTAATATTTTTAAATGAGTCAAGAGCGGATTGACCGCTTTTTTTCGAAAGATAAGACCTGATTTCAGCTTTGTGCAAATCAACATAGGCACAACTTGGAGTGGCATCACAGCTTCGACAGGTGAGATGATAGGCCGAATTGATTGTATTACACTGTCTACACGAATAGTGTTTTAACATTTCCTCAAACCACTTCTCGTATCCAACTTCCTTGATGCGGGCCTGAGCCTGCCATAACTCAATTCGATGCGGCATGGCGGCTTGAAACTCCTTGAGCGGCGTACAAGGGTACTCCTCACACTCTCCACAAAAATTTAACCCCTTCTCTCCCGCACATGCTGACATCTTGCAAGTATCACAGTAGGCGAGCCGATTTTCTGCTCGGCAACCATCGCACTTGAGAGCTTCAACAGGGATCTGAAGGTTTTTCGCCATCTTTCTGCGTTTTTCCAGGCTTTCTCTCTGAGCAATGAATATCCCACACGCTGGACAGAACAATCCGCAAACCGCTGCCAGCTTTTTATCTGGCTGATAAGCATCTTTCTTCATCTACAGCGAACCTTTCTCATATTCATGTTGCAAGTCAATTCTTCCGGCTGCTAACATTAATACTAGAGGACTTAAAAGACATAATACAT
>Ga0114922_10002198_pt1 | contig 18374 bp, 19 predicted proteins | sample AartaG_FD_100975 | JGI IMG/M metagenome (GOLD analysis project Ga0114922, IMG submission 100975) | Deep subsurface microbial communities from Aarhus Bay to uncover new lineages of life (NeLLi) - Aarhus_00045 metaG | ecosystem: Environmental > Aquatic > Marine > Oceanic > Sediment | place...
AATGAAAATGCTTGGAGTAGAAGATATTTCACATCCGCTGCCGGCAGATATATATTATAATTCTCAAAATCCATTTGAAAAGTAATAAAATCGGGAGCTTTAATATTACAAGTGGCCTGAATAATTTAAATATATTAATCCTTTCCATTCTTTGCTGAAATTTTGTTATATACCCATGCAAAGAGTGCTCCTATAATTAATCCGTCTATAAATGCCCAGATCAGACCTATTAAACTTCCAAGAGGTGAAATACTATAACCTCTGTATAATTTCCCAATAGTTGTAACTTCATTATTTACTCCTTCAAAAGCAATAATCCACCAGGTGATTGTAAATAATCCCAATCCCCATAATAAAGCAGTTGATAGTGCAAATGCTTTCACATTTAATTTCATGACTATAAAATTTATGTTATTAATATTAATTTATATACCAAAAGTATAGCTTCAGGAGATAAAGATCGACCTGTGTTATAACTCAGGTCAACAATACTATATTTACCTATAACATTTTCCTGTAATCACTTGGGGTAACTCCCGAAATTTTTAAAAATGCTGCATTAAAAGCTGATTTAGATTTAAATCCAACTTCAAAGCCAACAGCCAGAACGGTATAATTTTGCTTTTCTTTTAATAGAATTTTTGCTTTTTGAACACGGCATTCATTAATAAATGAAGTAAACGACATGCCTTTCTTTTCGTTTATATATTCTGAAAGCTGATGGGATGAAATGGCAAGTTCGCCGGCAAATTCAGGTAAGGTGATATGTTCCTTTGTGAAAATTTCTTTAGTGCCTGTTAAATAGTTAATTTTTCTTTCTAAATCATGTAAGTCAACTCCATGTAAATACGACCTTTTTTCTTTTTCTTCTTTAACAATTAACTGAAATTTTGCATTAAATGCGGGATACCTTGAATTCATTAAAAATAAAGTTATTATAATCAGTGTAAATGCTATTATAGCAACATCCAGCATTATATCATTTTTTGTAGTAACCAGCAAAATATCACTTACAGTTAGAGACGAAAATCCGCAGAACAATAAGAGGGAAACCAGTGCAGCAGGTTCTTTTCTAAGAACTTCTTTTCGCCACAAATTATTTTTGTAAATTATTATTCCAACAACAAAAAGGTAGGAAACAAATGATAACGAAGCTAATATCCCAATTAAAAAACACCATAAATTACAAAAGTATCCGAATAATACATGAGTTTTTTTAGTCGGTAAAAAACGAATAACAACCAATACCAGGATTATTGAAAGAACAGAAGGTGCAAAATGCGATATGCTCCGTAATGTAAACTTAAAATCTTTATTTATTGAAAAGCGGGTTAAGTGATATAACAGGGGGCCCAGTAAGAAAAATGCAACTATGCTTAAAAGGTCAAGATAATCATGATTAATTTTCAATTCAGTTTCAAACAGCAAATAATGGAATTCAATTAATGAAAAAACAATGAATAATCCGAAGAGAATTAAGTTTTTAACTGAATTTGGCTTGGCCAGTAACTGGCCTATCGCCATTAGTGCGGATAGTAAAAATCCGTGAAAAGTAAATACTAAAATAATTGATTTATATATATCAATATTCAAGTCCATTTTTATTTGCCGGAAATGTTTATCGAAATATAATACATTTTTTATAAGAAAACTGGCGACTTTATATTTTAATTCCTGTTACCGGTATTTAAACTTTTAAGCTGATTTACACCGAAAAATCCGTGGCTAATGATATTAAACAATAGAGCAATATTGCTCTATTACAATAGAAAAAACAGGCTTATCCCAGGAAATTTGTAACTTTAAGATAATATATAATAGTATCATATATTTTACGGAAAGGATTATCATGAAATCACCCAGAAGCTTTGTAATAGGAGATATACATGGAGCTTACAGAGCATTGATGGAGTGCCTGGAGAAAGCAAATTTTAACTACAGGGATGACACTTTAATTTGTCTGGGTGATGTATGTGATGGATGGCCCGATGTTAACAGATCAATAAATGAATTACTTAAAATTGATAACCTTATATATATATTAGGCAATCATGATGATTGGGCACTAAGATGGTTCATTAACGGAGATACTCCTGAAATATGGGTGGCACAGGGAGGAAGAGCTACGATTAATAGTTATAAGGATGAGATACCTGATGAACATATCGACTTATTAAGAAATGCGAGGTTGTTTTATAAAAAAGATAATAAGGTATTTACACATGGAGGATTTCATTTGTCAGAAGAACTGGAATACCAGGTTAAGGAGACGTTTATTTGGGATAGGTCATTATTGCAAACTGCATTAAATTTATATTTTTCAGGCACCGAAAAAAATATTTCAGGCTTTGCTGAAATATATGTGGGGCATACACCAACAATTAATTATGGCTTTAAAGAACCGGTGAAGATATGTGAGATATATATGATGGATACCGGCGCAGGTTGGCCGGGAGGTGTACTTTCTATAATGAATATTAATACAAAAGAGATTTTTATCAGTAAACAGGTTGATATACTTTATCCCGGAGTTAAGAGCCGTTGATATAAATCTGCAATTTCCTGTTTTAGATCCAATTACCGACATAGTGGCATGCACATTTTATAAAAACCTGCCATTAAGGCAGTAGTTAATTATTGGTATATAAATTGACAAGGCTTAATCAAATGAATTATGTAATTAAGTTAAACTAAAATAAGGAGGATAAAAAAATGTTACCAATAATTAGAAAAACAAGAGAAAGCTGGCCGAATTTTGTTGATGAATTTTTCAGCGACAACTTCTTGCCTGGATTTTATAATCGGGATAATGGTCATAGTATACCGGCAGTTAATATAACTGAAGGTAAAAATGAATACGTGATAGATGTAGCCGCTCCCGGTTTGAATAAGAGTGATTTTAATGTTAGCCTGGAAAACAATTTGTTGACTGTTTCTTCTGAAAAGGAAGTAAAAAATGAAACAAAAGAAGAAGATGTATTAAGGAAAGAATTTAGCTACACTTCATTCTCACGTTGTTTTACTTTACCTGACACTGTTGATGCCGGCAAAATTAAAGCTACACACAAGGATGGAATTCTAAACGTTGTTATTCCAAAAAAAGAAGAAGCACTTAAGCCGGTTAAAGAAATTAAGATTACATAAAACTAAGTTTTGGTCAGGTAATTTTGAGTTTGATGAAATGCCATCGCTGGAAAGCGGTGGCATTTTTTTTATGTTTTCTTAAAGTAAGTGTTAAAAAATTATAAAAAATTGTAAAATATTTAAATGAATTTACTTTTTTTGTGAACTATTTTAAAATAATATAAAATATATCTTACTATGGATATCGTTGTTGAGAACATTGTAAAAAAATATGGCACTCAAAGAGCAGTTGATAATGTATCTTTCAAAGTTAAAACAGGAGAAATTTTAGGTTTTCTGGGGCCTAATGGAGCTGGTAAAACCACTACGATGAGGTCAATAACCTGTTTTCTGATGCCTAATGAGGGGGATATAAAAGTCGGAGGGTATTCTATAAAGGAAAATCCTGAGGAGATAAAGAAAAATATCGGATACCTTGCAGAGAATAATCCACTTTATCATGAAATGAGCATTATTGACTATCTGTATTTTATTGCTGAATTACATGGTATTGAGAAAAGCAAAATCAAAGACAGAATTTTAGATATGATTAATTTATGCGGCATTGAGGGTGAGAAACACAAGAAAATAGGTGAATTGTCAAAAGGATATCAACAGAGAGTCGGTCTTGCACAGGTACTTATTCATGACCCGCGGGTATTGATACTTGATGAGCCAACATCAGGCCTTGATCCCAACCAAATAGTCGAAATTCGTGAATTGATAAGGAAAATTGGCAAAGAAAAAACTGTAATTCTTTGTTCGCATATTCTTGCTGAAGTAGAAGCAACCTGTGACAGGATTCTTATAATAAATAAAGGGAAGATCGTAGCGGATGGCACATCGCGTGATTTGAGAAAACAATCGCAGAACCGTGAAATTCTAAAAATCACCATAGAAGATGGGGATGTTAATGAAATTTATAAATCACTTCAGGCATTAGAAAATGTTCATCTGGTGGATATTATTTCAAAGAGTGATGGACAATTTGAAGTGCAGAGCAAACCCGGCAGTTCCAACAAGAAAGATATTTTTAAGTTGTGTGTAGATAATAAATGGTTTTTAACTGAATTGACACCTACGGAAACTAAACTTGAAGATGTATTCCGTGATTTAACCATGAATTAAAGAAAATTTTAAATTTTAAATTTTAAATTTTAAGTTTTGAGGGCAAAAGATAATATAATTCTGAATAAAAGTTTTGAATTTGCTTTAGCAATAATAGACCTTTATAAAGATTTAATTACTAAAAATGAATACGTAATTTCAAAGCAATTATTAAAGAGTGCAACAAGCATTGGTGCAAATGTAGAAGAAGCAACAGCAGCGCAATCAAAAAAAGAATTTGTATCAAAAATGTCAATTGCTTCAAAAGAAGCTAGAGAAACAAGATATTGGTTAAGGTTGCTTGAAAGAAGCAAATTAGTCAATCAGGATTATTTAATATATCTATCTGATATTGATGAGATAATAAGTTTACTTACAGCAATAGTAAAAACATCACAAAGTAATAAGTAAAATAATTTAACATTTAACATTTAACATTCCTATATTATGAGACAAATTTGGATAGTATGTAAACGGGAGCTGAATTCTTTTTTTGATTCGCTATTAGCCTATATAATGATTATTGCTTTTTTGGGCTTTAGCGGATTTTTTACCTGGCTATATGGCAGGGATGTGTTTCTTGTTAAACAAGCCAGTCTCCAGTCTTTTTTTGATGTCGCATACTGGACTTTGTTTTTCTTTATCCCTGCATTAACGATGCGGTTAATTGCAGAAGAGAAAAATTCCGGCACTCTGGAAATGTTGCTTACTAAACCTGTTTCAGACTGGCAACTGGTAACGGGAAAATATCTCTCAACCTTATGTCTTATAGTAATATCTTTATTACTAACAGTACCTTATTATATTACTATTGCAAGCATCGGGCCCGTTGATCATGGTGCTGTGCTGACCGGGTATTTAGGTTTGATCTTAATGAGTGCAGCTTATATTAGTATAGGTGTATTTACCAGTAGCATAACAAATAATCAGATTGTTGCATTTCTTCTGGCTCTTTTAATCGGGATTTTTTTTCATTTACTGTTTAACTTATTGTCAAGAAATTTCTCCGGAATATTAGGAAATATATTAAATTACCTTAGTCTGGATACACATTATAATTCTGTTACCCGCGGAGTAATTGATACAAGAGATTTAATATATTTCGTTTCCGTAATTTTTACCGGATTATTCTTTTCAGAAATAGTATTGTCAAAGAGAAATGTTAGTGATAATTAATAATATGTAATACAATGAGATCGAAAACAACAATTAAATATTTTATCATACTTATTTTAGGTGTAATTATCCTTTTAAATATATTATCTAACCGGTTTTTCTTTCGTCTGGATTTTACAGAGGATAATCGTTACACATTAAGTAAATCCACAAAAGATATTCTGAAGAATTTACAGCAACCAGTGACGATAACAGCATATTTTTCAAAAAATTTACCTCCTGATTTTGATATTTTAAGAAGAGACTTTAAAGATATGCTTATTGAATATTCCAATGTTGCAAAGGGGATGCTGGTTTATGAGTTCATTGATCCTACGAAAGAACAGGAAATTGAACAGGAAGCTGTTCAGGCCGGTATTATGCCACAAAATATTCCGTCAAGAGAAAAAAACGAGATAAAATTCCAGAAAGGCTTTATGGGTGCATATATTCAGATGGGAGAGGAGACAATAGTAATACCTGTTATTGAATCTGCGATTGGTATGGAATATAATCTGACAACATCAATAAAGAAGCTTGCAGTACTGGATAAACCGTTGGTAGGTATTTTACAGGGCCATGGTGAACCGGGATTGCAGCAATTACAGGATGCCCTTTCTTCATTGGAGGTTTTATACAGGGTTGAGACTGTGACATTAACTGACTCTACTTCGGAACTGGATAAATATCAGACCTTGGCTATAATAGCTCCAAAAGATTCGTTTCCCCGCAGTCATTTTGAACAGCTTGATGCTTTTTTGGGAAGAGGAAGTAAATTATTTTTAGCAATTAACAGGGTAGGTGCCAGTGAAGACAGACAATTTGGGCAACCTGTCAATACCGGATTGGAAACATGGCTAAGTGAGAAGGGTATTGATATTAATAATAATTATATTGTTGATGCTCAGTGTCCTACAGTTACACTTCAGAGTCAAAGAGACAATTATGTTAGCATACAGCCTGTTCAGTTTTTCTATTTTCCTGTTATAAGTAACTTTGGAGACCATCCTATTTCTTCAGGATTAGAGCAGGTTATGTTTGAATTCGCGAGCTCTTTGAATTTTGCAGGGGACTCAAGCGTGAGATTTTATCCTTTAGCGAAAACTTCAGAAAATTCAGGTACTAAAACATCCTATTCAATATATGATTTGGCAAGCAGACAATGGTCGGAAAGTGATTTTCCATTATCCGGCCTTACTGTCGCTGCTGCATTAGAGGGAAATATTGTTGGCAACGTTTATTCCCGCATGGTTGTTGTTGGAGACGGCGATTTTCCGATGGGTGGAGGACAAGGCGGCCAGACCAATCCAGATAATATCAGTCTGATGGCTAATTCCATTGACTGGTTATCAGATGATACAGGATTAATAGAATTGCGTACAAAAGGAGCTACATCAAGACCTTTGGATGAACTTGAAGATGGCAAAATTACTTTTCTCAAATACCTGAATTTTTTACTTCCGTTATTATTAATAATTTTTTACGGAATATATAGAATTCAACGAAAACAAACTTTAAGAATTAAAAGAATGGAGGCTGGTTATGTATAAGAAAATAAATATCAAGATACTATTAGCATTATTTGTTGTTCTGCTCATACTGGTTTTAGTTATTTTTTATTTTGAATCAAAAAAAGGCGAGAGATCATTTCGCGCAGATATTTTTGATGCCGATACATCAAAAGTTACATCAGTTGTAATATATCCAAGAATAAATAAAGAAGAATCAATTAATATAATTAAGAAGGGGACTCAATGGAAAATAGATTATCATGGAAAATTATTAAATGCGGATAATGATATCGTAAAAAATATGTTTAGCACTTTGCTAGAACTTAAACCCAGGAGAATTGCAGCAACAGAAAGATCCAGATGGAGGGAATTTGAAGTGGATGATTCTTTATCAACAAGAGTACAAGTGCTAACTCAAAAGAAAATAGTTTCTGACTTATACATTGGCAAATTTTCATATCAGCAACCTAAAAACCAGATGCAGTATAATTATAACCAGCGGGGAACGATGTCCACCTGTGTAAGACTTGCTGATGAAAATATAGTATATGTAGTTGATGGATTTTTAAGTATGGCCTTTAACAGAAATGTAAATGACTTTAGAAATAATTCAATAATAAGATCGAATAAAAGTGATTGGACCAGGCTTTCATTCAGATATCCGGCTGATAGTTCCTTTACATTGGTTAAGGAGGGAGATAAATGGATGGTTGATGGATTAATGGCTGATTCAGCTTCTGTTGATAAGTATTTTAATTCAATCTCCTATTTGACTAATTCTAACTTTGTTGATGATCAAAAACCGCTAAATGACCAGCCGGTTTTGAGCTTAAAAATTGAAGGAAACAATTTTGGTGAACCTATTCAAGTTAAGGCATTTATAGCAGATACTATTAATAAATATCTAATTACTTCATCTTTAAATAAAGGAGCTTATTTCAGTGGAGAGGCTTCAAAATTAACTGGAAAAATATTCGTTGGTAAGGCTGGTTTTTTCAGCAATAATGAATAAACGGAGAACTTTTAAACCTTGCTTTTGCGTTTTCTGATATTTTTTATCCTGTTAAAGGAAAGTGATTTCAGTATCCAACGGGGCAAAGATTTTTCAGGATTTCTATTTCTTAAATTAAGATATAATCCTAGTTTTTTTAAGATTGGTATTTTGTGGGTTTCTACAAATTCAATTAATGTGCCATCGGGATCTTCAGTATAAGAAAATGCACCGGATGCTTCACCCATATCAAAAGTGTCACCCGTATCAACAGTAAATGGATATCCCTTATCTATACATTCTTTACGAAGCAGACTTATTCCTGTTATATCAAAACATAAGTGAATAAAACCTAAATCACCCCAAAACCTGTCATGATATATTTTTTTTGGTTTCCTGTCCAGAACCTGGACTAATTCAATCTGGCTTGAACCAAATATCGGACTAAAAGCTCCAAGTCTTGGTTTACTATGCTCTAACAATATCCTTCTGATTTTTTTATCACCACCCGGAAGAAATGAAAATTCTTTAAAAACGTCAGTATTATCGTATATAACATCATCATATCCTAAAATACTGCTGTAAAATGCTTTTGACTTTTCAATATCAGAGACTCCAATAATTGCACCGTATGTAGCGCCGGTTAATTTTTTTTCGTTTTTAAACCATGATTTACTTGGCACAATTTGAAATATATTATTATAAGGGTCGCTAAGGAAGAAATGAAGATTTTCATTTGGATCCAACAATAGTCCGCTGAAAACATTTATTTTTTTGGATTTGTAAAATTCATATGTTGCCTTAACATCTTTGCTTTTTATTTTGGCAGCATAAATGCCGAGATCGCCAATTTGTACCTTAAATTTTGCAGGCTGGGGAACTCTTTCTGTATATTGCCAAATTTCAAATCCACCGCCACCCTGCAGGTTTAAGGCAAATGCAGCATGTCTTTTCTGAGGCTCACCTCCCGTATACTGACTCATTAATTCAGCAGTTGAATTGTCCTGAAATATTTTTATATCAACCCCAAAATGCTCCTTATACCAGTTCCAGGCGTCATAGATATTATGTACACCAATTCCAATCTGTTGTATTCCACTTATGATTTTTGCATTCATCCAGATTGCCTTAGTTTAACAATTTAAATATAGTAATATTTGATAAATATTCTATGTCGGGTTTATTTTTGATGATATTAAATAGAAGATATTAGGAAAATACTTTTTGAGGTAAACCATTAGTATTTCATTCCCGCCAACATATACTTCCTTTTTTTTCCTGCTTATTGCATTAACGATTTTTCTTGCACATTTTTCGGTGGGCATTCCTTTTGCCTGGCCATCATCCATAGTTCCATAAGGTTTTCCCTCATTAGTCAGTGCATTAATGGAAATATCTGTTTTTATCCTTCCCGGGCATATTATTGTTACGTTTATATTTTCTTTTTTATGTTCTAACCTTATTGTTTCAAAAAATCCGTGTAAAGCATGCTTGGATGCTGAATATGCTGATCTGAGCGGGAAACCGAATTTCCCGACTATACTGCTGGTAACGGCAATAGTACCGCCACCGTTTTTAATCATATGAGGTAAAACTGATTTTGTTAAAGTGATTGCTCCAAAATAATTTATTTCAAATACTTTTCTGTCAACTTCAACAGGTGTTTCAACAGCAAGCGCCCTTTGGCTTATTCCTGCATTATTTATCAAAATGTCAATTCTGCCCGCTTGTTTTATAACATTTTCAACTATTCCCGGAATTTCATCGCTTTTTAAAAAATCAAGAGGCACTACTATAGCAGATCCGGGACGAAGAGCATTAAACCTATCACTTATCGCCTTTAACTTATCTACTTCCGGAGAAGATATAATAATTTTAGCTCCCCTGGTTACCAGTTCAGAAGCCAGGGCCTCTCCAATTCCGGATGATGCCCCGGTTATCCATACTATTTTATTTGTGAAATCCACATTAAGTTAAATTAAATTAGCATTATATTCTGTAATTTTATTCATACTTGCGATAATATCCTTTCTCAGTGCTTTTAATTGCAGGATTCTTTTATCTTTTATCCTGATTAACCTGCTGTATCTGAATTTAGCATTTAATTTCTTCAAACGTATATAGTACGGAAAAGTAAATATACCGGTGAGAGGTATTGATACAAAGTATGCCAGTTTTAACCATATAGGATCAATAAATATTTGTGCCAGCACAATTAAGATTATATAATATACCGGAAATATTAACATTCCTAAAACAAACTTAAATGAGCTGTGAAATTGCAGATCTTTGATTTTTCTAATATATTGGGCAGGGATCTTATATGGTATATAGTTGTTTATTAATCCCAGAATTTGGACTGGTGACAATAATATTAATAAAAATGATTCCAGTATGCGGGTTAGAAAGGGATACTTTTCCTTTCTTAAGACCCAGTCACGTAAATTTAAATTTTTTAATCCTTCAGTATACGTTTGCATTTTTTTACTAAGAGAATTTATCTCATCCGGATTTTTACTTCTGTATTTGTCAAGAACTGATATCATCTTTTTATCCGCATTGAACCTGTCAAGGAGTGTATTGCCATTAATTTTTAATTTTTTACGCATATCAGCATTGTACACAATCCTTAAATTCTGATACAAATCATAATATTCTTCTGTCTGAATGTCAATTATTAACTCACTTATCTCTTTACCGAGCTTTTCCCGGAGATTGTTTACAGCCTGATTATTATTCTCAGTATAAAGATCATAGTATTCAGATACTTCAATCGGTGCCCCGTAATTAATAAATAATGTACTTTTATAGTTCTGGTAATGGCTATAATCAATGCCAACAGGTACGATTTTTACTCCCGGATTATTTTTATATTCTTCCTGAGCCATAAAAGCTATCCTGAATATTCCTTTTTTTAAAGGGCGCAAACGTCTTTTATCGCTATGCGAACCTTCAGGAAACATACCTAACGGATTGATTTTATTCTTTAATACAGATAAAGTAATATCAAACACTTCATCATTTTTTTTGACACTTGAGGCTCCGTCTCTCATCCTGTATATAGGTGATATATTTATATAAGTGAGAAGGCGGATTAAAAAACGTCCCTTAAAAATATCTGCCCGTGCTAAAAATACGGGCTGGCATTTTGTAGAATAAACAAAGGCCAGGGCATCTATTAAAGCATTTTGATGATTTGCCGCAAGAATAACGGATTCATTCCTTGGCATATTAGCCGGGTTGTTAATATATATTTTCTTAAAATAGCAACGATAGTGCAGGTTTGAATAACATTGCAGCAAGTAATAACCTAATGACCATTGATCTATAGTTTTACTCATAAAATATCAGAAAATAAATTAATTTTTCACAAATATATTATTTAGGATTTAAATTAAATAAGTCCCGGGATATATTTATCTGTTTAATAGCCTGGAGGACCATATAGAGGCAATACCTAAACCTGCAAGTATATGCCATATACCCCACCAGGCAGCAATAAACGCCATTCCACCGATACCTTTTTCAGGAAAAATTCCCGTAACCAACAGAAGTACAAGTGCAAGGGCAGAGTTCTGAATACCTGTTTCAATTGCAATTGAACGCCTGTCAAGTCTGGAAACCCTTAATAGCGAGGCAAAGCTATAGCCTGTAAGTAATGCTAATCCATTGTGGATTAGTACTATTATAAATATATATTTAATATATTGGATAAAATAATTATAATTGCTCATGAATGCTGCTAATACCATACCTGCAAAAATTATTATTGATATAGTTTTTATGGGTTTAACAATTTTGCCGGTTGTAACAGGAAATTTACTGTTAAACCATATACCTGATAATAACGGGATGCCCAATATAATAAAAACGGTTACAAACATGTCCACAGGATCTATTTTTAAATCAGGAAAAAGCTCCGGATCTATTTTACTCATATAATTTAAAAATATTTCTCCCCAGATTTTAAAATTAAGAGGTGTTAAAATAATGGCGGACAAACTGGCTATTGCGGTTAAACTTACCGATAAAGCAACGTTAGCCCTGGCCATAGATGAAATAAAATTAGAAATATTACCTCCCGGGCATGAGGCTACTAGAATCATTCCCAGTCCGATTGTTGGAGTTATGTAATTTCTTAATACGATAGTAATTACACAAGTTACAGCAGGAAGTAATACAAACTGTGAAATAACACCCGTAATAGCTGATTTTGGGGTTTTTACCAGCCTCCTGAAGTGTTCAACTTTTATTTGTAATGCAACCCCGAACATAATAAATGCTATAGTAAGATTAAGAATAAATAAGGATTGCGGAGAGAAATTCAACCTTATATTATCTAATAGTTTTAATGATTCCAGCATGAATTCTTTTAATAATTTTTGTATTTATATTGTATAAAAATAATAAGAGTATAATAATTCCAAAAATTTCAGTTATTTTATTTAATATGATTCATATTTGCCGGAATGATTTTATAAATTAAACAATTAATAAATTCCTGAGATTTTAACGGACTAAATATTTAGCAATATGGAAAAATTAGGAAATGACTTTTTTAAAACGGAGCCCGTGACATTAAACGAAAACGTGTTTAAGTTAATTGTTTATATTTCAATGACAGCAGGGCTAAAAGATTGCTAAATGTTGCCATTGCTTGTTGGGTTGCAGTGCTAACTTCCTTTTTTTGAAGTCTTAATAACAGTAATCCGTATAATCCATTAAAACAAATTTCTATTTCATTCAGTGATGAGTCCTGCAATTTCTTATTGAATTCCTGAATGTTACCAGCAGCATTGTCATATAATTTACGATATTTTGATTCCTTATCTGATTTAAGCAACCTGAGATGTATATCATTTAATTCTTTAATTATAGCATTTACAAACTGCAGATGTCCCTTTGCTCTGATATTTTCCACATGCATCATAACTATCAGATCAGCGTACCAGTTTTTGATCTCTTTTATTACTCTTTCGGGATGATTGAATTGAGAAATGATATTTTTTTCAATTAAATCAATATTAAACTTGTATGCTCTTATCATATCCTCAATCTGCCACATATAGAGCACGTATTCAGCAACATTTGATTTTATTTTCTCCTCAGCAATAAGCATAAAGTATAGTATTAATAATGCAAAAATAGTTTAAAACCGGAAATTTTCTAATTATTTTCTTTTCAGTTTATCTATTAGCCGGCGTTCTTTTTTAGTTGGTCTCCCTGAACCTTTATCTCTTTTTAAAAACAAAGTTTCATTGATTTTTAGCTTATTTAACTCCTCAATAGATGTAAGATCCTCATAACATTCAGTTGCTATTTTAGCAGATTGCCTTCTCTGCAGCAATCCTTTAATTTTGTAGGTATATATTACTGGTAATTTTCTGATTAACACAATTTCACCTGTTTTTATTTCCTTTGATGGCTTTACCTGTACATTATCAATAATAACTTTTCCTCTTCTACATGCTTCGGTAGCCTTGCTTCGTGTTTTGTATATTCTTACGGCCCATAGCCATTTATCTATTCGCATTTTTTCTTTTAACATATAAAATGTTGTTTTAAAATGATTTAAATCCTTTATTGTATTATTGTATTGAAAATTCTATTTTTATAATAAAATTTTTAAAATATTAAAAAGATGAAAACAAAACAAATGTTTGGAACGTTTAAAAATATTTTTAAAGTGTTCGTTATCGGTATTATATTGATTTCATTTACAATTATAAGCTGCGATGAGGGAGAAAAAGATGAAGATGCTCCGCAGTTACCACCTAAAGAATCCTTTATTATTGATTTTTCAGATTTTAATAATTCCTCTGATACATTAAAATCAACAAAAGCTACACTTACTTATAAAAACTGGGGGGCAGCATATTTTCAAGCTAGTGTCTGGAATTTCATAATTGCGGTTAAAGGGATAGTGCCGGTTACTGCCTTCGTTGAATCCTTCAATCATCAACCTGTATATGAAGGTGTAAAAACATGGTCATGGACATATGACTATACTATTGGCTCTGCAACCTATACAGCAAAGCTAACGGGTAAGATCCTGGAAACTGAAGAAGTGAAATGGGAGATGTATATTTCAAAAGCCGCATTAATTGGTGCTTATACTGATTTTAAGTGGTATGAAGGAGTTGCAAGGCTTGACAGGACTAGCGGTCACTGGATATTATATAACAATCCTACGGATGTTTATGAACTTATTAGAATAGACTGGACCAAAAACTGGGATAATAATACAGGCGGGATAAAATATACAAATATTGTTCCGGACGGTCCTGAAAACGACGGCTACATAGCTTACGGGGTTGTTGGTGATACTGTTTTTGACGCGTATTACGAGATCTATAATAAAGGAAAAGACAATCTTACGGATATTGAGTGGAACAGAACAACTAAGGTAGGAAGAATTTCAGATCCTTTGACATTCGGGGATGAGGACTGGCATTGCTGGGACAATCTTCTCCTGGATATTGTATGTGCCACTGATTAATTAAAGCTGTAACAAATAAAAACCAGTAATTTCTTACTGGTTTGAAATTCTTTTTTTTCTATTTAATAACAGAAGCTATTAATAATATTTTCCAATACTGAATTAGTATTTACCTACCTTTTCTTATAAGTATTACTTATATAATTTTAAATAAAAGTTAAACTATGGAGTAAAATTTAATACGGGATTTATTTTTCCGTTAAAAATTCTGTTTATCTCAAAGAACAAAATAACTGATGAAATACCGGAAAAGATTATTTAAAGCCATAACAATTATTTATTCTTCTTAAAAGAGATTCAAGCCCGATAGGGTATATATTTATACGTATTGGTGTCTGAATAATAATTATAAATCATTAAGATATATACAATATGAAAGGAATCATAAAAAATTTATCAATCTGTTTTATTATTGCTCAGTTCATAATAGTAACAAATTGTGATAATACCAAAAAGGGTACTAATTCAGAAAATGAAGCAGGCACATTAGAAGGAAAAATAAGTATATCAGGTGCATTTGCTATTTATCCGGTTACAGTGAAATGGGCGGAAGAATTTCAGAAAATTCATCCAAAAGTAAAGATTGATATTTCTGCTGGTGGTGCTGGTAAAGGAATGACTGATGCTCTCTCTCAAATGGTTGATTTAGGGATGTTTTCACGGGAAGTTAGTGAACAGGAGAAAGACAAGGGAGCATGGTGGATTGCTTTAACAAAAGATGCAGTATTACCAACTGTTAATGCAAGCAATCCGTTTATTAAAGATTTAATGATTTCTGGTGTTACAAGGGAAAAGTTCATTAAAATATTTATAAACGGCGAATTAAGCGCATGGGAAGAATTACTTGGAGGCAGCGCAAAAACTGTAATAAATATCTATACCCGTTCTGATGCATGTGGCGCAGCTGCAATGTGGGGGCAGTATTTGGGCAGGAACCAGGAAGATTTAAAAGGTATTGGAGTATTTGGGGATCCTGGAATAGCTGATGCTATTAAGAATGATATTAACGGATTAGGATACAATAATGTTATTTATATATATGATATTAAGTCACGAATGAAATATGACGGAATGGAGGTTATTCCAATAGACATGAATGGAAATGGATTAGTGGATGAAAATGAAAACTTCTATGGTAGACTTGACAGTATTATGCAAGCCATTAAAGAGGGAATATATCCTTCACCCCCTGCGAGAGACTTATATTTTGTGTCAAAGGGCAAACCTGAAAAACTTGTTGTAAGGGAGTTTATAAAATGGATTTTAACTGAAGGTCAAAAGTATGTAAATGAGGCTGGATATGTTCAATTATCAGAAGAGAAGATCAATAAAGAACTCAAAAAAATCAACGAATAAATTATTACAGGTGAACCGGTCTTTCTTTAGTTTTCTTTCATACTGCTTTGTATCAGTGAATAGAATATCAGGAAATAAGGGTATTGTAGTACTGAGAAATGAGGCGTAATCATTTCTTTACAATCTGAAAATAGTGAGATTTAAAAGGCTTAACCGGCATGTTAGAAACAGGTTTAGTAATATCTGGATGTTAATTTGGCTGTGTTTTATTGTTTTAATGCCGATTTTAATAGGTGCAGGTTTATATTTAAAATCGTTACTTCTTCTTAAAAGTCATTCAATATTTAATCTTATAATATCCAGTGAATGGAAGCCTTTATCAGGAAAATTCGGCTTTTATCCGTTTATTCTCAGTTCACTATGGGTTACTATACTGGCACTTATAATAGCAGGACCAATCTGCTTGCTGGCAGCAATTCATCTTACGCAATATGCAAAAAGACAAGTATTGAAAATAATGAGACCTGTTATAGATATTCTGGCGGGTATACCTTCGGTAATTTACGGAGTTTGGGGAGTAATTGTAATTATCCCTTTTATTTCCAATAAAATTGCGCCTTTGTTTGGAAAGCAGATATCGGGATACAGCATATTATCAGGATCAATTGTGCTATCAGTGATGATTATTCCATTTATTCTGAATATTCTGCTTGAGGTTTTTAAATCAGTTCCGGAAGAGTTACAGGAAGCTTCTCTATCATTGGGAGCAAGTAAATGGCAGACTATAAAATTTGTTACAATGAAAAAAGCTTTCCCCGGAATTATTTCTGCTATGGGACTGGGTTTATCCAGAGCCTTTGGAGAAACTATTGCAGTTCTTATGGTTGTGGGAAATGTAGTAGAAATTCCACGGGGAGCATTTCAGCCAGGTTATCCCTTACCTGCATTAATTGCCAACAATTATGGTGAAATGCTCTCGATTCCCATGTACGATTCTGCGCTTATGCTTGCGGCGCTTATCTTATTTGTTATTGTGCTGATATTTAATCTTGCATCAAGAATATTAATTGTAAGGTTCGAAAATTTAATTTAAAAATGATAAGAAAACTTGCTAAAATAATTGAAGAGGTATTTTTCAGGATTTTAATGTTTCTGTCAACTTGTATAATTGTATTTGCATTGTGCCTGATAATTTATAGCATATTAAAGAAGGGCTTGCCATCGCTGTCTGTTGAAATGTTAACACAAACACCAAAAGGGGGATTCTATTTTGGTAAGGAAGGAGGTATTTTAAATGCTATTATAGGGTCATTATACCTGGCAACAGGTGCGACATTTATAGCTTTTATAATTGGCTTGCCGGTAGCTTTGTATATGAATGTCTTTCTGATTAAAAGGAAAAGATTTGTTAATGCAGTAAGATTTCTTCTTGATTTGTTATGGGGAATACCTTCTATTGTTTACGGAGCATTTGGCTTTACAATTATGATATTTTTAGGGATTAAGGCTTCTTTGTTAGCAGGTATAATGGTTGTTTCACTGTTTATAATACCAATAATGATAAGAGCTATGGATGAAGGATTAAAAACGGTCCCCACTGGAATGATGGAATCTGCAGCTGCATTAGGTGCAACAAAATCTGAAATTGCATTCAGGATTTTTACAAGGCAGTGTTTTCCCTGCCTGATAACAGCAATTTTACTGTCATTTGGCAGGGCAATTGGTGATGCAGCCTCAGTTTTATTTACAACTGGTTTTACAGATCGCATCCCAACATCATTAACACAGCAAACAGCAACATTACCGCTTTCAATATTTTTTCAATTATCATCACCTATACCGGAAGTGAAAAACAGAGCTTATGCAGCAGCAGTTGTCTTAACAATTATTGTATTAATTATCAGTATAATAGCAAGATTATTATCAGAAAAATACAAAAGAAGAATTATAAAATTTTAAGCAATGGAAGAACCTGTAAAAATTAAGGTTAAAAATTTGAACCTGTATATCAATAAAAAGCATATTCTTAAAAATATAGATATTAATATTCCTAAAAATAAGATAACTGTAATATTAGGGCCATCTGGCTGTGGCAAAACTACATTAATGAAATGTTTAAACAGATTAACTGATCTTTACCCTGAAATGAAGGTTTCCGGTAAGATATTTATAGATAATGAGGAAATACTAAATAAAAGGAATGACATAACAAAAATTAGAAAGAGAATGGGTTTGCTTTCACAAAGACCATATCCTCTTCCTATGAGTATATATAAAAATATTGCATTTGGATTGAAAATAAGTAATAGAAAAAACAGAAAATTTTTAAACGGAAGAATTGAGCATTACTTAAAACAAGCCAGTTTATGGGATGAAGTAAAAGACAGGTTATATGATCCTGCTTCATCCTTATCAATAGGACAGCAGCAAAGATTATGCCTTGCCAGAGGCTTAGCGGTAGATCCTGATATTATACTGGCCGATGAACCCACATCGGCTTTGGATCCTTTATCCAGTCAGGCAATTGAAAAAAAAATTGCTGAGCTTAAACAAAGTTATACTATTGTTGTTGTTACCCATGTGTTAAGGCAAGCTGTTAGAATAGCTGATTATGTAGTTTTTATGTACCTGGGTGAAGTTATTGAACAGGGAGAAGCAAAGGACTTTTTTGAAAATCCAAAGAAAGATAGAA
>Ga0114922_10002200_pt1 | contig 18371 bp, 12 predicted proteins | sample AartaG_FD_100975 | JGI IMG/M metagenome (GOLD analysis project Ga0114922, IMG submission 100975) | Deep subsurface microbial communities from Aarhus Bay to uncover new lineages of life (NeLLi) - Aarhus_00045 metaG | ecosystem: Environmental > Aquatic > Marine > Oceanic > Sediment | place...
CGTCGATGCTCCAGACGCCGGTGCCCGGCTTCTGAAACTCCCCGAGAGCGTGGGGGTAGGCCCGCCGCTTCTCGCTGGAGACGTAGAGCTCCAGGCCGGCCTGGGTCCGACGCAGACAGGAGCCCTCAATGGACAGCACTTCCTTCCCCGCCGGAGCGACGTCCTGCTTCGAGAGCGACAGGACGTGCTCGAAGGTCTCGCCCTCGTCAGTCGACCGGAAGATGGCGAGCTCGAAGCCGCGCACGCCGGCCCTGAGCCCGAGCCGCGAATCGCCGCCGTTCCGGTACCGCCCGCACAGCAGCAAGGCGCCGTCGCCATCGCGGCAGATGTTGCCGCTGCCGAACCAGAAGCCCGGCTCAGCCGCCTGGGGCGGTACCAGCACCCGGGCCGCCTCCTGGCAGACCAGGCGACGCCCCACTTCGATCAACCGGTCGGCATGGTCAAACGGACACATGTCGCTCACCGTTGGGGAGTCAATAGGAAAGGGCTCGCCGCGCGATCACTCCAGTCCAAGCTCCCTGGCGGGCGGCAGGTACTCGATGTGCGCCTCTTCCTGGAGGCGCTCCAGGTACTTGTCTCGGGCCGCGACACGCTTCTCTCGCGTGAGCGTGGCTTTGATGTGCGCCTGGGCCTCCTGGAAAGTGAGCTGCCGGGCGGGGGAGACCTCCTCCAGCATGGCAATGGAGAATCCGCTGGCGACGGCGCGCACGTCCGAGACCTGCCCGGGCTCCAGCCCCTCGACCGCCGGCGGCATCCAGTCCGGCAAATCATCGGGCACCACGACCTCGCGCAGTCCTCCCGGATGCTCGTCACGGTCGGCGGAGTATCGGTCGGCAGCCTCGGCGAAGTCCAGCCCGTTGCGGATATTGCGCAGGAGATCCTGTGCCTCGTCGCGGAGCGCCGCCTCCTCCGCGCCGTCCACGGTCGGCAAGAAGATCTGGCGATACCGGATCGTGCGAGGAGCGGTTAGCTCCCCGCGCTGCGCGTCGTAGTAGCTGCGCACCTCGGCGGGCGAGACCTGAACGTGCAAGAACACGTTGTCCCAGAGCAACTTGTTGGCCAGGACGTTGTCGATCTGAAGCTGCTTGTACTGCTTGACGGTCAGGCCCAGTTCAGCCAGCATTCGCCTGGCCTTGACCAGAGAGCCGACCTGCTCCTGGAACTTCCTGAACTCCTTCTCGGCGAACTCGTCCAGGACCTGGGTGGTCGATTCGCCCCCGAGGTACTCCTGTCGGGCGAGTTCGCACAGAAGATGCTTACGGATCACCGCCTCCAGCGCTTCCTTCCGGCGGCGCCTGTCAAGCTCCGCGCGCATCTCGGGGGGCATCGCCTCGGGTTGCACGGCAGCCTGGGCAGCCGGCCGCGTCATCCGGAGGTGGCGCTCGACGGCCTCGGCCGTAATGGCGTGCCCGTTGACCCGCGCGTAAACCTCGGACTCCTCTTCCGCCGGTGCGGCCAGCAGAAAGCCGCCGAAGGCCGTCCACGCCACGATCGCCGCCACCTTGATCTTCATGCCCGCACGTCGCTCCGCAAGAACGCGATCCGACATTCTAACCGCATCGGAACCGGCCGGCCAATGACGGGCAGATGCAGAAGAAGGTCCTGCCCGGCCATCAGATGTAGAAGACGGGGTTGTTGGAAGATCCCGTGATCGTATCGATGATGGCCCAGGTGCCGCCGGCCAGGAAGTAACCCATGACCATCCCGATGAAGAACCGCCGCGCCGGGCGGAACATGGCCTGCCCCCCGGTCTTGAGCAGAAGCACCTTCACCAGCCAGGCCAGGAACACGGATACCCAGAAGTAGTAGACCATGTGGCTGGAACAGATCAGGAGCCCCACCGGGTGCAGCGGCCACCAGAACAGCGAACGATGCGCCACGACGAGCGCGGCCATAGCGATGGCTCCGCCCGCCGCCCAGACCATCCGCACGTAGCTGGGTCCGCCGTGCTCGGCCATTGCCGCCTTGATCCACGCCGACGGAAAGAGCTTCGGGTAGGTGCCGAAGAACCAGCTGTCCATGTTCACCCCGCCGTGGCGGTAGCAGACCCACACCGTGCAGAAGTAAGCGGCCACGTACGTGACAAGCAGTCCCAGCAACATGGCCCAGAACAGGCCGTTGCGTCGGCGCCGCGCCAGGAACATGCCGTGGCCCGAGCCGGACATGACGGAGTTGCGCATGTCGAAATGCCATCCCATGTGCATGCCCAGGACCGAAAGGCGCTGCGAGCCGAGCGTGGCGGGGCCGAACAAGGTCACCATGAAGTGATTGGGGTACATCGGCGGGCTGAGCATCGGCACGCCGCACTGCGCCACAACGCGCGCCATGGCGTAGTAGACGGCCAGCGTGATCAAGACGAGCAAGACGGCGTAGACATGCCCCAGGCCCATCCGGTGGAGCCAGACGCAGGCAACGATGAGCCCGATGATCACGGTCAGAAAGGCCGTGCGGTATGAGGACGGCTCTCCCGCGTCGTAGTCGCGGTCGCCCCGGCCCAGTGCGCAACGCAGGGCCCTCTTCAGATGCTCGCGCGAGAGCCACAGACTGGCGATGACGAACGTGACCGTCGCTCCCATCGCCACCTGGCTCATCTCATTCCCATACACCCATTCCCCCGGCATCCGCAGGGCGTATTCCTGCATGACCGAACGAACGATCCACGACAGAAGCGCGACAAACCACACGGTGAAGGCGATCCGGTTGGGGATCAGGAATACGAGCCCCATGACGACCAGGTCCACGTATATCGGCAGCCGCCAGGGCTCCTGAGCGAAGTCTACCCAATAGCGGATCCGGAAGAACCAGTCCCCTCCCATGTAGTGGACGATCCCGCCCGCGCTGGCCAGCAGAAAGGTGGCCCCGAGCCCGATCCAGAACCCTTTGCTGCGGAAGATGGAGCCCGGCCCTGCTGGGTCCGTGCCTGCCGCGCAAAGCTCCGCCGGCACCTGGGCTATAGGGAAGCTCAGGTGCTCGCGGTCCATCCACTGCTTGCGCATGATGGTCATGATGGCCATCATGCACGCGAACAGCGCCATCAGGAAGATGCCCCACGTGAACAGCGGCCCGATCCAAGGCCCCCATTGGATCGGCTCGTCGCCCGGCACGCCCTCCCAGAACTTCGTGATGGCCACCGTGCCGCCGTTGGGATCCAGCGGGGAAAGCGCCTGCGGAAGGTGCGGCCACACGTCGAGCGCCCAGTTGTTCGAAGAGTTGGCGAAGTAGTAGGCCGAAGAGATGGCCGGCATGAAGTAGGCGATCAGCCCCGACGTGGCGATGGAACCGCCCACCAGCATCATCGCGCCGACCGTCATCAGCTCGTGCATGCGCAGCCCCAACGGTTTCCAGATCGCACGCAGCACGAAGTTGGGTATCAGGATCAGGAACAGGAGAAAGGTGGCCCCCGCCGTGTGGTAGTCGGCGAACATGCGCGAGGACTGGAGGTAGATCGTCCAGTAGGGGCCGGCCAGCCCGATGATCCCGCACAGCACGCAGCCCAGGACGACGCTGCGGATGGTCGGGAATCCCGCGGCCTCGTCCGGTGCTGCATCGGGCTGTAGCTCGTCGCTCACCCTCTTCCTGCCTCACGGGCGTGCACGGACGCCACGACAGGCGAAGGGGGATTATAGCGGGAGAGCGACACATAGGGAAAAGGTCCGGAACGACGGCTCGCCCGGTGCGGGGCTACGGCCGGGCCGGCTCGGGCAGGACGGGCTGTTCGACCGCGCCGGACGGATGCGACAGATTGATGGTGAGGCCGCGCTGCACGACGCCGAACCCGAACCGCTGGCGCAGGCCGTCCAGGCAACGGTCGATGCGACGGCTCCGGTCGGCGCCGTTGTCGAAGAGGCTCCCCTGCACCGTGCAGGCGCGCCGCAGATCGGTCAGACCGATGCCGACCAGCCGGACCCTGCGGCTGCGGCGCCACAGGCCGCTCAACAGCTTCCGGGCCACCGCGAATACCCGCTCGTCCCGGTCAACGTGGCAGCCCAGCGAACGCGAACATTGCACCGTGGCGAAATCCTGGTAGCGCACCTTGACCTGCACCGTCCGCCCTTCCAGCCCCTCGCGACGCAGCGCACGGCCGAGCCGTTCGGTCAGGTAGAAAAGCATGGACTCGACGAACTCGTAGTCGTTGGACGCCGTCCAGAACGTGGTCTCGCGGCTGATGCCCCGGGGCGGGCCGGGCTCGCGCAGTTCGGCGGACTCGCCCTCCGGGCAGTCCCGCCCACGCACCAGGTCATATATGGCCGCGCCTCGCTCCGGCCCGAAAACGTCCCCCAGCAGATCGCATGGAAGGCGGCGGGCTTCCTCCACGGTCCGCACGTTCCACTTGAGCAGCCTGTCCCGCGTGGCCCTTCCGATGCCGGGCACGTCCTTCAACGGCAGCATCGCCACGAAGTCCGCTTCGTGGCCCGGCTGCACGACCGCGATCCCGGCGGGCTTGCAGAAACCGGACGCCGTCCTGGCCACCAGCTTGTTCGAGCCGACCCCCACCGAGACGCCCAGGCCCGTCTCTGCGCGCACCAGGCGCATGATCCAGAGCCCCACCGCCGCTGCCCACCGGGAATCCCGCGGCACCAGCACGCGCAGTTCCGGGGGCAGGGCGCGCTTCTCCGAACGGCGGTAGACGCCGTCCGCCACCCGGCGGAAAGGCAAGCGCCCCAGGGGCCGCGCCGACCACGTGCCGTACATGCGCCCGCAGCCGCGCAGGTCCACGTAGGCGTCGTCCAGCGAAGCCTGCTCCACCGACGGGCTGATGCGGCACAGCAGATCGAAGACGCGCGCGGAGAAACGGTTGTACTCGCTGAAGCTCGGGGCGAGATAGATCCCGTCCGGACAGAGCTCGCGTGCGCGGAAGATCGGCATGCCGGCCTTCAGGCCGAACCGCCGTGCTTCGTACGAGGCCGAGGCGACCACCCCCCTGCCCTCGATCCCGCCGCCGACGACGATGGGCTTGCCCTTCAGGTCCGGGTGCAGAACCTGCTCGACCGAAGCGAAGAAGGCGTCCATGTCCACGTGGATGACAAAGCGAGTTTCCATGTCGGTCTCTCCGGCGACCGGGCCAATCGGCAGAGTTATACCGATGTATAGCCTCAACGCGCACTATACTCGACAGATGTCTGGATGTCAAGCCGAATCGCGCGTCTGCCGCGCTTGCACGTGCCCGGCCCGAACGGGTATCTTGCCCCCTCCCCCGCCGGGACCGCTCCCAGGAGGATGACATGCCCGTAGGCTACGGCAGCCCGAGGAACCTGGTAGCCCTGGTCGGCGCCGCGCTCGGCATCTACGGACTGTTCAACCTGAACCTGCTCTTCATCCTGCTCGGCGCGGCCATTCTGGGATACTTCGCCTTCGTCGAGAATTGACCGCCGCGCTGCCCCCCTGCCAACTCACCTGACGAGCGAGATGAAGACGGCCGAATGCGGCGGGATGGTGCACGTCAGCACACCGCCGGACAGCCCCACGGGGAACTCCGACACGGCATCCTCCTTGCGCTCCAGCAGGGGCTTGCCGTCCGGGTCCGGATGCGAGAGCAGGATGCCCCGAGCACCGGTCGCAGCGAAGCTCCGCAAACTGACGCGGCAGGGGACCGTCCGCTCCCACGCCCCGTTGGCGATAACGAGGTACAGGCTGCCGCCGTCCTCGCTCAGCGTGGCCAGGACGGGCGTCAACGGCCCCGAACCGGCTCCGCCGTCCTCTCCCCCGCCGGGCTCGTGCCACGGCGCCGTGCCGTCCGTCTCCAGCACCCAGTCCCCCACGTGCCGGTTGAAGTAGTAGTAGAGCCAGTAGAGCATGTATCGCTTGTCCGGCGCTTCCTGGGCCAGGATGCCGAAGCCTTGCGCCCTGACGCGGGTGAGCATCTCCCACGAGCTGGCCCCGCGCAGCATGCCCTCCCGGGCGTAGTAGATAAGCCGCACCGCCCGGTGGATCGTGCCGAAGATATTGGCGTTCCGATCCAGGTTATCGGGACGCTCCTCGTTCGGCCCGAAGGTGTGCAGGCCCCACTCCGTGTCGTACTGATAGACGTCCCGGTCCGGGTTGTAGGCACGGATCAGGGCGTTCAGCCGCAGGGCATCTTCGAGCACGCGATAGTTGAGGGTCAGCGCCACGCGCTCGAAGGGCGCACCGTAGTCGCTGAACCCGGTGTAGAAGTGCGGGACCACGAAGTTGTAGCTCCCGGCCGCCCGTTTGAGCACGTAGTTGCCCCAGCGCGTCTCATGAGGGTGGATGCTCACGCCCACCTGTGCCTGGGGATCGACTCCCCGCACTGCGTCGCTCACGGCGCGCAGATGCTCGATGTAGCCCTCAGGAGTCGGGAACGCGGTGCTCACTCCCCAGATCGTCGCGTAGACCTCGTTGCCCACTTCCCAGCGGCAGAAACCGTAGCCCTGGCGCCTTGCGTAGCGGACGGCCCGCGCCCAGACGGCCGGATCCAGCTTCGTGGAGGCGTTCACTGCTTCCAGCTCCAACGGCACGCGGTCGAGCGGAACGCCTATGCGACGGCAGAGCTCGGCCGCCTTGTCAATCGACGCCTCCAGGCCGAACGGCTCCTCACCGACCGCGTAGAAGCGCGTCATGGGGAGGCGCATCTCGCGCATGGCCTCCTCCAGCTTCGGGTCGAGCGTGTAGTTGCCCTGCCGGTCGTAGGGCTGCCCGGTCCATCCGGCCACGCAGTGGAACGAGACGCCGCCCACGTTGCGGGCCGCAGGGCGCAGGCGCCGCTCGGCGTCCACCGTGAACTCCAGCCGCTCGCCGGGACTCAGCCGGTGCTGAAGCGGCTCGTATTCCAACTCCGTCTTGTCGATCAGGCGTTCTTCTTCGGGAATCATCTCGGTGCTCACCACCACGTCGTCGATCCAGAGGGTATTCTCCTCGCCATCGTCCGTCGTGGCCTTGAACGACAGGAGCAGGAGCCGGCTGCGTCCGGCGTAGAAGTCGATCCCCTCGCTCGCCTCAAAACGGAACTGCTTCCATTCCTGCTCGGCCTCGAACGTGAACCAGCCGGGAGACGGCGCGTCGACGTACGGGGCGATGGTCTCGTAGGCCGTAAACCCAAACCGCGAGGCGCCCGGGCCCTCGGCCCGCGCCGAGAACGAGACGCTGTACTTCGTGTTACGCTCCGCGAGTATCGGGCGCTGCGGCGAGGAAACGATGTAGCCGGACGTATCTGCGGGGTGATGTACGCGGAAGCACGCACTTCCCCCGTGCGGGTCGGCAGTATCGCGCGTGTAGTTGGCGGGGTCTTTGTAGCGTTCGGGGCCCCACATGGTCCAGCCTGGCGGCGGGCTCTCGGGCGAGCCCACCTCGAAGTCCCCGTTGTAGATCGGGTCCTGGCCGCACGCGACTGCGGACACGAACGCCAGCGTCATGAGCACCTGCCCCGCGAGGGGCAATGCCCGCCCGGCCAACCTTACTCCCCCCATGTCTCCGCCTCTCCCGTGCTTCAGTTCCGGCGGCGCAGCGCCACCAGCGAGTGCGGCGGCAGCGTCACCACGCCCGCGTCCACCTTGACGCCCGCGCCCGTCGGCATCTCCAGGACCCGCTCGAAGCCCGGCCATCCGTCGATCCGCAGCGTGCACGTAACGGGCTCATCGCGGAAGCTCTCAATGACGGCCACGTCGTCGTCGAACAGGTACAGGCCGACCCCGTAGGGCGCGTTGAACGTCACGCCCATCGGCTGGAGGGCCCGGTCCCGCAGCGCGTTCAACTCGGCCTCCGGCAGCGATGCCAGCTCGGCGTACCGGTTGCGGTCCGAGGGCGACGGGACGACCAGTGCCCGCTCCCTCAGGGCGGCGACGTCGTCCGCCCCGACCTCGCCTGCGATGGCGTCCAGGAACCCGGTCGTCACGAGAACGGGGCTGTCCTTCTGCACTGCCTGTCCCAGCGCGGTCCGCCAGCCGGCGTCCTTCAGGACGTGGCATCCGAACACGAAGCCGTCCGCTGCAGCGTCGAACTCGTGGGCGGCCGTGACGGGAAGCCCTGCCATTCCGAGCAGCGGGTGCAGGTTCGCGTCGGCCCCCGGGGCGCTGTTGGCCGGCTTCCAACCGAGCAGGCCGCGCGGCCGCTTGCCGTGGATCAAGCGCGCCAGCTCGAAGTGTTGCGGCTGCTCCTCCATCAGCGCGGCCACGTCTCTGGGGCCGAGGCCCCGGTCATAGCGCTCCCCACCGTACAGCGCGCCGAAGTTGAACAGGAAGACCTCCGGCGCCCCGCCGAGCACCGTCTGGCGTCCCTGTTCCACGTAGTAGATCGGGTCGGTCTGGATGCTGTCGTGCCAGCCCCCGCCGCACTTCTCGCCGCCGATGCCCAGAAGCCACCGCATCAGCCAATAGGCGCGGTACTGCGGCTCGGCCGCGCCTCGTTCACTGGTGCCGCGCGTCTCCGTGCCCACCCAGGTGTGCGGGAACAGCTCCGACTGCCGCGCCACGTCGTAGCCCCGGTCCTGGAACGCCTCGTGCCAGCAGGGGTACTTGATGATGAAACGCGAGTTCGGGTTGACGGCCCGGCCCGCGCCGATAATGTGCGTGCGGCTGAGCTCCAGCATCAGATCGGTGCGGAACTCCGCCCAGGACCGGTCTCCTCTGGCGCGCCGGCACTCGTCGCACGCGCAGTCGGTGGCCAGGAAGTCGTCGATCATGATCTCGTCGAAGATGCCGGCCGCGTATGCGGACATCTCCTTAAGCATCTGCTGCGTCTGAGGCGACGTGTAGCACGAGAAGGCGTCCCAACCCGTGCTGTGCTTCCCGTAATGGGCCGGCGTGATGCAGCCCGAGACCAGGAAACCGGCCTCGCGGAACCGGTCCCGCGCCCGTGCCAGCGTCTCCCTGGGCGGGACCGACTCGCCGCGGAACGACTCGATGTAGACGTGCGTGATGCCGTGCTCCTTGCACCACTCGATGGCTCTGGCTATCCCTTCCTCGTCGCCCAGGTGCTGCGGCACCTGCTGAGCGGTGAACAGCGTGGACATACGCAGCACGTCGGCGTTCTTCTGGGCCAGCGCCCACATGTCGGCCTCCGGAGTTGCGGTAAGGGTCGCAAGGAAGAGGGGGATAAGCGTCAGCATTCTGGATCGTCCTCGCTGTTCACGGTCCGGCGTCGCGCGCCATCTGGCGGTTCAGGCGACGGCCCGCATTCTGACGGATGGAGGAGCAGTTGGCAAGCAGAACGAGCCCACTGCCCTTTGGGGCCGGCCTTCCCGTTGCCTTGCTCGCGGCTCTTCGTGTACCTTGGCGTGCTTCGTGGTACAAAGCGTTTCCGTCAACGCCGGGAGGCACGTCATGGGAATCAGCCTGGGATTGGTCGGATTGGGAAGTTTTGGCTCGATGTTCGCCGAGCTGTTCAAGCGCCACCCGCTCGTGGACAGGATGGCGCTCTGCGACCTGGAACCCGAGCGAATCGAGCAGTTCGCTGGCCAGGAGTCATGGCAGGACAAGTTCGACCCCTCGGACGCCTATGCGTCCCTGGACGAGATCTGCGCTACGGACCTGGACGCGCTCGTCATCATTACCCAGCCCTGGCTGCACGCGCCGCAGTGCATCCAGGCCATGGAGTCCGGCAAACACGTCTACAGCGCCGTGCCCATTATCAGCCTGCCCGACGGAGACGAGATACTGGACTGGTGCGACAAGCTGGTCGAGACGTGCACGCGCACGGGCATGCGCTACATGCTGGGCGAGACGACCTACTACCGGCCGGAGACCATGTACTGCCGCCGGCAGGCGGCCGCCGGAGCGTTCGGGCACTTCGTGCACGGCGACGCGCATTACCTCCACGACGTGGACCTGCCCGCCTGCAACTTGCGCGACGTGCAGAAGCATCGCACGACCGGCCGCGCCGGGCGCGAGTGGCTCGCGCTTGCCAGGGAGTACAAGGAGCGCGGCGTGCGAGGCGGGCCGATGCATTACCCGACGCACTCCGTCTCCGGAATCGCATCCGTGATGGGCGCGCACATGACGAAGGTCTCCGCCTTCGGGTTCACCGGTCCGACTGACGACGATTACTTCGGCGCCGAGTTCAGCAACGAGACCGCCCTGTTCCGCATGAGCAACGGCGCGACCGCGCGCGTCTGCGAGCACCGCCAGATCGGCCACACGGGCGAGGAGATGTTCCGCGTCTTCGGCACGGAGGGCACGTTCCGCGAGGACCACTGGGTCACCAAGACGGAGTGGACGAAGCTGACGTTTGAGGAGATGCGAGAGCCGCTGCCGGAGGAGGTGGCCGAGGCGTTCCGCGGGGAAGGCGGTTCGGTGGAATATGGCGGGCACGGCGGCTCGCACGCCTACCTGGCGCACGAGTTCGTCGAGGCGGTCGCGCAGGACAGGCAGCCCGCCGTCAACGCGTGGGAGGCCGTGCGCTACATGGCACCGGGCGTGATGGCACACAAATCAGCCATGCGGGAGGGCGAGCTGCTGGACGTGCCGGACTGGGGAGACGCGCCGCAGACGTGAGCCCTGCGGGCAGTGACAAGTGCAGAATGACAAATGTCAAATGAAGAGCTCAGGTCCCCGGCGCCGGGGCTCGTCGGGCGATCTGCCACTTGTCACTTGTCACTTGTCACTTGGCATTTGTAACTCGGTCCAGCGCCCTCAGGGCCAGGTTGGCCATCATGAGTATGCCCGGCTCGAGCGCCGCCGAGCCGAAGTCGAAGCGCGCCGTGTGCAGGTTCTCGCGCGACTCGATTCCGAGGCCGAAGATGACGCCGGGAGCGCCGCCCTGGTCGGCCAGGTAGAACGCGAAGTCCTCGCCCCCCATCCGCTGCTCCGGCGACCCCAGGACGTTGCGTTTGCCGAGCAGGTCTCCGCCGACTTCGCGGACCAGCTCGAGCATGCGCGCGTCGTTCTTGACCGGCGGGTACAGCTCATCGTCGTGAATGGCGACCTCGCCCCGCATGGACCTCGCGACGTTCCCGGCCAGGCGGCCGAGGGCCCGGCGCACGCGCCTCAGGTCCGCCATGTCCAGGGCGCGGATGGTGCCCAAGAGCTTCGCGCTGTCCGGGATGATGTTGTTCTTGGTGCCGGCCTGGAAGCCGCAGAAGCTCAGCACAACCGGGCGGTCGGGCCGCATCTCCCGACTGACGATGGTCTGGGCGGCCGTGATGATCTGGGCCCCAATCGCCACGGGGTCCACGCACTCGTGCGGGCGGGCGCCGTGGCCGCCCTTGCCCCGCACCGTCATCTCGAACCCGTTCACGCCCGCGTTCGACGTGAGCGAGAGCTGGATCTGACCCGGCTTGATGCCCGACCGCGCGTGCAGGGCGAAGATGGCGTCCACGTCGGGGTCCTTGAGGCAACCCGCCTCGACCATCCGCTTGCCCCCGGCCCCGCCCTCTTCGGCCGGCTGGAAGATGAACTTCACGCTCCCGGCGATCTGATCCCGCATCTGCGCCAGCACCCGCGCCGTGGCGAGCAGGATTGCCACGTGCCCGTCGTGCCCGCAGGCGTGCATGACGCCCTCATTGACGGAAGCGTAGCCCAGCCCCGTCTGCTCGCGAATGGGCAGCGCGTCCATGTCCGCCCGGAGAGCGACCGTCCCGCCGGGCCGGGCACCCCGCAGCAGGCCTATCACGCCCGTTTCCGCCACCTCCGTCCTCACGTTGTCCAGGGCGGCTTCCCGGAGCGAGTCAGCCACGACGGACGCGGTCCTGCGCTCCTGGTAGCCGAGTTCGGGATGGCGGTGCAGGTCTTCGCGGATCCGCCTTGCCCATTTCAGGAGCTTCCCATCGATCTTCCGTACAGGCAGAGCCATTGCCGTCTCCCGCGAAAGAGCACCGCCAGTGCCCGGGCGTTGGCCATCGGGCACGGCAGGAGCACAGACTGACACCGGCTATACTGCGTCTTCCGGATAGCCGCTGAACGGTACCCAGACGCTCTTCTCCGTCCCGATGATGGTGCTGTAGGAATGCAGCATGCCGAAGTTCGAGCACTGGACCGAGTACCAGTCGATGCCCGACTTGCGGGCCAGTTCATCCTTGATCCGGCCCGTCATGGCTACGCTGGACCTGGCCTCGGAGTGCACCTTGCGGATGATGGAAGCCTGGTCCTCTTCGGTCAGAAACGAGTAGACCGGCGAGAGGGAGTGCCTGTCGACCATCTCCACCAGGTCCTCCGGGTACACCTCCTGCGAGGTGGCCACTTCTATCGCCGCCACGGTCAATTGGCCGAACAGGCCGCCCGGCTCGTCCGGCATCGAGGACGGATACGTCGTGATGCACGGGACCTCGATCCGGAAGAGGATTCTGGGACCGGGGACGGCCTTGGACGCCCTTGCGCTGTACGCGCAGGAGTACTTGACCAGGCACTTCTTCTCGGAGGCAGGCGTGACCTTCTCGATGAAGAACGGGTACTCGAACTCGATGTGGACGGTCGCCGCGTTCAACTCATCGAGGTAGTCGAGTATGTTCGCGCGCAGCGTGCTTGTCCCTATCCGGTCGCGGTGGGCATGGAGGACCCGGATAAACCTGTCGATCCACCGGGCCTCAAACTCCTGCATGATGCGGGCGGTCACGGAGATGTTGGCAATCGTGAACTGCCCTTCGGGATCCTCCCGCGAGGTCACGCGCATGGGGAACGGCAGATCCCTCATGCCCACGTCGACCAGGAATTGCTTCGTCTCAGGCATTTCGGTTCTCCGCGGAGTGTGTCCGGCGCTCCGGAACCCGACGGGCCGGAGTTCCGGCCACTATATGCGCCGCACGACGGTCCGTCAAGACGTGGCCCTGCGCCATCCGAGCCCCCAGTGCCAGGCACGAGGGAACCGGGCCGGGATTTGCCACAGGTTCGGGCGGGGGGACTGCTGGCGGCCAGCCGGATCAGACTGAGCGGAGACATGGCTTCCCGGCCTGGACTCGAACCAGGAATGGCAGGACCAAAACCTGCTGTGTTACCAATTACACCACCGGGAAGCGGAACTCCAGAGAAGGGCCATCTCCGCCGGGGATGGCAGAGCGGCGCAAGACCGGCACAATTCGGGGCAGAGATGGTCCGCGCGGAACTGCGGAATGGCCCCCCTCAGGGATTCGGCCGGCGCTCGAACCAGTCCCATCGCTGCAGGGAGACGAAAGGATCGCCCTCGACAATGTACTCGTCCTCCTGGGCGATGGTCGCCAGCGCGGTGTGCTCGTAGACCTGGCCGACGAGCAGCTCGCCCTTCTTGCGGCCCTTGCCATCCGGCATCACGGAGTAGACGATGAACCGGTCGTTCTCCTCGACGCCCCGGTCACGGCCGCCCTCGATGAGGACGAAATCGTAGTCGCTGCGGACCTCGATGATCTGGCCTTGGGCTTCCAGCCGATCCAATCCCTTCGGGCCGGCCAGCAGATCCTCGATCCGCTTCTGCAAGGTGGCAACCTGGTCCTGCAACGAGGTAACCTGGCTCTTGCGCGCGTCCACCTCCTCCTGGTACTTGGCGCGCCAGTCCGTGGCTTCCTCGCGTTGGCTGTTATGACGCGTCACCAGGTCATTGTAGTCCGAGCGCAACTGGTTCAGATCGCTCTCGAACTTCTGCGTGGCCTGGCTGAGCTGGCCCTGCAGGCGCTGCTCGGTCTGCACCAGCGACTCCTTGGTCTCCTCCAGGCGCTTGCTCAGATCGTCGTTGCGGCTTCTCAGATCGGCCACTTCCTGGTTGAGCCTGGTGTAGCTCTCCTCGTAGTAGGTCAACAGCAACCGCAGCTCGTGGTAGGTCGGCTCGCCGCGCTCTTCCGCGGCCGTCTGCGCGGGCGACTCGGCCATCGCGCTCTTGATGCCGTCCAGGCTCTGCCAGCCCAACAGGGGCAGAACTTCCTGTTCATACTCGGCCGCCTCCGCCAGCTTGGCCGCCACGTCGCTGTAGCTCTCCTGGTTGAAGGTGAAGCCCTGCTCTGTGGGGGCGGTCTTGTTCAGCTGCCATCCCTTATCAACGAAGACCGAGCCGACGACCTCCCCGAAGGCGGACTGGTTCGTCTCGATGGCTTGCCTGGCCATCTTGAACTGCTGCAGGAACCAGATGGCGCACCCTATGCCGACGAACGTCAGCACCACGAAGATAACCAGAGCAACAATGACTCCCGAACCAGAACTGCGTCTGACCGCGGCCATGTTCTCTCTCCCTTTAGTTTTCCCTGGCGCCCTGCTCCCTGCGCGCGCCATACGGCCCGGACGGCGCCGTCGCTGCCAGATTCGTCCATATAAAGGTATACGCAGCCGACCCCTTTGTCAACTCCGCAAGGCCAGGGCCGTCTCAGCTCCCAGCCCCGCCGGCAGGCCATCGGCGATCGGCGACAGGCTCAGTCTACCGGCACCGCGCCGTTTGTCAAGCAAACGCAGGCGCCCGGCAACGGCTGCGTTTGACAGCGCGGAGGACGCCCATGAGAATGGACGGCCCGTCGTGTACTCCACGCGTCTGCGGCGACGGCATCCCGTCGCCGAGAAGCTCACACATGACAAGCGATCAAGACCAGAATGACCCCGCGGACCGGATCGCGGCGGTGGCCCTGAACCTGCCCCTGGACAGGACCTTCGATTATCTGATTCCCGGACCTCTCAGGGGCCGCGTGGTGGTCGGCGGACGGGTCCGCGTGCCGTTCAGGACGCGCGCGCGCGTGCTGGGATACTGCGTGCAGATCAAGCCCGACTCCGACGTGCCCGAGTCCGAACTGAAGGAAATCACCCAGGCGCTGGACAGGGAGCCCGTCTTCGCCCCCGCCATGCTTGGGCTGGGGCGGTGGATAGCGCGCTACTACTGCTGCTCCCTCGGCGAGGCGCTGCACGCGGCGTTGCCGGCCGCCGTCCGGCGGAGCCGCAAGCGCCGCAGGACCCGGTTCGTGTGCCTGCAACCGCCCGTGCCGGAGGCAAAGGCCACCGCGGACGACATCTTCGACAGGAGCCCGGCCCAGAGCCGAATACTGCGGACACTGGCCCTCGTGGGCGGGGAGTGCGCCGCCGCGGAGCTGAAGAGGAACGCCTCCGCCTCGGAGCCCTCGCTCAAAGCGCTGGCACGGCGCGACCTGATCAAGTTCGAGAGCCGCATGGTCGAGCCGGCCGATCCCCTCCTGGACGTGTCCGTGGCCCCGCAGGAACCGCCCGAACTGACGGCGGAGCAGCAGGCCGCATACGACGCCATCGTTCAGAAGCTGGACCGCGGGCGCTTCGACGTGGTCCTGCTGCACGGCATCACCTCCAGCGGCAAGACGGAGGTCTATCTGCAGTGCATCGCCGAAGTGGTCAGGGCGGGCAAGCAGGCCATCGTTCTGGTGCCGGAGATCAGCCTGACGCCGCAGACGGTGCAGCATTTCGGCAGCCGGTTCAGCCGCCTGGCCGTGCTGCACAGTCGCCTGACTGAGGCCGAACGCCGACACCAGTGGCACCGCATTCGGGCCGGCGAGGCGGACGTGGTGATCGGCGCCCGATCCGCCGTCTTCGCCCCCGTGCCCCGGCTGGGCCTGCTGGTCATCGACGAGGAGCACGAGAACAGCTTCAAGCAGGACGTCGTCCCCCGCTACCACGCACGGGACGTGGGCATCGTGCGCGCCCAGACGGATGAAGCACTGGTGGTGCTCGGCACGGCCACACCGTCCCTGGAGAGCTACCACAACAGCCAGACAGGCAAGTATACGCGCCTGGTCCTGACGCAGCGCATCGGCCTCTATCCGCTGCCGCCGGTGGAAGTGGTGGACATGCGCGAGGAATGGCGCGGCCGGGGCCGTATCCGCGTCATCAGCCGCCGCCTGGAGGCCTGCATGCGCGGAAGCCTGGAGCGCGGGGAACAGGTCATCCTGTTCATCAACCGACGGGGCTTCTCCCCGTTCATCCGCTGCCCCCGCTGCGGCTTCGTGCTCAAGTGCCCCCGATGCGACATCACGCTGAACTACCACCGCGGGATCAACGTCATGGCCTGTCACTATTGCGGCCACGAGCAGCGCCCTCCGGCCGAGTGCCCCGAATGCGCCCTGGAGGGAATCCGGTTCGGCGGCACCGGCACGGAGCGGGTCGAAGCGGCGGTCGATGAGCTTTTCCCCGAACGGTCGGCCATCCGGATGGACAGCGACACGACCCGGGTGCGCCGGGCCCACGAGCAGAAGCTCGGCGCCTTCCGCACGGGAAAGGCCGACATACTGATCGGCACGCAGATGATCGCCAAGGGGCTGGACTTCCCGAACGTCACGACCGTGGGTGTCGTCAACGCGGACGTGGCGCTGCACCTGCCGGACTTCCGCTCGCGCGAGCGGACGTTCCAACTGCTGGCCCAGGTGGCCGGGCGGACGGGACGGGGACCCGCTGGCGGGCGCGTCATCGTGCAGACCTTCCTGCCTCACGACCCCAGCATCCAGGCCGCCGCGCGCCACGACTACGACGCCTTCGCGCGACAGGAGCTGCCGCTGCGGCGCGAGTTGAGCTACCCTCCCTACGGGCGCATGGTCCGCATCATCTGCCGGGGACGGCGGGTCGAAGCAATCATCCAGTATATCGGCAGCCTGGCAGCCGCCGTCCGGAAGCTGTGCCGGGAGCTGGGCGACGGTTCGCACGTGCTGGGGCCGGCGCCGGCGCCGGTCGCCCGGATAAAGGGCCGGCACCGCCGCCACCTGATGATCAAGTGTCCCGACTCCCGCTCCGTGCAGCGCCTACTGCGCGAGCTCAAGGCGCTCCTCAAAGGGCCGTCCGGTGTGAAGGTCGTGGTGGACGTGGACCCCGTCTCGATGCTCTGACGGCACAGCACTGCCCCGGCAGAGGGACGGCCGGGGAGGCAAAGGGCGCCCGAAAACGGTTGACAAACGGGGCGCGATGCGATATTATCCCCGCCGCTAGTATCCGGCAGCCGTTCTCGCCGGGGGCGCCGGGGGACGTAGATGTTTCAAGCGGTTCAACTGCAAAAATGTGTTTCAACTGGCCTTCCGAGTGATCGGCGGGAGGAGGTGATGCCACCCTTACGTACGCTGTTGCTCGCCGTCGCAAATGCTTAGGTGCTGCTTTTCCGAGACCTCCTTCGAGGGGAACGAGAGATGGCTGTGAGTGAGCAAGAACTAAGAAGCACGGTTGCCCAGATGCGCGAGCAACTGCGCTCCGCTGCGGCGTCGCGACGCCGGGCCCGCGTGGTGGGCATTCTGGGCGTCGTGGTGGGGCTGTGCATCGTGGCGTTCATCGTGGGGAGCCTGTTTAGCCTCGCGGGGGGCCTGCGTGAGAATCCGGAGGAGCTCCGGGCTGCAGCCACCAGCCGCATCCAGAACCTGCAGCTTGAGAGGAAGGCCAGCGACGTGGCCAAGAGGCTGATGCCCGTGATCCAGAAAGAAGCCCTCGCGTTGGTCAAGGAGCTTGAGCTGCCCAAGGTGGCTATGGACGAACTGAAGATCATGCTGCGCGATCTGGAGCCGGTGGCGCGCCGGGAACTGGAACGCGTGACCCCGAGGCTTCGTCAGGTGGTTGAGGCGGAAAGCACCCGGTTGCAGGAAGACCTTCGGCAGGCTCTGGAAGGGAAGCTGGCCGACCGCTTCAGCGAATCGATTCGCCGCCACGAGCAACGCCTCGAGACCCTGGACCTGACCGAAGAGAAGCTGGCCCAGATCATCGAGAATCTCCAGATGGCCTCCGCGTACGCACTCCAGGACATCCTGGAACCGCGCCTGAAGGGCGTGGTGGAGGAGATCAAGAAGGTCGGTAACTTGGTTCTGGATTTGCCCCCGCTGCCTGAGGAGAGAAGCGAAGAGCAACTGCTGATTGAGATCAAGGACGTGCTTCTCGCGCTGCTCAAGGAAAGGCTGCCGGGTTACGAGATGGACCCGCACGAGATCTACCAGTACGGCCACCGACCGCCAACCGGCCCGCCACAAGAACCACAGATAGATACACCCGAGCAGGCCAGGCGGATGGCCGCTGAGGCTGCGGCAGCAGCACAGAGAGCGGCGGGAGGTGAGCGATGAACGAAAGGAAACCCCAGATGAGCCCCGAAGCGCAAGAGCCCGGGAGCGGATTGCCGCAGGATCTCGTGGACGAGCTGATGGTCCTGGCCCAGGAGGTGCGCGCCGTAGAGGCCAAGGCAGCCAAAGGATGGAAGTTGTCCCTTGCCGGATGGGTCATCTTCCTGGTGGTGGTGTTCAGCTACCTATACTTCGGCGTCTACAGGAGGGTCGTGGTGCCCTTCTTTGAGCCCGCCACGATGGTCGAAATGGCGATAGGCGTGGGCAACAGGGCGCTGGAAAGCCAGGGGCTGCCTGAAGTGGAGTCCGCCAGCTTCGCCCCCCAACTGGCCGATCGGCTCGAGGTCGGAATCCCCGCCCTCGTCCAGCAGCAGCTCAAACCCAAGTTGATGGACCTGCAGGAGCAGCTTCCTGAGAAGCGGATCGAGCTGACGCAGAAGTTCAGGGCAAACGCGCCTCAGGTAGTGGACGATGCCGTGGACTACTTTGA
>Ga0114922_10002201_pt1 | contig 18369 bp, 14 predicted proteins | sample AartaG_FD_100975 | JGI IMG/M metagenome (GOLD analysis project Ga0114922, IMG submission 100975) | Deep subsurface microbial communities from Aarhus Bay to uncover new lineages of life (NeLLi) - Aarhus_00045 metaG | ecosystem: Environmental > Aquatic > Marine > Oceanic > Sediment | place...
AAATGGATGACAGAGCATCTGAGAGCTTCGTTTTTGAAGGTTGTATGAATGAAAGCTTATATATCCAAGAAAACGGGAATTTTAATTGCCGCCAGTGCGAAATAATAGTTGACGTTGATCAGAGAGTTATTAATTGAAATATCCTGAAAATAATTATTTATAGTTTAAATTTATTTTCTATTTGTAGCTTAGAAAAAATATCTTAAATTTCCTTCTCATTTTTTAGCAAGCAATACAAGTTCCATATTTATTCAAAAGCCCTAAAATTCCTCAAAGCTTGATAATCACGCTCTTGAATTTATTCCAACATCAGTATAAAATACTATATATAGAGCAAATATAATAAAGATACACTATATGGTAGAACAGAAATATATGGTTCTGATCACACATCAAATATAATCTGAGGAATATAATGATAAATCAAAAACAAAAAATTAAAACAAAAAGAGGTAGACCAAGAAAAAAGCTTGAAGATAAACTATCTAAAGTTTTAACCACAGATAAACAAAAATCATTCCTTAGAAATAGATTATCAGGTAAAAATAAGAGACAAGCAGCTATTCAAGCAGGTTATGCTCCATCCACAGCAAGCATAATGGCGAAAAGAATAACCGATAAGCTCTCCTGTAATAAAATATTCATTGAAGAAGCCCATCGGCAAGGATTAACTGTAGAGTCCATCATAGGAGAGATAAAACGAGGTGTGACAGAAGCTATGCATCCTCAGTTTCCTAACCAACCAGATAACTTTAACAGGCGAGCTTATACCGATATGGCTGTTAAAATTTATGGCGGTTATGCTCCAAATAAAGTTGATATTCAAGAGGATTCCAGGAACATTACAATTGTACTTTCAGAAGAAGATGAAAGAAGCCTTAAAGAATATTATAGGCTCAGAAAAGAAGCTTAAAAATATTCACTTCAAGAGTCTATAGACCCTGATGATTAAGGATACTTTAAATGGGTCACTTTATCCCAGCAATATTTCTTGCACATAACTTAATATTTTCCCTGTAAATAAGATAGCATACAAATTAATACCCTAGAAATTCTTTGATTTCTCTTATTTTCAACAGAAATTTGGGTAAATATGTTTCGTTTCAGCCAAATTTGGACCACTCATGATATTTCTTAAGCGATGGATTGCGTATAATAAAATCACGCAAGGAGATATGCATGAATACCAAGAAGAAATCATCGCCTGAATCGATTGTTCGGGAGATCAAACGTAGGACCCGCCGGAAATACTCAGCAGAAGAGAAAATCCCTATAGAGAAATTTTTAAAATCAGGAGAGCAAGGGTACATGAATTGCACAGCCGAGAAAATCCAAAAAGCCCCATATCCCCACTGCATCAAATTCTAGCCATGCCAGGGTGTATGAGTGATGATTGAATCGCATTTATACTAGCAGATTTTCCTGGCTGCCATTTTCATAGAGATTCCTTAGAGAGACAGGAATTTGTTATGTCGTCTAATAATTATTATATAAACTCTTTGGTAATACGTCTGCTCGGTTATACCTAGCTTCCTAGAGATCTCCCTGATGAATTTTCCCTGATTTGATAATAACTCTGCTTCTCGAAGCATGGTTATTATCTTCTCGGTTGTGTACTTCTTTCTGCTCATTCTGTCTCCTCAGATCCAGCTAAATACTAACATAAATACTGGATCAGTTTACGGTGGGCAGGTCAATATATCATACCCTCTCGCACAAAATCTAAGTTATACTAACTTACACCTCAATGCTTCATAGGGTGTTTTGCCCTTGAAGGCTACGTGCGGACGATCAAGGTTGTAAAACCTTTCCAACACTACTAATTTCTTATTTAAATCCACACTATCCGTATATGTAAACGAATGAAAATCACAATATTCTGAGGTGGATCGATTTTTGACACTGTTACCCTGGAGCACCGTATGCATTGGAAAGTGTCAACTAGGATGGCTAAAATAATGAACAATTTTATGAGTATTAGCCTGATAATTCCTATAATAAGTTAACAATTTTATGGTTTTTTGAAACAGTTGAAAATAATAGAGTTACAAGAACCTGAAGTTTACATAATTATTCTTACCCGACGTCCCTTCCGCAACTTCTTTTTGAGCTTCTTGTAAGGGTCGGTTGCCCATAGTTATACTTTTTCTTTATATTCCCTAAAACTATCAAGCAATTGCCTGAATGAGGTCGGTTTGTATTTCTCGAAGCTTTCCTGGTCTACGTAGACGAAATTATAATCCACATCCGTCTGCACCCGGTTAACGTCTTCGCACCATTGCCGAAGCCGTTGTAGCTTCAGTGGTACGTCTAGGTCTTCTTGCCCTTTTGTTTCGACAATAAAAATAAGCTTGCTGGATAACTTAACTACAAAGTCCGGGTAGTAGTTAGAGATGTTGCCGTCTGCGTTTACATAGTCCAGTTTAAAATGCACCGCAAAGTAATTCTTGGCGTATGAAATCACATCGTCGCACTCTTCCAGGAAGTGGGCAAACAAAAGTTCAAGATGGCTGTCCCCAATTATCTTGTTAAAGACGCTTTTTTTCGGAACGAGATAGCCCTGATCCTTAGCGACAAAGGGCCGCGTATGGCGTAGCTTGATGGCATCTCGGATTTCGGCATCGCCTTTGTCCTGCACGGTGAGGGCATTGATAGCTTTTTTGAAAGCCTCGATCAAAGTCTTAGTGGCCACCAGCTCGGATAGGTTACGCAGGGTGTTTGGGCTTTCCAGATCCACCGGGCGGTCAAATAAATGCCTTTGAACAAACGCCTTGACCTTTCCATACAGCACATCATAACCTCTGACCAACCGCAAGTCTCTCATTATAGTCTGGGCGAAGTAGCCGATGACACTACGGTAATCGGCAATGCCCACTGTGTCGAGAATCGTTTTATGCGTCACTTCATTCGTAGTGATGTCTTTAAAGACTATCTCCCTCTGTTCCTCTTCGCTAAATTCAAAATACGCTATACGCTGATGCCCCAACGCGCTCACATCCAATTCTCCCAGGTTTTTATATTCGCGATAGACACGGGGCGTCAGAACCGGGATTTCAATATCCAGAGCTTCGATGTCCTTTTTCATGTTCTCCTGGTCAACTTCTATCACCAGCGGCGTTTTTGCTTGCGTGCCTTCCCCCATAGCCTTGCGCTCCAGCACGACGCCTTCCGCCTGGATCGATTCTACGAAGTCCATAAAGGCAGCTGTACCGACCACGCTGACATATTCCTCAACAACGCCGGGATACATCTTGCGTAGACCTCGACCAAGGGTTTGTTCCGGCAGGATGTTGCTCTTGGCTACATAGGCACGCAGTCCCACAATGGTGGTGACGTTGCGCACATCCCAGCCCTCTTTTAACACCATCACAGAAATTATCGCCTTGTAGGGGCTGTCCGGTTCATCAATCGCGTTGGCTTGTGCACGTAGTTTATCCAATTCTTTTTTGGCTTTGCCTGTCGTTGCTTCGGAAATCTCGCCGTTCCTTTTGGTGTGAATAACCAAGACCGCATCTTTAAGATCGGCATAGTTCCTTTCAAGGTATTCAGCTACATCATCACAGTTGCGGGTGTCATCAGTCATTATGAACAGGATGGCTTTCTTTCCCAGCTTTTTGTGCTCTGCGTACGCTTTACGCCACTCTATAACACCGAGGTGAATATAGTCGGCGTATTTCTCTGTATACTTTGCACTCTTCTGCTCTACCAGTTTGGCCCGGCTGGCAGCATCTGGTAGAACGGGATGCTTGACTACGTTTTGCGAGATGGCCTCCACCAGCGGGTAATCGGCTACAGTTTGTACGAAAATAGCGCCGTTATTGTGCTTTGGCGTGGCGGTTGTATCCACTTGAAGGGAAAGGGCTGATCCTTTTTGCTTCAGCCGGTTGTGAATGTCCTCGATGGACTTGAACCAGGCCATGCGTGGGTCATGAATATGATGGGCCTCATCGTTCAGAACCATCAGTTCATCAATGTCTCGTACGATCATACCCAGGTCTACTTTGGAATCGGTGGTCGCTCCGGTGGGCCGCTTCCCCAGGAAGTAGTCCCTTGTGTTCTCATCATCTGCCGCTGCGGGAATGTCGTCGCCAGCATAAACGCGGTGAATGTTGGTCAGGAAGATGTTTCCGGTGGGGCGGTTGATGCGCACCTCGTCCTGTCGGTGCAGAGTCAGTTGAAAATCATCACGCCAGTTGCGTCCTTCCACACCATTCTCTGGAATGACCGGATCTTCAAAGAAAATACGAAGGCCTTGAAAATCCTTGTAGATACGATCCAAAACTATGATGTTAGGTGCAATAACCAGAAAATTGCGTGCCAGTCCCGACTCAGGCTCATAGAGTTTGTGGTAAAAACCCCAGGCCAGAACCAAGCTTAACACTTTAGTCTTGCCGGATCCAGTCGCCATTTTCACCACAAAACGCCGCCATGTCTCATCAAACATACCAGCGGAGACTGCGCCAGAACTGTCGAAGCGCATTAGATCGAATTTATCCTGCACGCCCACCACATCATACAAATAGATAATAGTTTCCAGCGCCTCGCGTTGAGCAAAATAATACTGAAACTCGGCCATTGTGCCGTCGGCTTGGGGTAAGAGGTGCGGGACGTTGAACCACCAATTGAGCAGGCTCTTGCTTGTATCGGCCGCGCCAACATAGCCACTGTCACGCCATTCCTTCACTTTCTTGCGAAGTTGTGAAACCAAAGGGGGAATGAGTTTGTCCATGCTGGACTCACGTAAGGCTTCGTCCGCCGGGAACCAGCGGAGGTCTGGGTCCAGAATGGAGTATGGGGATTCAGGGAAGTTGGTATGTAGTGCCATTATCTTTTCCCTCCCACCATAATCTCGACAATGGTCATGGTGTCGGTGCCGAAGATATCCACTACCTTGACTGCTATCTTACGCCGTCCCGGCGCGCATTCGTGATAGATACTCTTCAGTTCCAGGGAGCGGTCTTTCTTTGTCCGGAATGATTGCCATTCGTTTTCGAAGATATAGTCCCCTGTCCAGCGTTCTTCCCAATCGCCGCTATCTTCGTTCTTTACTCTGATGATCTCGCGTTTGCTCTCGAAATCGAAATCCACTGCCCAGTAGTCAATCCAGTCCGTCCATTTCTTTGTGAGCACATCACGGTTGACAATGCCATCCTTGTCCTTGCTCACCTTTACGATCTGCCCCTTCTCCACCACTATGCGACTGTGCTTATTCTTGATGGCTGCCTCGGCATTGGCGATCGAGTCCTGCGAATAGAATACCGAAAAATCGGTTAACTCCATTGCCATGCTGTTCTTATTCATGTGCGGTTTGACCTCGATAAATGAAACATCATGGAACACCACTTGGTTCTTCTCCACCGCCCGCTTATCGAACACTTCGGCCGGGATATACTTTGGCGCAAGGTCGATTCCCTTGGCACGTGCCTCGTCCAGCAAGTTCGGGAAGAGCCCCATCTCGAATTCAAAACCCAGGATGTCCACCTTCGTGATGTGCTTCTTTCGGCATTCCAGAATGACTTCTTCCACGAACAGCCGAGTCACCGGTAGGTTTACCGGGCCGACGACGACGAGCCGACCGGCCTTCTTACCGTGGAACGCGGCGAAGCCCTCGGTCTTCTCTGCACGATAAGCATGCAGGATTAGATCAACAAAGGCGGCTTCCTTCTCCTCTACCTGCTTCTGCTGTTCTTCCTCGCGCAGGTTTGGATTAACGCCGATATAGTGCTGCCGCTCGTACTTGCCCAGGTTGAGGATCTCAAAGGCGCGATAATCCTTGCCTTCATCCTTGAGCCCGCGCTGGACTCCAATCATGCGCTTACGTGTGGTGTGGATAGCGAACTTGCCCAGGTCGCTGACAATCCACTTGCGGCCGAGTTTCTCGGCAGCAGCGGCGGTAGTGCCGGAGCCGCAGAAAAAGTCGGCGACAAGGTCGCCCTTGTTGGATGAGGATTTGATTATGCGCTCGAGAAGTGCTTAGTGTTTTTGAGTGGGGTAGCCTACTTTCTTGTCTCCCCGTAAAGCCGCGATTTCTATGAAATTGTCAACCTTGTACTCTTTAACCTCGAAGTATTGGATATTACCTTCCTCGTCCCTCAAGCGGTCAGCCTTTCCTGTTTCTACATTCCACACATGTTTACTAGCAGTCCTGTATCTTGATGGATCTTTTATTGGCTCATAGACTTCGTTCCAGATATGGTTTCCTTTTCTTCTAGCGTAATAGAAAATCGTCTCAGTGTTTTGATGGTACTTCTTTGATTTTGCCTTCAATCCAACTGCCGTGTAATGAATAACTGCTTCATTCTGGAAATTATCTACACCAAAAACTTCATCTAAGGCTAATCGAATAAATGCATCCACTCGCCAATCACAATGTACATAGATACTCCCATCCTCAGCCAGCAGGTCACGCATGAGAATAAGCCGTTCGTAGATCATGGCAATGAAGGAATCTGCACCCTTGCCCCAGGTATCGCGGTAGGCGATTTCTTCGAGGATATTGGGTTTTTTAGTGAAAGTATCGCCACCGATCTCAATGTCCATCGAAAAATCCGCGCCCACGTCAAAGGGCGGGTCGATGTAGATCAGCTTAAGGCCACCCTGCTTCTCAATCTCCTCACGAAGCGGACCGTTTTTTAGTGATGAGAGAATCAGCTTGTTATCACCCCAAATTAGTTTGTTCGTCCAACCCTTGAGCTGGCGACCCCGTTCGTCAAAGAGTTCGAATTGTGGCGCCGACTCTTCAGGCTTCTCGGCCCGCGGTTCATCCACCTGCTCGATTACCTGGAAAGGCAGGACAATGTTACAAATTTCATTTGTCTTGCCATTCCAGACTAATTCTACTTCTCGTTTTTCACCGAACAGTAGAAATCGATATTTATCCGGCAAAGGCTTCTCGGCTTCGATATAGCGAATGATCTCTTGTTGTTCTTGTTCCGTTAGTAGGGGCATAATAATCCCTTTCTATATCTGGATTTCTTTTTTTGTTTATAATAACCTATAATTATTTTCATCAAATTATCACCCATTGAGCTGTTGCACCTACAATAATACATAGAAAAAACATATCATGTCAAAAAGAAATTCGAAAGAAGATAGAATTTCAGTTAATTTGCTTAGCCCTGGAAAACGCAGATGAGGCTTCTTATTCAACTATAATAGGTGATTAGATAATGTGTTACTTTTATTATTAAGTTAACTGGATTCTATAGAGATGGAGAGCTGGGAGAATAAGGGAATTCAGAGAAGGCCCTACAAAAAAGATTTAGTTTTAACTTTGCTGCTAAAATATGATATATTTTAAGCAAAGGGAGGTTATTATGGATGATCAAGAAATAAATGATTTAAAAAAGGCTAAAAGAGACCTTCAGAACATTTATGATCTTTGTGAAAATAATATAGGATCTACAATGAATGACACAATTTCTCGTGTTTTTAGGGAAATTAAAGAAAGAGTTACTCCTGCTAAAAAAAAAGTTTCAATAGCTTTGAAGAAACATGGATATTATTAAGAAGAAAGAATGGATTATAATAAAAAGAACTGTGCTGAATGTAATTTCTATGTAAAATTTAATCATGGGAAAAAGAAAGTTTTTTGTGTTTTAGAGAATGAGTGGAGAGAACAATATGATGCTTGCTCACATTGGACAGAAAATGCTACCAATAATATAGACCATAAAATTAAATTAGCAGAGCAAAAAAGAAAAGAAATAACAGAAAAGGAAATAAATAAAAAAGAACAACAAAGACATAAAGAACAGATAGAACAGCAAAACAAATTAAGTTGGAGGCAGATTATAGCAGGTTTTTTCTCAGGACTAATAATTGGACTAATAATTGGACTTTTATTTTAAATTTCAGTATTCCCTTTTAAACTAATCTCTTAAGTTTATTTAGATAATACCTTCATAGAAAAATAAAGCAATTAGGGTGTAACCAGCGAAAAAATCGAACATATGATTTGCTAATTAATTCTCAGCTTCTCTATCCAGCAGATAGACTCCGCCCCATGTGCCAAATATGTGACAGATTCAGTTGAAAAACGCTGAAATTATGGTAATTGGATTGAAAGGAAAGAGGCATACATGGTTTTTCTTACAGCCTCAAACCCTTAGGCTGATACTTACTTTTTTTTATTTAATTTTTCTGTCTGCCCCTGATTCTGCTTGAATCCGGTCCTTATCAATGCAGCGACTTTTGGATGATGTGCCAATGAATATTCTGAAACATACTTTATTTCGAACATTTCTGGCCATTTCTTTTTTCGATAAATCTCTCCTGCAGGCATTATGACAACTAAGGATACCACGACGATAATGATGGGAATCAGACTGCCTGCAGTATCAGGGTTAATGATAATTAAAGGGATAATAATGAATGCTGCAAGACCAACTGAAAAGAATAAAAATTTAAAGCGTACTTTTGCTCTCAACCGATGATAAAAAGCACATTGCTTACATCGTGGGATAGGAACAATATTATCACTTACTAGCCATTTACTATGATCAGAAGTACCCTCAAGAAATTTTTTAGAACGCATTGCAACTTCAAAATCATGATCGCTTTGATTTTTTTCACAAAACCAACATTTAGCCATGTCTTCTCACCTCCTTTTCAGACGATTCTAATGTTCTTATTATATCTATTTAGATTTTTCTTAATTGGGATAAGATGAGAATTTGGTTTTATAAGAATTTGCTTTTTTTGTTCACGACAATTTTCACTCAATTTCGTCAAATTTCCACCCTCTAAGCTGCTGCATCAACAATAATACATAGAAAAAACCTATACTGTCAACAAAGAATCCCCTCTATTCTCAGCTGGCCTATTAATGGGAGGATTAAATGAGAATAACTCAACAGCTCACCCATCTATCTAATGAGGCAACCAAGGGCTCCCTGCTCTAAGCATAGCGTCATGTCTGTAATCTGGGGGCTGGGAGGCCTGGCTTCCAGTGCCTCAACCTAGACTAGCCGAGACTAGAATTTACAGTGGGTGTCAGATCAAGTTCTTTCTACTTCTCCCTCTCCTTCGGCTTAAGCTCCATGCCGAGTTGCATCATCATCCCCAACTGGTCAAATTCCTCTCTCTCCTCTACTATTTTTCTTCCTTTTTCAAAGTTTCAATCATTTTTTTACAGTCAATCCATCCTTTTTCTTTGCCTCTAATCCATTTCTCGAACCAGTTAAAATCTGCCTGCATTTTAACCATCATGAATCTCATATTACCCATTCCATATTTAACAATACCTACGATATGTCCTGTATTAGGATAAACAATAAATTCTGTGGGTACTCCTAATTTTTTTAAAGCAGTATATAGTTCTTTACTTTGAAGTATATTATTCTTATCGTATTCACCACAGTGTATTAATGTCGGTGTCTTTACATTTTTGATATATTTTTTCGGTACCGTCGAACTGGCACCTGTAGAAATTGCCTTGAACCGGTCGGTAGAAAACAACACCCAATTAGACAAGTCGCCACCTGCACTCCAGCCCATAATACCCATACTATCCGGATGGACTATTTCCCTTTCAACAAGGTAATCAACGCCGGTCATAATATCATCGAATCGCAGTCCGAAGTCTCCTAATACCATTTCTCTTCTGAATTTTTCACCATATCCTGTGGAACCACGATAGTTTGGCTGGAAAACAACGTAATCATTGGCTGAAAAGATTTGAATTTCAGCTCCAAAGCTATTGGTCTTCGCAGCAAAAGGGCCTCCATGTATATCGACTATCAGGGGATATTTCCTATCCTCCCTATAATTTACCGGTTTTATAAGAAGACCTTCAATGGTTCTGCCGTCTGTGCTTTTCCACCTTATAGTTTCATATTTGCCGAGCAAGAATCCTTTTACCTGTGGATTTGCATCTGTGAGTTTTAACCATTTATCACTGTATGCGAAATTTTCAGGCTCGCTGTAATAATAATCTTTTGGATTTTCTGGGTCTGAATAGGAAATGCGAAATTTTCCTGAATCATAATCCTTTCCAAACCAAACATCACCCCTAAATTTTGCAATCTGCTTAATCTGGTCATTCTCTATGGATACACTGAAAAGATGGTAATCCACTCCAACCTGAGAAGTAAAATAGATATACTTACTGTCGTCACTCCAGAATTCTGATAAGAAGTCATAGTAATCAAAGTTGCTCATTAATTTTTTAGTTTCACCTCCTTCTGTATGCCTAATGTAGATTTTAGCTGAATTCATAAATATCTCACCATCTTCAGGACAACTAAAAGCAAGCCATTTGCTGTCTGGAGAAAAACTCAGAGACCATTCATCTACTGAATTATTTGTTATTCGTGAAATGGTATTCGTATTTAGGTCAAGAAGGTAGACTTCACTTTTTTTTGAGGAACCGATAAATGCGATTTTCGTTCCATCGTCCGAAATAACAAGCCGTGAAACCGAATATTCATTTTCCCCTGTAAGACGTTTTTCTTCTTTTGTTTCAATGTCAATTTCCCATAAATGAGCGGAAGCAACAAAATATATCTTCTTACCGTTTGGATTCCACAAAAATGAACGAATAGGGATTTTATGGTTTGTTAGTTTTTCTGCTTTCCCTCCCTCACCTGGCATAATCCAGATTTGCCTTTTTTCGGTTTCACCTCCCAGGTAGGCAAGATATTCCCCATCCCGGCTCCATTCATATCTGCTTACGCCATATCTATCATTGGTTACTTTCCGTGCTTCACCTCCATCCGGTCGCATGAAATATATCTGGTTCTTATCCTCGGAACGACTTGATAAGAATGCAAAAAATGAACTATCCTTATGCCATTTTGGAGAGTTTTCATTCTTATCCTTTGTAAAGGTCAATTGCTTTGTTTCACCGCCAGTTAAAGGAGTAATATAAATGTCTTTAAATCTTTTATTTTTTTCCCAATCAGGAACAGTAAGGGGATAAACAAACCATTTTCCATCAGGAGAAATATCTCCATTACCCCTCCCCCCAAGACTTCTCATCTGGATTATATCCAGAAAAGTCATTGCCCGTTTCTGCTCTTCTGCTTTTCCTTGTGTAAAAGGATAGAAAAATAATATAGATAAAATAAATATTGTTATTTTGGTTATTCTCATAATATGTCCCTCCCTGCTGGATTCATTGTGTCCCCCTGCGGTGACTCTTTGACTTATATCACAAAGAAAAATGTGCTTCAAGTGAGGGGCAACAGGAGTTCCGGAGGAGGGAGTCGAACCCACACTCTTGGTAAAGAGAACTGGATTTTGAGTCCAGTGTGTTGTCTAGGCAGATAAAACCTATAGAAAATACTATAGGCAGATATCATAGAAGTACTTCACCTCCCTCCAGGTAAAAGGGGGGGGTGAGGGGTTCGGCTGTTTTAAATATTTGGGGTATGCTAAGTAATGAGATCCTAAAAGCCCAAACGGTTAGACAATGTGTGGAATCTAGACCTCTCCCCATGTGACAAATATGTGCCAGATTCGGTTGAAAAACGCTGAAATTATGGTAATTGGGTTGAAAGGATAAAACAATATAAAGCGTTAAATATCAGGGTTATATCTGGCGGGGCCGACGAGACTTGAACTCGCGACCTCCGGCGTGACAGGCCGGCGTTCTTAATAGGGCTTAATCCCGAATACTTAGCTCTGCTCACAGGACATCTATAGAACCATACTCCCCTACTTCAAAAAGCTCTCAAAGCATTATAACAACATCGCTGAATTTATGAAGGAGCTTCAGCATGATCAACTGTACTTACCATCAGTGGTTCTGGCTTCTCGACCACCCAACCCGCCCAGAAGCCAAAGAAACGGCTGTGTGTGAGAATTTGCCAGACTCGTGGGGAGATTGACTGGTATATATTTCAGAAGAAGGAAGGAAATCTTATTTAGGAGTAAAATGAAAAAGCAAAATCATCGCTTAAGGGTGTGTCTGAATCATTTGACGACATACACTCCGTTTATTATCCATTTGACATCCAGATTTTTTTTTGTAATCATTTAGAAATTAAAATATTTAGGGATGTTTCACTAAACAAAGGAGGTATAAAATGAAACTTCAGAAAAACTTGCTTATTATCCCGGTGTTATTTGCAGGAATCTGGGGAATACTCGGATTATTCTTTCCAGCGACGGTTTTTAAATTCTTGGGTATCCCGACAGAAAACATTAATCTCAGTCTGACATCAACTCAAATGACATTGGGCATAAGCCAAATTGGCCTTGGAATCATCGCCTTCTGGATGCGCAGTCTTAAAGATAAGGCTGTAATGGGCGGCGCGATGACAGTCGTGTCGGTGGTTTTCCTACTTTTTGGTTTAGAAGCGGTCCTGGTGAACTTTTTGGTTGAGGGTCATACCATAAACATGATCCTTTTTGTCCAAGGGATTGTTTTTATCGTTTTAGGGATTCTTTTCTACGCGGTCAGAAAACCGAAATAAAAAGCTTTCACTTCTGCATTCAGTACGGATTTTTATTCTCGAGAAGGCAGGTATTTTTTAGGGAATTTCGCTACCACGGTATACTTCGGATCGACAACATTTCCGATTCGTGTTCTGCCAACCTGAGAAACCAACTGCAGTGCATCCCAACGATCATAGCCATAATCTTGTACAAGCCAATTTATCAATTCAACATGAGCAGCGTTTCTATAGAAATTTGATTATTTTGTTAATGACAATCTCCGCTCAATTTCATCCAATTTCCACCCTCTAAGCAACCACATCGGCAATAATACATAGAAAAAACATATACTGTCAACAAAGAGTCCCCTCTATTCTCAGCTGGCCTATTAATGGGAGGATTAAATGAGAATAACTCAACAGCTCACCCGTCTATCCTATGAGGCTATAATCCGCTCCCTGCTCTAAGCATAGCATCGTGTCTGACTTTTGGAAGTCCGGCACCCCCTGGCTTCTTCTTTGTATTCATGCATATCTCCTTGCGTGATATTATTATACCCAAACCATCGCTTAGAAAATATCATGAGTGGTCCGAATTTGGCTGAAACGAAACAATTTGCTGGAGAAGCACGGGCATCATGCTAAAATCGACTTAAGGGAAGCGAAAAAAATTCTTGCCGAGAAGGAAGATTAACACCCTATCTGTAACATAATTTTGAAATAAGCCTGAGAGAGAGGAGAACTGCCTCCTCGGGCAGGACTTGAACCTACGAACTCGTGGTTCATAGTCAAGAGGCTTTAAACCATATAGAGGAGGTATTGGGACTCCGTGACTCATAGAAGTGGCACCATAAGAATTATTATCACATGAGAATAAATGCTATTTTTGTTTTAAATCATCAAATGTCATTAATCTCTTTTCTGTCTTGATTTGGATTGATAGTGGTACTTTCAATGGCTCAGGTAAGTTGTCAGCAAAGATAGATGCAGTCATATTCAATTGAAAAGGCTCCATAGCTCCTATATAAAGAACATCTTCAGACCACTTTGTATCTCTTGGTTGAATTTTTCCAAAAGATACTTCAAAAGACCAAGCATCTTCATGTATATCCATAAAAACGTCACGATTAATTTTAAGAGTAGAAATTGGATGGTGAATCAATAAGTAGTCCCTTTGGAACACTGGCTTTTCAGGCATCTGCGATTCATCAAAGATAATAAGATTATCAGACGTTTTGCCAGATGCTGCTACCCGAACATCAATTGCAACATTCGCACTGATATTTTTTATAACGAATCCTATTGGATTAACAATTGACATTATTGAAACATAGGGAACCATTTCTTTATAGTAATTTTCGTTAATATCAGTTGATAAAAGCATCATAAAGCTTTTCTGTTGCTTTCCTGCCAAAGGGACCTCTGATTCATCCAAAGGTTCTAATACATTAGATGTTAGTTTGATTGAAGTTCCAAGATTTTTTCGTAGATGAATATTCGCAAGCTGTAATTTTAAATTGGTGCTTGGGTATTCTTGAATTGTTTCTGTTTTGCTCATTTTGCTAATCTCATCTGGGTCAGCAGAATCTGTAGAACTTCCCCGTCGGATGTACACTATATCCTTTTTCAAATTGCCGTAGTCCTTTGTTAGGAATATTGGTCGATTTTGGAGAGGTATGTATATTACTCCAACTTGCTTACCTTCGAATGGAAAAGCCTCATATGAAAATGTTACTGGACGATTTGTCTTGCTATTAACAAATTGCTGAAGCTTTGCATCATCGAGATGGATTTTTATTCCGTGGACCAGACTCCTTCCACCTTTTACTTCTTCGACACCAATCAAAATGTAACAATCTGTTCGTCTCCATGCATTTGCAAAGATAATAATATCCTTAAGAAGTTCGCTCTTTTGTTCCTTAGTAGCTCTTACAAATGGATATTGTTCCTTTTTAAAGTCCAGAGTAGTACCCTCATTTTCATTTAATAATTGTTCCATTAGGTTATTGTTCAATGGATGTTCACTTCTAAACACCATCTTTGATTACCATCATTTCCTGTGTCCTTTTTCATTCAATTCGAGAAGTCAGAGCTTTAAGGTTTTTGGTTTCCATTTGCATCAATTACCCTTACTTATTCTAATGAACCTGTCATATCATTTCTTTTTGAAAGTATCTCAGGCCATTTCCTGAAGTCTTCCTCTGTAATCTTTAATATTGAAGAAAACTGAGCACCCGAGTGTTCAATTACTTTCACTCTTTTTCTCAATATTATCTGTAGTAAAAATTCTAGAGAAATTGCACCAAACAATCTTATGGCAGCACCATCTTGCCATGGAATGAAGTGCATTTCTGCAATCTGCTTTCCCATTGAATCATTAATTCTCATAGAAATTGGCGGCTCTTGATTTCCATACATTTCGGGTGGAACAGGTTTCAATTCCCTTTTCGTATTGAATTGATATCCTGTTACTGTCATTGCTTTTTTGGGCGTCCCTTCTAATATTACTTCGAATGGAGGAGTGCATGGTCTCCGTGGATAAAAAGTTAAGTGTGATAGCAAATTGCAGAAAAATCTGTTTAATGAAAATTCTCCATCTTTATGAATAATCAGATTTACATAAATAGGTGGAATGAGAAATTTGTCGTCACATAAAGGAGCAAGCACAGCAGCTATATCCATTTCTCCAGGAAATAACACACCATAATCAATGACACCTTTATCAAGAATTATTATCTCATCTGGCCATAGGTTAGAATCGTAACCTTTGTTAAATTCCTTCACATGTTCTGCTAATGTCTCAAGTTTAATATTGGAATCAAATCCAAAAACGATGCCGAATGTTCCAATTGTTGTTAGCCTGCTTCCCGTTGGTCTTTGGTCCAATTGCGAAAGGGGACGTTTTTTTAGCACTTTGCATGATGCAATTTTATCAAAAGCATCTTTTAACTCTTTTTTATTCAGACATGACTTTACTTCAATAACAGCTACCGCCGTGTCAAAGGGAATTATTTGCGCCTCTTCTGAAGACCGATATAAAGGACTTGAAAGAGCATCATAAACGATTACATCAGTTTGTCTGCTTATATTGTTTTCATTATCTATTAAAAATCCTGAACCTGCATGAAACCTTTGAGGTAGGTGGGAGTTTAAAAATCTTTTTAAAATTGCTTCTACTGCTTCACCTTTCTTTCCAGAATGAGGAATAGATTTACGAACGTATTCGAATTCTTGTCTGAGTAATGTTGCTGCGTCGGACAATAAGCTTGAAATTGTCTGCTTCCCCATTATTGCCCTCCCTCTTATAATTGAATTTGGTTCAATAGTTGTCTTGGATAATTTTAACTAATACTGTCCAAGGAAGCAACTGTAATAATAACTGTAATAATAATCAAGCTCTGTGGACTACTCCCCATTTGTCACCAGTTTGTCACCAGATTTGACTAGTCTCGCCTAATTATGGCTATGGTTGATTAAAAGGAAAGGCGAAATAAAACACAACATTTTCAGTGGAAACCAGGGGTAACAGATAGAGAAAATTGGTAGCGGGGGCTGGATTTGAACCAGCGACCTCCGGGTTATGAGCCCGATGTGCTACTAGACCTCTCCCCGTGTGTCACTGGTGTGTCAGAAAATGATTAAACCTGCCTAACTATGGATATGGTTGACTAAACGAAAGACTTAAAAAAACAAATTGATTATCCGAGAAAATCAGAGTGCCAAGGGCCGGACTCGAACCGGCACGTGGGAAATCCACGAGGGATTTTAAGTCCATTGCGTCTATCCAATCCAAGATAGACTTATCCCCGTGTTCTAGATATGTTCTAGTTAGGACTGAAAATGGCTGAAACTAGGGTAAAAAGGCGTAAAGTTTAAAGTTGGTTTAAATCAGCCAAATACTATAATATCCTTGGGCTACCTCTGGCAATTTGTCTTCTTTCATCTTTCTTCAAAGTGACACAGATAAGTGGTTCTCAGCCATCAAACCGGGGTTCGAACCCCCGTAGCGCTGCCACACTTATTTCATCTAGTTTCCCCTGAAGAATCGCTGATTTAGGTTTTTTTAGTATTCAGCCGCCATCCCATATTTTCAGAGTTAATCAACGATTTTTGGTGCATAGATTTGTCTATTTAGACATATATTGGCAAAGGAACGTATGAAAGATGCCAATGCTCTCAGAGCAGCTGTACAGATAATTCTTACTATGTTGTGTTGAAGAAGAACACCCAAATATATCTGTCTGGTAAGGCATCCTATATTTATAATTGTATGAGCATGGAGAATTATTTCAAAATAAAACACCATTTATTTTGATAATCTGAAATCTTATCAAAGGTAATTTATATAACTTTATTCCTTATCAAAATATACTTGGCATTTCTTTGATAATATTATAAAATATCGACAAATGGATATAGAAAAATTCAAGAATAGTTCAACAGGACGACTTATTAAGACTGCGAGAAATTATTGGGCTTTTATCCCCAACCCTTTACCTCCAGCAGGTCTGGATAAGTTTTCAGCAGAGTTTGTTAGAATTTTGTCTGAGGCAGATCGAGGTATTGGTGTCCTCAAGTCTTTAAGTAACCTTATCCCAAATCCTAATTTACTTGTGGCTCCTTATGTTAGAAAGGAAGCAGTTCAAAGCTCGAGAATTGAAGGCACTCAAGCTTCACTTTCGGATATTTTTTATTACGAAGCCTCAAAGGAAAAACCTAAACACGCAGATGTTCTGGAAGTTCTGAACTATGTAAAAGCTATGAATTATGGGATTTCCAGGCTTAAAGGATTGCCACTCAGTTTGAGATTAGTTAAGGAACTTCATTTGAAACTCATGGAAGGTGCCAGGGGAGAAAAGATGAAATCCGGCGAATATCGGACTACTCAGAACTGGATCGGACCCCCTGGATGTTCTCTTACTGACGCAACGTATGTACCACCACCTGTTCCAGAAATGAACGAAGCACTTGGCCAGTGGGAGAAATTTCTTCATAACGATAATTCAATTGCCCCACTAATCAAATGTGCTTTAATGCACTACCAATTTGAAGCGATCCATCCATTTCTTGATGGTAATGGGAGAGTGGGACGACTTTTGATTTCTTTTTATCTTTATGGAAAGGATTATCTTAAGTACCCAATCCTTTACTTGAGTGATTTCTTCGAAAAACACAGAAATGAATATTACGACCTTCTACTCGGAGTTAGTCAGAATGGAAATTGGGATGGATGGTTAAAATATTTTATTCGTGGAGTTGCAGAGCAATCAAAATTTGCTGAAGAGACAGGACATAAAATTTTAGACTTGCAAAAGAAATATCGCCAACAACTTCAGAAAGAATCAGTCTCTATGCCAGTCTTTCAGTTATTGGATATGTTATTCTTGAATCCATTTGTCAGCTTACCAGGGATAAGTGATTACTTAAAAATAACCTGGCCTACTGCCAAAGCATCAGTAGAGCGTCTTGTGAAACTGGGTATTCTTAAAGAAGTGTCTGGTCGTAAACGCAGTCGAATCTATTGCGCTGAAAAGCTGCTTAATATTCTTTCTGAAGGATAACAGTGAATAAATCCTCTTTCTGTAGTCAGAACGCTTGCATCCATAATGATTAAAGACATTCTAACCGCAGAGAGTGCAAAGGACATCATTACTGCTGTCTTCCCACGATTCTACGGAATGCAGGTGGAGTTACTGGATGAGGGGTGGGATTTTCAGGTCTTTGAGGTCGATGGCGGGTGGCTGTTTCGCTTTCCCAAGCGCGAAGAGAGCGTGACCAAGTTGAGTATGGAATACAGACTCCTGCCGGACCTTGTGGATTGGGTGTCGCTGCCAATCCCCCGCTATGAGTATTGTGCAGAATTGTGTGAAAGTTTGGAGCGGCCATTTGTCAGATATAAGAAGCTGCCGGGTATCGCTGGTGATGTCTCCAAGTCGGTCGATCAGCATAGGGTTGCACGGCAGCTAGGACTTTTCCTGACCGAGCTCCA
>Ga0114922_10002202_pt1 | contig 18366 bp, 16 predicted proteins | sample AartaG_FD_100975 | JGI IMG/M metagenome (GOLD analysis project Ga0114922, IMG submission 100975) | Deep subsurface microbial communities from Aarhus Bay to uncover new lineages of life (NeLLi) - Aarhus_00045 metaG | ecosystem: Environmental > Aquatic > Marine > Oceanic > Sediment | place...
ATATTCAATCCGCAGTGGTCGTGCCATATTTACTCCTGTCTCAGGCATTTTTAATTGATATATTCTTAATATCTTTACATCAACTAAAGCTATCTGTCAACTGTGTAGCCCTGACCCCTATGGATTCTTTTCGAAGAAAACAAGCGTAGAGTATTTAACTGGGGTTTGACCCTAAATTCACGCTTTACGAGCTGATGTGCAAAAAAATTAACAGTTGATCAAAAAAGTATACATATTTTTGGAAAAAAAATGGAAATTTCAGCACTCAAAATAAGGCTTAACAAGTTGATTTATTTATTGATTTGAAAGTCTACTGTTAACGGCACGTTTTTTGCTGATTTATTTCACAGAGCAACAGTAATCACTGTAATCTGCGAAATATGCGGATTAAAATATTTTTTAATTTACAAGATATCACAATGTAACCTAAACTCGTAAAAGGCAAACCACTTGAAAGAGTGGGACGCAAAGCCATTGGCCTAAGTTCTGAATCATCAGGATAGGGTAGCAGGGCTGCCGGGTAGATACAGCACCTTTCTTGGCTGCATCTTCCGCGGCTAAAAAGGTACCATTATCATGTTTTCATCAAGTTACAGATTTTCTAAACATTTTAAAGCTATTCCTTCTTCTCTCTTGCTTTTTACAGCGCTTATAGTATTCCTTTTCCCTGCTGGTATCGCGCGTGGCTTTGAACTCTCTTTTGTATGGAGTGCAAACACTGAACCTGAACTTGCCGGTTATAGAGTCTTTTACAGGCAGGAAGGTCACAATTATGATTACAACAATCCAGCCTGGGATGGGACTGAAACCATCTGCACAATCAATGGCCTTGATGACAACTTCACCTACTATTTCGTTTCAAGGGCATATGATATCTATGGCAATGAGAGCGAAAATTCCGTTGAATTGTGTCATGAACCGTCTTCATCCAATTTAGTACCTACAACATCATCAAGTAGCGGTGGTGGCTGTTTTATCGCAACCGCTTCCTATGGTTCACCATTAGAACCTCACGTCAAGCTGCTGCGCCAATTTCGTGATCGTTTTCTGTTTACCAATGTAATGGGAAAAATTTTTGTACGCCTGTATTATCAATACTCTCCACCAATAGCAGACTTGATCTCAGGACACGAAAGTTTGCGGATGGTTGTGCGATGGATTCTGTTGCCGCTTGTGGGAATGAGCTGGAGCTTTTTGAAATTTGGTTTTTTACCAACAACACTATTTCTACTGTTGCTATTAACAATGATAACCGATAGTCTGATGTCACTGGCCAGAGTTAGAGAAAGACAATTAAACAAATCAAACCAATCTCACCAATTTCAACCAATTAAACAAATGAAACCAATTCCATCAAGGAATATAGAATTGAGATGAAACCAATAAAAAAATCACATTCAATCAAACAAGTTAAATTATTTTTTGTGCTAACCCTATTTGCTGTTTTGTCTTTTTTGACCATGTTCTCATCAAGTTGGGCCGCAACCTATTACGTGGATGCCACAAATGGCAATGACAGCAATGACGGTCTTGCTCTATCAACCGCATGGAAGACAATAGCAAAGGTGAATGCATCAAACTTTCAGCCAGGTGACTTTATTCTTTTTAAGAGAGGAGAGATTTGGAGGGAGCAGTTGACCGTTCCTTCATCCGGCACATCAGGACATCCGATTACGTTTGGGGCATATGGGACAGGTAATAATCCGGTTATAAGTGGAGCTAATATTGCTTCTACTTGGACTGATGAAGGATCCTCAATTTATTCTGCCACTCTTACCACAGAGCCCGAACAGCTTTTTTATGACGATACTAGGCTGACCGAAAATGGTGGAACCACAACTTCAGTCGGATCAAACGAATGGGATTGGGATTCCAACACGCTTTATATCAATGTTGGGGAAGATCCGTCTGGAGGTTATGTTGAAATCTCACAAAGAAATTTTGCGCTTTGGATGAGCAGTAAGAATTATCTCACTTTTCAAAATTTGAGTTTTACTAAGGCCAATGGTGATGTGGCAGTAATCCTTATTGATGGTAGTGATATTACTTATGATAAAATAAGTGTTTCTAATGGTGCTTGGCATGGTATCGCAATAGTAGGAGGAGAAAATATAACGATTGAAAATTCAGATATATACGGAAACGAAAGCGCAGGTATATTTTCATGGAAGGTTGCGGCAACAGAAGGAAACGAGGTTCTGATTAAATCTAATACTGTTCACGACAACAAGACCTTCGGGATAGAGATAGTAAGTGATTATCATATAATAGAATATAATACCGTTTATGATAATGGATCTGCTGGCAGTTATTCTGGAATAGAAGTAGATAATGTTTATGATGGTGATGATTTCCCAAACCATAATATAATTCGCTATAATACTGTATATGGTCAAATTGCCAATGGAGACGATGGGACTGGAATATATGCTGATGAGTATAGCGATTATACCGATATCTATTACAATGTAGTATATGGGAATGACGGGCCTGGAATATCGACTTTCAAGGCTGATTATGTGAATATTTATAATAATACGGTTTATGGGAATTGTCAGAATAGTTCAGGGGAATTAACACACTTCAATGAAATTCATAATTATGGTAATGGAACTGCCAATTCAACAAATGTAGTTATAAAAAATAACCTTGTTCAAGCTACTGTAGCAAATACCTATAATATTTATTTTAATAGAGAAACCTACAACATGACAGGTTTGGATATCAGTAATAATATATGGTATTCTACGTCTATGAATTGGTATTATTGGAATGATAGTGGTGGTAATAATCTTTCTACTTGGAACGGATTTACTGGTGTTGGTACGGATTTTAACGAAGATCCATTAATTACTGATCCAGATAATGCTGATTTCACTTTACAAGTAACTTCGCTGGCTATTGATTCCGGAACGGATGTTGGTTTGAGTCAAGATTATACAGGCAATTCTATTGTTGAAGCACCCGACATAGGGGCCTATGAATACCAGGGACTTGCTAAACCAACAAATTTTAGGATCAGAACACCATAAAGTAGTTTATTTATCTTTAATATTTTGGTAAGCACCCCCCTTTTAAATCTTGAGATCCAAATCAACTGGTAGAATATCCCCAAATTAGATGTTCGCGATTCTAGAGGTTCGGCCTATGATCTATCCCTACCGGGACTGAGCACCTCGCGATCTCCGCACCGATTACTCACATTTCTATGGCATATACCCTTATTTCTCCCCAATAAAGCTACTATCTATGACTTTTTGGATGATCGGCGTTGCTGTATCTGTGGCGACTTGGTTGCCCGCAGTAGTGAAGTGTATGTCGTAGAGATTGTACATTCGCGTTTTTCTATCGGCCTGCACTAATGACTCAGTAAGATCAAGAAAATGAATTCCATTGCGGTTTAGCAGTTGCTGTACTTTTTTCGTCCTTGCACGTTCCATCAACGGTTTTTTATGATTACCTTGATGTTTCACACGAATAATATCAGCCGGACGCACGACGTATGCTAAAGGAACGTAAATAAATACAATAGGGATCTCCTTGTTGAGTGTGCTCTTGACGAACTGATGGTAGGAACGATAATCTTTTAGAATCAGAGCGGGGGAACATCCGTCAGGAATACTCGGCTTTTCATATAATTCATCCCCAGTTCCGCTTGTTTCTTCTCCTGAGGCCAACGCAACATAAAGCCGCCATCCAAAATACAATATCGCAGAATAACGACGGTAACGACGGATAATTCGATGGGTTGCTTGTCTCATATTCTGTGGAGGTGGAGTATATAGATAGCCTGCTTTGACGTAAGCCACATCTTCAGGGAGGGTTCCATCCATTGTAATGTTCATGCAACAGTCTGAATATATCGTTTGGACGATTAAGTCAGGATCATATTGATATCCTTGCTTTTTCAACCATGCTAATTGGTAGTTTATAGGCTGAGCGGGAGTTCCAACGTTTATATCCTCAATTCTTTTATTAGGGACATGTAGGCCCTTTGAAATTAAGTATGCGTAAGCTTGTTCGTAGTCTACCCCCCAACCGAAGGTGAAGGAAGGCCCAAGGTACATTATGCGGTAAGTATTGAGTGGCTTTTGGACGCTTATTGCATTCTGCTCTCTGCCGGTACGGAAGCCCTGTGCATTCGTATAATATCTTGCTGTGTACTCACTCGTCTTGTGAAGATAATCTAGCTTGCTCTTGACGCGATAAACTCTAAAATCATCTGACTCATAAATGGGCATGGCCCACCATTGCCAGAGCCATTGACCGGTAGTCACGCGATAGCAAACTTGTAAACCCATCTCAGTTAATAGTATGGAAAAGGCCAAAAGCAGAATTGTAAATAGGAGCTTCTTGCCTTTTGTTAAATGTTCTGGACTCTTTGCTTCCATAGGTCTTCTTCCAATCCGAGCATAAATTTTTAGATTTTATTACATCAACGTTTCTGGGCATTTAGAATAGCTAAGAAAACAATCGTACTAATACGTAAATTGTTTTCAATAGCTAAGTAACAAGTGCCGTTAGGTTATGTGCCTGGTAAAGTTCAGATCCTATAGACCAGGGTTTTTATCATGATGATCACCAAGCGAATATTTCTTCAAGCCTGTTGCTTGCAAGAACGCATGCAGCATGAACAGAGGAATAACGGTGAAGTAACGTCGCCATAGTCTTTTTGGCTCGACAATTAACCTGAATAGCCATTCGAATCCACGGTGCTGTACCCAGCGAGGGGATTGTCTTATCGTCCCTGCATGAAAATCAAAAGCTGCGCCGACACCAATCAGGACAGTTCCATTTAAGCGGCTGACATGGGAAGCCATCCATCGTTCCTGTTTTGGTGTGCCGAGTCCTACCCAAACAATGTCTGGTTGCGAGTTTCGAATCAATGCTGTTAACTTCTCGTCTTCCTCGGCGCTAAGAGGTCGAAACGGAGGGGAGTAAGTCCCCGCAACTTCAATACTTGGGAACTTACTTTTGAGCATTTTTGCGAGCCTTTCGGGAATTCCTGGAGCCCCTCCGTAGAAATAATGCCGATAGCCAGTCTTTCGAGCGAGCATTAACATCAGATCAGGACCATACACCCTGCTTACATGTGTGTAGCCCGCTTTGCGAAGTAGCCACACCAAAGGCATGCCATCTGGAGTTACCAGTCCTGCATCGTTATGCATACGGCGGAGTTCGTCATCCTTCTGGCAAAGAATCAGACCATGCACATCCCGACAGATAATGTATTTAGCCTTCCGCTCCGCTATCCATCTGCTAACCGTTTCCAGCGTTTGATCCATGTTGATCGCACTAACACCGACACCCACGATATTGATATATGTTGGGATCAATTTACGGGACTCCCTCTTTTAGGTAAAATAATTCGTCGTGATCAATTACGTAAGACATCAATAAACATTTCATTCATTCGCATTAAGTAGATCTTCAAAGTGTATCTTTCAAGAAATCGTTTACGTGCTGCTGTACCAATCTGTTTTCTTATGATCTTATTACTTCCGAGAAAAGCAAGCTTTTTTGCAACCAAATCTGGTCTATGTATTTCTACAAGATAACCTGTTTTTCCATTATCTATGATAGTAGGAATACTCCTCCAATTAGTTGTAACTATAGAAAGCCCGAAAGCCATTGCCTCCAAAAGAACTACACCAAAACTCTCTAATTCATAGAAGGTTGGAAAACAAAGACAGTTGGCCCGTTTAAATGCATCATCTTTATCAGTCCCAGTGAGCACTCCTAGAAAGGTGACATATGGTTCAAGTTGTAGCTCAATTATTCTTTTATACACACGAGCTTGAAATTCTGGAGATTTAAATTCACCCATTAATTCAATCCGAAAAGCCACTCCCATCTTCAAGAGTTGACAACAGGCATCGAGAAGAACCATAACACCTTTTGATTCATGTAGTATGCCCACAAATAAGATTCTCAGTATGTCATCTGTATCTTTGACTACAGTTTTGCTGGAGTTGTCACTGGCAAGGGGGTCCTCAATACCATAGGGGATAAGGTACTCGTGCTTGGCCTCAAGAAACTTAGCATCTTCTGGTGTAAGCTCAGTTAGCCTGATAGCGGCAAATGGTTTGTAGAATGCACATTGAAATATAAAACGTGTAAATCTTGACAGTTGTGGGTATAAATGGGATATACCGGCAGCATGAAAATGGAATATAGTCTTTAAAAAAAGCCACCGAGTTGTCAGAAGTATAACAATATCTCTGTATACTGGCACTTTATTAGGACCTGATACAGGGTAGTATAAAACTTTTATATTAAAAGCAATGCGATAAAAATAAATCTTTAATATTATTATTAACAACCGATAAACCTTCATTAGCCGGAATTTTCCGATATCACTTATACTCTTACTAAAATGCATTCGAATATGATAAAACTTTACGCTCTTTAATGGATTCTTCAGTAATGCCTCTATCATGATGCTCTGACCATGATATGGTGGAGGAGTCTGCCCAACAACCAAAATTTTATTCGTCAATGGATATAACTCCCAAAGGTAAATACAATCGGGTTATTATTATAAACAGCAGGATCAAGATACATTTCAATTCGAATACACGATAATGATCATTAAACTTGTGAGCGGCTAAAGTTAGAGCAAATGAGGATCGACTGATTCGTTTATATTCAAGCTGATGCAGCAAATGTGGCTACATTATTGTCCATTATTGATAAAAATGGATAGGCACCGTATCAGCTAGTATAAATAGGATACTTTTATATCACAAGACATTGAAGGCAATCGGAGAAAAAAAGCCATTAAACGAAAGGTAATTTTCAGCCAGATAGAGTTATCTTTTCGCAGAGCAATCGTCCGATGCCTCCCGTTTAGCAAAAATTTAAAGAACATTAATCTGCCTTTCCTTATCTGGTAGAAAAATATGGAACTTAAACGTCGTCTTTAAAGACGGACCAAATAATTAATTCTTATTTCGTATCTTTACGATAAATTGTTTACATACTACCGTCTCACCGAACAAATATAAAAATGACGAATTACTTAACGAATGGCTTCTACATATATCGAGCCTTGAATGTATTCACCCCCATGTTGATTTCGATCGAGACCAATAAGATTCCATTTAGGAATTGCACTGGTAGAATAATCTAATAATTTTATTTTACTAAAGCCAGCGCATTCCAGCAAATGACCAAGGTTTACCCTGTCGTACATCCATTGATGCGTTTCCCCACGACGACGTGCATCACCTATGAGAATATTCTCGATCCATCGCCGAAATGGACGCTGCTGGCTTGTGCCAAATGCCTCCCGTCGCACCATTTGCGAGATTATATCAGCGATATAATTGTCATGTTTGCCATGCTCCGTTCCATCTCCTATACATCGTTCAAGGTGATTCAGGTACCGCCGGCACAAATCCTCAAAATTTGGCACAACGATACGATGGATGCTTTTTGGCTTTAGCACCCTGTGAACTTCCCTAACAAATCGCACCGCATCTGACCGATCTAAATGTTCGAGAAGGTGCGAATGATAAACGGCGTCCACTGAAGCATCGCCAAAAGGAATGCCTTTCAGAAAATTGTGAGCAATGATCCTGTCGTCCAGAGCTCTTAGGCGTTCAAGGCGTAAGGGAGAGCTATACAGGACAAGTGGAGCCAACAAAGAAGCAATTTTGCTCTTCTTGATGCGCAGATATACTGACCAGTCAATATTAATACATTGAGCACTGGTTCTGGAGCCACAACCAAGATTTAGTATGACCATTGATGGTTGGGGATTGCTTTTAGTATTATAAATGAGAAGGCCTCTATAGCTCTAATTTTGCATTTTATTAAGTGTCATACCTACGATTAACCCTATAATCCAAAGCTGAAAAAAACCTTTTTTGGGGGAAGAACTTGGGCGAAATAAAGAATAAACACTTCCTTGTATAACCTTGAGCACGCCACAGTAAACATTTACGATCAAGTATTTCTACCATATTGCCCTTTAAATAGGCCAAAAGCAAACAAGGTGTATTCACCAGCAGGGCCTGTCCTATCCTAGCTACACAGACCAACAACATTTTGCAATACCCCCTTTGCTTGAAATCCGTATAAGCGAAACTAGTTCCCCATCTAAAGGAGATCAGCTGAAAAAATGATGATTGTAGCCGGTACTGGGGAAGCAAATGGCATACAACAGCTTTTGGAGCAAACCAAATTTCAAAACCGGCTGCTCGGGCTCTGACGAGAAGATCGGAATCCTCTCCTCCATACAGCATTGAAGCGTCAAACACCCCAATCGTGTCAAACACCCTGCGAGAGACTAGCAGGTTGCCGGTTGTCGGAAGGAACCTACCTCGTAACCTCCTGGCTCTGCCACCGTAAATATTCTCGCCGAGAATGGTTCGGCAGACAGGACCAAATCGCGAGAGATGCTCCTTCGGCAGGTCAAGCAACCTCGTCCCGCCCACACAATCGGCACCAGTCTCCAAAGCAGTGGCCAAAAGGTTCTTCAGCCAATCAGGCTTAGCCGACTGGTCATCATCAAAGAAAGCTATCCACCGTCCACGGGCCTGCTCCACACCTGTGTTTCGAGCTGCGGCCACGCCCCCGCCAACTCCGCTCACATACGTTATCGGAACCTGAGAGCCTGCCGCAACTTCCCGAACCACCTGGCGGGTATGATCGGTTGAGCCATCATCAGTAACAACAACCTCATAGGAGAATGCCCCATCCGTTTCCTGACGGACTAAGCTCCCCAGGGCGCAACGGAGCATCTCCGCCCTGTTGTAAGTGGCCATACTCACAGAAACATCCACCTGTTTCATGATCTTGGGACCTGAAACCCTCTCCCTTTATCGTGGATTACTCAAGAATCGCTGGCATTTCGGAATAAGGGATAGTCACGCTTTCCCATTCGGCCCGCTACCGAATCCGCTAGTCCTAACAGCATTGCTCTGCACAAATCGAGGCGACGATGTTTTAGCCCAAACGCGGCTATTCTCCAGACGAAATTTAATGCGAAAACGCAGTAACTTCTTGCCCGCCTTCGAACGATATACTGTCTAATGTTATACAACTTGTTTCGCCATATATAGTAAGCCGCAATCGTAGTCGGAAGGGTTCCCTCACCAGCGATCTCCAGCGACGAGCATTTATGCCACAACATTGCTTTCGGGAAGTAAATCATCTTTATTCCCGCCATGTTAATACGACGAGAAAGGGCATTATCTTCACCATAACAAAACAATCTTTCATCAAAGAGCCCCACTCGCTCAAAGACGTCGGTGTGAGCGAATAAAGCACAACCCGACGCCCACGTAATTTCTCTTGCTCTCTCGTACTGCCCTTCATCCCTCTCATTCCAACCGACAAATGATATTTCTTCCGTGTAAAGATCCAGTTCGCCTCCAGCCGCGTAAATGTGCTGGGGCCTGTGATGAAAGTAGATTTTTGGACTGATCACCGCAACCGCAGGCCGCTTCTCCAGGTAGCCGACGCAGTTGTGGATCAGGCTCTTGTCGATGATCGTGTCGTTGTTGAGCAGGAAAACGTACTTTGCCCGAAGTTTTCTTGCCTGCTTGATCCCAAGATTGTTTCCTCCGCAGTATCCTGTGTTCGTCGCAGCCGCGATGAAATCAATTGCAGTATTGTCTTGGGATGGTTGCTGCCAGAGTCCCCGTTCCGGACCGTTATCAACAACAACAGTTTTCACTCTTGGGTAATCGGATGCGCATACGCTATCAATGCATTCCATTGTCACCTCACGAGAGCCCCAATGAACGATCACAACAACGACCAGCGGTCCATCAGGCACGTCCTCTACTCCCTTCAACCATATATTTCTTTGTGCCGAATAAGTAGTACGCAACGACGAACACTCCAGTGCCCATCAGTGGTCCCACGAGCATGAACATCGTAGTGATAGGCAGATGCAACATCAGTGATAGACCATAGCACACTAAACAAAGTCTGGCGTCGCACTTGTCGAGCCCGAAATAGTTCCGTTCAAGAGCGCCAAATGCCAGTCCAAGGACCAGCATCTGCAAAATCACTCCAGAGAAACCGTAAGCTGCAAAGGCTTCTCCAATCGGAGTGACACGGATGCCATACAACAACTCGAATTCCCTACCATAATGGAAAACTGCGCTGTATTCTAGTATCAGAGCCTTTTTGTCATACCCCAGAAGGGTGTATATCTGTCTCGGAACGAGCGTTAAAAAGGGGCCAATGAATATCTTCCATCCGAGGTATTCTGACGCCGATCGCGCTTCGTTCACAACAATCGAGTATTGGAACCATTCGGCAAACGAGTGGTACTTTATCCGGCTCGCGCTATCATCAACGTGGACTCCGGATCTTTGCTCAGCCATAATCATCATGCCATAAACCAACAAGACCGCGATGCCAGCCACCGCCAACAAGCGTAATAGTCTTGGTCGCGAGAACTTGAAATACATCAACCCGAATGCAGAAATGATCCACACCAAACTCGTTCTTTGAGCATAGAACAAGGTACCTATTGCGCAGATTATCGTGATGCACAGATATAGGTATTTTTTCTTGCCTTTTTCGATGAAGAACAGCATCGAAGACAGTATAGCTGGAACGAGCCAGTGATGTGAGAATCTGAGGGCGAAAGGTCCGATTATCTTAGGGTAATCCCATCTCACATCCATGATATCGGATCTCAGCAAAGGAACATAGCCTATCCTGAAAAGGGCCAGCATCGTGCCCAATGTGGCCAATACCAAACTGAGGTTAAGAAACAGCACGATTCGTCTGCGATCCCATAAGAACAGGGCGTTATGTTTGGATTTGGATAGTAGGAGCCAGCCTAACAGAACTCCTCCAAAGAAGGAGACAACACCAACTGACCAGAGAAAGGTAGGGAAATCAAATGACAATACCTGCCGCCCAAAGTAGGGACCGACCTCGCCGAAGTATTGCCTCGCCTTCATAGAGCCTAGCAAGGGAACCGCGAGAAAGAAAATCATCAGAAACAATGATGGAGAGTAGAATGTGCTTTTATAGACAATAACAAAGACGATAATAAATGAAACAAAAAACAGCATAATTGAATAAACGTACAAAGGCTTCGAGAGAATCGAATTGGATACCGTGGGATTTAAAAGAAAATATGCCATAATGATAAATATCGTCATGCACACAAACGTTGCAATAAGATTGAAAGATTTATTGTGCATTAAATATCCGTTGAAATAAATCCAAGCCATTCTTCAAAAAAGTCTGTATTATCAAGCGTTCTTCATTATCGAGAAGCAAAAACCAACCAGCGTATAAAAATACAAACATTGTTAATATCAAGAATATTGCATTAATAATTAAGTCTTTGGGAACGATACCAAATGCCAGCACCAGCAGCGCCAGACCGGCCGGGAACTCAGCGTATTTAAATCCAAATGAGCCTTGTGGCAATAAAAATCGAGCCATTCTAAACAAAATGAGAGCATCAACAATTGCCCGCACCGACCACACAATGGCCGTCCCTTCTATACCGAAAGTTCGGGTCATCCACCAGACTACGACAAGGTAAAAAGGCAATTCAATAAGGTGAAGTTTAGCGGTTAGGTCTGGCCTGCCTGCGCTCTGGACCAGGGAAAAGGGGATTTGTGCAAGGCAATTGATAAAGAAACCAATTGTCAGCAATTGCAGCACGCGGGTGCCATGTTCGGCGAACTCTTTACCCAACCAAAGGCCAAGACCCTGTCGCGCGAAGGCCACGATGAGCAGAGCTATGGGAAATATGGCCAGAAAGACGTATTTGACGCCCCGCGTAAATAGCAGTACTGTTCGCTTGTGATCTTGCACAAAACTCGTAGCAAAAGCAGGGAACAGTACCCCGACTATCGCAATCGGGACGACCAAGAGTTTGGTTACGACTGAGTGAGGCGTAACATAATAAGCCACAGCGGCGACGGAGACTAAGGCAGCGACTAAAAAGCGATCGAGATAGGCCATGACTGGACTAACAATATTGCTAACGGTGATCCAGCCGCCGAACCGCAGCAAAGGAGCTACCACAGCGCGTTCAAACGCTACACCCTGACGCAATGCGGGCATCATATAGAGACAGAATATTAAATATAACACCAATACAAACAAGCGACTTGCTGCCAATACGGCTACTATTGGCAAGAGGCTTTTCGAAAAGAGCATGACCAAAAGCGGGGATAAGAACGTAAACCCACCCATGGTGATACTCATTGCATTGATGAATCCGAAACGTTGCTTTGCCTCCAATACACCTTTTATCCCTACTGTAGTGATTACAACAGGGATGCAAAGAGCGAGCAAGTAGAAGGCATATAGGGCTTCAGTACGCAACCCTATTGGGATGTTGAGAGCTCGACGAACCAGCCAAGGGGAAAGCAGGCCAACTACAACCGTTCCCACTATACCAAAAACAAGCATTAGGAAAAATGATGTCCAGAACAAGGCAGGAATCCCTTCCTCTTGCCCATCCCCCAGCCTCTCCGCCACGAATTTGGTCAAGGCACGGCCTATTCCAAGGTCAAACAGACTGAAATAACCAATCACCATCCACACCAGGGTCAAGACGCCAAACCGATCTATACCGAGTCCATTGATGAGGACCGGAATTGTAAAGATTGCGATGACCAAGGGCCCAGCTTGGCCTATGAAGTTAAGTCCTGTATTACGCACGAGCAGCCTGCCCTTGGTGAGTCGCTCACAAGGGAGACCCGCCGCAGCCGCTTCCAGACCACGATAGTGGGTCTCAGTTGAGTTTGGAATCGTCAATGCCCCCCCATTCGCGATAGGACGGCGGGCAGCGTGCATAGCAAAATTTTCAGATCCGGTATTAGTGAACAACTTTTAACGTGCCTATTATCCATTCTCACCTACCTCTTGAAGTTTAGTTAGTAGAGCTGATCCCGAAGCGGAGCTTGTCAAAAAAGTTGTATGTAGAAAAACCTCACTTAGAGGCATAGACTGAATTCTACTTGCTGGTAATATCAATGATAGGAATGATCTCAGCCATTTTATTCCCCAAACCTACCAGACCGAATGCAACTATCAGACTGAAAAAAAGAAGGATATAGTGCTTGGACCAGGAAAGTCTACTGGAGAGTGATCTGGTCATATTGCATACCGAACTGAATTGAGCACTGTTAAAACAACGCATATATGAATGGTGCCAAGGCGCTGCTCTCAGTAAAAACGATTAAACCTCCAAGCAACAATAAGACTATCACAATAGGCAGCAACCAATAACGTTTTCTAATCCTTAAGAATTCCCAGAATTCAGTAATGATAGATTGGTTTGCCATATTCTTCTCCTTAATATCGTTTTATATACCGTTCTTTGGGCTGTGCTGGCTCGGCCCGCGTCACCCAGTAAGACGAAGAGTTTGTGTCAGGCTTGACAGGAAGTGGACGTCCACCAAAAAGTCGCTTTATAAGTGCAGACGGGGTGATCACAAAATAATAGGCAAGCATAAGGACTAAGGTTGTGAAAACCCTACCAATGAAATGGGCGACTTTCAACCATCCTACATAAGCTGGTCTCAAAGGTTTGGGAATCACTAAGAATCCAAAACCCATAATAGATAGCAACCCGAATAGATAGAAGGGCAGAGATTTTTCTTTCAATAGCCCCAAGGCACTTAAACACCCGAAGAAAACAAGCGCAACGAGTCCAAATTTTCTTATTGGCTTAGTATCAGTCGAGTTCGAGTTCACTACGCCAATCTCCCTTCTCTTCCCATGGTGGTTGTTTTTCTTTAAAAAGAATACAATTCTCTATGACTAAGACATCCATCTCCGTCCTCATAAAACATCGATAAGCATCTTGAGGCGTACAAACAATTGGTTCACCTCGAACATTAAAACTGGTGTTGACAATTACCGCACAACCGGTCAATTTCTCAAACTCAGAGATGATTTCATGATAATCAGGCTTATCTTTTCTGTTGACTGTCTGGAGGCGTGCCGAATAATCAAGGTGAGTGACGGCAGGCATGTCGCTTCTTTTAACTTTAAGGCGCTCAAGCATCGGTTTTCCATCTGCGGGGGGCAGAGGAAGACGTCTATCCTTTTGGATATCTGCCACCAGGAGCATGTATGGACTTGGTCGGTCTATTTCAAAGTACTCTGATACCTTTTCCTCTAACACGGTAGGGGCAAACGGTCTAAAGGACTCGCGGTATTTGATTTTGAGATTCATCACACTCTGTGTATCTTGGCGTCTGGCATCTCCAAGGATACTTCTTGCACCCAGAGCCCTTGGGCCAAACTCCATACGCCCCGACATATATCCCACGATTTTTCCTTCAGCAATCTGCTCTGCGATAGTTCGCGATCTATTTACAGGATTAAGTTCATGAAAGGGGTAGCCTTTAGCATCAAGGAAGGATTTGACTACTCCATTGGAAAAGGAAGGGCCGAGATACGATCCTCTCTGGCTGTCCTGTCCTTTCGGGCTTGACCTTTCATTGCCAAGATAGCGGTACCATACAGAAAGCGCCGCGCCCATAGCCCCACCTGCATCACCTGCAGCAGGCTGTATCCAAATATCTTTAAAGGGGCCTTCCCGTAATATCCGACCATTTGCAACACAATTCAGTGCCACACCTCCTGCAAGGCAGAGGTTTTTTTGCTTCGTTTCTTTATAAACGTGCCGTGCCATCTTCGTAATGACATCCTCAGTAACTGACTGGATACTTGCCGCAATATCCATTTCTCTTTGTGTGATTTCTGTCTCAGGCTTTCGAGGAGGGCCTTCAAAGAGCTTAGAAAACCGGTTATTGGTCATGCGCAGACCGCCCAAGAAATCAAAATAGGAGAGGTTTAGTCGAATAGAGCCGTCTTCTTTTAGGTCCACGAGCTCGGAGAGGATAACTTTTTTATATCGTGGTACACCATAGGGAGCCAGTCCCATAAGCTTATACTCACCTGAATTGACCTTGAAACCAGTGAAATACGTAAAGGCAGAGTAGAGCAGACCCAGAGAATCTGGAAAATGGAGCTCTTTTAAAAGAGTAAGCTCATTACCTTTCCCAAACCCATAGCTCGCTGTGGCCCACTCCCCCACGCCATCCATCGTGAAAATCGCTGCCTCGTCGAAAGGGGATGGGTAAAAGGCAGATGCGGCATGTGCTTCATGGTGCTCTGTAAACAGAACATCCCCTTCATAGCCTGTTTCTCTTTGAATGACTTTGGGTATATGTAGCTTTTGCCCGAGCCAAAGAGGCATAGCCTCAAGCCAGGATCGAAGTCCGCTTGGAGCAACAGTTAAATAGCTCATCAGGAGACGCTCAAAGGTCAGGATGGGCTTGTCATAAAAAACGACATAATCTAAATCGTGAGCGTGAATACTCGCTTCATTCAAACAGTACTTTATTGCGTTCCTGGGGAATCTTGGATCGTGTTTCTTGCGACTGAATCGCTCCTCTTGAGCTGCTGACAAGATCTTTCCATCCTTTATGAGACAGGCAGCACTATCGTGGTAGAACGCTGATATACCTAATATATACATTGCTTATCACTTATTTAAATCTTCAAACTGCTCCTGAGCCGCGTGTCACGGCAGGTATGGTCTTGGCTAGGATTTTGATGTCGAGCCATAGTGACCAGGTATCTATATACTCCATATCCAGTTCCATCCACTTTTCGAATGGGATTTCGGATCGGCCGTCCACTTGCCAGAGGCAGGTGATGCCAGGGCGGACACTAAAGCGGCGACGGTGCCAATCTTGGTCAAAGCCGTTATAGTCTCGTACCGGGAGAGGTCTCGGGCCTACCAGGCTCATATCTCCTTTGAGCACATTAATGAGCTGGGAAAGCTCGTCAATACTCGTTTTTCTTAAAAACTTCCCAAGAGGGGTTATTCGCGGATCATTCTTGATTTTAAATACAGGCCCTTTCACCTCGTTAAGCTCTTCCAGGGCAGAAGGTTTCCTTGCAGTATCCGAGAGTATGGTCTAACCTGTCATGAAGTTTGGACATTTGCCAACTCTTTCTTATAATATTCGATCGTTCTAATAATTCCGTCTTCAAGTGATATCTTTGCTTCGAAACCGAATTCTTGTTTGGCCTTTGATGTATCCAACATCCTCCTGGGTTGGCCATCGGGTTTTGATTTATCCCAAATAATGCGACCTTTGAAACCTGTGAGTTTCACAATCAACGCAACAAGGTCCTTTACGGATATTTCAAACCCAGCTCCAATGTTGATAGGATCACTTCTGTTGTATTTTTCCATTGCACAAACAATCGCCTCAGCAGCATCTTCGACATAAAAAAATTCACGCGTTGCCTTCCCTGTGCCCCATACTATTATGTGCGATTCGTTATTCGACATAGCATCAACACATTTTTTAATAAGTGCTGGAATGACATGAGAGGATTTAGGATCAAAGTTGTCGCCCGGGCCATACAAATTGACCGGTAAAAGGAATATGGAATTAAAAGCATGCTGTTTGCGGTAAGCCTGAGACTGAACAAGCATCATTTTCTTTGCCAAACCATAGGGGGCGTTTGTTTCTTCAGGATACCCATTCCACAAATCTTCCTCTTTAAATGGCACGGGTGTATGTTTTGGATAGGCACATATAGTACCAATGGCTACGAATTTTTCAATATTCCTCAGGTAGCCTTCATGCAGAAGCTGGATACCCATCATCAAATTTTCGTAAAATAAGGGGGCAGGATTTTCCTGATTGAAACCAATACCGCCTACTTTAGCAGCTAAATGGATGACAATGTCTGGCTTTGAATCGTTATACATGCGTCGTATATCTTCTAATTTTACCAAATCATATTTTGGGATATCAGCAATATATAGATGTTTGTAGCCTTTTCCCTTCATTTTACGGATAAGATGCCTGCCAAGAAAACCTTCACCCCCGGTTATGGTAATTCGTTTGTTTTTCATCCTCTTAGCCTTTATCTGTTATTTAACCTTTCAGTTTACAAAAGATTATACGACTGTGTTATCTTATGTGATTTTTTACATTTCTATAACCTGCATCAAGGAGTGTTTTTTCCTTATTTGCCAGTTCAAGATCCGTCGCAATCATCATATCGATCAATCGCTCAAATGTAACCTTTGGCGACCACCCTAATTCCTTTCTCGCTTTTGATGAATCACCTTGCAGAACATCAACTTCTGACGGCCTGAAATATCTTTGATCTATTTCCACATACTCCTTATAATCGAGTCCCAATTTTTGGAACACCATTTCTGCAAATTCTCGGACTGAGTGAGATTCCCCTGTGGCAATGACGTAATCATCTGGCTTATCCTGTTGCAAAATGAGCCACATGGCGTCGACAAAATCCCCTGCGAAACCCCAATCCCGTTTAGCATTTAAATTCCCAAGATATAGTTTGGCTTGAAGCCCAAGTTTAATTCTTGTGGCTGCACGGGTGATTTTCCTTGTAACAAAGGTTTCTCCCCTGCGAGGTGATTCATGATTAAAAAGAATACCATTACCAGCAAAAATATTATAAGCCTTCCGATAATTCTTTACTACATAGTAAGAATACACTTTGGCTGCAGCATAGGGACTTTGTGGCTCAAAGGGTGTCTGCTCGTTTTGTGGGGGAGATGCAGCCCCAAACATCTCACTTGATGAAGCCTGATAAAATTTTGTTTGAATTCCTGTTTTGCGAATAGATTCCAACATTCTCAATGTACCGAGCCCTGTTATATCTCCAGTATACTCTGGCATATCAAAACTCACCCGCACATGACTCTGAGCCCCGAGGTTATATATTTCATCAGGCTGGATATCATAGACTAATTTCATTAAATGATTAGATACAGAAAGATCCCCATAATGAAGATACATACGAGCTTCTGGGTCATGAAAATCTGTATAAAGGTGATCTATGCGGCCTGTATTAAACGTACTAGATCTTCGGATAAGGCCGTGTACCTCATAGCCTTTCTCCAGGAGGTATTCAGCAAGGTAGCTTCCGTCCTGACCTGTGATTCCGGTTATTAAAGCCCTGGGCATTGCATTTTTTCTCCTTTAAAGATAGACAGTTCCTGAGCCCCTCAAAACCACCGGAATGGTCTTAGCCAGTATTTTAAGGTCAAGCCTTATATAGCTCACAGCTCTTAGCTGATAGCAAATAGCTCATGATTGAAAGGCCATCGTTCATAGGTGATAGCTCATAGTTCATGGCTGATGGCTCATAGCTCAAAGCTCGTAGTTCTTAAGGAATATCTGAAAACATTCATCACTCATGAGGCTCCAGAGCCACGCATGGCAGCTGGAATGGTTCTCGCCAAAATCTTAACATCTAGCCATAGGGACCACTGGTCGATGTACTGCATGTCCAGCTCCATCCACTTTTCGAATGGGATGTCGGATCTGCCATCGACCTGCCAGAGACAGGTTACAC
>Ga0114922_10002203_pt1 | contig 18361 bp, 11 predicted proteins | sample AartaG_FD_100975 | JGI IMG/M metagenome (GOLD analysis project Ga0114922, IMG submission 100975) | Deep subsurface microbial communities from Aarhus Bay to uncover new lineages of life (NeLLi) - Aarhus_00045 metaG | ecosystem: Environmental > Aquatic > Marine > Oceanic > Sediment | place...
CCGAATAACCGGGTCGTTATGAGGCCGAGCGAAAAGTCCGAGGCCAAGGCGGCAGGCCAAAAAGGCTCGGAGGCGTGGTTTTCTCCACGTTGAGAACGTTTTTGGCCGACAACGCAGGCATCGGGCTTTGCAGCCGGACGCAATAGAGCAGGTTATTTGGATAGGCTCTTAGTATAACACCCATTTGCCCAAAGTCCATAAGTAATCCCTTGGAAACGGCTTACTAATTCCGGGGACACCATACTTAATTCCAGCCGTCCTCTGCCTCCCAAAGCTCCGCAGTAATTCAGCCCACCCCGAGTTTACCCTCGATGTTAGCTCACTTGCTTTTCTGTCGGGGGCTGTCCTCTATCAAAACCTATCAGTATCAAGCACAACTCATCGAAAAATGTACCGTATACCTTTAATTCCCTTGTCATCGCTTATTTCTTTTTGAGAGTCAGAATAAATGTTTCGCCACCGATTCTCTCGTACTGAGAAGAAAGAACATTTTTTACCCCGTTGAATGAAGCAATGAGCAACTGCTGTAACGTGTCGCGAATTGGTAGGCGTGCCCGAATCTCTTCACATAACATTCCTGAGGGGTCTTCTATCTCACCGCTACCTGTGGATAATGATCCTATCTCAATGTCGTTGCCATCTCCGAATAAATGTCTCTCCTGAAGGCTAAACGCTGGTTCTGATTTGTTGTCGATGTAGAAAAGCCGAGGTTCATTACATGAATCAAAACCTACAACAAACGCAAAGGCTCTAGCTCGATGGATTCGTTCGGGTGATTCCCGATTCTTAAGAAGTTGCCATGTGGCTTCCATTTCCTGGCGAACGATTGGAGCAACTTACTCTACGTTGTTCATATCTCGTTCCTCTGCAATTTTGGAGACCGTTCTTGGAAGTTTCGGCATGTACGCACCTGCTACAAGCAATCCACAACGCTCGGACAGTTTGTGTACTTTTGAGTGTGTGTTGTGTACCTGCCCAGTATCAGTGTTAACGACTCTGCCATCTGAAAGCAAGTACACTGAATCACAAGTGATAAAAGCTGCAATTAGAGTTCCTTCAACCATGATTCTATCGTAAGTTAGCGGCAACTAATACCCGCAAATCACCGGCATGCAAAACGGAGCAAAGCGACGCTTTTTGCTGTCCGAGTGTATGTGATTGTTAGGTGCCTCGGCGGCCAGCCTCATACGCACCTAGTTTTTGCTCCAACTCACTAACCATAGGTTCCACTACGGCAACAACCTCCTCAGGGGAATTAAATTGTTCAGGTAATCCCGGAGTGACTAGGGCAGCGAGCACTTCACTCTTAACCGGATAAAGACCACGAAACGCTCGGGACAACAAATCTCTGCATAGCTCTATTACACGTGCTCCCGAGTAGGCCCATTCGTACACCTCAGGGCGGAGCCCATGCTCAATTCTTTGGTCTTTAGGAATGTCCCAGTAACGATCATTACATTTTTCGATCCGGTCATAGAGCTCCCGCAAGCGCATTGAATAAATGTCGTTCTTAGCGGTAGCGCTAACCTCAGCGAGCGTGGTGACTTGAACGTTTGTGAGATTTGCTGCTTCAATTGCCCCGCTTTGGAACCCAGCTTCCGACAACAGGATTCCGCGATCTGCCCCGACGTCGGCGACGATTTCGCGTAAGGCAAGTACATGGAGTTTCGATACGCGCGTCTTCCAATGCTTGCATTCGACAAGCCAAGTAATTTCAAATCCTACGTAGTGCGACTTAACAAGCACATCTACATCGTGGGTCGTCCTCACACCCTCTACAGTGACATCTGTTGAGACATCAAGGCCGAGTGACCTGAAAAATGAAGCCGCTTCTTCCTGATATTCTTTCCACGAGATAGCCATAGAGTTTCTCTGAGCCTGATCAAGGGGCGTACATAGTTGACTTTGTGGGCGCCTAACGATGCTGGTCAGGGGCGAGCATCGCGAGTCCCTTGAACCAGCTGGTTATGCCAATTCGTCGCCCACTTTATTAATATCCTGCATGAATTCTTGGAACTGAGGCAAATCACCGTTGCCGTATGACTCACAAGCGGCCTTAACATCTCTCTTGAGTTCTTCTATATGACCTTTTAGTTGTTCTCGCTCCATTTCCAGTATGCTATAGCCCGGGAGACATGAAAGCCAAGGCGAGATCTTGCTTATTTTCAGTATCATGTCTTTCATATCTTTGAGGCAGGCTATGTTATTGTTTAATATGGCCATACTTTCTTTGCTTTGATTTGAAACCTCAAGAGATAACTCACGAACTAGCTTCGACAAACTAAGGACCATCTCATACACATCTATTCGCATTTTTTGGTAACTCTGAATAACTTGTAGTCTTACTTGACGGAGATGTGTAGCAAGAGCAAAAAGAAAACTCGCAATCGATATAATAAGAGCGATTATAGATATTCGGATTTCCATATCATAAAAACTCCTTGTCATAACTACTGATTATATGGTTTCCGTATAGCATCCCTAACTTCTCGTCATTCAGAATAATCCCAGCCGCTGTTGTACTCTCTGTCCTAAAATACAAAAAAATCCTGACCTGTCAAGAAAGAATTGACAGGCAAATAGGTTGTTTCTCTCTGACTTAGTCAACTGTGTACTCAACCGTTTTAATCCTTGGATTATCACTTAATTTTGGACAATTCGACAAACTAATTGCATCGAAGTTGCTTATCTCTCACCCGGCAAACCTCATTTAAGGTATGTGTTTAGCCATAAAACTGAATAAGCAGTAACTGACGTGGCACGGGCTTCCAGCCCGTGAAAACACGGCAAATATGGCCGTACCACAAAGAAATCAACAGCGACTAAACACATACCATTTAACCGACAACCTCGAACAGCCTAACCTTTCCCTTAACCTCACCTGTGTCTGCCGATGAGCTTCGCTAAACCCGCAGGATGGGCTTTAGCCCATTCTGTCTGTCTTTAGCTCACTACTCACCATTCGTCTTGTGTTTTATTTTCCGTTAAGATAGGTAAAAATTCCCCCAATTTTCAATCAAAAACGCTGATACCTCAGAACAAAAATCAAAATTTTCAAAAAATTTTTAACTGCTTTTCTGACATCGAGTTACAAGAATCCCGAATCGCCAATCGAGGGCTTTTTTCGAATCAAAAGTGCAGGTAGCGCTAATTATAGAGGGAGTGTTTTTTTACTCCCTGAGTTTACCCCCGGTGTGTGCTTACTTGCTTTTCTGCCGGGGGCTACTTTTCGCCTCATCCTGGCACGGCCAATAGGCCCAGCCAAACTTGCTTGTCCCGTTAGAGTGCCTTATACTCTAATGGGATCAATAAGTCTTGGAACAAAACGGAAAACTATTAAGGTAATTACCAATCATGAGCTTCGAGAATCTAACTTTAGCTCACTTTAGGCACTTTAGCTCACTTTAGGCACTTTAGCTCACTCTTCACTAACTTGCCTGCCTATAAGGCACCTGTCATCTGCCTTTGCCCATCTACAACTGTAGAGGATTCTTTACAAATCGTCCCTTTTATGCAAAACAAACCCAATTTTCCGGATACTCAAATGAATTTAATTGCTTATGTAATAATGACTTACGAAAATAAATCCAATTGGACACTTGGTGAAAACAAACCCAATCCGTCAGGCCTGCGTTGTTTGCTAAGGAGTTGCCGGACTGATCAAACCCAATTTATATTTTTAATACGGTCAATGTCAAATAAAAGCAAAGTTCCGGCCAACTGCTCATTGACCGAACGGAACGGATTGTATATTATGGTATTCATTAAAATAATAAACAAAACCTTTGCGGAGGTGACTGGTGCCTGGTGGTGCCCCTGGTCTTCAAAACCAGTGTGGGGCTGATAAGGTCCCGGGTGGGTTCGATTCCCATTCGCCTCCGCCATTTATTACAGCGGCGAATTAAAGCAAAATTAGTTGCTTGCATTTGGCCGATATTAAAAGTAAACTAAAAGAATACAAAAACTATATATCGATGGATGAGGTTTTCCATGCTGACAAAAAAAACAAAAATCTTCATTTTTAGCCTGCTGATTTTGCTTGGAGTGATTGTGTTGGCCTACGGTGCGTTCTTTCATTCTATAAAAATCACAACCAAAGTGGAAGGCGGTTCCGTGTCGATTACCAAGTCCGAACCCGCTCTTGTCAAAGAAGCTTCCGTGGGCGGCGTAGCCCGAGATAAATCAGGCAAGGTCAAGCAAACATACACCGGCGAGTCTCCCAAAGCATGTTCGACGTGAGGCAGTTGAAAACCAGACTATGGTGGCCATGGTCGATAAAATGAAATTAAATAATCTCGCTTCAAAACTGCTCGGCCGGCGAATGTGGATACAATCAGCATTCCTGCTTGTTTGGATTGACCCCTTAGGCCTGCGTTTGCACACAATGTGCTCACCTGTTTTTCACTGTTACGCATGTCCGCTGGCCACTTTCGCCTGCCCTATCGGCATCATCGCCCAGTTCAGTGCACTGCATATTATTCCCTTTATCGCCATCGGATTGTTAGTTACGGTCGGCATTTTGTTCGGCACATTGATATGCGGCTGGGTTTGTCCCTTCGGCTTTTTGCAGGATTTATTCGCCAGGATTCCCACGCCGAAGTTTGACCTGCCCAAATTGGCCGGGTATTTGCGTTATGTAGTGCTGATTGGTGCTGTGTTAGCTATTCCCTACTTCTTCGGCGAAGGTCATCCGCTTTTTGTCTGTAGGGTTTGTCCGGCAGGGGCACTCGAAGTGGCCGTGCCCAATATTATTAGTCAGGCAGCCGCGGGCCAGCAGATTGCTTGGCCGAATACAGTGAAACTGACCGTCCTTGGCCTGTTTCTTATAGCTGTATTGTTCGTAAAAAGACCGTGGTGCAGGATACTCTGTCCGCTTGGTGCGATATTTTCTCTTTTCAATCGCGTCTCAGCGTTTTTCCTGCGGTTCAACGCCGACAAATGTACTGACTGTAAGAGGTGCCATCAATTGTGCGAATACGGGATAGAGCCGGAAAAAAGTCCTAACGACTTGCGGTGTGTTCGCTGCCTCGAGTGCGTAGGCTGCGGCCCCGGCGCTCTGACTTTTGGTAGTATATTTGGCTCTTCTAAAACAACAAATCCACCTGCAAAGGATTGATATGGAGCATATTTCTTCCCGATATTAAAAAATTGAAAAAAGTTGCAGTAAGAATTATTGATTTGGCGTTTTAAATCAGGTAAAATAGAGCAAGTTCTGTAGATTACTATAAGGAGTTATCGATGAGACATACTTGCAGAAAAGTTCTTCGAAATACAGTTGCTTCTTTGATGACTATATTTTTTCTCCTGGCCCTGGTAGCGGAGTTTTCCAGCGGCCAAGCAAGACAGGCTCGAAGCGCCAAAAATCCACCGGTCAAGCTGGGTCAGATCGCTCCCGATTTCGAGCTGCCCAAATTGACGCTCAAAACAGACGACACGGGAAAACCTATCGGAGTAATAAGCGAAAAGGATACGGTCAGATTATCCTCATTCCGCGGCAAAAAACCAGTCTGCTTAATCATGTCCAGCTACACCTGACCCCCTTTCACGTCCCGCGCAGCGGAGATTGAAAAATTGTACGCGTCGTACAATGATTATATTGAGTTCCTAATCGTTTATGTCCGCGAGGCTCACCCCGAGATGTTGAGACAAGGTAGTAAAATGGGCATCGTTGGCAGACCAAAAACCTTAGATGAGCGGATTATCCTGGCAACCGAATGTGTCGCTAAGTATAAATTTACCATACCGATGGTAATCGACGGCATGGACGGCAAGGTCAATAGCGACTACAAAGCCGCTCCTGTCCGCGTTACCGTTACCGATATTGATGGCAAGGTCGCCTTTTACGCCGGCCCGGGGCCATTTGATTTTAAGCTTCCCCCTGTGGAAAAAACCTTCAAGAAGCTTATTGCCAATGCGGGCCGCATGCCTCCGCCACCAGTACCACAATGGAGCCAGCCGGTCAACGGTCTTCGCTGCGGGCTCAGCTTTGACCCGGAAAAGCTGACCATCGGCGAAGAAGTTACCGCCCAGTTGAAATTTGAAAACACCACCGACGAACCCCTTGACTTTTATTACCAACCCGCCGATGCCCTCAAGCGCATCGTCATCAAGAATGACAATGGACAAACTTTGAAGATAGAAGCCTCTCGTGCAGCCGGTCGGTCTCGTATGCGTGGACGGCGCGGCAGTCCGGTTCAAAGAATCGCACCCGGAGAGGTTTTCGAGACTAAAATCGAAGGTAAAATCGTTGCCGCTTCCGACCAGGAGTCATCTATTGCCGGCCAGTTCCACGCTGTTTACAACAACGAAGTCGATGAGAATACGTTAGCTCAAATCGAACCGGCTCCCACGCAAACGGTTTGGACGGGAAAAATCAGTTCCGGCACATGTACCCTTAATTTAACCTTACTCCAACAGGACGGCTGCATAAATTGTCACGGCGATTCAGATTATCACCATGCGAAGTTGCAAGACTGCGCAAACTGCCACGTAGGAGAAATGGGCAACGCCAACTTTGGCGTCAAAGACTCATCGTGTGCCCAATGCCATCCTCAGGATGGTGTGTATGGTCGCCGGCAAATCCTTGGGCCGGGTGGAGAATTCGATATGGCTTCCAAGCACGTTTCGGGCACGCTCCAGGACAAAGACTGCCTGTTATGCCACGATAATAGGCAACATGGCAACGGTGTCGTGAGTTTGATTGACCCGGATTCCGGCGGAACCAAGGCGTGGACAGGCACACGCACGGCGTTCTGTATGACCTGCCATGATGGTGATCCGCCTGCCAACATATCTTTCCCAGCTAAATCTGACGGGTCCGGCTACGATAAATCGAAGTTCCAAGGCTCAGCTCACGCACTGGGTGAACAAGGTTGCAGCAATTGCCATAACTCCCATGGTTCATCCTACCCATCACTATTAAAGGATATACATAGTCGCTGACAAGAACAATTTGAGGGAAGGTGACGAAGATTGCACCTCCTGCGGGACACATCGCGATGAAAATGCAGTTATCGTACAGCTCTTGCAAATAAGCCTTACTTTTGAGTGATTGCTCTTATTTTCTCATCGAGTTCAGCTAATGAAAAGCCGTATGCATTTACGATATGCTTTCGGTCTGTCAGAATCAGCCAGGGAAGCGAGCGGACGCCCCAGGCGAAACGGCTTTTTTCGACGTCGCCTTGAACCATTCCAACCGGGAAGGAAATGTTGTTATTTTTCACCCACTCATTGAGTGAGTTTTCATCAATTTTCGAGGCCTGAACTGTGACGACAGTTACGCCTTTTTGCTTGAGCTGCTCGGCTTGTTTGGAGAGCTGTCTGATGCAGTACCGTGATGGCCGCTGCTGCATATCGAAGAAGCAGACAAGTATCATCTTGCCATCGGAATCAGCCGCCGATAGGTCGATCTTGAAATCGTTTAAGTTCGGCAAAGGTCTGCCTATAAGTGAAGGTGGCTGCATTAAAAGAGAACCCTGGTTGCTAATTTCAAGTACCAGATTGTTGTAATTCTTTCCCTTCTCGACTGTCAGGGATAAAGGTTCATCATTATCTATGAAGCGTGAAATATCCTCGATAAAAATAGAACAGTAAAAATCATAATTACCTGGGGCAAGTAACAGTTCCCAACTTCCATCCTTCGCAATAGAATCAGAAGATATCACCTGACGCGATTTCAGACATGCGTTAATATATACCCTTCTTTCTGTGGGACGTTGTTGGGTCTTTGATTCTATCAAGCGACCTTTTAAAAGGATACCTTCCTGCGCTTTGAGTGTCACCTGCAAAGTCTTGCCGGCTTCGGAAGTAAAGATATCAGGGACACACACAAGGTTTTTATCAGTGCCACCTTCAATTTTACTTAGAACAGGCACATATTCTCCAGGCTCTAAGTCTTCAATAAAAAAGGCCCCCTGTTCATTTGTTATGACATCACGATTGAGATTATTATCAGCTCTAAGCTGCACAGTCGCATCCGGTAGAGGTTTTCCCGAAGATTCATCTATCAACATGCCTTTGACAATTGCAACGCCGGTAGACATTTGAAAAACACCATCTTCGATCTTGGAAAAAGTGCCAAAATTGGAAATGGTCGAGATACCATCTTCCGGCGAAAAGTCAATATCTTGACTTTTATATCCGGGAGCCTTGACCGTAATCCTAACGAAGTCCTTCTTATTAAACCGCTTCAATACAAAATCCCCATTTGCATCTGTTCGAGCCAGCAAAGTCAACTCCGATGGTTCCGGAAAAAACGATTGACCCAACGATTGAACGGTCTTTCTTTGTGGAGTCTTTACCCTTTGTGCCATACTTGTCAAATAAAGTTTCACTTCGGCAACAGGATTTAGCTTCGGATCTACGATTTTACCGCCCCAGTGTTCACCAGCTTTGTGAAGAACAAGCTTTTCCTGGGAATCGTAATTATCCGAGACACTATTATAGGCCAGATCATAGCCATCCAAATCGCAATAAATTGTCCCAAGGGCCCGAACATTATCGCCGAAATCCTCTACCTTGAATTCAGCCTTACCTTCTGTATTAGTCATGGCGGTGTGGGATGTCAAAAGCTTGCCGGATTCAATAACACTGAAATGCAAATTGACAGGAGCATTTGGAATTGGTTGATGTTCATCATCGACCACCCAGACTTCACAGATGCCCATTTCTGACAACGGTTTTAATGTGATCTCCAGATCAACCGCATCAGTTGGTGCCCAGACCTGGCGGCTCTTGTATCCCTTCGCATAGACATTGAAGAGTACTTCGCCCTCAGCAAGGTTTTGGAGATTAAACTCCCCACCATCGCTGCTATAGACCGCTTTAGATCGTCTATGTTGCGCCTGAATGCCATGTCTTGTGGAAACCATGATTTTTGCGCCTTCAATTGGTTCTCCTTTGGCATTTATGACCCTCCCCGAAAGCTTATTGAGATACTGTTCAACAACGATCTCGATCTGTTCGGCAGGCTTGTACTTCCGAAGATCGATGCTTTTCTCTCCAAATTCCCCGATGGTACGATTGATTTGTTCATCCGGAAACCACCAGGCACGGTAGCTCACTTTCGGGTATAAATAGTCGAGTGTAAAAGTCCCATCGATATCGGCCTGTATCTGTTCTTGCAGACAGTCGCTACGGCTTCCATTGAGGCGTAAACCCAAAATGAGTTTGAAAGGCCCGACGGCTTGGCCTTTTATGTCTATGACACGCCCGGTGTAACTCGCCGTGGGTTCAAGATGTATCGTTGCAGTAGTTGTACCTGCTTTCAAACGCACCAATCCTGCTTGCTTCATGTCCTCGGAAATCACAAACAGATCAAAGTTTCGGTCTGTAGGAGCCACCTGTATCTTGAAGGTACCGGTGGCGTCTGTTTTAACAGCGGGTACATCGCAGTGAATATATACTGAGGCGTTGTTTACTGCCTGGTCTGTTTTATCAAGCACTTTTCCAGTAAGAACTTTGACTGGCCAGAGTTTAACTTGAAAGATAAGATCTGTCATATCGTCCCTGACGACTCCGCGGAAAGGTTGAGAAGCAATTTGTCTCTGTCGATCCCAGTCGATGATATATGTTCCTGTCCCCCGTTTCTGGCGTGATAGAGTAAACTTAAAATACCTTCGGCTATTCCTTGGGGCTGTGACACGAAAGTTACCTTGTTCGTCTGTCTCCAAGTGTTCAATGAGTGCACCGTTGCCATGGAAATATGTTAGATGAAAATAAGGCACTGGTTTGCCGGTATCGAAATTAACCACCTTTCCTGATAGTACACAAACAGCAGCAGCATCTGCGTTACCCACACCGGATGAGTTGATATCAACTTCTGCATTCGCAAAGCTGACCCAAATTGCCATTACGGCAACTGCTATTACCTGTTTATTCTTCCGCATCGTTAATCTCCTTAATTTTGTCATCCATTTCAGCAAGCGAAAAACCTTCCGCCCGGATAATATGATGCGAATCTGTCAGAATCAGCCAGGGCAGAGACTTGATGCCCCAGGCGAAACGGGTTTTCTCCTCATCGCCTTGAACCATTCCGACCGGGAAGGGAACGCTGGACTTTTTCACCCATTCGTTGAGCGTGTCTTCATCAATCTTCGAGGCATGGACAGCGACGACGATTAAGCCTTTTTGCTTTAGCTGGTTGGCTTGTTTGGCGAGCTGCCTGATGCAGTACCGTGATGGCCGCTGCTGCATATCGAAGAAGCAAAGTAAGATAGCAGTTTCTTCTAATGTCGCGGTATTAAAGGTGATTTTTACATTATTAAATTCTGGAAGAGACCTACCGACTATTGACTTCGGTAGTCGAGGAGATTCATAGAGTTCGGCTAATTTTACTTTAACATCAGTTGCGCCCGCCTCACTATCGACGAAGCCCTCCAAAAGTATATCGCCGCTACGTCTGGCTTTGATACGAATCCCTCCCCTGCCAAGCTTATCCACATTAAATTTACCCTCTGTATCTGTTATAGTATCGGTGCGAGGCTCACCACCTCCTAACACTCTTACGGTTGCACCAGACACCGGCCTATCGTTTACATCTACAACCACACCGGAGACCGAAAGATTAGCCTGATGTAGAGTTATTGTTTTCAGCTTAATATTATTTTCGACGTCGTGCGTGTCGACTCTGTCTACAAAATGTTGACAATATCCTTTTGCCGTAACAATAACATTACTGATTCCAAGCTCAGTGGATACCGCTTTAAATAAAAATTGCCCATTCGCGTCTGTTTGAGCAGTATCATAGGTAGTCGATCCTTTCCAGTTTGCTCCTCGAATCAGGACTCTCACCTCCGCATTCGCGACGGACCTTCCTCCTGTATCCACGACCGCACCTTTGAGTGTAACGGCCGGGTTGAGTCTTAGGTTGATCGATTTCGTATCCTCATCAATAAGCATAAGGGCTACCAGATTCCGTGCTTTGTGACGGATGGAGAGGTAATAGTCTGTCTCATGTCCCGCATCCTTTTTCGGCTCATACTCCAGATCGAATCGGCCATCTGCATTGGACCTGCCCAGGCTGGGTTCTGCAGGGACAACTCTAATCTCGGCTCCCTCCAGTGGATCACCAGTTATATCACGTACTACACCAGAGATTTTTCGAGTAGCCTGTATTTGGCTTGTGATTTCATCTATTCGAGAATTTAACTCATCGAGCCCAAATCCCTCAGCGGCAACAACATGCTCTTTATCCGTCAGAATCAGCCAGGGAAGCGAACGGACGCCCCAGGCGAAACGGCTTTTTTCGACATCGCCTTGAACCATTCTGACTGGGAAGGGGATTTTGTATTTTTTCACCCATTCGTTAAGCGTGTCTTCATCAATCTTCGATGCGTGGACTACAACGACGATTACGCCTTTTTGCTTGAGCTGGTTGGCTTGTTTGGCGAGCTGTCTGATGCAGTAACGTGATGGCCGCTGCTCCATATCCCAGAAGCAGACAAGTATCATCTTGCCTTCAGTACCGGTCGGCGGCAGGTCAGCTTTTAAGTCTTTTAGTTCAGGTAAGGGCTTGCCCACTAATGAAACATGAGGCCGATGGACTCCCTCTTGTCCCAGGATAATCTTTACGTCCCTATCGCCGCCTTGGGCTTCTAGGAAGCCAGACCCTCCGGGACTGCTGTCAAAGTTTGCCTGAAGCCGGAGCTGTCCTTTGCAAATTCGTTTGATTGTGAATCGGCCATTGTTATCGGTTGCGGTACTCCTTTCAGGCTGACCCCTGCCGTGTAAAAAGATTGGTACTCTAACAGCGGGTTTACCCTCGGCATTAACCACTACACCCGAAATCGACTGGTCTGCCGGTTGAAGCACAAGCGTTTCCATTTCCACAGGTGTCCCAGGCTCGCCTGTAATCGAAATTCGTTCGTACTCTTTGGGCCCATATCCTGAAGCGTTCACTGAAATCCGATAGTCAAATCCTGCCTGCTCCGGCGGAACAGCCTTCATCTGATACCGTCCCCGCGCATCGGCAAGCACCTCGCAGCCAAATCGCGATAAACAATTAGCCAAGTGCACACACAGCGAAAGCCTTGCTGCCGGAATCCCCACGCCATTAGCATCGGTTACCTGCCCGGCAATCGATAAGGCCGGTTTGAGCATAACTTCTATCGGTTTGGAGTCGTCTCTGGTTTCGATTATTGCAGCAAGATTCCGTTCTACGTATCGGGCGAATAGAAATTTGCAGGGCCTCCTTGGGTCAAAGCCGACCTCGAACCCGCCAATGGCGTCGGTAAGCACTTCATCACCAAACGGATGAGCCCTTACCAGCGCACCGGCCACAGGCTGGCCTGACTCATCGAGCACAATTCCCGAAGCGCTGGGTTTGTGGTCCAATAGAATCTCCAACCGCTTGGTCAGTCCTTTAGCTACGGTGACTGGTTCCCGATGGTATGAATACTCTTTGCCACTGGCATAGAAATCGTATTTACCCGGCAACACTCGAAGACGTGCAATGCCATCAATATCGGTCCAGGCGTTCGCAGAGGAACTGTCACCGTATGCGGACACACGTATATTATGGAGAGGCTTTTTTATGGTTCCTTCACGCACGACCGTTTCAATTATTGCCCCCTTTTCCACTTCCACAACAACATCCTTAGTGGTTTGACCTGCCAGGACCTCAACCTTAACAGTCTTACCCACCCATTTGGCCATTTCTTTTTCGGGCGAAAGTACTTCCAAAAGATGTTTGCCTGCAGGGATACCCTCAAAACTAAACTGTCCGTCCAGTGCTGAAACAGCTTGGTGAGGACAATATGGATTTTTATGCTCCCTGATATTATCCGGCTGGATGAGCACGCCGATGCCTGCAACAGGGTCGCCGTTTTTTTTGTCTATAACTCGCCCCTGGATTTTAGCCTCAGGTGGCAAAACCAGCCGAACATCTGTCCGTCCTACCTCAAATCCGCAGGAAGTTGTGGAGTGGGTCGTATATTTGAAAACAGATACTTTCTCCGGGGCCTTAACCCAAAAGTCTGCGCTTACGTCAGCAGCAAAATTATCGAAACTAAACTTACCTTTTGTGTCGGTTTGGGTGGTAAACCACTGTTCCGGTGCAAGAATTGGTCTTTGTCTAAGCCGAGACAAATAGCTGTTTTTTGGTATGGCTTGAACCTTAGCCCCGGCAACGGGATTGCCGGTTTCATCCACAACAACCCCTGCCAAAACACAAGGCGGCTCCAGGATGATGTTGAAATTGCCGTGGGCCTCGTCGCTCCTGCTATAGTTCAAGCCGTCCCAGCCAAGAGCCAGGCCTTTTTTGCGGGCGACTATAAACACATCGTATTGGGAGCTGATATCAGCATTTATAACAAAATGACCGTTCGCATCGGTTTTTTTAATTTGGTCCAGTACCTTTGTGTACTCCTGTCCGTTGGAATAGTTATAGAATTTTTCATAGGCTGTAACTTCGACACCGGCAAGGGGCCGGGCGTTGGAATCAACGATCCTGCCGGTTAAGGTCAACGGTTTGGTCTGCTGGCCAAGAGCATTAACGGCTGAAACAAGACACCATACTAATACGCAAATTTTTTGCATTATGTATATCCTCCCTTAATGCCCTCTGCTATTTTTCATCGGAAGGGATTTTTTCATTGAGTTCGGCTAATGAAAAGCCGTTTGCCCTTATGATATGCTTGTGGTCTGTCAGAATCAGCCAGGGAAGAGAACGTACGCCCCAGGTGAAACGGGTTTTCTCCTCGTCGCCTTGAACCATTCCGATAGGTAAGGGAATGTTGTTCTTTTTCACCCACTCATTGAGTGTGTCTTCATCAACCTTCGATGCGTGGACTACAACGACGGTTACGCCTTTTTGCTTGAGCTGGTTGGCTTGTTTGGCGAGCTGTCTGATGCAGTACCGTGATGGCCGCTGCTCCATATCAAAGAAGCAGACAAGGAGCATCTTATCGCTGACATCGACTGGCGGCAGGTCGATTTTTAAGTCTTTTAGTTCAGGTAAGGGCCTGCCCACAATGGAAGGGGGCCGCTTCGGCACATAGCGAGTCGAGGACGGTCTTTCGCTTATCACGACCTTGACATCGGTGGATCCGCCCTCGGTTTCGATGTAGCCATTTAATCGTGGTGTGCCGCTTTTATTTGCGCTGATTCGCATCTTTCCGGAACAAACATTCTCAAGTATGAATTTGCCGTCCGTATCGGTTTGGGTACTTCGAGACGGCTGGTCATCACCATCGCAGGAAAGCCTTACACCGGCTACGGGCTTATCTTCGTCATCCACCACTACACCTGAAACAGAAAGGTTCGCTACGGCTAAAGTTATCGTTCCTACATCGAGACGATTATCCACAGCGTCATCCGTATCGATTTCTTCACCGCGGTTTTCACCATATCCTTCAGCCGATGTATAAAAATTATATTTATGTTCGGCAGGTATGGCTCTTATTTCGAATTTTCCTTCTTCGTCCGTCATTGTCGGCTCGCGAGAACCTATTGTCGAGCCCCATCTTGGGCCCTGCAGCATAGTGTTGATTCGGGCATTGGCAATGCCTTTACCTTCCGGGTCCAGGACGTTGCCGGTGAAGATTACGCCGGGTTTGAGTGTTACGTTAAGCTCTTTCGCATCTTCATCGATTTGAACGGCGGCGGCCAAATTACGCTGCTCGTGCCGGGCCACAAGATAGAAAATCGTTTCCCGTTCTCCCCAACTTCTTGGGTCCCAACTGACTTCGAATTTCCCCTCTGAATCCGAACTGACATCTTGCCCGCCAGTTGGACAAATTTTCAGTTTGACGCCTTCAATCGGCTTGTCTTTTTCATCCCGTACAATGCCGGTAATTTTCGGCTGGCCGGTGAGCTGCCACTCAATGCGTTCCGTCTTGCCGTCCTCAATCGTGATGGTCTCCTGACGACTTTCTCGTGAATAACCTTGTTTGTAAACCCCGCTCATCTGATACTCTCCCGGCATCAGGCGAATCCGGGCAATTCCATCTTCGTCGGAAAGAGCACCAAAAGAATTGCCGCTGGCTTGCTGTCGAATACTTACTCTCGCTTGCTCGACAGGTTGTTTACTGACGGCCTCCGTAATCACAACCTCCAACAACCCGCCTTTGCTCAACTCCACTTTCACACCGCTTTTGGTTTTGCCCGTTTCGGTTATTACCTCCACCGGTTCGGCTATCCAATCTGCAAGCCCCTCTCTTGACTGCAGCGGTCCCAATGTGTATCTACCTGAAGCAAGAGCATTTATACTAAATTTTCCATCTTCGTTCGAAACAAACGGTTTTTGTCTAAAATACGGAATGCCCTGCTCACTTCTTGCCATCAATTGCATACCACTGACGGGTTTGCCGGTGTCCTTTTGTACAACTATTCCTTCGATTTTTGACTCGACTGGTGAAACCAGTTTGATATCCGTCTGTCCGGCAGCAAAAATTAATTTCTGATCGGCCGATCCAGTACTTTTATATGTGCCAACAGTAGCTCTACCATCCTTTTTCATAATAAATTCTGCGGTAGCCTCGGCCGGTATTCTGGTGAACTTGAACTTACCTTCTATGTTTGTCGTTGAGGTAAACAATTCTAAAGCTAAAGGTCCAGCCACACCACGTTCTTCCCGCATGGTGCCGATGAAAAGCATTGATATGCTTACCTGGGCACCAGAAACAGGTTTGTCTTTTTCATCAACCACGATTCCTGATAATTCCTGGGGCAGGCCCAGTTTTATCTGGAGTTCTTTATCACCTTCACGCATTCTCCAGTTAGCAAAACCCAGAGCCAGTCCCTCTTTTTTCGCAACTATATATCCATATCGATAGACATCACTCTCGGCTGTTGTACTAATAAAAGAAAATGCACCATCGGCCTTGGTTGTTACTTCCTCAATTAGCTTGGTATCGTATGAATAAACCGTTTGGCCATATATCATCACATGCAATGCAACCTTTGTGCCGGCGATTGGCTGGTCCTGCTCATCAACGACTTTGCCAGTGCAGGTTATTTGTTTGGCTTGTTCGCTCCGGGCCGAGGCTAAGCCGGCAACAAAAATAATCGTCAGAGCCAGGCATGATACTGTCGTCCAATTTCTGCGCATAATAATACCCCTTTCACTATATTTACGGTCTTTTAAGTTGTTATTGCCTCGTTCAGGTTGTTGCTTTTTTTCTGTAGATTGCCAGTCCTGCTGCCACGGCAGCTATAACCACAATGACAAAAACCCGTATCCAGCTTCGGCTCCTGCTGGCTGTAGTTGGGATTTCAACTTCACCGATTGCAGCCTCAGGTGTTGCTTCAGCAGCAGGTTCCATCGTTCCGGTGTCTGTTGTGTTGTCGATCGCAGCAATGACCGCTTTGCCTTCGACAGCGATAGTATATGGTTTGGTTTCACACTTAAAAGGTCCGGCCAGTTCAGCGGTTGCGACAAATGTTCCTTTTACATTTTTGGGCTCTCGCCACGAGAGCGAACAGGTGCCGCCTCACCCATACTCGAAGCTAAAGGTACGGTCATACGTGCCGTCTTTGTTTTTGACATTCAGTTTCGGAGCTGGTGGCTGGGCTCCGTTACGGGTCAATTCGATACGCTCGCCAAGTCGCCCTTTTAGATTTTGGCTGAAGGAATATCCTGAACCACTTTTTCTTGCCTGTAGTGTGGAAATAATCGGCTCACCAATCGAAAGCTCAGCCTCTTTGACCACCGTTATCTCGAAATCACCCTTTTGAGAGAACAGACTGCTCCGTAGCTTCCATTTTTTGCCCCTTTCGTCTTTTCGTTCGATGGCCCAGTAATTAATACGATATCTCCCGACCGGCAGCGAACCGGTGCCTTTTTCCGGTTTCAGAGTGAATAATCCATTTTCACCGCCTGCTGAAAACTCAGTAATCGTCTCAGACAGTCGAACATTTCCAAATTCCACATCTTCGGCTTTGGTAAGCTTTATGTATGCCCCATCGCGGGCAATCTCGGTTCGATAAAGCGTATCGTCTATCTCGATATAATTGCCCACATAACCAGTATCCCGAGTACCCTTTTTGCCGATTCGTATCCGGTCACACTTGTGAGCTTCAAGGGATTTATCATTAAACGTGCCGTTTGCATTCTGGTCGATAAGCACGCAGTGTTTTTTCGCTCCTGCTACCGTGATGTCTCCTTCATACCAGCCGCCCGAATATACATATAATCGTCTATTTCGCTCATTATAGTTGTAAAATCTCAGGTTCAGATGATAAGTTAGGGGCCCGTCTTCGCCTTCAAAGACTACTTTAACGGGTCCGAAGTATGTATAATATTGTTCCGTGCGGTATGCCTTTACAGCGGTTTCATCATTGAGATGGCCGTTTATGTTCGAGTCGATATATAATTGGTCCCATCGTCCCTGTTCGGCCGAACGGTCCAGTGCTATCCATAGTTGGCCGCTCTCGACCATAGGAGTTGACCACTGAGCGAAAAACTGTTTTTGAGCGTTAAACTGCGGCAGTTCAACGCCCTGGGGCTTCTCGGATACCACTTTTGGATTTGACGTCCCCATATCGCCGGTTATCCGCTGTGCCTCACGCTCTGAGTGGTATTGCAGCCACTGCTCATTTTGTGCTCTGAGGGCTGATGTAAGAACAAGCAGACTAATTCCCACGATGAGCAAAATATAGGTTTTATCTCTCATTTTGCTAAACCTCCAAATACGGTTAATTATTTGGTCTGACCAACAGCCCATTTTGTACTCGCCATGTAAGCTTAGACGTGGATTGCAGTAAAATGTTACAGTTTTTTTACATTTTGTCAATATTTTTTTCGCCAGTAAGTCATTATTAAGGTATTTCACAAATAAAACCGCCTGAGACTTTCCGAATGGGTCGAAGGATTGGCTTTGAAATTGGGTTTGATTTGGTTTGTTTTCACGGGCTGCGAAGGCGGAATAATTTTTGTAATATTCTGTTATCATAGAGCTTATGTTCATTTTGGGTCTTTTCGGAAATTGGGTTTGAATTGGGTTTGATTGGCTTTGTTTTTTCGGCTCTTATAGAGCAAAAAATCTTCGCAATCCTCTGTAAATAATGAGTTTACATTAATTTTGGCTTGTCGGCAATTGGCTTTGTTTTGCATTTTTTTAGCTGATAAATTCGTACGTAATATTTCGTAGGTCTTGTATGTCCCCCGACAGAAAAGCAAGCAAGCTAAAATCGGGGGTAAACTCCGTCGTATTGCGTATTTCGTGGTTCATTGTGAGTGGTCAAATAGCTAAATGGATAATATGGGCAATTAGGATAATATGATTCACTGGTTATACCCCTAAGAAAGTGTATGAAAAGTAGTATTTTGTCCGATAACTGATGTATGGACAATAAAAACTACCCAAGCGATTTGACAAATGAACAGTGGAAATTGATTGAACCATTGCTACCACCAGCCAAA
>Ga0114922_10002204_pt1 | contig 18361 bp, 21 predicted proteins | sample AartaG_FD_100975 | JGI IMG/M metagenome (GOLD analysis project Ga0114922, IMG submission 100975) | Deep subsurface microbial communities from Aarhus Bay to uncover new lineages of life (NeLLi) - Aarhus_00045 metaG | ecosystem: Environmental > Aquatic > Marine > Oceanic > Sediment | place...
GCAATCAAGATACGAGAACACTATGGTTTGCGTATGGATATTGAATGGGCATTAGGTAACGACGGGAAAGTTTATATTGTACAAGCTCGACCTGAAACAGTTCATTCTCAAAAAGGAGATACAGAAGAAATATTTTACCTTATAGAAGATCCATTAAAATTAGTTGATGAGGGCTTTCTAATCGAGAGTTCTGGAACAGCTATAGGGCGTAGAATTGGTTATGGAAAAATTAAGGTACTCGAATCTATTAACGATGCACACTTATTAGAGGAGGGAGATATCTTAATTACCGAAGAAACCAATCCTGATTGGACATCATATATGCAAAACTTAGGAGGCGTCATCACAGAAAAAGGCGGACCAACATGTCACGCAGCGATTGTTTCCCGAGAATTAAATATTGCTTCAATTGTAGGTGCAGATAACATAATAGAAAAAATAAAAGAAAAACAACGAGATGGTCTTGAAAGCGTTACTATAGATTGTAGCGAAGGGCAACCACGAATATGGTTGAAAAATGTCAGTTACGATTACGATTCGATCGAATTCGCACAACTCCCCCATACAAAAACTCAGGTTTTGGTTAACCTAGGAATTCCAAAGGGAGCTCTTTCATCTGGCAAGCATCCAGATGGCACGGGATTAGCCAGATTAGAGTTTATAATAAATGATGAGATCAAAATTCATCCAAATGCTTTAATTGAGTTTGATTCTTTAGTTATGAGGTATGGAGTTCTATTAGAACACAGAAAGAAAATAGAAAATATAAAGAAAAGCGATTTATACCATAAAGATCCATTTAGTAGAGAAATTTTAAAATTAAAAGAAACTATTAAAACGATTAGGGAAATAACGACGGGATACGACGATAAAGAAGAGTATTACATCGAAAAATTGGCTGAAGGGATAGCCACGATTGCAGCAGGCGTTTGGAAGGTATTACATAATGGAGAGATTGGGGAATGCGTAGTGCGTCTTTCTGATTTTAAAACTAATGAATATGCAAATCTGGTAGGAGGATGGATATACGAAGGAGAGGAAAATAACCCTATGCTTGGTTTTAGAGGATGTTCACGGTATGTTCATGAAGAATTCCAAGAAGCATTCATTTTAGAACTTAAGGCAATCAAAAAGGCAAGGGAATGGGGATTAATTAACATTGTACCCATGCTTCCATTTTGTAGAAGTCCCGAAGAAGCTAAAAAAATAATAGAGATTATGGAAAATGAAGGATTAGTTAGAGGTCAAAATAGTCTTAAAGTTTATGTTATGGCAGAAATACCTTCAAACATTATATGTGCTGATATCTTTTGCGAATATTTCGACGGATTTAGTATCGGGAGCAATGATCTTACCCAACTAACTTATGGTGTAGGTCGAGACAACGAAAAGATGATCCCTTTAATGAATAATTATAATTACAATACTAATAGCGAATCTATTCGGCGATCAGTTAGCCATTTAATTAAAACAGCCCACGAGAGAAACCGGAAGGTTGGAATATGTGGGCAAGCTCCTAGCGATGATCCTGAATTTTTAAGATTTTTAGTTAGAGAAGGTATTGATTCTATTTCGCTTAACTTTGATACATTTGCTCGCGGACGTATTAATACATGGCGCACTGAAATTATCGAATCTAAACTAACAGAAGAAAACAAGAAAAATACCTATAAATTTCTAGATAAGTGCGATAACTTAATAGATAATATTAGAATTCCTCGCGGAAAATTGCGTAACATGGTAAGGAAGCAAAGAAAGGAAGCAAGTAAGAAGCTCTTAAAAGCAACTGAAATATTTGATAATATTTTTGAAGAAATTTCTGAGATTTCATATGATTTTATAAGAGATTTAAATCAAGGAGATTTAAAAGCGTTCGACGAGATATACAATAAATACAACGAAAAGATCACCAAATGCGAAATAGAAATTCCAAAGTTAACTGAACAAATTCGTGAATTTGGAATTTTCTAATTTTTAAATCTAAATTTGTATCTCTTTGTGTGCTCTAATTTTTAAAAATCAAAAAAATTAAATTTCAATGAATATTCAAAAAAAACAAGTAACTGAGTTTTTATATTAATTTTTTATCTAAACAAATACTCTGGTGGGAGAAAATTGCCAAGGGGAGATGAATTTACAGAAGAAATACTTGATACGTTTGAAAAAGTTGATTATTTATTAAATGGCATGATCAAAGACCGAGGAGTTCCAAGAAACATCAAACGCGTAGCTCAAAAAGGGATAGATGAATTACAGCGTGAGGACGATACACCAGCAGTCCTTGCGAGTAATGTTATGTATATGATCACAGATTTGTCTCAAGATGCAAATATTCCGTTCCATTCACGTACAACAATATATCGGATAATTTCTTTGTTAGAAAATATAAAAGACTAACAATAAATCTTTTTAATTTATTCTATTTATATTATTAGTGAGTAATTTCGATTTTCAGCTATCGATTTTATATCGGGAAGGTGGTCTAGCTTGGAATGATACTGAAATTATTAGGTTTCAGCGTTAATCTCGGTTCGGAACTGAGCGGTCGGGGGTTCAATTCCCCCCTTTCCCATTCATTTGAGTTTAGGTTGAATCGAATTTATTTGGATAATTATTTTAAATCTGAAAAGCGTTAATATTTATATTTCTAATTTTTTAATTATATTAAGAAATTTTCAACTTTATATTTAGACTAACACTGTTTGACTATGGAAGCAAAACTAATTAAGGGAATATTATACACGGAATTAGATGAGGAAGTTGGTCCAAATCCATTTGTATGGTTAGGTGAAATAGATCAAACCAGCAGACTGCATATTGGTGTTAAAACAATTACAGTTCTTTCAGGAGAGAGTGGGCTTGTTCCAGAATCATTAGTTATTCTTCCATTCCCTTCGTTAAAATTAAAAGGTTTGATTAAATATGTCAAATGGAATGAGGAAGCCAGACGAGGAGGAATTGGACAAGGAGCAATTACCTTGTTATTTAAGGAATCTGACGACGTTATATTTTACAAATATCTGAATTATTTCGATTCTCCATTTGAAGAAGTAGCTGAGAAAATTGCAACTTTACAAAAGGCGAAAGCGCCTAGGGAGAATTACATAGATGTTTTGACTCAGTTTTCCGTTATTATAAACCAATTTTTAAACGAGTTTAAAAATAACGAGATCGCAGAGGAAAGCGCTAAAGCTTTTCCTGATCAAAAAATCAAAGATGCAAACTTAATTAACTATAAATTCAAAATAATTATCTGTGGCGATCCGTCGGTTGGAAAATCCTCTTTGATATTAAGATTTACTAATAATGCATTTCGAAGGCATTACATTCCAACGCTTGGAGTTCATGTCTCGGATAAGATTTTTCAGATAAAAGATTCTTACGTACAATTAGTACTATGGGACATCGCTGGTCAACAGAAGTTTCAAACTATGAGACAACAATTTTACTTAGGATCTGACGGCTTATTCCTCATATTCGATTTATCAAAACCAAACTCGCTAGAAAGTATCTCGAATTGGTATTTAGACATACAAAACCAATTAAAAGATAGACCAGTCTTAACGGGTTTTGTTATTGGAAATAAAAAAGATTTAGCCCATGATCCTGCTGGCATAGGAGAAAAAGGCTCTGATCTTGCCAGATACCTCAATCTGGAATACATTGAGACTTCTGCTTTAACAGGTGAAAATGTTGAGCGTGCCTTTTACACTATTGCCGAAACCCTTTATAATGCGTTGCAGTAAGAATGCGAATTATTATGATCGTGAAAGATTAATTTCACGAAATTTCTTATAGATATTTTATGCTTTAAACTTGCAATAGTAAGTTAATCTTTGTTAGGATTAATGGATCTTGCGAAAATATATGCAATTATGAATATAATAAGCGTAAGAACTGAGAAAATCCATAAGAAAGTGTAAAGGATGTTAATTATCATTATTCCTAGAATTACGGGCAAAATAGTAATAATTAGTATATCCTTACGTGCAATAGGTTTTCGGTCTGCCCATATAAGGAGAATTACCCAACCTAACATTAAAGCTGCTCCGGTTCCCGTCTGATATTTATAAGCGATATCCGTACTTACATAGGATGTTGATATTGAAAACTCAAATAAAACAGAGATCATCATATCAAGAAAAACCAAGAAATCTAGAATAGCTCCATACCAATAGGTAAATCTAATGAATATGAGTTTTTTATCCATATTTTTTGACCTTAAAAATGATTTTCATTAGTATTTTGAATTCTAATACTCATTAATTTAAGAAACTTATTGTTGATTAGCCTATATGCAATATCTTAAAGACTTTAGAGAAGAAAAATTGTCATAGACCTACAATCTCTTTAAATTCAGGTGGTTCATTTCCTTCGTCCACTGTCTTAATTTTAAAATCTATCCCGTATTTATCTCGAATATTAGGAGCGTTCTGAGTAGCGATAAATTTCTTCCTTATACTCGCGTTTTTACCTATCCACATCCAAATTTCTTTATCTAGAGAATCTACAATTATGAAAATTGAGAAATTTTTAAAAATTGTATGAATAGCGCCATCAATCTCTTTAATTTCTCTAAAATCTTCGTTTTCCTCATCTATTTCAAATATTAAAATTTGTCCTTCTAAGATATTCATTTTAATTCCTGTTAAGTAATTTTACAGAAATGTGCAAATAACAATTATGCGATTTTGTCTTATAAGCTTTATTACATGATGAATGCTTCGGAAAGAGATTCAAACTTAAATAATAATAAAAATTTTTATTTTATTTAAGTAATACGCTATAATCCATATGAACACAACATGTAAAATAGCTAAAGGGAAGATAATTATGTTTGGTGTATCGAATGGGAATAGTGTAAATACACCATATACAATTACGATGTGGATTAAATAAAATTTAAACGCATGTTTCCCTAAAGCACTGAAAATTCTTAGTAATTTCAAATATTAAATTATAAATTCGGTTTTTCCCTATATCTATTAAAGATCTAAACTGAATAAATGCAATTCTAAATTTAGAAGTAATAAAAATGCCAATTAAAGGGATAAATTACGAACTATGTAGCAGCTGCCGAATGTGTATACTAGATTGTACCAAAAATCTTTTTTCAGTGGATTCGAACAAAAAAGTTATTTTTAAAGATACAGAGAATTCATGTAACCTGTGCGGACACTGCATTGCTGTTTGCTCCGAAGATGCCATATTATACGATAACTTTGGAGATGAAGCTTTTACTTTCGACGGTATCGAAAAATTAGAAACGATCATACCTTACGAAAATTTGTATAAGTTTATCAGAGCTCATCGTTCAGTTCGTCAATTTAAAAAAAAAGAAGTTCCAAAAGAAGTCTTAAAGAAGGTTATCGACATTATGCAGTACGCTCCTACTGGGAGTAATATGAGGGCTGAGAAATACGTAATTGTTTCGGATCGCGAGAAATTGAAAAGCATATCGGATGCTATTATCGAAGCGATGACGAAAAACCCGGGAATGAAGGAAAGTTACGAAGAACGGTTTAGATTATTAGGTCAGAAATTTGAAATTCCCGTGTTTTTTGACGCTCCCCACGTGATGTTTGTCTCTTCGCAGTTAGATATGCAGCTTGCGGATCATAATATAGGGATAATAATAACTTACGGGAGATTAGCAGCTCAATCATTAGGGTTGGGTACGTGTTGGAACGGATGGGCTCAGATCGCATCTCTTGACAATAAAAAAGTAATGAAATTAGCAGGTATAAGAGGGAAACATATAGGAGCTTTTACAATTGGATATCCCAATATTACTTATAGACGTTGCCCTCCTCGCTCAAGAAAGTTGGTTAAAGGATTGAAAATTGATGAATAGATGCCATTTCTAACAATAACTATTTTCTTTTACCTAGATTTCTTGTAAGCTTTACTAAATAATTAACACTTCTATCAAATTTTTATACTAACGCTTTTATATATCGTCTTCTAATTAGTAATATATAAGTCTAATAAATCTTAAAAAAAAAAAACAAGAAATTGGTGAAATAAATGGGTAAAACCTTTGGTATTTTAGCTTTAATTTTTGGGATATTAGGGTTCTTTGCATGGATTATATTCCTTTTCCTCCCTGTTGTTCTTCCTTTTAGTGGATACTATATTCCTGGAGCGGCTATTGTTTTTGGAATTATCGGGATTATTGTAGACGACAGTAAAGGTATGGCTATTGCGGGTTTAATTCTAGGATGCATTGCGATAGTAGTTGTAATGTTCGTAATTCCTATACTAATAATCATGTTCTTCTTGGCCCTATTACCTTAAGTCGCAGAAGGAATATTTTTAAAAAAAACCTTTTTTTTTTTTTTTATTTTCTTTAACAAGAACTCCCAATCGATTTGAGTTTCCTATGTCATTTTTATCCAATTATTTTTACAAACTTTTTTATGGAAGTCCTCTTCATTAATAATCAGATATTTCAAAAAAAGATAATAATAAATGGGAAATAAGTGAATAAAATGGGAAAAGTTTTTAGTATTTTTGCTTTAGTTTTTGGGATAATAGGACTTCTAGGTGGCTGGCTTTTAGTATTTTTCTTGCCGTTTGGAGAATTATACCTACCGATTGCAGCAATAATTTTTGGGATAATCGGTATCATTTCTGAGGATTCCAGGGGTATGGCAATTGCAGGATTAGTTCTGGGAGTGACTGGAATTATGTTTGTGCTATTCGCTCTACCTGCGATATTAACACTGATCCTTCTCTGGTTGGCCTTACTTTAAGAGTAACAAGAATATTATAAAATTAAACTCTTTTTTTTTTATTTCTTTAACAAGAATTCCCAATCGATTTGACTTTCCATTAAATCTAGAACAGCTTGAATCTCGTCTTCTTGTATCCCTGGTTTTAATCGCTCCAAATTTCTCATAGTAGTGTAAGTGTCCGATGGGCTTAAGATAATAGGAATCTTCTTTTCGTTAGCTACTCTTATGACATTAGCATCAGGTTGAATAAATCCCGTTAAAATAAGAACCGATACATCCTCATTCAAGGCTGCTAAGGCGAGATCAGCTCTATCTCCTCCGGTAATTACAGCGGCTTTTTTAACTTGTCTTAAATATTTCAACGCCGCTTGAGCATTCATCGCCCCTATGATAATCGTTTCAACAGTATTATTTAAGCCGGTTGTAGCCGCTTCGTTAATTAATTCTCCCCCTATAGCTTCTAAAACTTCCATTACTCGAGGTGAAAATAGTTGAATGCTTTTTTCAATAATCCCTAATACGGGTATGTTATATTTATCAATATGCTCTTTCTGAAGCTCTTTAATTCTTGGGATGTATTCGAAATCAATGTTATTAAAAATTATTGCGGACAAATTAATTTCACGGAATTCAAAATAGTTTTTAGCAAAAAATACGTTATCAATGCACATATCAGAGGATTCAGAGCATACATATATCAAGTCTTTAATTCCTAACGATTTTGCTATGCTCACATCATCGATACCAACCCTTACGAACTTTTTTATTGAAGGTGCTCCTTCGATTAACACATAATCAACACCTTTAGTAATTTCTTCGTAAGTTGCCTTAATCTTATCTAAATATTCTACCTTCTTATCAGCATCTATTAAATCAATATAATACGAATCTGGAATAGATATCGGACAGACTAATTCGTAAGGATCTTTATTTTGATATACAGTTCTTAAAATAAAATCTATGTCCTTATCAGATTTTAAACTAAACGCGCCTTTAGGGCATCCAATTGGTTTAAAGTAAGCAAACTTCTTACCTTCTTTTTTTAATTTTTGAATAAACCCAATCGAGAGAAAACTTTTACCAGATCTCTCTTTCAATGAACATAAATAAAACGATTTTACCATTTCACTCACTTTTTTTTACTTTTTTTTTCTTTATTTTAATATAATTTTTATCGTGATATTGTAATCTTTATATCTACTGCACTATATCCCTTTACAAACGAGAGAAGAGGATTAATATCTAATTCGACAATCTCTGGAAAATCATTTACTAATTGAGAAAGTCTTAAAAGGACATCTATAATTGCATCAATATCTGACGAAGGTTCACCTCTTACTCCTTGTAAAAGACTAAATATTTTCGTATTTTGGATTAATTTCTTCGCACTATCTCTTGAAAATTTGTACGATAACGCAAAAGATACATCTTTCATAAAATTTGCGTAAATACCGCCCGTTCCAAACATTATTAAAGGCCCAAACTGAGGATCTTTTGACATTCCGATAATGATTTCATTTACTTTTGTTTTTTTCTTAAAATCAATCATTTCCTGTACTTCTACTCCATATATGCGAGCGTTTTGAGGACCAAATTTTTTAGCGTTATCAAGAATTTGTACATACGCTTCAAACGCATCTTTTTCTGATTCTATGTTTAAAAAGATTCCTCCCACATCTGTTTTATGGATTATTTGAGGACTAACGATCTTTAAAACGGACTTACCTATTTCATTCTGTAATTTCGCTGCCTCGGTAGGTGTTCTTGCTAATCGCGATTTAGGAGATAAAATGCCATATTTATCGAAAATTTCGCTCGTTTCATGGCTCAACAAAACGGTTCTTCCTTCCTTTCGAGCGTTTTCAAATATTTCTCGAAGTCTTTCATTTTTCACTTTGAATTTAGGAATTTCTATATTGGCTAGTGGTTCCATATTTAAAAAATCACTATACTTAACCATCGCTTTAAGAGATTGAGCAGCTCTTTCAGGGAATCTATAACAGGGAATGTGGTTCTGTTTTAAATATTTCGTAGCTGCTCTCATTGAAATACCACCTACAAGCGCCATAACAATTGGTTTATCTGATAAATATTTAGAAGATATCCGGTGAATTAGCTTAGCAACATCATTTGGGTGTGTTTGAGCCTGTGGGCTCATTATTATAAGAGCACCATATGTTGTGATATCATCCTCGTTAATAGATACATGTTGATCTTCATTGTTTAAGCCAAATATAGTTTTAATGGTGAATTCGTATCTATCAGGAGAAGCATCACCTATGATGTCAATTGGGTTAAAGATAGCTGCTTCCGCTGGCAATTTTTCACGCAATATGTGTAATATAGGCTCAGAAAATTGAGCAAACTTTAATCCTTCTCGTTCAAACGCATCTGTAGCTATTATACCCGGGCCACCAGCGTTAGTGACTATTGCAAAAGAATTTTTTTGGGGAATCGGTTGGAATAAGAAGATTTCTCCGTAGTCGAAGAGATCTGCGATCGTATTTGCTCTTAAAACTCCACATTTATCGAAAGCTAACTCATACGCTATATCCAAACCAGCTAAAGCACCAGTGTGACTCGAAGCTGCTCTAGCACCAGCCGCACTAACGCCTGATTTTAATATAATTATTGGTTTTTTTCGCGCTACTCTTGAGACTACTTCTAAAAACTTTTTACCATCCTCAACGCTCTCTAAGTAGCTTAAAATAACTTTAGTATTTGGATCGTCTGCAAGATATTCAATAAAATCAACTTCGTCGATGTCGGCTTTATTACCTAAACTTATGTTACACGAAAAACCAAAAGCTTGATCCATAGAATAATCCATCATTCCAGTAAGCATAGCTCCAGATTGAGATATCATCGCAATCTCACCCTTTTTAGGCGTGTTAGCAGCGAATGAGCCGTTATAATTAATCCCAATAAATCCTAAACAATTTGGTCCAATGACCCTCATTCCATACTTTTTTGCGACCTTAATTAATTCCAGTTCTCGTGTAATCCCCTCACCACCGATTTCTTTAAAACCAGCAGTAATAATGACCAATCCTTTAATCCCCTTTTTTCCACACTCTTCAGCAGTTTTATTTACAAATTTTCCTGGAATAACGAATATCGCTATATCGATCTCTTCAGGAACATCTAGAACGCTCTTATACGCTTTATTCTCGAGAATTTCTTTCGTTTTAGGGTTTATAGGGTATAAATTACCAGAATATTTTGAGTCAATAATGTTTTTTAAGACATTATATCCTACCTTACCGGGGGTACCACTCGCTCCAATGACTGCAATGCTTTTCGGATTAAAAAAGAAAGATATATCGTTATTAGTAACCATTTTTGAACTAATACTAGTTGATTTTAAGAATATTCTTAACAGAGTTTTATTACTATAAGTTTAAAAGTTTTTATATTTTTTTAAAAGGGTTGAATTGTGAACAAAAAAAGGATTTACATATATGGAAAACTCATGAGTAACCAATCAAATCGAATCTGAAAAATGTAAAAATACTTTTTTATAATAACACGTTAGACAAGAATTATGACAAACATAAAAATTATTACAACAAAAGGAGACATTAACCTTAAGTTATTCGATAACGAAGCGCCTTTAACGGTTTCGAGCTTTTTATTTTTAGCAAAAAAAGGGTTTTACGACGGGATCGTTTTCCATCGAGTAATAGATAATTTCATGATCCAAGGAGGTGACCCTCTTGGTAACGGTATGGGAGGTCCTACAGCAGTTGGTGTAAACTCATTTCCATTTCAAGGACGAGATGTGTCCTATCCTTACGCAGACGAATTTCAATCTGGAAAAGTCTTCAATAAATCCGGAATTTTAGCTATGGCTAATGCTGGACCCGGTACGAATGGTTCGCAGTTTTTTATAACTCACGTACCCACTCCACACTTGAATAATAAGCACACAATCTTTGGAGAAGTTACAGGTCCCGCAGATCAAGTTGTAGTAGATGCTATAAGAAAAGGAGATAAAATAAAAAAAGTTGAAATTATTTAATAGCTCTGACCAACTTCTTTTTTATCGATTTTTAATAATTTATTTTTCTTTTTTTTTTAAGTTAGAAAAGTTAAAGATTTGAGTTAATAAGAGTCTTCATCCCATTCGCCATCATTATAGTCATCGAATTTGTTATCATCGTCATAATCGTCGTATTTATCATCCCAGTCATCATCATCGTCGTATTCATATTCTAAATCTAAATCTTCTCTATATTTAAATTTATTAAATAAATTCTTATCCTCCATAATAACCAACCCCTGATTTGATTATCTATGTAATTTCAATTATTTTTTTTGGTTTTTTTTAATCTATTAGATATTATTTGAAATAAAAAGCACTAATGTTTTTTAAAGGTTACGATCAAAAGGTAAGTTAATCATCTTCTTCGTCCCATTCACCATCGTTATAGTCGTCATAATCTTCGTCGTCGTCATAATCTTCGTCATTTTCGTCATCCTCTTCCCAATCATCCTCATCTTCTTCGTCTTCTCTAATTTTATTTTCATTATATACACTTTCGTCCTCTATAATTACCAATCCCCACTTTTAATCGTTTATGTAATTTTATTTAAAGATTAAAAAACCATTATCTATTATTTGAAATACAAATCTTGAATGTTTTTTAAAGCTTACGATCAAAAGATTTATTAGAAAATGGCTTTATTAATAATTCATATTAGAACATTAGGTTGCGTTTAAAATGAGTAAAGATATAAAAGATTTAATAGACTCGGTTGACTCTGCGAACCAAGCGCACTCCGATTTAGAAATCGTGATTAAGCATTTGAAAGAGGAAGTACAGCGTCTTAATTTTACTGTAAGCGAACAGAGGAAAATTATCGAAAACCAAAAATCAAAAACTTCGAATAATAACATTCCCGAAGATATTTCCGTGTTAAAAGACTTAGTAACGGAACAGCGCCAAGATATAATAAAGAAGGATAAAGATATTGAGATTCTACAACAAACTATCACCGACATTTCTTCAGAGCTGGATAATACACAAAAGTTTGAAGACGATAACGAAGAATTGATTTATGCTAACAAAGAAATTGTGCAATTAACTGAGGAAAACGAAGGATATAGAAAACAAGTCGAAGACTTAAATAAGGCAATTAAGGACTTGCAGAACGGAAAAGACGACATATCGTATAATGTTAGAGAAGAAAGTCCTGAACTTATAGATGCAAAAAAGTTAATAATTAAATTAACGGAAGAAAATGGCATTAATCGCGTACAAATCGAATCTTCAAGGCGTGAAATCGAAGATTTAAAAAGGAGAGAGCAAGAGAGTGAAGATATAAAAAACCAGTATTTTCATGAATTAAACGAAGTAAATAAAATTCTAGATCAGCTGACATTTGACAACGATCAATATCACGAAAAAGTCAATTACCTTCAACTAAAATTAGAAGAAACAGTACGACTTCAAGAAGAGCAGTTTAAAGAAGTTGAAAAGAGCACAGGCTACGAAGAAACTAATCAAAAATTATTCGATTTAGAAGTAGAAAACAACGAATTGAAAAACATAATAAATACTAACATGACCATTATCGAAAACTTAAAACAACGGAATCAAGATAGGGAAAATAAATTGGAGGAAAAAGCTAAATTTGAAGACCAAAAATTAGACGATCTTCGACAGAAAGCTTTAGAAAAAGACGAAGAGTTAAATACCTTAAATCTTAAGTTGCAGAAGATCGAAACTGCTAATAAACAACTAAGCGATTTAATTGTAGAATTAAAAGTTCTAGAAGACACTATAGAGGATCGCGTTGAACTTGTATCTATTCCTAAGCAAACTGTTTTTGAGAACTATCCCCCCACATTATTTTTTAAGATGTACAAAATGATCTCTAATGATTATAAGATGTTAATCGTGGATCAACTTATAGAAGATTTAAAGAGCGTTAATAGAGATTCTAGAACCTATGCCATAAAAATCCTAAGCGCAATTAGAGGTCCTAAAATATTTGATAAATTAAAAGAACTTGTAAAAGATGAGGATTGGATTGTTAAACTTTACCTAATAAAAGCTTTACGTAATTTTGAAACTCAGGAATCTGCTGAGATATTGAAAATTCTTCAAGAAGATGGAGATCCTGACGTTCGAGAAGCTGCTGTAGAAATGATCTGTAAGTTAAATATCCAATAGTTTTTTTATTATTCCGTTAATAGCTTTTTTTACCTAAAAAATTATATTCGAATAAAACAATAATTAAGGATAAGGTATAAGCTAAAATTTACATGTTTTCTATCTAATATAAACTATCTTTCAACGATTGAATAACATGGTAAGGGAACTAACTGTTAACAGATGGAATTGGTCTCAAAAAGATAATAAATGGGTTTATATTGAGAGCAAAGACAACGGAAAGTTAGTGTATCATTATCAAATAAATCCTCCTAAACAATTCACCGAATCAATCTTAAAAATCAAGATTTTAAACGATAAATTGGTCGCGTGTAAAGATCCAGAAGAAAACTCTAAAATTTTTAGGGAAATGATGAAAATATCCAAAAGAATGCAATTTATGAGTAAAACCTGCTAATACTATTCAAATTGTTAAAATGCCTTATAGAGTAATAGAATATTAATAATTCAGTAAATTTCTTATTAATGATAATTATTTATTTATAGGCGTTTACAGAAATAAATCTCAAGATTTTATACCCTTAACATAATAATTTATATTAAAGAATTGTAATTAAAGGGGAAAAATTATAAAAATCGCAGTGTCTGGTAAGGGCGGGGTAGGTAAAACCTTAGTTGCCGGGACTTTAGCCCGGTTATTTGCTAAGGATGGTTTTAAAGTGTTAGCCATCGATAACGATTCGGCGATGAATTTAAGTTATACGCTGGGAATTGAAGATGAAGTGAAATCAAAAATCGTTCCGATATCAGAAATGAAAGAAATGATTGAGGAGCGCACAGTAGTCAAAGGAGCTGGAACTGGAGTTTATAACATTAATCCAGAAGTCTCTGATATTCCGGATCGGTTTAAAATCACAGGCCCAGATGATCTACAACTTTTAGTTTTAGGTGGTATTGAAGAACCTGCTTCTGGTTGTTTATGTCCGGAAAACGCTTTAATTAGAACTCTGTTGTATAACTTATTTGTAAAACGAGACGAAGTAATAGTGGTCGATTTCGAAGCGGGATTAGAGCATTTAGGACGCGGAACTGCTAAAGGCATCGATATTATGCTTGTAGTTGCGGAACCGTCCCAGAAATCCTTAGATCTCTCCTTAAAAATAATAGAATTATCGAAAAAATTAGGAGTTATAAATATCTATCTCATCGCTAATAAAGTAATAGATGATTCGCAAATAGATATCATCAATGAAAGAATAAAAGCATGGAATGTCCCATTGTATCATTCTGTTCCTTACGATCTTGAAATTGGGAAAGCTGATCTTGAAGGTATTTCTCCAATAGATTTTAACCCCAATTCAAAAGCTATTAACTCCGTTAAAAGTCTATATAGCAAATTAAAGAAACTCAAATTAGAACTATTTGATTTATAGCTTAATAGAGATATTCTAAACCTCCCGAGTTTTCTCGTTTAGTATCAAAAACACAATATATATAGACTATATATCTAAGCAATTTATAAGCTAATTTTGTTATGAGGATTGGAGCAATCCAAAAATTATGAAAATTACTAAAAGGAGGGATGAGATCAAGATGGTGAAGAAAAAAGAAAATTTACTGGTCTTAGGGATGTTATGCCTGATTTCTGCGTTTGTCTTTGAAATGTTCGGTAATGCGAGCATAGTTCTTGATGTCGTTATATTGCTTTTTATAGCTGTTGCTATATTCTTTAACGCGCAGTATTTAGTACTATCAACTACTGACCGAAAGAAGAAATAGTCTATTTTTTTTAGATATATTACTTATAACATATCAGACAAATCAAGGCTTTGATCGTCTGAGATTTCTTTCCATTGCTCAATCGCTTCTATTGCGTCTTTCTCGTCCATTTGCTCAATAGCATAGCCAGCGTGAACAATAACGTATTTTCCAACTTCAGGGTTTAACACTAAAGCTATGATGACGTCTTGCTGTATTCCATCGAAATCAACAAGTGCGGAATTTCCGTCAATTTTAACTATTTTACCAGGTATTGCGAGACACATAATTTTTTAGCAAAGCGATTTTAACTATACTCTTAAATATTCTAGCCTAAAAAAAATTAATGATTATGGTTGGTTCGTGATCATTAATCTCTATTTATTTTACTCGAATCCTTTATATAATTTAGCGTAATAATTTATCTTAACATAGTATCATAATTTTAAGTGTAAATGTATGATTTTAGATAAACTAAAAAAATCTCCCAGTGATTTAATCCTACTAATAGGTGCGGCAATAGGTGTTATAATTCTTCTAACAATCAATATCTTGATTTTTGAACCTATGTCAACAGCTGTTTATATATATGGTATCTTGGACTTCGAATTTGCGTGGACTAAAGATCAAATTTTAACGATTTTCTTCACATGGGGCCCTCAAGGAATGGCGTTGCAAGCTGCAGGAGTATATTGGGATTTTCTTTACATTCTTGGCTATGTTATACCTCTTTTTGCTTTGATAGTGTACTTTTCGAGAAGGCTAGAAGATAGGATCGCAACCATCGGACTATATATGAGCTTAACACCCATAGTAGCAGGAATTTTTGACTTAATTGAAAATATTAATTTATTAATCATGCTTAACGAGACACCTGATTTTGCATCGTTCGTTCCGTTAATCGCTTCGATATCAGCAACTATTAAATTTGGGTTCTTGATAGTCGGGGCAATTTTCTTCTTAGTAGCGTTAGTACTAGTTATAATTAAAAAAATCAAGAAAGAATAATAGTGTTTTTCCTTCTATTTTTTAATGAACAACACAGCTAGAAAGATTTTATTAAAAAGAGCATCATTTAAATCTTTTCGCTGTACTGGTTCAATAAATCCTCCAACCAATTAAAAATCTCTTCCTTCGATAAATTACCAATGTTAAATTTCAACCGCTCGATTTCTTTCAAAAGATCTATCATCTCTAATGGGATTGATCTTTGGCACAGCTCGAATAACATTTCGTTGGTTTTTGAAATTAAGAATTTAACCTTAGATACCACAGGTTCTATGTTGGGTATATCTTCGAGGCGAACAAGAATATTTATAAGACTAAACAAAAATTCTGTTTTATTCCCTTTAAAAGAGCTGTCAAATTGATAATAATATCGATCAAAATATTCCCTTGGAACGATTTCGTCGTATTTATTTGATATTTTAATTACTGATTTAATGTTTTTAAATAATAGCGAAGGAGTCCACGTAAAAGCTCGATAATTAGACTCAATCTTACCACTATGAAGCACTGGGATAAACTTGTGGTCTTCCTTGAAATAACCAAAAGGCATAATAATAAAATCTAACGAGTCTGAAGACGAATAATCTTTCACGTTGATATACAAATTCTTCAAAGTGTGGATAAGCTCGGTACGATGATCGAGAACATCGAATTCTATAGTATTTAACGACGGTTTGTATATATAAAATATGACCCCTTCAAAACCCTGGATCTCTAAATCTAACGAGAAGTTAAACATCTCAACTGAAGCATCTTCAGTCCTAAATTTCATATCTAACATAATGTGGGAATAATTCTCTATATACGGGAAAAACCAAGGGGGATTTCTTTCGGCTTCGAACGATATCATTTACCATCTACTCCTAATATATCTCATTAAGATGATTTATATATATATTATACCTATTTATATTTCTTCACTTAAAGAAATAAAATGCAAATTAATAATCACACCACTATTTTTAATTTTTGCGATCTAAACCTCTAAATGTTGGTTACTTAGAGTTTGGTTTTGAAAAGAAATCCAGTATCTCCTTTCCATGAATTGCGTTATACTGATTGCACGGTACATGACCACAGGATCGGCATCTCGGATCGTAAGTTGAGTTAATTGTATCGCACTCGGGGCAAGAATAATGCTTTTCCATCTCTTCTAACCATTCCTCATATCCTACTTTCTTAATTCGTTCTTGAGCTTCCCATAATTCTAATCGGTGAGGCATTTTAGCCTGAAATTCCTTTATATCATTACAAGGATATTCTTCGCACTCCCCACAAAAATCAATTCCCTTTTCTTGAGCGCAGGGAAACATTTTACAATCTTGTTCGCAAAAAATAAATCTCTTCTCAGAACGACATCCATAACATTTAATTTCTTCAGGAATACTATTAGATTGTTTAGCGATAAACTCAAGTCGTTGAGGATCTTCTTGGGTTCCAATAAAAACCGAACAAGCGGGACAATATAGGCCACAGACGGCTGCATGTTGTTTTGAATATTCCATAGTGAGATTAAATGGTGCTTCAATTTTTAATATTTTTCTTATAACTTCAGTGTGGTCAACATGTTTATACTTTTTTTGCTTCACAATAAAAATTATTAAGAACAATAACATCAATTATTAACAATTAGATGGTAATAGAAAAGGTAGTTATATATTATATGCACCAAATAACTAGAAAAAAATAATTGAATTATAAGGTTAAAGAAATTTGGATCCTTTAAATTTACTAAAAATTATCACGACAATAATCACAGCCGTTATCGCACTAATTATCGGATTAAGAGTTCTATCTTTAAACAAAAGCGACATATTGAACAGATGGTTTGCCTTATACTTTACATCCTCATCTTTGGGCTTTATAATCTATACTGTTTACCATTTAATTTTAAATAATTCCGATATTATTATTCCACTTATGATAACAGCCCATGTCTTTTTTAATCTCAACTCAATTTCCCTCATTATGACTCTGTTCGCGTTAGAAAAATATTCCAAGACCGTTATGGGCGTTAAGTATCTTGGAACTATGCTACTTTTATTCTTTATCATGAGTATTGGTTATTTTATATTTCCTCCGTATTTAGATATGGATGATTACGCTCTTGGTATCGTTGATACCCATACTCCTCCCGGTTTACTACTTTTTGTGAACGCCATTCGGATACTATTAGCTATATTGGCCGTTTATAAATATATTGTAATTACCAAAAAATTAGAAGGCGAAACTAAAAATAGAATAAAGTGGTTCTCGTCGGGAGTGATTGTTTTTATATTGGGACTCTTTATCAATCTATTAGGGGGATTGCTCTTACTGATCGTGATGGAAGTTATAGCGCTGATTATTATCGATATTGGTGCTATTTTAGTCCTTAAAGGATTTTTGATCTAATACTTCTCTCTAAGCTGTTTTCTAAATTTGGAAATCTAATTTTACATTTCAGGTTTCGACACAAATGTATATAAATAATGTCATCATCATTTTTATCCAAAACCAATTAGAGGTAATTTTAAAATGAGAATGGAAAAAAAAATTGAAATTAAGTCAAGTCCAAAAAGAATTTACGATATTCTTATTGACGCTGAAATTATTACAAAATGGAATATTGGTGTTGATGAAATAACTGAAAAAGAAGAAGGACAAAAATTTCTTTTAAAATCTTCTGTAGGAGATATTTTAATTGTAGACTGGGAACAGGTTGAAAATGAAAGCGCAACTTGGCATTTGAAGGATAAC
>Ga0114922_10002205_pt1 | contig 18353 bp, 16 predicted proteins | sample AartaG_FD_100975 | JGI IMG/M metagenome (GOLD analysis project Ga0114922, IMG submission 100975) | Deep subsurface microbial communities from Aarhus Bay to uncover new lineages of life (NeLLi) - Aarhus_00045 metaG | ecosystem: Environmental > Aquatic > Marine > Oceanic > Sediment | place...
AACTGTCTCCTCAAGAAAACGCAGAAGGCCCTGGTGGCCTACCCGGGATCTGCGAAAGCCGGCCAGACCGCAATCAGCGCAAAAGCCAAATCGAGGAGGCGAAGAGAATGCGAGAGCTGTGGAAGGACGAAGAGGGTCTCACCACCGTGGAGTACGCGTTGCTTCTGGCCCTGGTCGTAGTGGCGGGCATCGCCGCGTGGCAGGGGCTCGGCAGCACGGTCCAGAACACGGTGACTGACTCGTCCGGCACGCTTGCCAACGCCGCCAGCTAGTGGGGCGATGGCAGCCGCCTGGGCTGAACGTCCTCACATTCGCAGACTGTTGGATGTCTCAGTCGCAGCGCGGTACCGATTTCCCTGTCTCTCAAGTACATAGTGCTTGCAGGAGACAGGACGTCCAGCCGGCGGTAGGTGAGGGGGCGGGGCAGCCCGTCCCCTCACCGCTGTAAACGACGGGGAATGGGCAATGGGCAATGGGCAATAGGGCCACGGCACCGCCTGTGCACGATTGCCGATTGCCGATAGTCTAATCCCCTGGGGGGGGGAGGCTGGATGCGATGCAGATGGTACTGTGGGGAGCGGTCCTGGCTCTGGCGCTAGTAGCCGCCTACACAGACCTCAGGTGGGGGAAGGTGTTCAACTTCGTGACCGTGCCCTTCGCCCTCCTGGGCCTGCTCCTCAACAGCATTGAGAGCGGTCTGGAGGGGTTTTTGCTTGGTCTGGGGGGGCTGGGCGTAGGCTTCGGGCTGTGGCTGCTGAGCAGCTTCCTGGGGCGAATACTGGGCGGCGGGGACATCAAGCTGCTGATGGCCTTCGGCGCCCTGCAAGGGCCGGGCTTTCTGTTGTTGGCCCTGGCTTACGGAGCCCTGATAGGGGGCACAATGGCCGTCGTGGTGGCCCTGCGTCGAGGGCTGCTGGCGAAGACCTTCAAGAACCTGGGTGCCGCGATCTACCTGCGAAGTGCAGGCGTGGCGCCGATGGATATGGCAGATGCGACCGAGGCGAGCGGCGAGGTCCGGTTACCCTATGCCATCGCCCTGGGACTGGGCGCGATTATCACTCTGGTCGTCAGGGAACTGCTGTAAGGGCAGCAACGACAGTAGCGAGTAGCGAGTGCGTGCGCTTCGCGCATAGTAAAAACAGTGGGGAGTTGCGAGTAACGGCCCACGGCTGTCGTCGTTTGCTGTTTCTCGCTACTCGCAACTGACGTTGCTGTCGTACCTGCGCCCGAAGGGCGCTGCAGGCGAGGTGGGAGATATGCTGGATATAGGCGAAGTCAGAGAGCGGGGACGCAGGGCCCGGGGGCCCCGTAGCGGCATATCCACCGTCGAGCTGGCGATGGTCCTGCCGCTGCTGCTGGTGCTGCTGTTCGGGATCATCGAGTTCGGGCTGATAGTGAAGGACGTGATGGGGATCAATCAGGCCGCGCGCGAAGGCGCGCGTGCGGCGGTGGTGGGCGCTACACCCAGTATCATTGACGTGCGCATAAACGGCGCCGCCGCCACCCTTGATGTCAATCAGCTCACTAAGCTCTATGAGTACCGCCACTTGTATGAGGACACCGCCACCTGGGGAGAGTGGACCGTGCTGGGGACCTGCGATGGCGATAACAACGCCGTAGACGGGGATCAGATACGGGTGAGCATTGACTACACCCACCAGTTGGTCTCTGGCGGCCTGTTCTCGGGGCTGGCCGATAACCCCGAAGAGGGCACCATGACGCTCAGCAGCGCGATAATTATGCGAAGAGAATGAAACGCCAGCGACAGATCGCATGAACGACCGCCTTCCGGGCTTCCCATCAGCGGGCAGCAGGAGGTATTCGGACATGTGGGTGACAGGTAACCAGAGCAACAGACAGGGCGTGGTCGCGGTTATGGTGGTAGTGGGCCTGGTGGCGCTCATGGGTGCCGCGGCGCTGGCGATAGATGTGAGTCGGCTGATCGTCGCCGCGCAGCGGGCACAGAACATCGCCGACACCGCGGCGCTGGCGGGGGCCTGCGAGTTGCCCTACGAGCAGGATGCCCGCGATGCAGCCGTCAGCATCGTGGCGACGAACAACGCCGAGGGCTGCGGGTTGGCGACCCAGTGCGATATCTCGGACACCGTCTACTACGCCCCCAACGAGACGGTGCCTAACTACGAGGTGCTGGGCCCCTGGGCGTGCGCTCTGCGGGTAAGCACGCATGTCCCGGTTGAGTACAGCTTCGCGCCTCTCGTGGGGATTGACGGGGCCACCGCCACGAGGTCGGCCCTGGTGGTGCGCGCGCCGGTAGGCGGCATACCCATCTGCACGATGTGGATCGCCCATGAGACGCCCCTGGCCTATGGTCAGCAGCAGCAGATGCTGATGGCCGACGGCCCTCACTATGCCGGGATCCCCGGGTCCTTTGGCTTCCTGCAAGCCCCCGTGGGCTGCACAGCGACCAGCTTCGATCTCCTGCGGGGCTACAATCTGACGATGGAGGACGTCGCGACCTCGCGCGTGGGTGTCGAGGAGACGGTGTACGCCGATCCCGGTGTGGATGTGGGCTCGTTCACAAAGGCCCTCGAGCAGCACCAGGGCATGGCGCGGCTGGAGCGGGGGACCAGCGGCAAGTGGGCGAGCGATACCTTTGACAATTACCACAATGACAATCCGCGCATCATGCTGGTGCCGCTGGTGAGCTATCTAGGTGGCACCGGCAGCAATGCGGCCTTCAAGATCGAGAAGTTCGGCGCCTTCTGGCTCGAAGAAGTCCAGGGCGGACAGAAGAATATAATCGGGCGCTTCCTCCACTACGACATGCCGGGCGGCGACCCTGACCCGACCCTGATCAAACACCACGGCATATTCGCCACCAAACTGGTGCGGTGAACAACGAGCGCGAGCAACAACCAGCGACGCGTCGCATGAACGGTCGCATTCCGCCCCTCCATCAAGGGGCACCAGGAGGTATTCGGGCATGTGGGTGACAGGTAACCAGAGCGACAGACAGGGCGTGGTCGCGGTCATGGTGGTAGCGGGCCTGATGGCGCTCATGGGCGTCGCGGCGCTCGCGATAGACGTGAGTCAGTTGATCGTGGCAGCCCAGCGGGCACAGAACATCGCCGACACCGCGGCACTGGCGGGGGGCTGCGATCTGCCCGACGGGCAAACGGCCCGCAGCGAGGCCGTAAGTATAGTAGCCACCAACAACTCCGAGGGCTGCGGGTTGGAGACCCAGTGCGATATCTCGGACACCGTCTACTACGGCCCCAACCAGACGGTGCCTGACTACCAGGTGCTGGGCCCCTGGGCGTGCACTCTGCGGGTGAGCACGCATGTGCCGGTTGAGTACAGCTTCGGGCCTCTCGTGGGGATTGAGGGGGCCACTGCCACGAGGTCGGCCCTGGTGCTGCGCGCGCCGGTAGGCGGCATACCGGTCTGCCCGATGTGGATCGCTCACGAGACCCCGCTGGCCTACGGCGAGGAGCAGTCGTTGCTTATGGGCGACGGCCCTCACTATGCCGGCATCCCCGGGTCCTTCGGCTTCCTGCAGGCCCCCGTGGGCTCCACCGCCGCCGGCTTCGATCTGCTGCAGGGCTACGATCTGACGGATGAGGACATCCAGAGCTCGCTCGTGGGTGTTGGGGAGACGATGTACGCCGATCCCGGTGTGGATGTGGGCTCATTCACAAGTGCCCTCCTGGCGCACCAGGACATGGCGCGGCTGGAGCGGGGCACCAGCGGCGACTGGGCGAGCGATACCTTTGAGGATTACCACAGTGACAATCCGCGCATTATGCTGGTGCCGATGTGCACCTACCTGGGTGGAACGGGCAGCAATGCGGCCTTCAGGATCGAGAAGTTCGGCGCTTTCTGGCTCGAAGAAGTCCAGGGCGGACAGAAGACGATAATCGGGCGCTTCCTCCGCTACGACATGCCGGGCGGCGAGCCGGATCCGAGCCTGATCAAACACCACGGCATATTCGCGACTAAACTGGTGCAGTGAAGCGGGTAGAAATTGGGAGGTAAACGCTAGATAGCTATTGACAAGAAGGGGATGCAAGGGCATAATGCAGGCTGAGCGTATCGCAGAAGCGACCGCAACCCTGGCCGAGCGGACCGGGGCTGGAAGCGGCATTGTGCCGCGCAGCGGGATGGCGGAAGTTGTCCCAGGCCACGTCGAAGCAACGGGAACACTAAGCTATGAACAGTGGGGCCCCGCAGCTCACTACGGCATGGCGTGTACCACGTGCCGTCGCCACGGCCGCGCCTCGGCGGGATTGGCGACAGGCAGAAGTGGGAGCGTCTCGCATCCTGCCGACTCACCTCTTCTCCTTGCCCCCTTATCCGCGAGAATGGTTGCATCCTGATAGTGATGGTTCGGACTATCTTTCCGCCCAAGCGGCGGCATGCAACCGGGATGACACCTCTGGCAGGGACATGGAGGAGGTGATTCGGTAGGGAGGATCCGCCTTCGCCTTGCGCGGCGGGGGACAAGTCGGGGGACAAGCCCGTAGATCGGGCTTCCTGCCCCGACACTGACGACAGTGGCAACCCGTAGGTCGGAGCTCCGGCTCCGATTCCTGACGGCAGCAACGCAAAGCAGCAACACACGCAGCTAGACGAGTGCCCAGAGATGGGAGGTATCGCCCAGGTGAAACGAGCAGCGGAATAAGGTGTCAGTATCAGTGGCGCCGATCTCCGCCTCTCACCTGTGGCGTACGGCAGAAGCTGAATGCTGGGGTTTTGCCCTAGTTGGGGTCCTCTCCAGCATCCCGCATCTCCCCTCCCGCCTCCAACCCAGGGGGTGCTGTCAATGAGACTTTCCAGGAAGCAGGCCTTTATCGTGGCCGCGGTCATCGCACTGGGCGCGGCAGCACTGGTGTACACGGTCCTGAAGAAACAGGCGCGGGCGCTCAGCCCCGCCGAGCCGCTGAGCACGACGGTAGTAGTGCCGAAGACCACTATCCCCGTAGACACCACCATCACCGCCGCGATGGTGGAGACCAGCACAATCCTCAGGAAGGACGCGCCAGCCCAAGCGCTTACCGACGCGAACCAGGCAATCGGGCAACTGGCCCAGTTCGAGCTGCTCAAGGGCCGGGCACTTACGCGCGCCGACGTGATGGCGCGCAGCGCTCGAGGCGGCCTCACCTTCGTGATCCCCGAGAGTATGCGCGCGGCGACCGTGGCGCTGGATCCCATCACCGGGGTCGCGGGCTTCATCCAGCCCGGCGACCGCGTGGATGTGTTGGCCACCTTCGTGCAAGCAGAGATGACCGTGACCAAGACCATCTTGCAGGATGTCCAGGTGCTGGCGATGGGCAGGATAACCTCGCGCCCCAGCCCCAAGAAAGCAGTGGCCACCGATGAAGGGGCCGAGAAGGAGGGAGAAGAGGCGCCCGCCATCCAGGAAGTAACGAGCGCCACAGTCGCGGTCACTCCGCACGAGGCGCAGATACTGATACTGAGCGCCTCCAAGGGCACCATCGCTATGGTCCTGCGGGCGCGCGACGACCGGGAGATGGCGGCGCTGATGCCCTCCAACGATTGGGCGCTGGCGGGGCTGAAGCCACCTCCGCCCAAAGAGGAGGCTGAGGAGGAGAAAGAGGCCGAGGAGGAGCGCGAGAAGGAAGAGGCGGAAGACGAGAAAGAGAAGGCCGAGAAGGAGCCGGAAAAGCCGCCGCCGCCCAGCGTCGAGGTGCTGCGGGGCAGCGAGCGGGAAGTTGTGGTGGTCGAGTAGCGGGCAACCGTGGCTACGGCACGGCAAGGCAACAGGATAGACTGAAGCATGAGGAAGTGACGCGGGAGATCCTTGCCGCCTGCTTCGAGGTCGCGAACGAACTCGGGCACGGCTTCGTCGAATCAGTGTACGAACGCGCCCTGCTCGTGGTCCTCAGAGACCGGGGGGGGTGACAGCCGAGGCCCAGATGCCGCTCCAGGTTCACTTCCGTGGTCAGGTCGTTGGTGAGTTCGTCGCTGACATGGTCGTCGAGAGGACCGTAATAGTTGAACTGAAGGCGGTCAAGATGCTGGCCCCGGAGCACCAGGCGCAGCTCATCAACTACCTGAACGCGACAGGCATTGACGTCGGACTGCTTATTAACTTCGGCAAGCCGCGGCTCGAATACAAGCGCTGCCGACGGAGTACTGAACAGGATGCACAGGATAGGCCAGGATAAGATGAGGACTTCCCTTGCTTTCTCTGGCTTCTGTCTGCGCCGTCCAGCCGTACATCCTGATCATCGTGTCCATCCTGTTTCTTGCCGTCTCTGGCCTTGAGCCGTAGATCGCGGTCATCCTGTCCATCGTGTTTCTTGCCGTCTCTGGCCTTGAGCCGTAGATCGCGGTCATCCTGTCCATCCTGTTTATTGCCGTCTCATCCTGTCCATCCTGTTCTGACGTGAATCGGTGCTCGGCAAATCGCAGCCATCCGCACAGTCAGTACTCGCCCGGCTGGAGGTGCAATAGAATGAGCAGCACAGATCGCAGCAAGCATCAACGAATGTGTCGTGTAGCTGTCGTAGCTGCCGTCGCTCTGGTCGCCGCCGCAGCCCCCGTATGGGCTGGTGACTGCCCGCCGGCGTGCCGGCCGACGCCGACGTGGGTCAAGACGGCCGGTCCGGTCGAGAGTTCGCAGGCGCTGGTGCTCGAGCAGTACCGCAGCATCATCATGAGGTTTCAAGGTATGAAGCGCGTGGCGGTGGTATACCCCGAGATCGCTGATGTGAGCGTGGTGTCGAAAACCGAGCTGATCGTGCGTGGCGTGAATCTGGGAGAGACGATGCTCTACGTCTGGGATGCGCGGGGTCTGCATAAGCTCGCCGTCAGCGTGGTGGGTAACACGCCGGCGGAGCTGCGCGCCCGGGAGCTGAAGAAATCCCTGGGGCCGGCGCTGTCGGTACGCGCCTTCAGCGCCACCACCGTCGTAGTCGAGGGGCAGGTCAAGGACGAGGTGGCCCTCCGCAACCTCAATAGCCTGCTGGACGCCTTCTCCGACGACCAGGCCCAGGTGATCAGCATGGTCACCGTGGAGGGGATGTACCTGTCAGCCTCCGCGCGGGCGGCCGGAGCCCTGAGCAAGGTGCTTGATGAAAGGCTCAAGACCACCGCCTGGGGGGAGACCTCGCTGCTGATCGAGGGCGAGCTGGATGACTACGAGCAGGTCCTGCGGGCCCGCCAGCTCATCGGCGCCTTCTCTGAAGGCCTCAAGGTCGTGGATATGATCTGCGTCAAGGGGGAGACCCTGGCGGACCAGGCGCCCGTCGCGCAGATACAGAAGGTCCTGGGCGAGGGCTTCCGCGTCTGGCCGCTCCAGGGGAACCTCGTGGCCGTGGACGGGCAGGTGTCAAGCGCAGAGGAGCTTGAGCGCGTTAACGGGCTCCTGGCGGCCTTCGCGCCCCAGGCGCAGACGATAAACCTGGTGCAGGTCGTCCCGCCGAAGCCGGACCTGGCGACTGCGCAGAGCACGCTTCAGGCGGCCCTGGGCGCTGACGGGAAAATGACCGTCACGATCGTGGGCGAGGAGGCGCTGATGCTGGAGGGCTCGGTGCCCTCCGAGGAGCGGCAGAAGCAGGTGGCCCAGGTGCTGGCGCTCTTCGAGGGTCGGGTGCCCATCGTCAATCTGTTGACCATCGTGGAGCCCGACAAGCGGCAGGTGATGGTGGCGGTCAAGGTAGTGGACATCAACCGCGGCGCCACCGAGAACCTGGGCGTGGACTGGGGGCAGTACGGCGGGACGCGGTTCGTTAATGCGGAGTTCCGCCCGCAGCCCTTCCTGTTCGGTAACATTGCGGGCCTGGGCTGGCGCCGCCTGTACGAGTGGGGCACGCAGATACACGCCCTGGTCGCCAAGCAGAGGGCACGCATCCTCTCCGAGCCCAACCTGCTGGTCAATGACGGCGAGGAGGCCTCCATCCTCGTCGGCGGCCAGATACCGATCCCCGTCGCTCAGGCGGGCGTCGGAGGCGCTGCCGCCGTCACCATCGAGTGGAAGGATTACGGTGTGCTGCTGAAGATGAGCCCGACCATCAGCCCGGACAACGAGAATGTGCTTCTGGAGGTCGCGCCGGAGGTCAGCACCCTCGACTGGGGCAATGCTGTGACCGTGGGCGGGATACTGCTGCCCGCGATGCGCACGCGCAAGACACAGACCATCATCACGGTCCCCGATGGCGGCGTGCTGGCCATCGGCGGGCTGCTTCAGTCCGAGCAGTCCAAGGCCGTGGACAAGATCCCGATCCTGGGCGACCTTCCCATCATCGGCCAACTTTTCAGGCACGATACCTTCATCACCAACAAGAGCGAGCTGATAATCCTGGTGCTGCCGCAGATCCTGGACGAGGAGGGCAAGCCCCTGCATCCGATTCCGGTGCCTGAGGGGCTCACCCCTGAGCAGGTCTTCACCTTCGGCCATCAGCCACCGCTGGCGGAGATCGAGTTGGACAAGGAAGGGCACTGGCCGGTGCCCAAGGGAGCGGGCACAGAACAGTAACGGCGGGCAAGGGGCAATAGGCAATGGGGGACGGCAGAGGCGGGAGGCGAGTTGAGTGAAACAGACTTACACGGTCGTGGTAGTGCCTGAGAGGGACGGGCGGTATTCGGTCACAGTGCCGGCGCTCAACGACTGCGCCACCTTTGGAGAGAGCTTGCCTGAAGCGCTGAGCATGGCGGAAGAGGCCATCCTGGCCTATCTGGACGGCCTCCAGGCCCTGGGCAAGCCGCCACCGCCGGACCTGCAGGCTGTGACGATAGACCTGGGCAAGGCGCCTGAGGCTTCCGTCTATAGGTTGACTGTCGAGGAGGAAATGCCTGTTGCCTAAGCTCCCCGTAGTGTCGGGGCGCGAAGTCGTGAGCGCACTACAACGCGGAGGCTTCGAGATCGAGCGCCAGCGGGGGAGCCACATTGTAATGATTCACCGAGCGAGAGAGCGAGTGGCCGTCGTCCCGGTACACGGGAGCAAAGACCTGCTGGCGGGAACGTTGCGAGGGATTCTGAGACAGGCCGATCTCAGCGCAGATGACCTGCGCCGGTTGCTGGGCAGAAAGCGATAACGGCCGGGAATGGGCACCCAACAACCAGTAGGGCGGGCTTCCAGCCCGCCAACGAGGCAAAGACGACCCGCATGGCGGGCTGGAAGCCCGCCCTACCGGGTGTGTTGTTAGTCGTTGGCGATGCGTCGGCAGTCGGTAGTCGGTAGTCGGAGGTCGGTAGTCGGATGTCTGAAGAGACCCGGCGCACCATCCGAGTCATCATCACCGAGCCCCAGCCGGGGGCGGCGGAGGCCCTTCAGCAAGGGCTGACCTCCGCCGCTGGTCTGGGCGGGCCGGGCATGCAGACCGTGGAGATCGTCGGCTACGCGCGCGATGGCCTGGAGACGGCCCAGATGGCGCGCCAACTGGCCCCGGACGTCATCCTCGTGCACGAGGAACTGCCGGGGATGAACGGCTACGAGGCCTGCCAGATGATGGCTCTGGCTGCTCCCAACGTCTCGCCGGTACTGCTGGTGGAGCCCGACCGCCTGGGCAATGATGAGGTGACCACGCGGGCCCTGCGCGCCGGGGCACGCGCCGTGCTCTCCACCCAGTGCGCGCCCGAGGCCCTTCTCGAGACGCTGACGGGCCTGGCCGAACTGAGCAACCTGCGCCGCGAGCCCGAATACGAGCTGATCACCGACCCGATGAAGATGCCCATCACCATCGCCATCACAGGCGCTAAGGGCGGCATCGGCAAGACCACGCTCGCCACCAACCTCGCCGTCAGCTTCGCCAAGCACTTTCCCGACGAAGTCCTCCTGGTGGACTTCTACGGGCAGTACGGAAATGTGCCGCTTATGCTCGACTTGGCATCCGGCCGCTCCGAGGGCCCTCACGGCAACATCGCCGACCTGGCCAGCTTCGCCGCCGAACTGGACATCAACGTCATCGAGACCCATCTCGGCCAGCACCAGGAGTCCTCCCTCAAGGTCCTGGCGGGCTCTGCGGACCGCATAGACACCCGGCTCCCCCCTGACGGGCAGGTCTCCGCGGCCACCGCGACCCCGGCGAACCGCGAGATGGCCTTCCTCTCCGACCTGGTGGGATTGCTCAGGCGCCATTATCGCTTTGTCTTCTTCGACCTCCCGCCGCTGGTGAGCGGAGCGAGCGAATACATCTTCTCCCGCTGCCAGTACATCCTGCTCATGAGCAACCTGATTGACCTGAACACGGTGCGCGACACCGCGACCCTTTACAGCCAGCTCCTGGAGACCCACGTAGCTCCCGAGCACATCAAGCTCATTGTCAACCGCGTTGCGCGCAACGACCAGTTCAGCATCGAGGACCTTGAGCAAGCCGCCGGCGCCAAGGTGGCCTTTCAGCTTCCCGACGATTCTGCTGTTGCGGTGGCCTCCATCAACGAGGGCGTGCCCTGCGTGATATCTCGGCCCGGCTCCGGCCTCGGCCGGGGCATCAGCGAACTCGCCGAGCAACTGGTCGCCGAACTGGCCGACATGGTCCGCGACGGTCAAGGACAACAGCAAGGACAGTAGCGCGTGGCTGATAGCTGCGGTGGCAGGGAGAATAGCAAATGGCAGAGGCGCGTCAGATAACTCAACCGGACACTATCGGCGGGATGCTCTACACTCCCGAGATGCTCGAACTCCAGGGCGAGATACATCATCGCCTGCTCCAGGAGACGGACTTCGCCACCCTGGAGGGGATGACTGATGGCCAGCTCATGGACCACATCCGCGATTTCGCCCTCGAGGTTCTGGGCGAGCATGAGCGCACCCTCCCCGGCCGCACCCTCGAGCAATTGATCGAGTGCGTACTCTACGAGGTCACCGGCCTGGGACCCCTCGAGATCCTCCTGGATGACAACAGTATCACCGAGATAATGGTCAACGGGCCCGACCAGGTGATGATCGAGCGCGACGGCCATCTCAGTCAGGTCGCCGTGCGCTTTGCTGATGAGGACCACATCCTGCGCATCGTGGAGAAGATCATTGCCCCTCTCGGCCGGCGCCTGGACGAAGCGGTGCCGATGGTGGATGCTCGCCTCGCGGACGGCTCGCGGCTCAATGCCATCATCACCCCGCTCGCGGTCAAGGGCCCCTATGTCACCATTCGCAAGTTCGCGGCGATCCCGCTCACCGATGAGGACCTGGTCCGCTTTGGCACTCTGGACCCCCAGATGCGCGACTTCCTGCGCTGCTGCATCGAGGGCAAGCTCAACATCATGGTCTCCGGCGGCACCGGCTCGGGCAAAACCACCACGCTCAACGTGCTCACCAGCTTCATCCCCCACGGCGAGCGCGTCGTCACCATCGAAGACGCCGCCGAGCTTCAGCTTCAGCAGGACCACGTGCTCACCCTCGAGAGCCGCCCGCCCAACCTGGAGGGCACCGGCGAGATCACCATCCGCGACCTGGTCCGCAATGCCCTCCGTATGCGCCCCGATCGCATCATCGTGGGCGAGGTGCGCGGCGGCGAGGCCCTCGACATGCTCCAGGCTATGAACACCGGCCACGAGGGCTCGCTCTCTACCGCCCACACCAACGGCCCGCGCGACTGCCTCGCCCGCCTGGAGACTATGGTGCTCATGGCCGGCACCGAGCTGCCCTCCCACGCCATCCGCCAGCAGATCTCCAGCGCCGTTGACCTCATCGTGCATCAGGATCGCCTGCGCGATGGCTCCCGCAAGATCACTTACATCACCGAGGTCCAGCGTATGGAGAGTGAGGAGATCGTCACTCAGGACCTCTTCCATCTCACCTATCACGGGATTGATCAGGACAGCAAGCTGATAGTTGAGCATCAGCCCACCGGTCTGCAGCCGCTCTTTGTTGACAAGCTCGCCGCCTACGGCGTCGAGCTGCCCGAGAACATCTTTATGCCCCAGGAGAGTGTAGTGGCCTAACGGCAGGCAAGGGGCAATGGGGAACGACTAACGACAAAACGGCTCCAGCATCCCGCCTCTGCCGTGGGCGGTGCTGTGGCCCCATTGCCCATTGCCCATTGCCCGCCGTGGCTGGAGGTGGCAAAACATGTCGCCCGCATTGATGGCAGTAATTGGCTTTGTGCTCGTGTTCGGCCTCGTCACGGCGGTGATAGCGGCACTGAGCCGCGACGCCAGCTCCCGCGTGGCCTCTCGCCTGGGCGGGATGACCGGCGCCTCCACCACCGTGACGCCCGCTCCTGCGGTCCAGGCCAAGGCCACCGCCGGGCCAAAGGACCCGATCCCGGCTCTCACTGATGCCCTCGAACGCACCCATTACTGGGACCGGATTCAGCTTGAGCTCTTGCGCGCCGGGCTCTTGCTCAGGCCCTCCGAGGCGCTCCTGCTCAGCCTGATAGCGGGCCTCACAGGCCTGGCCGCAGCCTGGATGATCACCAACCGCGTGGTGTACGGGGTATTCCTGGGCGGCCTGGCTCTGGTCGGCCCTTACATTTACATGAAACACCGCGCCGCGCGCAGGCAGGCGCAGTTGACTGTTCAACTCCCCGATGCCCTGGACATGCTCAGCGCCGCCCTGCGTTCCGGCTACGCTCTCACCCGAGGCTTTCAGGTCATCTCCTCGCAGATGCATCCTCCCATCTCCGAGGAGTTCGGCCGCATGCTCAACGAGGTGCAGGTCGGCATCACCGTCGCCGAGGCCCTTGACAGTCTCTTGCTCCGCACTGGCTCCTACGATCTCGAGCTGGTGATCGCCGCCATCCAAACCCAGCTCACTATGGGGGGCAATCTCTCCGAGGTGCTTGACAACATTAGCGGTATGATTCGCGAGCGCGTGCGGCTCCAGGGAGAGATCAATGCCGCCACCAGTGAGGGGCGTATGTCGGCCTCGATTCTGGTCGCCATGCCGATAGCCATGGCCGTGATTATAAGCATGTTGAATCCTGGCTACCTTGACCCGCTTTTTCACGAGCCCCTGGGCATTATGCTGCTGGTGGGTGCCGGCCTGCTTATGACCACCGGCGTCATCATCATCAAGAAGTTGCTCGACATTGATGTCTGAACGGCGGGCAAAGGGGAAAGGGCAAAGGGGCCAGGACCCCACCACCACCTGGACGGATGCGAAACGGATGACCGTGCGAGGTGCCACTCGACAGGGAGCCGCGTTCGAATGTCACCGACTACAAGGACCTGGAGGTCTGGCAACGCGCCATAGGACTCTGTGAGGAGATATACCGCCTCACCGAGGGTTTTCCTGAGCGCGAACGTTATGGCCTGTCAGCTCAGATGCCTCGTGCAGCGGTGTCAATCCCATCCAACATCGCGGAAGGGTACGGTCGCGGGAGCCGCCAGGACTACACGCGGTTCGTGAAAATGTCGCGCGGCTCGGCGGCAGAGCTGGAGACGCAATTCATTCTGGCTCACAAGCTGCAACTTGGGACGCCGGAGTCAACGCGCGAAGCGATGGGGCAGTTGGAGATAGTTCCGCGTCTTGCGCACGGCCTTGTGAAGGCGCTGGACAGGTCGCAGTGAGACGGCGAAAGAGGAGGCGCACTCCCGAGTGGCACTGTGCAGCTGGAGAGAGGGTTTTCGGCGGGCTGGCGGTGCTGTGGCCCCCTTGCCCTTTGCCCATTGCTTATTGCCCGCGGTGCCCGGAGGTGGCAACGAATGAGCCTGATGATCGTGCTCATCACCATTCTGGTGTTCTTCGGCTTCTTTGTGCTGCTGGCCTCAGTTATGGCTGACGAGCGGCGCATCAGGGTCGAAGAGCGCAAGGAGCAGTTGGCCCGTATGTCGCGGCGCCTGCGTGTGCCTCTGGCCGAGGAGCTTGCTGTGCCCTTCTACCAGCGGGTGCTGCTGCCGATACTGAACACCTGCCTCAACTCGGTTGGGACCCTCGCACCCAGCGAGGCCCTTGACAACGCTCACATCGAACTCGAGCGCGCCGGAAACCCCGGAGGACTTACCGCTCAGTCGTTCCTCACTCTCCGCATCTTCGCCGTGGTTGCCGGCTTCGTTGCCGCCCTCTGGCTCTTCAAGGCGCCTTTCTTGAGCGACACCTTACGGATGCCCGTAGCCGGACTGGCTCTAGTGGCGGGCGTGCTGGCCCCGCAGTATATCTTGCAGAAGGCCACTCAGAGCCGCCACGCCCATATCCGCAAAGCGCTCCCCGACATCATTGACCTGCTCGTGGTCTCGGTCGAGGCGGGCGCGGGCCTGGACGGCGCCCTCGCTGAGGTGGTCAAGCGCAAGAAAGGCCCCTTGGCCGACGAGTTCAGCCGCTTGTTGGGCGAGGTGCGCGTGGGCAAGACCCGCAAGCAGGCCTGGCAGGACATGGCCGACCGCATTGCCGAGGACAATCTCACGGCCCTGGTGGCATCCCTGGCCCAGGCCGAGCAGCTAGGGGTGAGCATTGCCAAGGCGCTCAGGACCCAGGCGGGCTCACTACGCACGCGCCGCAGCCTGCACATTCGCGAGGTGGCCGCGGCGCTGCCGATAAAGATGCTCTTCCCGCTCATCTTTTGCATCTTCCCGGCCCTCTTTGTGGTGCTGCTGGGCCCGGCGCTCTTGTCTATGACCACCGTCTTCAGCGCGCTGGGAGGAAAGTGAACGGCGGGCAAGGGGCAATAGACAATGGGCAATAGGGAACGACTAACGACAAAACGGCTCCGCCATCCAGCTTCTGCCGTCGGCGGTGCTGTGGCCCCTATTGCCCATTGCCTATTGCCCATTGCCAGAGGTGGAGAGGCCAAGTGAAGCTAATCCTGGCCGAAAGCAACCCGAATGATGCCCAGCTCATCACCTCGCGGATGGCCTCGGGAAACGGCTCCTACCCCGGGGGCCAGCCGCAGTGGGAGATTGAACTGGCGCGATCGGCCTCCGAGTGCCTGGAGCTGCTCGCCGGTCGGGGACAGTCATCCCGCCCAGGCGGGATGAGTGTCCCCTCTTCCCCACCGGACTTGCTGTTACTGGATGCCGAACTGCCCGGCGCCGACCCCTTTGAGCTGCTCGACCGGATCAAGCACGAGCATCCGCACCTGCCCGTGATTATGCTGATGCCCGCCCGCTTCAGCGGGAAGGGGGAGCTGGATGGCACCCGCGCGATGCATCAGGGCGCCCAGTCCTACGTCACCAAAGGCCCGAGCTGGGAGAGCCGTTTGCCCCTGATGGTGGAGCGCTGGTTGCGCGGGGCGCGCGCTCAGGAGCAAGTCGAGCGCGCCGCCTCCGAGCTGAGCTTCCTCCGGCAGCACTATCAGACTCTGCTGACCTACACGCGCGACGCGGTCGTGGCGCTGAGCCCTGCCGGCAGCATCGTTCACTTCTCCCCCACCGCCGAGCGCGTCTTCGGCTGCCCCGCTGAGCACGCGATCGGCGAGCATATCTCCATCTTCTACGATCCGGCCGCCGCCGGCTCCATTCGCACCATTCTGGCCACCCTCGCCGACCCGGACAAATCCATCACCGCCGACGACCTCGCCCATTTGCCCGGCATCCTGCGCCTTATCCCGCCCAGCCTCGAGGAAGGCAGCGCGGCGCGGCGCGAGCCCGGTGCCGTTGGCGGGCTGGAAGCCCGTCCTACGTGGCTGGAGTCGTCCGACGATGCCAGCCAGCAGAGACCGGATGCCGGAGGCGAGAGGCTGGCGTTGTTGCCAGCCTCCGGCCTTCAGCCTCCAGCATCCGCCGTACCCGAGGTGGACAGCGGCAACGTCATCCGTTACGAGGCCTTCTTGCGCCATTCCCAGGGCCATTTCATCATCTTTGAGGTCACTATGGCCGCCGTGCGCGACGAGAGGGGCAATCTGACCGGCTATCTGAGCTTCTGTCGCGAGCTCACCGAGGAGCGCCAGGCCCAGCGCGAGCTGTTGCGCAGCAAGGCGCTACTCCAGACCATTATGGACACGGCGCCGGTCAACATCCTCATCCTGGGCGCCACCGGCAACATTGCCGCTGCCAACAAGGCCCTCGAGCGTTCCCTGGGCTACATGGTCACAGAACTCATCGGCGAGCAGGCTGCGGACCTGGCGGTGGACCCCGCGAGGCTCAGTGCCGCCTTCGCGCGCACTATTGCGACCGGCGAGCCGCAGCAGTTGGTATTACAGTTCCGCGATCCCCAGGGCCAAGCCCATGACCACCAGGTGTTCACCGCCCTTATACGCAACTCGCAGGGCGAGATCACTGGCATCATCGCCATCACCGCCGACCTCTCGGAGCACCGGGGGGAGCTTGACGAGCTGCATGCCGAGTTCGACCAGGTGCACGGTGATGAGCTCAAGGCGCGCGCGCTCTTTGAGACCGCTGCCACCATCGCCGACAGCGACGACCTCTACGGCGTTTTCTCTCACATAGCTCGGAGTGCGGTTGAGCACCTCGACTTCGATGAGGTCACCATGTACCGCGCCGACCCCGAGCAGGGACTGCTCCTGGGCGTCGTAAAGGCGGAGGGTGCCGACCCTCTCCCCTATGACGAGCAGATCAAGCTGGTGGCGGGCGCGGACCCCCTGGCTGATTTCGTCCTCAGCGGCGAGACGCACAGGCGGACATCGGACATCGGACATCAGACATCAGACCTGGGACTAACGACTTCAGAGCCCGCAGGGCGTGAGTCCGCGGCCGGACCCTCGTCGTCTGCCGTTGGTCCGAAGTCCGAGGTCCGAGGTCCGAGGTCTGACTTGCTCGTGCGCGTGAGCCCGCCCGGGGAAGACGCCGGCCTTGTGGGCATCATCCGCGCCACCAACCTGGGCTCCGGGGAGCCGGGTAAGGAGACCGCTCCCAGGCCCATCACTTTGCAGCAGACGGGTCTACTCTGCTCCCTGGCTCGCCTCGGCTCGGTGGCCAACGAGCGCGCACGCATGGAGCGCCTACGCAGCCAGCTCATCGCCTCGGTCTCTCACGAGCTGCGCACGCCCCTGGCTGCCATTCGCGCTTACAACGAGCTGCTGCTCGATGGTGATGCAGGCCCCATCAATGACGAGCAGCACCTCTTCCTCTCGCGCATTGAGTTTACTTCTATCCAGCTCGGGCGCATTCTCGATGACCTGCTCGATCTCTCCCGTATGCGCGCCGGCGAGCTGTCCGTGCGCAAAGGCCCCACCGACGTGGCCGCCTGCACCCAGCACATTATCAATACTGCTCAGTCCGAGGCCAGGAAGAAGGACATCTCCATCGAGAGCCGCATCCAGCCCGACCTGCCCGTGATCGTCACCGATTCCGATCGGCTCTGCCAGGTGCTGATGAACCTCGTGGACAACGCGGTCAAGTACAGCCATGAGGGTGCCTCTGTACTGGTGGAGGCCAGGGTGACCGAGGGCGAGACGCCCAATGCGGATTATCCGTCCGCGGAGGGGCCGGAGCTGGTCATCTGCGTGGCCGACAACGGCCCCGGCATCCCGCCTGGCGATCTCGAGAAGATCTTCCAGGAGTTCCACCGGGGCGACGCCCACGCCGAGCACAAGCCCAAGGGCGCCGGCCTGGGCCTGGCGATTGTCTCCCGCCTCGTTCGCCTCCTGGGCGGCACGGTCTCCGTGGACAGCACGGTCGGCGAGGGGAGCACCTTCTACTTGCGCTTCCCTCTGGACCAGATGACGGGAGAAACGCCAGGAACCACAGTACCGAGTGGCGAGTAAGGGCCGCAACGACAGGTGATAGCTGTTAGCTGATAGCTGATAGCTGGAGGAGAACAATGATGCGTGGCGCGAAGATCCTCATCGTGGACGATGACGAGATGCTCCTGGAGGTAGTCCAGCGCAAGCTCGATGGCGATGACTTCCAGACCATCACCGCCACCACCGGCCAGGAGGCCCTCGATATCCTACACGCGCCCGACGGCGCCTCTGTGGACCTGGTCCTGCTCGACATAAGGCTCCCCGACATTGAGGGCACCACGGTCTGCCAGCAGATCCGCCAGCGCTCCTCTCTCCCCATCATTATGCTGACGGCAAAAACTGAGGAGGCCGACCGCATCCTCGGCCTCGAACTCGGCGCCGACGACTACATCACCAAGCCGTTTTCGCCCAGGGAGATGGTGGCGAGGGTGAAGGCGGTGCTCCGCCGTGTCGCGCCCGGCGGCACCATGGGCGAGCACAAGCTCCTCAGAGGGGCCGGCGTCGCCCTCGACCTCAACTCCCGAGAGGTGACCGTGGACGGAGAGCCGGTGGACCTCACGCCCACCCAAATGCGCCTGCTGCAAGTCCTCATGGAGCAGCCCGGGCGCGTCTTCAGCACCGACGAGCTACTGGACCTGGTCTGGGAGTACGAGCAGTACGATCCGCACCTGGTCGAGACGCATATCTCGAACCTGCGCAATCGCATCGAGAAAGATCCCAAGGACCCCACGCGCATCATCACGGTGCGCTCCTTCGGCTACAAGTTCATCGCGGAGTAAGACCGCCCTTCGGGCGCAGCGGGCCAAGCCTGCGTCGCGCTGTCGCGCGCTGCCGTAAGGCAGCACCCC
>Ga0114922_10002206_pt1 | contig 18352 bp, 17 predicted proteins | sample AartaG_FD_100975 | JGI IMG/M metagenome (GOLD analysis project Ga0114922, IMG submission 100975) | Deep subsurface microbial communities from Aarhus Bay to uncover new lineages of life (NeLLi) - Aarhus_00045 metaG | ecosystem: Environmental > Aquatic > Marine > Oceanic > Sediment | place...
AATCCCGATCATGATGCCTTAGGCTCCTTTTCACCTAACGACGTGCAGAATGGTGCCATAGTTTATATCACAGGCGTAAAAGGCAAGACTTACAGGTGGAGGGATGGCCAAGTCGTAGATAAGTCCGGCAGCAAGGTTGTTTTTGACTCTAAGTCGAAGAAAGTTAGCAGGAGATAATTATGTGGAGACACATAATTACAATTTTGATTTCTTTGACGATGGTACAGATGGCAGCAGGGAAGAATCCCACCGCTCTTGAATTACTGGGCAAATATACAGAAACACAGGACAAACTCCAATCTTTCATCGTCAAGTATGAACATACGACTTATCAGGCCAGCACATCACTTTCAGGACGGCTTCCCCGACTGGGAAAAGGACAAGCAGGTGGATTTTATGAATTCCGATTTGACGGAAAACGACGCAAAAAACTAGACTGCATGTGGGGGCATGTAGGAATGAGCCCTGAATTTACTCCAAGAGATAAAGCTAAATATAGAAGCCGCCTGTGGGACGGTGAGACTTTCTTTCAGTACGGTGGGCAAGAAAAACACGCGAGTTTCCCTTTCGGCTCAGTCACTCAAATTACGAATTTCAAGGACAATATAGAGGAGGGGCGAAAGACATTTTGCCATGCCTATTTAATGCTGCGGGGGTATTTCTACGGTGATTACGAGCGGGTCGATTCAATTCTTCGCAACGCCGATACTATATCCGTACGAGATGACACACAGAGCATAGGAGCATCGGATTGTTACGTTATCAATGCGGTGACAAAGCATGGCAAGTATACCCTCTGGATAGACCCGGAGCACGGGTATAACATTACGAAAGCAATCGCACGCAAAACGAGAGGTGACCTGAATAGCCACGGACTTCTAAAGGGGAAGGCGAAAGCCCTTTTTTCCATGAAAAACGTCCGTTTCAAGAAAATCGACGGTGTATGGGTACCCATGGAAGCGGACACGTATTGCAGTAAGACCTGGTCAAAAGGCGAATTCTGGAAATCCAGCGGTCATACCAAGAGAACTGAGTTTATTTTGAATCCCGACCACGATGCGCTTGGCTCATTCCTGCCGGACGACATTCGAGATGGAGCGAAGATTTATTCTATTAATGGTGTAAGAACCAGAGGGTACACATGGCGAAATGGTGGGCCGGTGGACGAAAGCGGCCGTAAGGTCGACTATAAATCAGTCAAACCTAAAAAATAATACAGCCATAAGAAGCGAAATAATTATGTGCAGATACAAAATTATTATTTTGATTTGTTTGTCGGTGGTGCTGTCGGCGGCAGCGAAGAATCCAACCGCTCTTGAATTGCTGGACAAATACGCAGAAACACAGAATAAGATTTACAAATCCTTCGTGATTAAATTTGAAGAGGCAAGAGAGCAATATAATTCTCACACATACGGCATAGAGAAAGGGAATAGAAGGGGAGGTTCTTTCTGTGAAATGAGGTTTGACGGCAGGCGGTTCTATGCGATCCGTAACGACTTTGGTAACTGTATGCCGAATGTACGCATTTTCATACCAAAAGAAGATCCCATGTATTCGGTGATACTGTGGGATGGCAGATTCCATTACACATTTGGCAAACAGCCGGATAAAGAACTCGAAGAATTGGCCGAAAAACGTTTCAAGACTGTACAGGAACGTGAAAAGTTTCTAAAAGACAGAGCAGGTCTGTTAACCATTACAAACCGCCCCGAACGTGCAAAGGGTGGCCCGGGTGATTTCCTGGGTGCAATAACGGGACATTGTGATGATTTTCACAAACCGCGACTTATATCAATTCTTCGTAAGGCAGGCAAGATATCCGTCCGTGATGAAATGGAACGTATTGGGACGTCAAAATGTTATGTAATGGACGCGGAGGCAAAGCTTGACAGATATACCATCTGGATTGACCCTGAGCACGGCTATAATATTGCACAGTTTGAGGACAAATGGGAGAGGATATTGAAGAAAAGCCAGACAGATCCCGGCAGAAAAATCCAAAGAGACGTTTCAATTAAAAATGTACGGTTCAAAAAGAGTGCCGGGATATGGATCCCGGTGGAGGCGGAAGTTAGTGATGTTACGCGCAACATCGGCAAGGGTATGTTACGGATATCGAAAAGACGCTATAAACGAACAGATATAATTTTGAATCCCGACCACGAGAGACTTGGTTCTTTTGCTCCTGATTTCCCGAATGATAGCCGCGTACAAGTCAAGGGTATTGAAGGAATTGACGAAAGCAAAAACTACACGTGGCGGGATGGCGAAGTTGTGGACGAGAAGGGCCGGGTGGTTTTTGACTCTAAAACTAAGAAAGCCGAAAGGAGATAATTATGTGCAAATATACAATCATTGCTATAGTATGTCTGATGCCGTTACAGGTGACGGCAGAGAAGTTACCCGGAGCTGAGGAACTGCTCGACCGTTGTGGTGAGAGTATGGACAGGCTGCCGTCTCTCATTGTTAAGGGTGAGCTACAGATGAACTTGCGTCGTTCCCTTGCCCTCACCGGACCTGCAAAACCAGGGGCAATAGGAACAGGGAAAATGTACAAGCGCTGTGAAGTACGCTCTGACGGTCAGCGTGTCGCCCAGCGGAGCTATTACTGGGGGAATGTGAAGTCTCTGAAACAGGCGATTCCTGCGGAGAAACCTGCATACCTTAGTAACCTTTGGGACGGGACGTATTACATGAGATATTCGCGTGGCTCCAACGGTCAGGGACGCGTCCTTTTGAACGGCAAACAAAGCGATTACGAGATACGACGCCTGCAGCAGGGCCACGCGGGTGCTTTCGGCGTTTCAGCCGGAACAACCCGCCGGCTGGATAAAATTCTGCAGGAGGCAAAGAACGTCTTGGTTCAAAGGCGTGAACGCCCGGAGAAACCATCGCCTTTATATGTTCTTGCGGCTGATACGAAACACGGTCGCTACACTGTCCATCTTGATCCGGATCACGGCTATTTGCCTGCTTATGTGAAAGTACAACTTAAAGCAGGGCAGGGACACAAATTCTATGGCCGCTCCTTTGATGAGGCCGGCTTAGAACTGACCTGGGAATTGTGGAATCCGAAGTTCAAGAAAATTCACGACTCGTGGGTCCCCGTCGAGACCGAACAGCGCTATCAACGACTCTATAAACGAGACAAGTTCGAAGACAACAAAACCCATACGCGGTTCACCGATATCACGTTGAATCCTGACCATGAAGCATTGAACTCATTCTATCCCGACGATGTGCGTGACGGCACACCCGTGTTCCTGCGGAATGTCGAACTTAAGAGAGACAGCGACACCTTCACATGGCGGGATGGCCAAGTCGTGGACAAGTCAGGCCGCGTAGTTTTTGACTCTAAATCGAAGAAAGCCAAGAAATGACAAGTGTTTCGTATAGGGGATAATTATGCGCAGACACAAAATTGCAATTTTGATTTGTTTGACAGTAGTGCAGCTGGCAGTGGCGAAGAATCCCACCGCTCGTGAATTGCTGGACAAATACGCGGCTACCGTGGACAGGTGTCTGGGCTCGTTCGCGACCAAAGGTGAGTTTGTTATGGATACCAAGTGGAAACATGTGCTCAATCCGAATGTGAAAGCCGGTCGATATACATCCTATACAAAGAAGGACTTTCGATATGATGGTCACCGTACGAGATATATTGGGTATAAGTGGGGAGATGTAGGATATCGAAAAATCCCGAAAGAGAATCCGATAATTAACAGCGACATAATCAACACGGAGTATCGAGCGAGCTATTCGCGACAGCAAGACAAGCCCTCAGTCATCAAGTGCCACAAGAAACCGCTCGACCCGGAGAAGGTTCAACGGAAGCTCGCTTTAGCGTGGGTTGGAGCCGCTGCTTTTGGATTCTTTGCCAGCGAAGCTCGTATCGACACTGTCTTGCGCGGGTGTGGCAACGCAGCCGTGCGAAAACAAACTGAACAGGTAGATGAATCGAACTGCTATGTCATTGACGCGGATACTAAATATGGCCGGTATACCGTTTGGATTGACCTCAAGCATGGCTACAATCTCAAAAGGATGCGTTCGATCCAGGAGCAAGGCGATCGCGTTGGACGTAGAATCTTGCCACAAGGATATAAGGGTGTTAGAGTCCTCACAAATATGGCGTTCAAGCAGGTGGATGGAGTTTGGATACCTACAGAGTTTATCTATGAGGCGGACGTAGTATACCCGGCGCAATATGAAATGACCGGTCAGACCCATGGCAAAATCACCGAGTTCTTGATTAATCCGGACCATGAGGCTTTGCGGTCATTCGAGTTAGACGATTATCATGACGGGAGCACGGTCATCTATTTCGAAAATGACCGGAGTCTGTCTGGTCGGTACGTCTGGAAGGACGGCAAGGTAGTGGACGATAAAGGTCGGGTTGTTTTTGACCCTAAATCGAAGAAGCCCAGCAGGAGATAATTATGTGCAGATATATAAATCATCGCTACGGTATTTTTGATGCCACTGCAATTGACAACGAGTAAACGGTCCACCGCCTTTGAACTGCTGGAGAAATATGCGGGAACTCAGGACAAGCTTCAATCTCTCATTTTCAAGAGGGATGGGAAATATTATACTCCCTGTATCATAGTTTGACGCCGAGCTTTATCCACGCGGCCAGGATGTCTTTCTTGGAATAGAAGCCAACGTGCCGAAACACTTCCTTACCGTTCCTATCGTAAAAGATCTGAGTTGGAATCTTCCTGACCCCATATTCCGAAGCCGCTGCTCTGTCTTGCCACACGTCAATATACTTTATTTGAAATTTCGCTGCGTACTTAGCCCTTAAGCCATCTAATATGGGTATCATCTGCCTGCATGGTGGACACTTATGCGACCCAAGCTCCAGTAGCATCGGAAGACCGGAACTGACGCCTTTCTCCACGACGTGCATATTTTGACTCCACCTCCGACCTGCCCTTTCAAATTCGACTTCGTCTTTGTGTATCTTGAGGACTTTCACATCATCTATTACATCTTCTTCATGTACTATTTTGCCGTCAACTATAGCTATTGGGTCGTCCTCGCTATAGAAGATACCGGTTAGCGATACATCTTTGTGGAAAAGCGCAGAGACCTTCGTTGCTGCCCGAAGGCCTTTTACCGTTGGCCAAAAGTAGTAGGCAATACTCGCTACAATCACAAGAGCAAAGACCAATAGCACTATGTGCAATGAAGATTTTTTGGTTTTCTTCACTGCCTGGCTTTGTATTTTGCTGCTATCTTCTCGCTTCTGTTCTTCGTCATACTTATCGGCGAGACGGTCAAAATTAATCATTTGCGCAAGTTCCCTCGAAGAAAGATGGTATTCACAAGGCGTTGCTTATTGTTTGTTTTCGACAAATTTTGATGGGTACTTAATGGATTTTATGAAGCGGCCGAGATGATTGTACACACTTTTTACGTTCATTTTCCTGTTGGCCTTCTGAAAAGCCTATGCGTGTGCAGAAACTTTCAAGTACTGCTTGATTAAACCGCCGAGGAATCCCCCGAGCCGACCCACTTTCAAATAGTTTGGATGCGTGCTTTTCCGTGTTTTACGAAAGTTAAGGGCAGATTAGTATCGGCAGACATTTATGACGGCTTGTCGAGAATCAGGCGAGTGCCGAAAAGGGCCATTTTGGATTACCTTCTTGTGCGTGCACCGACCCTCTCAGGCTGGCAGGACCTGTCCAGAAAATTTCGGCAAGTCCTCATAACAACAAGCGGCTGGGCGTTGCAGGTTTTCCGGGTACGGAGAGGAGCAAGAAGGTATGTTTTTAAGCCTCACCCAAATCTGAGCGAATGAGACTAAAGTCAATTATTTTTTGATATTGCCTGAACTATGACCGCCCAGTCCGAGCGGCGTGGGGCTTTGAATAGCTGGTCGGGCCTGGCTTTTAGGCCGGCAATCCCGGTCTCTTTGTAGCTGCGGCAAGTATCCACGGCCAAGCCCTGAATCGGCCTTTTTTGTAGCTCACTGAGGTCCATTTGGACCAAGTTGGTATTTTCCTTGTAGAAAACGAGCAGCTTGCCCGGGACCTTGAGGCACACACCATCGGTTAGACTATTGTCACGCACCAATTCTTTCCGGAACCGGTTTTTCCAGAATCGCGACCAGGTGAGGATTTGCACTTCGTTAGGATATGGATGCGACATACCATCAGGGCGAGGCTTTAACAGGTTGCCCCAGATGTTTGCGGCTCCGCCGGCCATTGTCGAGTGCCATAGGCCGCGGCGTGTCATATTGAAATCATAATCCTTCTCCGGATAGACGCCCTTGCGAATGCGGAAGCGGTCCTCCAAAAACGCCGGCTTGTCGGGGTACTGTTCTATGGCTTTAACGTAGATATCGTAATCAGGCCGATGCTGTTGATAAGAAGAGTAATCCAAACCATCGTATATCTGAGTAAGGTCTGGAGCCCGCCCTCCGAGGAAATGGAACCAGCCGAGGTGGCTGTGCATATATTCGTGCCAGGTGCGCAGGTCCTTTTCCTTCACCCACTCCTGCAGGTCAAAGCCGTAGCCCATTGACCAGCCGGGCAGCGGACCAAGTCGGGCACAAATGTAGCGCTGTAACCGACGATCAACCTTGCCGTTGAGGCCCCATCGCTTGGGTGTCATTCTCCGCTGCTCATCTCCCCAGGCCCAGATGTGCACGACACCGCCGGCCGCGTGGACCTTCCGAATCAGTAGTTCAAGCGCCTCGAATGTATGCGGGTCGGGATTCGGAGAGGCCGAGGCGATTTCATTCGAACGCAGCTTGTCAAGGTCGAACCAGCGGCAAACAACGGTGGTGTGAAAGCCGTTGAATCCGTGTTCGACAAAGGACTTGTGGATATCAGTGTCTATACGCTCCGGATTCCGGTAGAACGTGGGCGGGTCACAGTACATCACATACTGCGGCACAAAAGCCTGGTCGATTCCCAGTCGTCCCCACTTGCTGCCGTAGTTTGTTATAAAACCCGGCACGCCGGGATTGGGGTGGATTTCCACCTCGCCGTTCAAGCCATTCAGCTCAGGGTCGGAGCTTTCAGTGACGAAGTTCCACCTGCCCGTGTGTGTCCCCGTGAAGCGCAACTTCCAGGTGTTATTGCCGTCATAGAATAACTCTGTCCGGATATTCCTGCCGCTGGGTGTATGGGTGAAGGTCGCTTTGGCCACGAGGTCAAACGGATTGCCGGAGTAGCTCTGGTTTCGAAAGTTCCACGTTACTGGTTCCCAGAGCTTAGCTTCTTCTATCGGCGAAGCCAGGACAGACGTAAATCCTATCAAAAGAATAAGAAGCCGGAAAACCTGTGTTTCGGGGCTGCGAGCGAAAGCTGGTCGCCGGGAACCGATTGCGGTTTGCATAAGCGTTCCTTTCTTGCGTTATATCCTATTATACTTTAGTTCAATGCGTGAATTCTTATTATAGTTCTTCTCAAAAACTGTAACAAGGCAAACCTTCGGTAAGACTTATCTCCACGAGTCTGGTCAGCGATTCACAGATTTCATCGGTTCTGATTTCGTATGCCCACGGGATGAGGTCTTTCGGGGGGACAACACGTAAGTTTTTTTCAACAAAGTTAGAGTTTTCTCCAACTCCCGGTTGCTCAGCGGACGTTCCCACATGAGTAAGCGGGCCAGCTCACCGTCGAAGGACTCATGGCCCGGATGGTTCGTTGCATCGCGTTCCTGTCCAATAGCCATTTTGGACGAGTTCGCCTTTGGATTGACGGGGAAAGGTTTGGACGCCACCGGTTTGGTCCCATTGACAAAGAGCTCGATGGTGACTTTCCCGGTACCGGCACCCATGCGGCCGGCGATTACATAGTAGCGATTCTCTTTTAGTTTAGGACCAAGAAGCTGAGGGTTGTTCTCATCCCACCGGCCAAAGGTGATACCATTTCGAGAACCCGTCCAAAGTGTGTTATCATCCTTTAGCCCCGCCCAGAATCCTTCATATTTTCCACCATTTCTCAAGTTTCCAAAGAACGAATTCACGTTCTTGAGGCCGGACACCTGTGAGTAAACCGAGCACACCTTAAACCACGTGTAGCCACTGCCGGTTATAAGATGGTCAAAGGCGTCTTCATCGCTATTGATTAGTTCCTGTCGTCTAAACACAACGGCGCTATGACCACCAATGGCTGCCACTTTTTCTTTCAGCGCAGGGTGTCCTGTCCCCTTTTTATGACTGGCGTCCCTCGTCGCTATGAAGGTTTTGACCTTCCAGTCCACCTGATTTTTCCAGGACGCGACCCGCCCGTTAACCACTTTGATACCTCGCTCCGCGTCGAGGTCCAGGATGAGGCCTTTTCGCACAACTTCAGTCTTTGCTTTAAGATGCGATTCTGCCGTGACCTGAACGGTGCCGGCCAATGCCATTACAAAGACAACCGATAGAACAGCCTGGTATTTCGATATTATCATTTTTGGAAGTACCTCATTTCTGCTTTTGGCTTTAATGCCTGTTATGGAATGTACCCGGCGATTACAGCTTTTAACTGCCGAATGAATTTCAGCTCTTGCTCGTCGAGCTGGTCGAAGAGTCCGGCCTCGCGCATATCAAATGAGCGGCGGGGTTTGCTTTTAGGCCTGTCTTTCTGGTCGCCGTTGTGAAGACACCATCCGGCAGCCCCACCTTCTAACGCAGCCTTGAGGTCAGCGAGAAAGTGTTCAGCTTTCGGCTCCCACCTCTTCGGGGTGAATCCTCGGCGAAATGGTTCCTGATAATGGACGGGCACGCTTCGGCCGAGCTGCTTCATTAGCTCGAAATATTTTTTCGTCTGAGCGGCTGTTTGTCCTGCTGATTTGGAGTGTCGCGGACGGTGGGGGGCTAAAAAGTCAACGCGGGCATCGAGAAGGATTGTTTTGAGCTCGTCTTTTTTGATGTCTCCAACGTATGAAGCTGTAACAAGGCGGTTCGGGTCGAGGCGTTTGATGAACTTTCGTAACTCTGCCAATTCCTCGGTTGAAACGAATCGCTTGTCGCGAATATTTCTTTCGTTTCCCATATCGAGATACCAGTTGCGGTAAGGCTTCAGCGATGTAACAATGGTTTCGGCGGCGCGGCGGACTGCTTCTGCGTTTTGAAGCCGGACAGGGCCGGTAACACCATTGCCGCGAGAAAGAGTTACGTCAACTATGATGCACCGCCGGTCACATTCGGCTACAAGCCATCGCAGCTTTGCTAAGTAAGGCTCACGCGGCTTCCCTTGTGGATTGACAACCGAGACTTCGTTATCGAATGCTCCCCAGGTCGCCCAGACACGGAACCAGTTGAAGCCGTATTTTTGCATATCGTCAAGGTCACGCCGGATAAAATCCTTGGACGCACCGAGCGCGCCGTAGTAGCTGATGCCTAATAGAAAGGCAGGCTTGCCGTTGATAGTGAACTGCCTGCCCTCGATGCCAAGCTCTGTGCCGGCGGCGGCAATAGAACCGGTCATCAAAATGCTTAGTAAGAGGACGCTTTTTTTCATCTTTGCTCCTGCTCAAAAGTAAATGAAGGCGTATTTATTTTAGCAGGCCGTAGTTTTCCAGAGTTTGTCGTAGAATGGCCTTTTTGTCTTCGTCCATAGGCGTCATAGGCAGGCGCAGCTCCTCCGAAGCCAGATTCAGTATTGATACTGCCGCCTTGATGGGTATGGGATTGGTTGCCAGGCTGAGCAGATTTCTGCACAGGGCAAACAGCTTTTTGTGCCATTGCCTTGCCGAGACCAAATCGCCTTCGAGAATCAAATCGGTCATTGCTTTGACGTCGGCGGGGACGATGTTTGCTACTACACTGATAACACCTTTGCCGCCGACCGAGGCGATGGGCAAAGTCATCGAATCATCTCCTGAGAGGATGGTCAGGTCACAGCGGGTCGCGACATCGCTGACGTGGTCCATCTTTCCGGTTGCATCTTTAATTGCGACGATGTTTTCGATTTCAGCTAAGCGGACGATAGTGTCGCCCGTCATGCCGGCACCGCATCGGCCGGGTATGTCGTACAGCACTATCGGCAGGTCAACCTCCTCGGCTATCGCCTTGAAATGCTGATAAAAACCTTCCTGCGTGGGCTTGTTATAGTATGGGTCGACCTGCAGGGTGGCGTCGGCACCGACCTTTTTTGAAAACGCTGCAAGTTCGATTGCCTCGGCTGTAGAGTTTGAGCCGGCCCCTGCAATTACGGGTACTTTTCCACGAACGGCTTTGACTACTCTTTCGATAACCTGTTTATGTTCTTCGTGACTTAGTGTAGGCGATTCGCCGGTCGTGCCTACCGGAACAATCCCATCTATCCCGTTGTCCAGTTGAAAGTCAACCAGCTCATCGAGCGTTCGGAAATCGATTTCACCATCCTGGAAAGGTGTGATTAAAGCCACCATTGCTCCTGTAAACATTTTTCTCTCCTTTAACTTTGAGCTAACACTTTCAAATATTCTTTGACCGTATTGTAGAGTCCCGTCTGGAGTGCTTCGGCTATCAGGGCGTGGCCGATTGAGACCTCAAGTATGCCCGGGACCGTAGAGCAGAATTTGCCGAGATTTTTCAGGTTGAGGTCGTGACCGGCGTTCAGTCCCAGGCCGATTTCATTGGCGAACCCGGCTGCAGCGGCGAATCGCTCAAGCGTCTGGGCTACGTTTTCGTTTGTGCGAAACGCCCTGGCATAAGGCTCGGTATATAACTCGATGCGGTCGGCTCCGATTTCACCGGCCATTCGGATGCCAGTGGTATCCGGGTCCATAAAGAGACTGACGCGAATGCCCAAATCTTTAAGTTCTCTTATGACAGGCAGGAGACGCTCTTTGTCTTGGTGCAGGTTCCAGCCGTGGTCGGAAGTATTGGCACCCGGCGTATCTGGGACCAATGTTGCCTGGTCGGGTTTTAGCTCGTGTAAAAGCTCCATTAGTTTGCCGGTGAAAGGATTGCCCTCTATGTTGAACTCGACTGTGAGCATCTTCTTAAGTTGGCGGGCATCATCATATCTTATGTGCCGCTCGTCCGGCCGGGGATGGACCGTTACGCCGTGAGCGCCGGCTTTGATGACGGTTTTGGCCGACTCTAATACATCGGGTATGCCGATGTTGCGCTGGTTTCGCAGCAGCGCAATTTTATTTAGATTAACGCTGAGTTTGGTCATTTTTGAGCCTCGGAAAACCACCGCAATTATATCGCTGTGTTAGTTCTTAGCAAACAATAAAAAAATTGCCACTAAGGCACGTTTAGCTACGAAATGGTTCGACAGGCTCACCATCCCGAGCGAAGTCGAGGGAAGGCACAAAAAAAAATATAATTAGCCACAGAGGACACCGAGAGCACAAAGAAGAAATTAGAATTATTAGACGCAGATTACACGGATTAACGCAGAAATATATTCTTTATTTAGATGCAGATTACGCTGATTAACGCAGATGTTTAATAATTTTTTATCTTTCAGCGCAATCTGCCAGCCGTGCCAGAGACGGCACGTCTCGGCAGGCGAAATCAGCGTCAAAAACAAATAACAGCGGAATCAGTGTCTAAAATACAAAAGCCACGAATATAACTTTTGCGACTTTTGAGCTTTTTTGCGGCAAAATAATTACTTCTCCTTTTCGCCTTGAACCGAAGGAAAAAGCTGTTATAATGCTAATATAATTGTCTTTTGGGTTTTTCAGGAGGAAAAAGGAATGAAAAAAGCCAGAACGATCATAATATTCGTGCTAATGGTTCTTTGCACCACCACAAACCTTAAAGCAAGTTGGGAGGATATTACATTTACGGGAAATGGCGTTGTTCAAGAGTGTGACCAATACGTCCAAGTGTTCATTCATGGAACACCGCCGGATACTACTACATTAGAAATGACTGGAGGTAAGGTAGGGGCTTTATTTATCTACGACTTTAGTGTGGTAAATATTAGTGGTGGTATTGTTATTGGTCAATTTTATTCATTTCATCCTGAAAATAATGATGGTGATGACCTTTTTCTTTGCCCTCCAGAATTTTGTGTTAATGTTTTCGGTCATAGCACAGTAAGTATCAGTGGCGGTTTAGTCGATGGTATAAAATGCGAAGACTGGGGTACAGTAAATATCAGTGGTGGTAATTTCAGCGTTGCATTTTCCGATCATGCAACAGTGTATATCACCGATGGGTGTGTGAGGCTCGTTGCCTGGGGTGAGTTTGCCCCTTGGGGGCAAAAGTATGAGGATAATAGTCATTTATATCTTTCAGGAGGTCAAATCCTCGGCGGTGTTTTACTCAAAGATAATGCTACTATGGAGGTGTATGGGTATGGCTTTGCTTATGACCCTAATGGATGTGACGCTAATAACCCTAAGTTTTCAAATGGTGGGAGGTTGACGGGTTTCTGGCGGGACGGCAGGGCTTTCAGTATAAATTTCATGGACTTCCGAAACCATTCTTATGATAACGTGATTCTGCATGAAATTCCTAAAGCTGATATTGGTGCTATTCTTATTCAGGAGGCAATTGATGAGAAGGAAGAAGTGTTAGCGAAGATTGATGCGGCACTGGAGAAGGATTGGGCGGGGTACGATGCTTTTGAAGAATTGCTTGAAAGTGGAGATTATGGTGATTTGAAGAAAGGCAATATAGTCAAGGCCAAACAGAAGATTCATTCTGCGATACAGTACCAAGAGCAGTCGAGGGTAGCATTGGAGAAAAGCATTGAAAAACTGGAAGATGCATTGGCAGCTTTAGGCTGGGAGCCTCCAGCCGATGAGCCGCTTCAAGAGCAGATCTGAGAAGACCTCTTGGGGGCAACGTAACTTCGATAGTGAAATCCTTATAGTTTTTGATTAATCCATTTCTTGCCAAATCTGGCCTTTCCGGATATCCATAACTACTAATAAAAACTTTGATTTTTTCAAATCCTCGTCTATAATATAACTGTAACGAATGACTTAACAGGAGCGACTTTATGCATAATGAATTTACCGCAATAGTGGAAAAGGATGGCGAATGGTTCATTGCTTACTGTGCTGAAGTGCCGGGAGCTAATGGACAGGGTAAAACCAAGGAAGAATGCCTTGCAAATTTATCAGAGGCAATCGGTCTTATTCTTGAAGACCATCGTCAGGATGCCTTACGCGGGATTCCTGAAGACGCAACACCTGAAGTGGTGAGTGTGGAATGAAACGAAAAGCGCTTCCAGGGTCATTCAGAAACAATTTTTCGTCATACCGAGATCTCAAATAAATTAGCAAGAAAAATCTGCAAGGCATTATCGATAAAAGATATATAGAACGGCCAATCTATTTCTTGCTAAATTTGGTTTTTCCGGTTATATAGTCGTATTGCGTAATTTGTCCCTTCGCTCCGCTCGAGGGCAGGATTGCGTATTGCGTATGAAAACAAAACACGAAATTCGAGACAGATACGAAAAATTAAAATGCAGAATTTGAAAGCAAGATTCTTCGCTTCGTTCAGAGCGGCGAAGAACGATATAATGAAATTGAGCTGGGCCAATCGGATTACGATTCTTCGCATTTTATTAATAGTTCCGTTCGTTAGCTGTATGTTGAAGATAAACGACGCTGAGCTCGGCAGCACAATGCGGCATATCGCTATTTTTATTTTTCTGTTTATGGCCATTAGCGATGCTGTCGATGGCTATCTTGCTCGCCGAAGCGGGCAGATTACCAGACTCGGTGCGTTTCTTGACCCTACGGCGGATAAGCTGCTTATAACCAGTGCCTGCCTGCTGCTTATCTCTCAGCGGGGAAGTGTTGAAGGCTTTCCACTGCCGTCGACAGTAGTAGTGTTGATAATAGGCAAAGACGTGATTTTGACGCTCGGTTTCGTCACACTTTATTTTATCACTTCAAAGATTTACACCGCTCCCGTATTTGTCGGTAAGGCAGCTACAACTCTGCAGTCGTCGATGGTGGCGGGAATTTTGCTTGGCCCGGAGTTCTCAAGTTTTTTACCCGGCTGGATTTGGTTTCTGCGGGTGCTGTGGTGGTCTGCAGCGGGGACTGCTATTTTGGCAACTCTTATTTACATTCGCAACGGAATCCGCTATTATGAAGAGTACGAGCAAGATGCCGGGCAAGGAAAGTAGGGACTTTCATTTGTTGTCTGGGTGTCTGCGAATTGATTTGCGTTTTTGACGAGCGGTCATTTCATTGAGTTAAATATGGATGTTGATAAAGGGACGTGGGATGAAACGGATGTATTGGCTTTTAATCGTTACGGCGACTATGAGCGGGTTCTGCGGCACAGGTTGCGAGGTCCATCGCAACGACCCAGTTCGTGCGCGTCTGCCGGGAGCCCCGGCTATTATCGATGCAAGCTGTTTCCCGACTCTCCAGGCTGCGTTTGACGCGGTGCCGGACGCCGGCGGTGTTGTACGCTTGCCGCCGGGGACGTTTGAAATCGACGGAGCCTTAAAAGTCACCAGGTCTGATCTGCTTATTGAAGGGGCAGGAGCCGCGACGCACATCAAGAACGTCAACGTCGAAGGAAAACCAGCAATGATACTTCAGCACCCAAGCGGGCCCGATGACCGACAGCATGAATTGTGGCGGATTCGGCTGGCAAACTTTCGCATTACCGGCAATGAAAAGAGCGGCTGCGGCATCGAGGCGCGACGCATCAACGAAATATTCATCGATGGTGTTACCGTTAGCTATCACGGCGGCGACGGCATTGTGCTTGACCATTGCTACGAGGACCCTCGCATCTGCGATTCGCTGATTACCTACAACAAGGGCACCGGGCTCAATTTAATCGGCTGCCACGATATTATAGTTTCCTCGAACCAGTTTGAGGAAAACCGGGACGCTTTGCGGTGCATCGACGGCTATAATCTTACAATGACAGGCAACAATCTCGACGACCACCTCGGCGACGGAGTTGTCATTGAAAACACCTACGGCTCGGTCGTCTCGGGCAATATGTTCGAGGAGTGCAGGGGCACAGCCATCGTGCTCGACCGAGACTGCTACGGCATCACGCTCAGTGCCAATGTTATCGCGCATAACGAATCGGGAGGAATCGACCTGCGCGGCGCACACGGCTGCACCGTCAGTGCAAACACGTTTACTATTATGGGCGGCCACGCTTTGGCGATAGGCCCCGACAGCGGCCGAATCACCGTTACCGGCAACAACTTCTCCGACAGCTACATCGGCAGCGGCAAAGTGAAACGCGGAGCCGGCGACCGTAAGGCAGGCGGTATGATTGTATGCGGCACTTCAGACGTGGCGATTTGCGGCAATGTGTTCTCGGGTGTTCGGCCAAAGGCATTGGCCCTCGAAGGCGAACCGAGTAAGCGTGTCGTGTTTGCTAACAACGTGCTGACCGATGTGGAAAGTGAGCACACTAAATTGGATGATTCGTCTTTAGTGAATGATAACTTAGAACCAGCGGAATGATGAATAAAACACAGCTTGATAATGCTCCTGGCGGTTGAGAGATTAGCCGGATGAATTCCTAAATGTTTTAACCTGGTAGGTTTGAAAACTGACAAATGGCAGTTCAATTTAGCGAAATACCGGAAGTCTTGGAAGAGCTTCAGCAGGGCAAAATGGTCGTGGTTGTAGATGCTGAAGACCGCGAAAACGAAGGGGACCTGGTTTGCGCTGCTGAGAAGGTGACGCCGGGTGTTATTAACTTTATGGCCAAATATGGTCGCGGCCTTATTTGCCTGCCGCTTACGGCTGAGAAATGTGATTCCCTTGGTCTGTACCCGCAGACGGTCGATAACACGGCCCGATTCGGTACGGCGTTTACGGTTAGTATCGATGCGGCTGACGGCATAAGTACCGGCATTAGTGTCGCCGACAGGGCAAAGACGGTCCAGGTTGCGGTCGCAGACGATGCAAAAGCAAGTGACCTTGTTCGTCCGGGCCATGTATTTCCGCTGCGTGCCAGAGAAGGCGGAGTACTCGTGCGAGCAGGACAAACTGAGGCGTCGGTTGATTTGATTCGGCTGGCGGGTCTAAAGCCTGCCGGTGTTATCTGTGAAATTATGAACGAAGACGGCTCAATGGCACGCGTTCCGGAGCTGCTGAAATTCTGCGAAAAGCACGAGATGAAGATTGTTTCGATCGCCAAGCTCATAGAATATCGTCTGCAGCGTGAGAGCCAGATAGAGCGGATTGAGTGCGTGAATCTGCCTACCGACTACGGGGAATTTAAGCTGATTGGCTACAAGGGTAAACTGTCATCTGAGCCGCATCTGGCATTGTGCAAGGGCGGCGTCGGCGAGCTTGATGAGAACGGAAAGCCGGTTGAACACGACGAGCCGGTGCTGGTAAGAGTGCATTCGGAGTGTATGACCGGGGATTTGTTTCATTCGCAGCGGTGCGAATGCGGTTATCAATTGATAACCGCGATGAAGATGATTGAAAAGGCCGGCAAAGGGGCTTTGGTTTATCTCAGGCAGGAGGGCAGGGGCATTGGGCTGACAAATAAACTGCGGGCATACAAACTTCAGGAGCAGGGTCTTGATACGGTTGAAGCGAATCTGAAGCTGGGCTTTATGGCTGACAAACGGGATTATGGAATTGGCGCTCAAATCTGTCGCGATTTGGGGCTGAGGGAGATACGGATATTGACCAACAATCCAAAGAAGATAAGCCGGCTTGAGGTTTATGGTATAAAGATTGTTGAGCAGATAGCGCTTAGGGCTAAGCCGAGCAAGCATAACATCGACTATTTACGGGCGAAAAAATACCGCCTCGGCCACATGCTCGATGAGGATTTATAGTTTATGAAAACGGCAGGTGTAACAGCACGAATATTGTTCCTTGTATTGCTTTTTGTTGTGGCCGGTTGTGAGCCGCCGCAGGTCGGCGTTAAGCGGATTGAACCGCCGCCTAAGGCCGACAACGATTGTAATGAAGCTTCCATCTATGCTCGTTATGTCCCGGCAAAAATCCATATTATGCCGTTGACCGAATACACCGCCGTCAGTAATGTTGTAGAAGAGCCGGGGATAAAGGTCTATGTGAGTTTGCTGGACTCGTTTGGTTATCAGATGAAGTCGCCGGGCGTATTTCGTTTTGAGTTGTACGAGAAAGTTCCTCGCTCGGCTGAGCCAAAGGGCAAGAGAATTGACATCTGGCCGGACATCGATTTGACAGATGTAGTAGAAAACAACAATTGCTGGCGGGACTTTTTGAGGGCTTACGAATTCAGTCTGCCTTTTGACTTGGAGGTCAGCCAAAGCCGCATATTGCAAGCGACGTGCTTATGTCCTAACGGCAAACGCCTTTCGGCTGAGTTCACCCTTCCAAACACAAAATGATTTATTCGCGGCTGCGTCGTCTTGGCCCGAATGTTTCAGGGCATTTTTTAGCTTCTTATTTTTAGCCACACATTGCTCTGTCAGAAATTGTTGTTTTTTGCCCTTGCGGGAATGGAAAAAATAGTCGCTGCAGCGGGAATCTGGGCGGTTTTTCTCCGTGGAGTGTTTGTAAGACTTTGCACATAAAACAATTACGCATTTTGCACAATCTCACTGATTTCGATTAGTGAGGATTTAATCTTGCACTTTTTGACCAAAAGGGTATAATAACGTCATTGGGAATCTTGCCATTGGCAAGGCGAAGGCACAAGAAGTTATATCTTCTGTGCCTTCGTTTTTTTGCTGGTAAGACATGCCCACTGAGAGTATAATTACACTTGCCCCGCACGAAATAGCAAGCTTGCGCCATTTGGTGCTGGGAACCAGCTAACATCGGGAGCTTGCAACTAAGGCGACGAGTTAATGATTATTATAATTCCGCCGAAGGCGGGGCGAGTAATACGGTAATGGCGGTTTTGTAATCAAATTAAAATATGAAAGGGGATAAAGATGGCAGACAAACCATATTGGGATTACGATAATCCAACAGAAGTAACCTTAAAAAACCTTCCTGCAACTGGATATGGGAAAAAAGTCTCTGATACTGAAATACGCTTTAAGTACCGCGGTTGTGATATTAAACTAACCCTCCATAAATCAAAACGGACATCAAAACCGATATCAGAAATTGATTCAGGCTTAGATAAACTTAGTGGCGATCTGACTGAAGTCGAACAAGTACAGTGTTGGCGTAAACCGAATTGTCGGGTTGAGATTACATTCAAGGATAAGGATCGAGCGAGAGAAGCCATATCATGTGGCGAGATCGAATGTTTGCCAGAATAGTGCGCTGATGTTGAGAAGGAAACGCTAATTTTTGAAAGGAGAGAAGAATGAGAAGTAAATCAATTTTAGTAGTAGTGATTCTGTTTGCGGTTCCCCATTCAGCTTTCGCAGGATACCTTTATGGTGCTAACGCAAGTAATAGCACTCTTTACCAAATAGACTCTGCTGACGGAAGTAAGGTCTTGGTTGCAAACTTGGGTATTGATGTTAGGGGACTGGCTTACAACATTAGC
>Ga0114922_10002207_pt1 | contig 18351 bp, 16 predicted proteins | sample AartaG_FD_100975 | JGI IMG/M metagenome (GOLD analysis project Ga0114922, IMG submission 100975) | Deep subsurface microbial communities from Aarhus Bay to uncover new lineages of life (NeLLi) - Aarhus_00045 metaG | ecosystem: Environmental > Aquatic > Marine > Oceanic > Sediment | place...
CCCCACCTGAAGCAGCAGTAACCGCTTAATAGTATTGCGAATGGTATCAAAACGATAAGTATGGGGTTCCCGAGCAGATACGCAGCATACACAGCCCAAGGCACGGCAAGAAGCAGGGACAGCCCGACCTCTTGGAGTCGTATCCACCTGCGTTCTGCGTTCATTGGTGGATTAGTTCCCTGGACGGACTCATCACCTTGCCGATTGTTTCGATGGAATTTTTGAAGTGCTCTCTCCATTCTTGCTCCTCTATCCTTTTTATAAGGTTGACCCCCCTGATAAAAAGGAAGAAGGTGAAAATCAGAACCGACAAGCTGCTTATGTAGTAGATTATTTCTCTACTCATATCTATGTTACCTCCTTATCAATCCGACCACCCCGCTGAACATACTGATAGCGATTGGGGCGATCCGTATAGCTAATTCAACAAGTAGTGCAATACCGAAGCCAAACCAGAATATCGGTATGATACTGAGCTCTGGGATTTTGAACAGATTAGCATTGAGTACAATTAAGTGAGGGACCGTGTGTATTAGGAAGTTGATGGGCAGGTTGATAAGACCCCATGTTCCACCAGTTTCTATCTGCACGCCTACATTAAAGCCCAATGCGTCATTGAGGGCGCCGGCCTCGGTGCTATAGACGCGCCTGCCTGCCTCGAATGCCTCAGTAGTTGTGTCCCCATAGCCCCGGGTGTGTACAAAGAAACAGGTGGTATTCTTAGAAGAGTACAGTATCTTCTCATTGCCTAGCCTGATTATGTCCTGGTTGGTAAAAAGTGACGTGCTGACGACCGGGATAGCTGTAGTATTCTCGGTTACATTAGAGGTCAGCACAGTGGAAACGATGCCACCACCACCTTGCATCACAGCCGCTAGAATGGAGCAACCAATGAACACAAACAGGAAGGTCACCAATAATTTATGTCCCATTCAAACTCCTAAAGCACTGGCATCCTCTCGTAAACGATACTGGCTATCAGTCCGAAGGCAAGCAATATCGGCACCCATAGCGGGAATATCCCTACGCTATAAAACAGTATGGAAAGCCCCAACCCAGTCAGGCTAGTCAGGACAAAGTGCTGTGGTCTTACACTATCCTTGTGGGTATCAGGTCCCAGGTGGACAAGAAGCATCGCAACAATGAGTATGAGCCAAGCTAACCCCATCCAGACGAGCCTTAATGTAAGTTGTCCACCGCTGGCATCGGCGATTAAGTGTACCAGCGGACTCAATGGGTTATCTTCCAACCTGGCTAGGTCTACATCGGTTGTCATCTCAGCCGGCTCGGGTTCGATAATGTCCTGGCTGCCGGATCCGTCATAAGGGTAGTAGTACACTCCCTCCTGTTCATCGGATTGCATACTCGAGATTGAAGCATCCACACCACCGGGGTTGCTGCCCCACGTTATGATGCCATCGTGGTCGCTCTGTTCGTCCGGCAGAGTCGTCCCTTGGATTATTGCCGCTGGTTCATATTCGAGTTGAATAGTTCCGTCAATGGCTACTAGCAAATCGTCCGCATAGGGCATGACGTTGTTTTGCATCCATGTCCAGTCGTTTGCGTTGTCGTTCCAGCCCCAGGGGTAACTAAGATACTGATGGTCAATGTAGCCCCCCACAGAATATGTTGCTATTCCTATATTGTTGGTGTAGGGAGTGGATGTTAAGTAATTAACCCCAGTGGAAGCGGCACTGAATTGATACTCCCCAATAAGAGTACCTCCAATAAGTACATAGCCATAGATGTAGGAATTTCCCTTCTCATAGAAGATATATACGCCATCTGTCTCCGGATTATAGGACACGCAAGGATGTTGCCCGTCACTTGATATTGTTGTTATCGAGCTAAGACTACCCCCGGCATACCTTACTCTGAAATGAACCCCAGGTCCTCCCGTTGTCTTCTCCCACACTATATACATATTCCCATCGTCATCCGACACAGCATCATAGTTGGCACAGGCCATCGTGCTGCATATTGTTTGTGCTGCTGCCCACGAACTCCCATTGTAGTATCGGCTATACAAATAATTACTAGAATCAGGGGTATATAGCATGAACATATCGTCAGTATCATAATATGAGAAGATTCCGCCATCGCCGTCGTTAGTAATCTGCCAGGGGTAGCCGCCAGCCGTTACCCATGTTCCATCATTAGCTGACGATGCCGTAATGTCTGTGTTTTTCCATGCACTCTCATCCCTATAAATGATAAATGGATAGCCATCATCATCCACAGCTATTGAGGCATACTTGGCTATATTATCGGCGGTTGCAGCAGTTTGCCAAGCCGCACACCACGCAATGTTGCCATCACCTCCCGGAGTACCCCTGCGATACCTTACATAGTCAGTACCATCCCTCTTACCACCATAAGCAATATGGCAATAACTACCTCGGAACCACACACTAAAAGAGGTGCTAACAGAATCTCCGACTACCGCAGCAACGGTTTGCTCCGCAGCCCAAGAATCGCCATCAGTTGAACTACGCCAAGATATAACAGAGCTGTTGTTTAAGTAAAAGCACCAATATCTACCATTGGCATAAAATGTGTAGTGCTGCCGCCCTCCCATGTAGCTATTGTAAATACTCGCACTTGTCTCTAATAATTGGCTGCTATTCTCCCACAGGCTCTCCGTATCCTTCGGCGTAACAAAACCATCCACATACAAGTACGCATCCATTCCATCGGCTACTACATAAACAGTATGGAGTCCAGACGTGAAGCTATCGTAGCTCATCGTCCACTCTTCGACATCCCCAGCACTCAGCCCAGCAACACTTATCTCATCATCGTCGGATATCCATACCTTCCAGGCATCTTCTTTATAGTGAACGTATTTACCCTCCCCCGCAGATGAATCAAAACGCCCGGAGTATAGCGCTTGCATGACATACGTTAATTCAAGGTCAGGATCGTCGGGGGTTGTGATATATCCATCGTAACCCACTATGATAGGAAAGCTGCTCAACGATGTTGCCCCTTTGGGGTAAAATATAAGACTCTTCTCCTCAAAAGCATCCAGGTCGGTGACGAACAGTATCTTGTCATTGGCAAGCATGTGCGGTAGGGCATAACCGCTGCCTGTCAATACCCTTGATGTCAACCCTGTCGATGTTATGAAGCCGTACTGTGCTAACTGGCTGACATTGGTGCTACAGATCAGTGGCAGGTCGTCATAGGAGTTGCCATCTGTCTCCTCGACCTGAATGTAGGCATAATACCCCGCAAGGGCGGGTACCGCTATCAGCAGTATGGCCACTGCGGCCAGGACGATTGATATGCAAAGCCGCCTCATATCATATAACTCCCTTGTAGAAGACCCAAACAGTGCTAATCAAGCAGAAAAACCCGCCTATGATTGTCACGACTAGCGGTACACCAAAGAAGGCACCCGCTACCACGGCAACCCAGAAAAGAAGCATCGCGCCTTTCTTCAGCCCCTTCCTTACAATCAGCATGAGGATAAGCCCAATCACAATGGGGTAGTAGATTGCCGCGGTCAAGGTACCCCGCGACATACCCCATGACCTTGCCGTGCCACTCAGGTCAAAGATGGTGCCATGTATGGCATTCTCAAGTTCCGTGGAATAAGAGTCATCAGCAGGTTTCGGGTCAACCGGCCAATCTGGTGCAAAGGTGTATTGCCCCACGCTTTTCGGAGCGACTTGAGAGAAATAAGGTATTATGCCCGAGAAATAGGTGGCACCTGTGCTGCTCAATGTCGTTACACCCTGAGACGTGGTTACCAACTCTACATCCCAATTATCCCCTAGCCTAGCTGCCATCTCCAATACTTTAGATGTGATAGAGTCCTGCATCTCAGCAGTCGTGCCGGTATTCCAGACAATGTTGTCCAGAGTGATACTAGGCAAAGCCCCCTCCCAATCTGCGAAGGGGCTGCCTATTAGCTCAACGGTGAGGCTCGACTCCCAGGTCGGTGCATCATCAGGATCAAGGTAAAAGGCCACAACCCCCATACCATAGCCCTGATTATGAAAGGGGAACGGTGTTGCCCAATCAAGCTCATCATCATCATCATCCAGAAGCCGGAAGATAAACATACTATCGGCACCCTCATCGGGCAAAGTCTCAAAATCAATATGGTACAGAACAAGATAGAGCTGGTCCCCATCTATTTGTACATTCTCATACGCTACAATCTCTTGAATCTCTAAAGTAGTAGGTTGCGGAATCGAGGCCAAAACAGGCGTCACAAAGGTAAGGATGCCAAAGAGGGCAACCAAGATAGGTATAAACCACCTTAGTTTCTTAGTCAATTTACATCGTACTTACTGGACTTTGTGATGGCGATACCATCCTCACTGGTTTACCCTGTCTTACCCATTCAATAACATCTACAGCAATGTCCCATCTAGGGAAAGAGAGTCTATATTTCCACCGTTCTACTGTGTTTGGGGTAACTCTCAAGCCTCGGCTCACCGCCATTATTTCAGGGTAATGGAAGGTAGAACAAATGCCATAGAACTCTTCAAGTAGCCTAACCTTTCTATCATTAGAGAAGGGTATCTCTGCTACTGCACACGGACGACCACGACCAACAGTAGCCAATGCCATACATTAAGTATACTACAGATAAGAAAACAATTCCTTACTGAACGGGATTCAGTATGATAATTTGTATAGTATTGTGCCACACTTAACATAATGCAGAAGGTTCTCCTCGCCATTGTTGGCCTGGTAGTCGGCATCATGCTTTTTACTACCATATTACCTGATACGATACATGATGCTACAACCGATGCTTATTCCGAGCCCTTCAGTGTTGGCTCCGGCGTAACCACCACCACAGAAACACTTACTTATGACCACTATTATGCGGATTTGACGGATCTCGCGGTAACATCAGACAACGTAGCTGACACCCCTACAGTCCTTTCCTATGACGAAGACACCAAAGACACAGTTGTTATTGGATTAGATTCCGGGGAGTCCAGGATACTGACCATCGATTATGTAAGGGAAGCCCACCAAGAGTTCACTGGCTTCTCTGGATTCGTCAGGCTAATACCCTTCCTTGGAGTCATTGGTCTGGTGGTAGCATGTATATGGTCTTTGTTCTCAGCAGTGAGAAGTAGATAAGAGTAACGGGTATAGCTCTTTCCTTTATGGAAAGGGTAAGGACCTCCCTGTAAGGTCGAGCAGGGATACAGTCTACACCAATTAGGAGGTGTTTAGAAATGGCAGGACCTAGAAAAGAAAGTAAGGGAAGTAGCGAGAGCGGTTTTGGTGGCGGTGGTGCCAATCTTAAAACCATCATACTCGGGGTAATTTCGATTGTCGTGGGCCTCATAATGCTTGGCATTGCGATGGACACGGTTTCTCCATTACTTACGGGCGGGGCCAGCGCAGTCAACTGGTCAATGTACCCCGGTGGCGAGTCAATCATCACTCTATTCCCGTTATTGATGATGATTAGCCTTGTGCTTTTCGGTGGTGTTTTGATTTGGATTGGCTACAAGGGTACTCAGATGGATGTTAAAAGCACCATCCTGACCACTGTGGTCGTCATCGTGGCCGTCATACTGCTTCCGTTGGTCATAACGCAGACCGATACACTACTTGGACGCAGCGACATTGGCTCATACACCGGCTTGGGTGCCTTCTTGGGGCTTGTCCCGTTACTCTATGTACTAGGGATAACCTTCATAACAGGCATGGTCGGGTTCAAGGCTGTCCGCGGCAAGATGTAATTAACCTGGCTAAAGGAGAGCAGATTATGTGCAACCCGGCTCTAGGTGAGACAGGCTTAGAGTCGGGTTGTATCTATAACAGGAAGGAATAATATGGGATTATTTAGCAGGAAAAAGCGGAATACCACTACAATCACCTGCCCCGTAATTGGTGAGGACAAAAGAGTGATGCACCGCGACGAAGACTCGACAGGTATGTTTTTACTCGATGACAAGAACCTAATGACATACGATTCGTTCCCCGAATGTATGGGCAAACTCACACTGATTGCCAAAGGCAAAAGGAAATATCTCGGCCAAACCAGTTTGCTATACGAAACCATGGCCAGACCGTTTAGTTTCAAAACCCTAGATTGGGTGAAGGTAGAACACAAAAAGGACCAGATCAAGGATTATGCCCTCAGTGAAGGGTGCTCTAAGGCCGTGCAAAGAATAGATTTGAATGACAGGTTTGACAAGATGTGGACCCTCGCTTTAATCGCTGTCGGCGGGGTAGTCGGCCTGGCACTCCTGTTCGCATTCGGCAGTGGGCTGTTTTCCAAGATAATTGGGAAGTGAAACATGGCAAAGAAACAAAGCGCAGTTAAGGAAAAGCAAGAGAAAGTCAAGGCACAGGCCGAACCCGAAGTTGAAGAACTCATAGATACGGTCTATTTGATAAAGAAGGCTGGCATCGAGATACTTGAGGGGGTCGATGCCGAAGCTGACATTAAGGCCATCCGAGAGGGGAGTAAGAAAGACAATGAAGGGGATACCCCATATACCTTCTATGAGGAAGATGGTACCCCTATCTATATTGCAATCAAGAATGGCTACTATAGCTCATTAGTGTTTCCAGATCCCGGAAACAAAGAAGGCGAGGCAGGGATGACATCTATGGAGCTCTACGGCTTGGCGGTTACGTTTCCTAGCACCATTGAGAAAATCATAGAGTTGGAAACGGAACCCAAGCCATCGCTGATAGACCAGGCTAGGAAGATTATGACACCCACGCTCGTGATTGTAGCTTGTGTGTTAGTCATCTTCCTGCTGGTTGTAATTATGAAAGGATAGAAACATGAATGATCAAAGACAAGGTTACGGAAGAGGCGATGGCATTGGCACTTGGGCTCCTGTGGGCAGCTCGGGTGCTGAGAAGGACTTATTTAGGTTTCCAAAAGAGATTGAAGCAATCGCACCTGGCGCCACCGTGATGATACGGGGGAGAACCTCTAATGAACGCCTGGGCGGGCTATATGGACTCGCTTTGTCGCTTGCGGGAGACCATAAACCAACAATAGCCTTTACTGCCAATATGCAAGCGGCACGAGTAGGAGTACGTGGTTTGGCTCGCGCTGAATTTGAGATGGCACTTGCCCGGATGCTAGTGCCGCATTCCATGCCGGCAGCGGATGAGAGAGGCAGCCAAGACGGACGCCAGAATTTCACAAAGCGATCCAAGAAGGATGGTGCTGGAGACAATGAATGAACTGGGTATCGCCACTATCCCTAGTAATGGGCATGATGAATATGCCGACCCAGAGGACTTTCTGGAGAGAGTCGCCAACACAAATCTTGACCTGCCTGAAGAGCTTAGAAATTACTTCCCCGATGAGTATATTGAATTGGTACTCGGGCCCAGAGGTGGAGGCAAGTCAGTTCGGGTTGCGCGCAAGCTACTATTGGCACTACGGGGGGGGTATCATGTCTTCACAAACTATGAACTATATCCCGAGAAGCTAGGGATAACAAATAAGCCGAGGCCGTTAGACCTCCAATTTCTATTGAGCTTCGATACGTCTATCAACAAGTCCGTTATAGGCATCGGCGAAGTGGATACATGGGTGGAACGCAAGCGTGCCATGAGTACCAGTAGCATACTGGTGGAAAAGTTCCTAAACCAACTCAGGAAACGCGGTTTGAGGGTGCTCCTTGACACTCAATCACCTACTCTGCCAAGCATCATAATGAGCAAGGTGGATATGATTAGCGAAGGCAAGGATTCTTACTGGAGCGACTGGGGGCGAGAACATCAAATATACAAAGGCACCAACTTCTTTTACGATGTGACAGACAATAGCGGGATTTTCACAGGGTACCCCGGCAAGATGTGGCGAGAGGCTATAGGAAACGCCCAAGAAATCTGGCCACTTTACAACACCTACCAGATATTTGACCCATGGCAGTGGTCACGTAAGGTAGAAATGGTCGGGGGGAAGATGGTTTTCGACATGGATGAAGGCAAAATGTACACAGGTGGGGAGCATAACCTGGAAATTGAACAAAGGGAAATTAAGCAGTTCAACACACTCCTTACGGCGGAGTACCGTGCCTGGGGCAATGCTTTCATCGAACTGGCTAAGAGTAACAACGCCGTACTGGAAGAACAGCCAAACAGGTGGCGGCTGTCTATTGACGGAATACAAAAAGCTATGGCGAAACTAAAAGGCAAGAAAAGGAAGGCGTTTGAACACGCCGTTGCCAGCCTCCAGAAGTTAGCCACCGAGAGTAACGGATATTTAGCAAGGTTGAACAGAGGCGAAAATGTAATCGAACTTGCCAAGCCAATCCGGGAGGCAAGCTATCCGCTGGAGAATTAAGTGATGAAGAAGATACTTAAGAATTTATTAGTACCTACAAAGTTTTTTAGCCTAGCATTTGTTTCAGTAATATGCTTGGCATTGGGGCTTGTTGGGTGTACTTACCACGGAGTATTTATAAACCCTCCCCCTGTAGGTGCAGCCACTGCTCTTTATGCTGAGGATGAGGAATCCTATGCTGGTATGTGTAGGGTCCATGGGTTTGTTCACTACGAGGGATACCTATATACAGTCAATAGAGATTCTCTTCCGGGAAGGGTATACAAGATAGATGCCAGTGATTTAAGCCAGGTAGGAAACTACTTAGCTTTGTCGAGTGGTGCTCTGTCTGATTTAATAGAAGAGGGAGGATATTTATGGACGGTAGACGACGATGGAATTTTATATAAGATTGATCCTTCTACGCTGACTGAGGTTGATAGCTGGGAGGTCTTAGCACAAACATACAATGGTTGTGGAGCTTTGTGTTCTGACGGTACATATATCTATGGTACCGGATATGACGGGGTCTTCAAGTTTACTATCTCAACTGGTTATAGCTGGGAGAACGCTATTGTAGCTAACAAGGCTCTTCATGCTATAGTTGAGAATGGTTCCTACCTTTATGTAAATGACTCTACTACGAGATATGTTTACAAGGTAGCTAAATCCGACCTTGAGATAGATGACACCCTTACAGACCCAACCCAGATTACTGATGACATGGCTGAAGACGGCACGTATGTTTATGCCGGATGCGAGGTTCAGGGTCCGGGACTTTATAGAATCAGGATGTCGGATTTGGATTACGACTTTTATGAACCGACAGGCATTGGTGAATGTTATGGTGTTTTCATAGTCAATGAGAGATTACTGTATTTGGATTATGAGAATTCTAAGATATGGGTGTTCACCTATCCAGCATGTAGTTTGCTAAGAGAGCTACAGTTTAGCGGTTTCAGTGGCTCCGGTGAGTTAAACGAACTCGCTTTCGATGACGAGTATATTTACTGCACTCAATGGAGTTACTCTCCTAGCTACATAGCAAAGTTTTCCAGAGATGATGTGTTCGGCTATTCTGACCCCACAGTATTGACCGACTCCACTGTTACCAGCGTCACACCAGAATCTTTTGTTGCCTGGGGCGAAATCACTGCCACCGGGGGGGATGATTGCCATGAGAGAGGAATTTGTTATTTGGAAGGCACGTCAGGCACTCCAAATGTAGATGATGACACCACTGTTTATGATAGCGGGGATTATGGCACTGGCGTGTTTAGTAAGACGATATCTGGTCTGAGCGAAGGCACAGGCTATCGTATTAGAGCTTACGCTAAGAATTTAGCAGGGATCAGTTATGGTAGTACTTACACAGTCTATACGTCAAATCTTTTAGGTGTAGATACTGATGACGCTACTGATATTACTACTATTTCCTTCACTGCTAATGGTGAGATTACTGGCATAGGTGAAAGTGCTGTTACCACAAGGGGCTTTTATTATAGTGAGGGTTTGGTAGAATTTGACTACAGAAATCAATTTACAATTACGAATGCTGTAGTAGAATACCAAACTAAAATCCTCATTGGAAAAACATCTGACGCAGTTGGGGAAGATGTGGATTGCAATGGTCATGTGCAAGATGACTTTGATGATCTTCGCTTCACCGGCTCAGATGGCGTAACATTACTTGACTATTGGATAGAATCAATAGCTGATAGTGGGGGAACAAAACTAGCTACAGTTTGGGTTTTGAATGATGACACACCTTCAGCGACCGGCTGGATGTATTATGGTAACTCAGAAGCTACATCTGGAAGTAGTGGGGCTAATACCTTTGAATTTTTTGACGATTTCCCTGGAAGTAGCTTAGATACGGATAAGTGGGATGAGAGTGGTACAGGGACAGCTGTAGTAGCTGATTCTATAGTTACTGTTACAAGCACTGCAAATTATGGGAATAAGGCAATTAAGACGGATACGACTTGGGGATATGGATATGCTATCAGGGCTAAAGCAAAACTGTTGGAGTTAACTGGTGGCACTACTGATATAGGCTTTAATTTATTGTGTACAGATGAGGGTGGTGATTATGTTTTAATTTACTCGTATAATCGACTTCCTACACCTTCGCCTCTAACGTTTTTGGCTAGAGATGAGGGTATTGGTGGTGGTGTAGTAATGGATGAGTATGAAGGTCCCGATTGGCGAGTCTTTGATATTATGAGATTCAGCAGTTCATCTGTTAAGGCACAAGTTGATGGGGGAAGTGTTAAGGAGTTGACAGAAGATTTGCCTGACGAATCAATGAGTGGAGGGTTAGAGGGTAGGCATCTAAATAATGTTGTTCAGTGTGATTGGTTTCTAATTCGCAAGTATGTAGATACTGAGCCAACTTGGGCTTGGGGAAGCGAAGAGAGTGCTAGGGCTTCTGTCTACGAAGAAGGTTCGTTTGGAGAAGGTGTATATGACCTTGAGATTTCAGGGCTTGACCCCTCGACTTCATATAAAGTAATGGCTTTTGTCGAGAACTCGGAAGGATATAGTTATGGTGATGTGGTAACCTGTATAACCGCTTGTCTTCTCAGCATATCTAATATCCCCGACAACAAAGGCTGGGGCATATTGGAAGTAAACACAACAGACAGCACCACCATAGACTACTTCACTATAACTAATACAGGAAGCTGCACCATGGATATAGTTATTTACGGATCAAGCGCTACTGGTGGCGACGATACGTGGACATTGGATGATACTGGAACTCCAGGAGAAAACATCTATGCCCTTTACGCTGGACTCGATGATGATGATGATTTGTTTGACGTGATAGTCAGGGGAACGGAAACCTATAACACACTGGTAAGTGGGTTGGCAGAGGAAGCCACACAAGACTGGGGATTGAAAATCTATATGCCTACTTCTTTAAGTGGATATGACTCACAGGAAATGACAGGGACAATAACATTGGTTGCAAGTGCTTCTTAATGTGCAGATAACCGCCGAAGGTCGATGTAGGCTTTTGAAAATAACTACAAAGGAGGTGAGAACATGAAAAGAAGATTAGGTTTAAGCCTAGTGCTAGCTGTTGTCCTGCTACTCGCAGTGCCGCTGGCAACGATGGCCGCTAACCCCACGGTTGCGATTACCGTTACGGCTGAGGTGGTAGCAATCACCAACACGCAAGCCACGTGGGGCATCGGCACGGTAGCACTCGATGCCGTGGTCTACTTCAGCGCTACGGGTTCCCAGGACGATGACTACTCCCAGATCGAGAACACCGGCAGCGTGGCGGTAGACGTCGAAATCCAGGGTGAGAACATCGAGGGTGGCGACTACGACTGGACACTAGCTACCGCGGCAGGGTCAGAGACTTACTCGCTGTATGCCAATGATGATGATACCCCTACCGTCTACGACATCGAGGTAAAGTCATCCACATACACCGACCTGGCGACTAGCTTCGCAGTGGACGATACCAAAACTTGGTCTATGAAGTTTACTACTCCCAGTGCCTTCAATGCCGCAGATGATGGTGCGCAGAAATCGGCGACCATCACTCTGGTAGCCAGCGCCAGCGCATAAGGCTAATGAGTAGTGGTATGAAAACCACCGGCTGTGGTTTGAAAGTCCGCGTAGCGAATAGCCCCAGCAAAAGGATGATATGAAGAAGAAGATATTGATTAGCGTGATTCTAGTAGTTGCGATAGGCATTGCTGGATACCTTATAGCCGACCACTTCAGTGTCCATGTGCCAGAACTGGAGCAGGGATTTGGTATCTGGGAGTCCGAGATGGACATTGTGGCCAACCCCGGGGGAAGTAATACCGCAACCCTGACTATTATCAACGGCAAAGACCAAGACAGGTGTTTCTACGTCACTCTTGAGCAGCCAAGACTTGATAAATTGCCAGACGGCTATGAGGCGTTACCCCAGACAAACTACAGTTGGTTCACCGTGCCGGAAACGGCAATCAACATTACAGCAGGGAAGTATTATCAGCTCCAAATCCCAATCTCAGTACCCTATAACGCAACCTATTTGAACCGAAATGCCGAGGTAAGGGTACAAGTTACCGCCTTTGATTCAACGGGTCTGATTCAACTGGCAGTGCAATCGAGGTGGTATATCGTCGTAACAGAAGAATCATAGTATTTTATGTAAAGATAAAACAATGAACCACATCAAACTGCTAATTCTGGGGGCTTCGGTTTTAGCCCTGTTATTGATAGGTTCTGCTGTCACAGTGATAGCGGCAGATCCGCAAGTTACTATCACCGTTACTAAGTGGAGCATACCACCACTAGCGCCTACCGACTTTGAGATAGAGCAAACGGCTCTCCACAGCATCAACATCACCTGGACTAAAGGGACTGCGGCCGATATAACGATAGTGCGGTGCAGCACAGCCGGCTACCCCTTCAGTATATTCGATGGGGATGCTATCTATAGTGGTAATGGCACTTATGTCGCGGTAGACGGCCTCGACTTTACCGCCTTTACCTTTTACTACCGGGCGTGGAGCCAAAACGATTACGGAACATCAGCCAGTTATGCACAGGCCAGCATTGGGGTTGGAACTGAGGAAGATGAGGAGTCAAGCATTACGAGCCTGCTTGTTGAAGGACCGATGGGCATTACCCATGTCGTATTTGCTGGGCTACTCTTGATAGTCGCCTGCTGGAAGAAGTCATGGATACGGGTGACGCTATCCGCATGCCTGATTATCTGGGGGGTGTTTGCTATGCCCTACGACATAAAGATGGCAGCACCATTGGTAGGAATAGGCACCGTACTATTTATTATGGGTATTCTGGCTCTTATTGGCCAATATAGGCAACGTCAAGAAGAAGCAGTGTAAAGGAGAATAGGTGTATGGGCACATTGTTGAGGATAGCACGAGAAATAAGGAAGAGGAAAAAGAGACATGAGAAAAGGATGAAGGAGTTAAAAAAGAGAAAGGCAAAACAAGGGATCAGGCTTAGATAGACTAAATAAAGGAGGTGAATTATGCCAGCTTATTGTGTGAAGTGCAGAGGCAAACGGAAGATGCGGAATCCGGTGCCAGTGGTGTTCAGGAATCGCAAACGTGTTACTCGCGCCACTAGGGGGACTTGCCCCGTTTGTGGGACAAGGATGCACCGGATAGAAGGCTAAGGTAAACCAAATGCCAAAGGAATACTGGATTGGCAAGGCCATCAAAAAGCCGAGTGCTCTGAACCGACAACTTGGCATTCCTGAATAAGGAGGTGACATAAGATGAAATACACTGTTAATGTTGGTGGTATTGATAAGGTATTTAGCGCTGAAAATATCTATGCGGCGCAGAAATATGCCACTTCTCAGGGGTGGAATCCCGGCGACGTTGTTACTGGCGATTGGCCAAAAATAGGAAAACCAGCAGTTCCCACAGTCCCATCAATCTCTTTAGTTCCCACAGTCCCATCAATCTCTTCAGGCCCTAGTGTTCCAACCGTAGCGTCATTGAAACCCGTTGACCTTTGGGAAACAAGATACTTTGATGCAGCGGGCAAAGAGACTATTCCGTCCAAGGCTGTGGTAGGCCCCGTTGAAACTGCGAAGCTGTTGGGGAAGGAACCCCCACCCTGGGCAGTTCCCGCGGGGACCAAAATTGAGAAGCCCCCCGCAAAAACTCCCGAACCAGAATTGCCTAAGCCACCATCAGTGACAGACATAGGTGCTGGTGCCAGTGAGATACCCGCAGTTGAGGGTTCGGATTATGTAAAGAACTTTCTCCAAGAGTATGGTTACAGAAAAAACGGGTTTGTCTGGAAAGATGATTATGTGATGGAGGGCGGCTTTGACCTCGTTAAGATGCTAGATGATTCTTACGACATAGGTTGTAAATTTACCCCCAACAACTTGAGGGATATATTCGGCAGAGATGCCGTAAGAGAAGCCTCCAACTATTTGCCAGAATATCGAGCCTACAATGCAATCCAGCCATACACACGAGTCGTACCAAGCGATGATTACGGTACAGTACGTGATAACTGGATGCCGCCACTAACACATCATACCGAAATTAAAATGGGCGACTTAATTGATGACAAAGGGGTAGAAGGTGCTGTTTCATTACTAGATAAAGTGGGGGTTGAGGGGGCAAAGGAATTTGTTAATGCATACCAAAATATGCCCACCCACTGGCAAGACTATGCTGACCAATATAGTTTCATTGCATTACAGAATAGGGTTAATAATTACAGCAATACATTAAAGGACTATAAGCAAGAGGATGGCTCTTACGATATTTACCAGGCATTGATTGACCCAAATAGTTGGGTAGAGGCTTCACAACACCAAGGAGCTATCAGTTTCCTGTTTGGCGCCGAAGTTACTGCACAGTCACTAGAAGGTCTCCGCTCAATGAGAATGGAGGTGCAAGCACCGAGTCCGGTTCCTGAAGGGATAGAGAACAAGGGTGGTGTTGCTAACTGGTTCAAGGGAGTCAAGGAATTTCTGACGCCTTGGGAGGAGGAAAAGGGGCAGGGCTTTATAGAATGGATGCAACGTCCTGGTACTATGATAGGTGATATACGCCGTAGGCTCACCAAGGATGAGGGGTTCAAGGAATGGTACGATGCGCAAGGATACCCTGACTTAGTTTACGGCTATGGACCAATGATAACCCCAGCCACAGGTATAGCAACGCCAGTTTTACAGAGGGCTACACAGGCTGTAGGTAAAGCCGCCAAGTGGTACTGGACAGCACCATCTAACGCTATTATGAAGGTGGCGACTAAGATACCAGGGCTTATGACCACACCTATAATACGCGGAATACCACAGATGGCTGCCACTGGCGTTCGTTTGGTAACAGTTGGTGTACCCGCAGTTTACACAGCAAGTTACATAGCGGAGAAGGTTAGGGATTCCGACCTAAACCGCAAGTGGAATTTATTTACCAACTTGCCAGAGGGTGAAAAAGATAAGTGGGCACAAAAGTTAGACTATGAAAAGTGGGGTGGGCTAACGGAGAGCGAACAGGCAGCAGTTTTAGCAGCATACGCAGTACCTACTAGCTATACGACAACCGAGTGGGCAAACGCCTATGGGCAATATATCGAAAAGTTAGTCGAACTAGGCAAGAAGGGGAGTGCCTGGATAATGGGTCAACAGTCACCAGTACCAGATGTAAAGGAGGCAAGTGTCGGCGGTAAACCAGTTAAGTACATCGGGGCATTTGGTGTAGGTGCCGGTGTTGGGCTTGCTGAGGGCCTAATGTATATGGGGGCAATCCCCATGATGTTGACCAATATAGCCGTTAGGGTGCCTACAAAAGAGGCCTGGGAATATACCAAGTGGGTGGCTGGAGGCATGATGGAGTTCTTCAAGGAAGTGCCAGGTACTTTTATATCTGGCCCCTATGGGGCTGGCAGGATGATTGGTTTGTTCGTGCTTTCCCCCGAGTCGATTTATAAAATCGGCAAAGGAGCCTTAACTACTCTGCGTCCCTCCTATGTTCCAGAGCGGGGCATGGGTATGAGGATAAATACCCTGCGGGTGGTATTCACAGCCAAGCAATTAGACCTATTATCCGAAATGAGTTCCGCTGAACTCAAACTCATGGGTACACGCATAGGCGAATCTTTAATGAAGGGCAAAAATTATGTCAAAGACTTCGGGCGAATCAAGTTAGAGGTTAAAACTGTGCCGTACCAGAAAGTAGTAGGCAATGCGCTTTACCACTTTACACCTGATATAACGCCATTCATAAAAGGCAAGTCAGTGCCGATTGTCGGCAAGCTATACGCTTCACCACATGCGGCCATGTCTGCTGGGATACAATCACTTGTCAAAGGTACTAAAGCTATCAAACCTGGGCTAGTTGAGATTCGTGTGCCAGAAGGTTACACAATCAAGGGGGCACCAATAGAGAAATTGCTTGCAAGTGGCCGAGCCATTGAAATTGAGGCACCACTTAAAGGGACACTAGAGCCGATTCGTGGGCTTACAGGAAAGGGTGTCTCCTCCAATATGTATTTTGGCTCATACCCGATACGGCGATTCACCCTCCAAGGTGTTGATACCCCTGTTGTTAAGCTAACTCCTAAAAAACTATTAGAAATAAGAGCTCTCGCTGCCAAAGAAGCGTTAGCCGATGCCTTTCTTGGCTGGAATGGACGGCTGGAGGCTATTAAAAGGGATTTGGCTGGTAGCAAGCAATTAAGGCAGTCTCTTAAAAACATAGATGAGAGCATAAGCACTGTTAAGAGATCACCAGACAGTGTGGTTGGCAAGAACGGCGAAATAATCAAACAGATTGAGTTCAAGCATCCCTCAAGTGGTAAGGTCAACGAAAAGGTAAGGGGGCTCATCATAGACAAGGATGGGCGTGTTTTATTTACAAGGGATAGAGCCGATCCAGTTGGTGTGTATGACGCTGTCGGTGGAAGCTGTAATGTCAAGGAAGATCTACTGCCAGAAAAGGGTAAGTGGAATTACGACTTGCCCGCTGGTAAACGGCCTCCCATAACATGGGAACTGGCTTTTAGAAGTCAGGTGCGCGGCGAACTTGATATTGTTCTCAGGGCTAAAGATGTAAAGTCTCTAGGTATGTACCGTGGCAAGGTAGGCGAGCACTCAGTATATGGCGTAAGAGCATACGAGGCGAAGGTTGGATCCCCCTACTTTGATAGGGTAAAGGCATGGAGGAAGTTTCAGCAGCCTACATACAAATACGCCGAGCCTGAGATTGCAGGTGCATTCTGGTGGGATGGCAAATCCGCACCCAGGGGCGCAGTCCAACCCTGGTTTTACGATATGCTGGCAGCAGTCGCCAAGAAATACGGCTGGGATATGTCAAAGGTGAAGGTAAGTAATGTATCCGGGAGATTTGTTAGAGATTTGGCTTTTCCTGAGCGTGTTAGCCGCGGCAAGAATCCCGACCTTACCAATAAGCAGCGTAAGGCTGCCGAGGTAGGCTATCTGAAGGATACTTACAGTAGGGTGATGATGCCAAGTTTCCGTGATTATGTTCTGAGGGGCGGAGCCGATATAGCACTAGCCGCCGAACTTATCAGGGGGCGCAGGCAAGCCGTAAAGTGGACTTTAACAGGGAAGACAGCCGACTTGGGTAAGACAGCAAACTCTCTATTAACCACAGCACGGCGATTACTGCGTGAGGATAAAGGAGGTATAGATATATCGCCTTTACAGAGGGCTCTTGACGCTTGGGAGAGAAGCAAAACTAAAGCTAATGCCAGGAGGCTACAAACAGAGATAAACAAAGTAACCCAGAGGTTCGCAGATTTAGCCAATAAATGGCTCATGGAGTCCAATATACGAGACTATTTGGACTCTGGGGTTATTAGCGGTCGATATACCACATACCTGGACAAACTCGCTAGAGCGAGCGTTGCTGGCCAAGATGTTTCCACTCTACCGATATGGAATGAGTTGCCCGATTATAAATTCGGGGATTTACCCTCGGCACATTACATTCTGAACGATGCAGAACGGGGAGGAAGACAGGGATTCACATACACAACTGGCTACTCTATACCCACTTATAGCGAGTTGAATAAATACCCGAACTATGCAAAACAAGCAACCTACCAGAAGGCGGCTAAATACCAGAAGCCATCCAAGTATGTACCACTGACATACAAGGTTCCAGAATATAAAGTGCCGCCGAAAACAGTACCACCCAAGAAAGTACCACCTACACATCCGTATCCACCAATACCACCTACGCCTCCTTACCCGCCTAGACCACCTAGACCACCAAAGCCAGGACACCCTAGAACTAAGGTCACGCCAGCCAAGCTAGGCAAGGAAAAGAGGATACGCAAAGGCCCAGCCCTCGCCACTTGGAAGCAGGGGTTATATTATGTCAGTATCTTCCCTCCGTTCCGCACAAAAGGAACGAAAGCCGACGTAGTGTACTCCCGGACAAAACCACCGTGGGCCAGTGTAATAGCCAAGGGAAGGCACGCACCGCGGAAGACATTGCGTAGCATAGGGAAGGTGCCGAATTTGATAGAGCTACCTATGGGCGTTGTAACAGCGAGGATAAAAGGTGGTCGCCACCTAACATTCTCGCGCCGCA
>Ga0114922_10002208_pt1 | contig 18349 bp, 13 predicted proteins | sample AartaG_FD_100975 | JGI IMG/M metagenome (GOLD analysis project Ga0114922, IMG submission 100975) | Deep subsurface microbial communities from Aarhus Bay to uncover new lineages of life (NeLLi) - Aarhus_00045 metaG | ecosystem: Environmental > Aquatic > Marine > Oceanic > Sediment | place...
GATCTGCAGGAACACGGCGGTCTGAATCTGCTCCTGGGTCAGCTTGATCCAGTACTGCCACTCCGGGTTGCTGATCCATTCCATGCCGATGAGCAACAGACCGAAGCTTTGCGCTATCGCCGCCACACCCATGAAACTGGAAACGAACAACAGTCGCCGCATATGCCAGCGCACCGGCTCCTTGGGCAGCGGGGTATTGTCGTAGGCGATGGTCATGATCGGTATGTCGTCGAGCAGAGCGATCAGAATGATCATGACCGGCGTCAGCGGCGAGAAGCCGAAGAACACCGTCGCCAGCACCACCACGAACATGATATCCAGGGTCATCGCAACCCGAAACAGGATGTAGTTGATAATGCGCTCGAAGATCTTGCGCGCCTCGTCGATGGCGTCGATGATGGTCGACAGGCCGGGGGCGGTGAGGATCAGGGCCGCCGCGGCGCGGGCCGCATCGGTGGCGCCGCTCACGGCGATGCCGCAGTCGGCCTGCTTGAGCGCCGGGGCGTCGTTGACGCCGTCGCCGGTCATGGCAACCACATGATCCCGGTCCTGCAAGGCCTTGACGATGCCGTACTTGTGCTCGGGAAACACCCGGCCGAACCCGTCCGCCTTATCCACGCACTCTTCAATCCTGCTCGGCAGATGGTCCATGTCCATGTCCTTGGTGAACATGTCCGCGGCCGCAATGAGATGTGAGCCCATGCCCAGCTGCCCGGAGATCTGATTGCCGATGGCGACATCGTCACCGGTGACCATCTTGACCCTGAGCCCGTGCTCCTTGGCCTTCTGGATGGTGTCCGCGGAGTCGTCCCGCGGCGGATCGAACATCGGCAGGATGCCGAGAAAGCTCCAGCTCTTGCCGTCGTCGGTCGATTCCGCCACGCCCAGGGCGCGCGTGCCCCTGGCGGCCAGGTCCGCCACCGTCTTGTTGGCCTTGTCTGCCGTGTCGGTGTCGAGTTTGCAAAGTTCGGTGATGACCTGAGGTGCGCCCTTGGTGAATTTCAGGGCCTTGCCCTGGGCATCAGTAACGTCGCCTTCGGTGCGCTTGCCGACCGGGTCGAAGGGCACGAACCTGGTCACCTGGTAGCTGTCCAGGGTCTTGGGGTCTTTGACGCCGTCGCTTACCACCTTGTCGATGGCATCCTCGCTGCCCTTCTCGGAGGCTAGGGCGCCGGCCAGGATCAGCTCATCGGCCGTTTTGGCATCGAACAGGATCGGGTCACCGAGGGTCAGCATATTCTTGGTCAGCGTCCCGGTCTTGTCCGAGCAGAGGATATCGACCCCGGCCAGCTCTTCGATCGCCTCCAGTCGGGAGACGATGGCCTTCTTCCTCGCCAGTCCCTGGGCGCCCAGGGAGTTGGTGACCGTCATCACCGTTGGCATCGCCACCGGTATGGAGGCGATCAGCAGGACCAGCACCATGCGCGCGATGTCCGCCAGCTCCGACCACTGCCAGGGATGTTTCACCACGATGTCCTGGTAGAGCTCGAAGCCCACCAGGATGACGCAGAGGATCACCGAGGTGATGATGAGAAAGTTGCCGATCTGCGTTGTGGCCTGCTGGGAATGCGATGCCCCGCCGCCGGCGCCTGCCACCAGGCTGGCGGTGCGGCCGAAGAAGGTGTTGTTACCGGTACCGATCACCACCGCGCTCATCTCGCCCTTTTTGGCGATACTGCCCGAATACCCCTCGTCGCCGATTTTCTTGCTCACCGGCAGGGACTCGCCGGTCAGCGCGGCCTGGTCGATGCTGATGTATTCCCCGTCGATGAAGCGCACGTCGGCGGGCACCACCTCGCCCAGCTTGATCCGCACCACGTCCCCGGGGACGACCTCGGCGGCGTCGATGGCGGCGAACGCCCCATCGCGCAATGCCGTGGCTTTGGGGGCCAGGCCCGCCTTCAATGCGGCCAGGGCATCGGAGGCCTTGCGCTCCTGCCAGAAACCCGAGATGGCGTTGTAGAAGAGCAGCACCAGGATGATGGTGAGATCCGCCCAATGCCCCATTAGTAAAGACAGAAAGGCCGCGGCCTCGATCATCCAGGCGATGGGCCCCCAGAAAAAGCGCAGAAACTTCTCCAGGTCGCTGGCTTCCTTGTCCACCAGCTCGTTGCGGCCGTACTTCTCGATCCGGGTTTTCGCCTCGGTCGAGGTTAACCCCTTGGCGGAGGTCGCGAGTTTTTGATAGACCGTGTCGAGGCTCGCCTTCTCCAGGTCGTCTGCAGCCGCTGGAGCACTTTCGCTTGCTGTCTGAACGTCGTTGTTACCCATGTCGCTAGCTCCTCAATAGTACGCTTCTTATGGATGCTTGATTGTCGACTGAATTGTGGTGTTGAGCAACCGCGGCAAAGGCGATCGATACGACGACGAGTGTTGCTAATTTCTTGATTTCGAACGAATCAGGATCGCGATTGGCTCGCGGGCACGCCCCTGAGGAATCTGATGTCGGGTCAGTTTGACGTTGAGCCGGTGCGCCTGTCTATCCGGTTTACGCCATTCAAACCCAGGAGCAACGCTGGCGAGGATATGCGAAAAATGATTGGGTTATCAGGCTGGGGCGCGTTGCTCACCTGCGTCGGATTGTCTAAGATAACGGCATGTCAGGGACACGCTCCAGTCCGAGATCCAACCTGGTGGCCGCCAACTTCCACTCGATGGAAGAGGTGACCGAGGTCGCCCGCGTGGCCGGCTGGCAGGGCCAATATCACCAACTGGGCAAGGGACCAGTCACCAGCCGGTGGCGGTCGTTGCATCTCGGTCAATCGTCACTCATCTCGCATCACCTGGACAACCGCGTCCACGCTCGCCTCACACCACCCAGCGGGCACGTGGCGCTCGCCATCGTGCCGCCACCCTACCACCTGCTGGTCGAGGGCGCGGTATTCGGGAACAACGTGGTGCTCGTTACGGACGCGGAGACCGATTTCGTGGTCCCGGGCGAGGCTCACTGCGATACTCTCGTCCTCCCAAAACGCTTGTTTGAGGAGAGCAGCCAGGCGCTCTTTCCCGGCCTGTCCACGAACGGAGATCAGGCCCGCCTCATGCCGTTCCCCCACTCCGGTTGGTCGACGCTGCAGGCCGAAATCCGGAACCTGCTGCTTGATCGCAGCGTCACTGCGGAGGATATCTCCCACCTGTTGTGCCGATTCTTCGACCTGATGGCGGTAGAGAGCGGGAAAACCGTGGGTGACGCATGCTTCGGCAACCGGTCAACATCCCGCATCGCAGGGCTCGCGGAGGAGTACATCGAGGATCATTACCGCGACACGATCCGGATGGAGGATCTCTGCCGCTACACCTGCGTCTCGCTGCGCACCCTCCAGCGTGCCTTCGTGCTCTACTTCCAGGTGAGTCCGTGCGACTACATCAAGGCGCGCCGTCTGAACGCCGCGCGGCTGGCGCTCGTGGCCGCAGATTCCTCATGCGGCCAAGTGGCCCGCATCGCGGTCGACAATGGCTACACTCACCTCGGCCGCTTCTCGGTCGACTACCGGAAGCACTTCGGCGAATCGCCCCGGGAGACACTCGTGCGGTCCTGGAATGACCAAGGGATAGGATTTCCCGCCGAGACATTTGCGCTGAATTCGACACGGCAGAATAACTGGCCCGCAGAATGACCGTTCCGACTGGGAGTTCCGCGAATGTTCGTCCCACGCGGTGATGCGCAGACAGCAGGTCCGTGATTGGCAGAGCATGACGGGGCAGCGCGACCCAAAAGCCCCCTTGCCACTTCCGTTTGGATAGTCGCAATTAAGGAATTCATGCTGACCTATGTTATGCGCGTATGGCCAGCGTGATACCGGCCTCCGCCGCTAAGTAGATGCCGGGAAAATCCGCCACATCCTTTCAGATCATAGACGTGTGGGTGGCGAATTCGTAATGGTGTTGTGAAGACCATTACTTAGCCAGTCCTTTTCGTGAACGCGATCTTCCTAATGAGCGAAAGTATATCGTCCACTGCTGCTGAAATTGGGGAATAGTGTGGCGTCGGGCGGGGTACGCGAACCCCCTGTTTTTTTACTTGTTAAATCTGTTGCTTGTTAGGTCTGGCGTTTTTTTGTTAACACCGGTTTTTTTATTTTCTTATCTATCAGTTTGTTACAAGGCAAAATGGCGTCCCCAAGGGGACGCCACCTTATCCCCCAGTTACGAGTGCCTTCGGAAGTGATTACAATTTTATGATGTCTCAAAGACTTATAGGCCACACTCCGATTTTTGCCCTATTATCGCACCATCCAATACCGTAGTTGAGCTATCAATCACTATTTGAAGATATACGCATATACGCTTATACTCCTAACCAGATTACGAATTGAGGTTTTGAGCCATGAGTAATACTCGTTGGTCAGTGGTAGTTCCCGAAGATACTGATCGTGCGCTACGCTCCTACCTTGCCCGAAAAGGCACCAAGAAAGGTGACCTCTCCCGCTTTGTGGATGAGGCGGTATTATCACGTTTGTTTGAGCTAACAGTCGAAGATGTCAAAGAGCGTAACCAGGAGTATGCGCAAGAAGACATCCTGGAAGCGATTGAAGACGCTTTGGTCAACGACTAGTCACGATGCGTGTCGTGCTCGATACGGGTATTTTGATCGCTGCACTCATCACCAAAAATACGCCACCCGATTTAATTTATCAGGCATGGCGAAAGAAGAAATTCGAACTGATAACATCCGAGTGGCAACTTTCTGAATTCCGACGCGTCAGCCGCTATCCGAAACTACGCAAATACCTGATTCCCTCAGAAGCCGGAAACATGATCAACGGCCTGAGGCATCAGGCACACGTGTTAACTGATTTGCCTACGCTGGAAGTTTCTCACGACCCGGATGACAACCCGGTTCTCGCGATGGCTGTTGCCGGCGGAGCCGATTTTCTGGTCAGCGGAGACAAACGCGATCTACTATCCTTGAAGGTAATCGAGAAGACAAAGATCGTCACGGCCCGAAAGTTTCTAGCTGAACTTTAAACATAACAATTCAGCACTTATTTTCTCGTTAGAGCAAAAGGGTCAGGCCTTGCACAGCAGGGCCTGACCTGTCCTAGGCGAATTGTTAATTGTTACCTGAAAAGGGTGACTTAGATAGTCTTGTTCTTGCTCGCAACCTTCCCTACCCTGCTTTGCCATGAAGGATCTGCTGATACTCCTCGCGCATCTATTAACTACAGTCGCCAAACTCTTGGGGCCCGGCGGTGCGCGGGCCATTGTCGCTGACAGCCTGCTCATGAAGCAGCAACTTTTGGTCATTCATCGTTCGCGGCGACGCGCGCCCAATCTTGCAGCACTTGATCGGTTTCTGTTCGGGCTCTGGTCGCTATTTCTCAACCCGCGCCGCATTCAGCGAGCCGCGATCATAATTCGACCCTCGACACTTTTGAAATTTCACGACCTGCTCAAAAAACGTAAGTACCGACTACTGTATTCATCGAGCAGAAAAGGGAAGCCAGGCCCCAAGGGCCCATCACCGGAACTCATCCAGGCGATCGTTGAACTGAAACGACGCAACCCGCGCTTTGGTTGCCTTAGAATCGCGCAGCAGATCAATAAAGCATTTGGAATAGACATCGACAAGGATATCGTTAGACGTGTCCTTGCTGCACACTACCGGCCCGGTTCCAATGACGATGGGCCGTCATGGCTGAGCTTGCTCGGACAAACCAAGGACAGCCTTTGGAGTATTCACCTGTTTCGATGTGAGTCCATTAATTTGAAGAGCCACTGGGTGCTCGTCATTATGGATCAGTTCACTCGGCGCATTATCGGCTTCGGTGTACATGCCGGTGATGTTGATGGTATCGCCCTCTGTCGCATGTTCAACGCAGCCATCTCTACCCAGGGTGTTCCACACTACCTCAGCTCTGACTACGACCCGCTATTCCAATTTCACCGATGGCAGGCCAACCTACGAATTCTTGGGATCGAGAAGATTAAGTCCATCCCGTACACCCCAGTGTCGCATCCCTTCGTTGAGCGACTCATTGGAACGATACGACGTGAATACCTCGACCGTACCTTCTTTTGGAATACGCTGGATCTCGAACGAAAACTCGACACATTCCTACATTATTACAACCATGTCCGTGTTCATCAGTCTCTGGACGGAAACGCACCGGGCGAAATGAGCGGTATACATCAATCGCATGCTGCACAACTCAGTAACTACTCATGGATATCGCATTGCAACGGACTTTTTCAGACACCAATTGCCGCCTGAATTAGGAATTCGCCAAGGACAGCTTGGCAAGATCACGAACACCGTTTCCATCCGTGAGCGACCGGCCTCTATGGTTGAGTCGAAGTCTTGCGGGTCATGGTTCACCAGTTCCAGGGTATCATACGTCCGGCCTCGCCCATGGTTGAATTCACGTCCTTGGCCATGATGGACATATAAAAGCGCATGCCCTTGACATCGGACGCCAGCACCGGCAGGGCGCGCATATGTTCATGCATGCCCCGAACCTCGGTGGCCAGTACGGGGATGGAACTCATCTTCTCATTCATGGTGTGCATTTCGTTATTCATGACGCGCACCTGGTCGGTCATGGCACGCACTTCTGTATACAACTCGGGCATGACCTTAACCGATTCGGCCATATCCGACAGGAACAGCGCAATCGTGGCACCGGGATGGAAATCCTGTGAGGTCGCAATGTAATCGGACACCCATTGTTGATGTTCTTCGAACCTTTCGACCCGGGCGCGTCGTTCGGGTGACAGTTCCTCCATGAGCTGCTGTCTTTCTGCCGCGGCGGTTTCGGCGTCAAGGGTTACCTTTTTTAACCCTGGCAGTATCTGCAGCAGCGTACTGAGCTGGTCTGCAATCGGATGGATCGCCTTGTACATCATCCCGCCCAGAAGGACGAAGATAATTATCAGGACAATGCGTACCCGTCTGTTGGCGCGTTCCGAGGCATCATAGCGGGTCTGCAGGTGCTCCATCGCAGCACTGAGGCGGTTCAGTGCGTCGACCACCTCGGATGGATCCTGATTCGACGTAGGCATCGGGATGCTCAGGCCTCTCTCGGAAGGGATTGACGTTGTGCTGGAAAGACTGGATCACGGTCCTGCCGCCCCGGCTCATCATGCTTGCCACCGGGACGGGCAGGGATTGAAACCCTGGAGGCAAGTATCGACCCATACCTACTTCGCGGGCAGGTCAGTAAACTGGTATGCGGATGGTGTTCTGCATCATGTCTCGTGGTGTCGCCTGGTGCTGTTTTAGAACCACCAGCAAGACGCTTGAGGTAATTGCTGGCTCGCTTTTCTTCAATACTTATGCTGTTGCTGATCATGAGGATGATTGCCACTCCGCTCTTTCCGGAGACGTCGATGAAACAGGCAGGTCCGATGAGCCACTGTTGCAAGCCCGGCAAGCAGGAACAATGCCCAATAACCGTGCGCGGCGAAAAGATGGAGCAGTTCATCCATTATTCCACCGGCGTTGTGTTGTAACTCCTGTAGATGTAGGCCATGGGCATTGACGGCTGATGCTGATAACAGCATTACGAGAACCAGTGCACTTCGGGCAGGAGCGTTTTTCATCGATAACCTCTCATCTCTGGTAGACATTCTAGCTGCATGTCGTGTGTACACTTTAACGCACCTTGACCTTGACGAGTTCCTCACCATCCGGATCGGTGACATGAACAGCGCAGGCAAGGCAGGGATCAAAGCTGTGTATTGTGCGCAGTATCTCGACCGGCTGGGTGGGATCATGCAGCGTATGATTATCCTGTAAGGCCGCCTCATAGGGCCCCGGCTGCCCTTCGTTATCTCGCGGTCCTGCATTCCAGGTGCTTGGCACGACGGCCTGGTAGTTCGCGATCTTGCCATCCTCGATGACGATCCAGTGTGCCAGACCGCCCCGGGGTGCTTCCATATAGCCAACGCCCTTCGCCTGTTTGGGCCACGTCGAGGGCTCCCACTGGGTTTCGTTGAAGGTTTTGGTATCGCCGGCCTTGATATTGGCCATGAGATTGTCATACCAGACCTGCATGTTGTCGCCGATAATCTTGGCCTCCAGCGTACGTGCGGCGGTACGACCCAGCGTCGAGAAGAGGGCATCCACCGGCACATCCAGTGTGCTCAGGGTCATGTTGACCAGTTCTTTCGTCTGCTCGTGACCACTCGCGTACAGCATCAACACACGGGCCAGGGGACCCACTTCGACCGCATGCCCCTTCCAGCGTGGCGATTTGATCCAGGAGTAGGATTCCTCTACATCCAGGTGCTCATACGGCGATTTGGGACCTGTGTAGTTGAGTTCGGTTTCACCTTCGTAGGGGTGCAGGCCCGCCTCCTTGCCACCACTGTAGTCATACCAGGAACGCGCAACATATTCCTGAATGTGGTCGCCCGCGTGCATATCCACTTCGTGAATCGTCGATAGATCACGATTGAGGATCACACCGGCCGGAATCAGGTAACTGGAAGGATCGCCCATGCCCTTCTCCGGGAAATCGCCATAGGTCAGAAAATTATGGGTACCTTCGCCGCGCGCACCCCAATCCTTGTAGAACCCGGCGATGGCAAGCGTATCCGGAACATAGACCTGATCGACAAATTCCCGTATTTTGGTGATGATATTCTGCACCTGCGCAAGGTGCTCGGAATTGATTGCCGAATCCGAGTTGAGATCAATCGGGGATGGAACGCCGCCGACCACGAAATTCGGGTGCGGGTTCTTGCCGCCGAAGATAGCATGCAGTTTGACAACGTCTCGCTGCCACGCCAGGGCCTCGAGATAATGCGCCACCGCCATGAGATTGGCTTCCGCTGGTAGCTTGTAGGCGGGATGGCCCCAATAGGCGTTGGCGAAAATTCCGAGCTGACCGGCTTCGACAAAATCCTTCAGCTTCTTCTTCATGTCGGAAAAATAGCCGGGCGACGATTTTGGATAATTGCTCAGAGATTGTGCGAGATTAGACGTCGCCTTCGGATCCGCATCCAGTGCCGATACGACATCGACCCAGTCAAGCGCATGCAAATGATAAAAGTGCATCACGTGGTCATGCACATATTGCACAGCAATCATGAGATTGCGAATCAGCTGGGCGTTGGCAGGTATCGGGTAATTGAGGGCGTTCTCGACGGCACGCACCGAAGCCATGCCGTGTACAAGGGTGCAGACACCACAGATGCGCTGCGCGAAAGCCCAGGCATCGCGGGGATCACGCCCGCGCAGGATAGTCTCGATACCCCGTACCATCGTCCCGGAGGAATAGGCCTGGGCAATGGCATCACCATCCATCTGCGCTTCAATCCGCAGGTGACCCTCGATGCGGGTGATGGGATCAACGACGATTCGTTCATTCATAGGTATTCATTCCTTCAACGATAGGGTCTTAAAGAAACAGGCTGCAGCATTCGCTGCCAGGCCAGCCCCGCCTCCCATAGTGACTGTTACTCCGCCAGGTTCGCACCCACAAGCGCGGCCAGGCTCTCGATCGGTTTTTCCCAGTGGGTATCCTGAGCCCCGACCATGAAGTTGATACGGCAACTGTCACAGGACGTTACCACAGTATCAGCTCCTGTCTGGTCAAACTGACCACGCTTTAATTCCCACACCTTGGCGCGCAGGGGGGCTGCTCGATTAATGATAAAATTACCCGCGCCGCCACCGCAGCAGTAGCTTTGCTGCCTGTTGACATCCATCTCCACCAGGTCGACCCCAAGTGCCTTGAGCGCCTCGCGCGGCTCATCAAACACACCGCCCATACGCCCAAGCTTGCAGGGATCATGATAAGTGACCTTTTGACCACTGAAGGCTGGCTTCACCTTCAGATTCCCCGCCTTCATCTCGCGCCCTATAAATTCGGATATGGCGAGCACCTCGAACGGAAATGGTTTCCCGTAGACCGCTGCCCCGTCCCACCGCAGGGCCGGGTAGGCATGGCCACACTCGGGCGCTATGACGGTCTTGACGCCCAGATCGATGGCCGCACTGATCACCCGCATGGAGGCGTCCTTTCGATATTCATAATATCCGGCCATATAGCCGAAATTCGCACCCTCGAAACCGCAGGTACTCATCGTCCACGGCCGACCAAGGCTATTCATGATCTTCACCGTTCCTTCCATGGCATCGTTGAAGAGAGCGGCATCCATGACAGTGCTCACAACGAGAATTTCGCTGTCAGGCTGATCGACCGGAACCTCGAGGCCACTCTGCCGGAGTCTTTCTACACCCTGCATGAACATGTCCTTTCCCATGCCGAACATCGTGTCTTTCTCGCCCTGCTCATGGGCCAAGGCGCGCTGTTCGGCCACGGCCAGCCCCGCGCTCGCGAGCGCCTCGCGCGACATGATGATCATGTCCTGGATATGGATACCCATGGGACAAATCAGGCTACAGCGGCCGCATTCGGTACAGGAGTCATACACCAGTTCCTGCCATTCTTCGAGTTCTTCAGCCGTTATGTCACGCGTTAGCAGTTTATGCAGCCAGCGGTTGGGACCCAGTTCCCGCCGGTACACCCGGCGCAGCATGTCCAGCTTGCGTATGGGTGTGTACTTGGCATCCTGTGTGGCTACATAGTAGTGACAGGCTTCCGCACACGCGCCGCAATGCACACAGGTCTCAAGGTCCATGGCCTGGTGCGGCGCGACGCTCTCGATGATGGTCTTTTTGAAGCGCCGCACGCGCTCATCGTCGGCCATTTCAGGCGCAGGCGGAATCATCTCGGGCAATCTGCTGACACCCTCCCGAAACTGATCAAAGGCCTCCATATTGATATTCATACGCGTACTCCCCGGCGGGCAAAAATAGCGCCGACGTTATACCGAGAGGGAAAAACGAAAAACAGGTGCATAAGCTTTCCGAAGGGAAACCAGATCAACAGTAGTTCAAAACTCAGAATATGAATGGCCAGCATGGTTTCATATCTAAGACCTAGATGCGCCATGGCCAAAAATCCAGTGATCAGCGGCAGCGTGGCGACCACCCAGCTGATGTAGTCATCGGCGGTGGAAATAATCTTCAACACGGGGTGAATCATACGGCGCACGAGCAACGCTACCAGTGTCGCGAGAGTGATCGCGCCAATGACGAGAATGACCGGATTGGGAAGCCCCGGCCAGCCAAACCCGAGAAAACTCTCAAAGAACAAAATGTGGGGCACAAACAAAAGTACTACCGCAAAGTACCCGATATGCCACAGGGAACCGGTGATAAATTGAAAGCGAATACGCTTTTCAAAAGTTTCGGGCGGAACCGAACGGGTAAGGATGGTTCTTACGCCACCCTTCACCCTGTCGCCACTGCTCACCCGTGCTTTGGAAAAGTCCCTCGTCCGCATCAGCAGTGCAGCACCGACGATGCGCCAGACGACGCCGAATACGAAGATAATGAGGGACCACTGCAACGCGGGACCTCGTGCAAAATCGAGTAAGCTCATGCTCCTTCCTCCTCACTGGCCTTCTTCTGGCGACTTCTCGCCGCCAGGGCTGATCCCACACCGATTGCCGCGCCGGCGACTGCCGCCGCAGCCAAACCCTCAGGCGTTCCCCACATCCCCGCCGAAATGGGGCGATAGAAGGAACCCTTGTCCCAGAAATTCGGTTCCGAACAGCCCAGGCATCCGTGGCCGGACTGAATCGGGAAACTGACCCCGTCATTCCATTTGGTCACCGCACAGGCGTTATAGGTAATCGGTCCCTTGCAACCGAGCTTGTAAAGGCACCAGCCCTTCCTTGCCCCTTCGTCATCGAACGTCTCGGCAAACTTGCCGCGTTCATAGAAAGGCCGGCGGTAACACCGATCGTGGATATTCTGCCCATAGAACGCGACAGGACGCCCGAGGTGGTCGAGTTCAGGTATCTTGCCAAAGGTCAGGTAGTGCGCAAGCACGCCGGTAATCACGGCCGGTATAGGCGGACACCCCGGCACGTTGATAATCGGTTTATCCGTAATGATCTCGGATACGCCCACTGCGCCGGTGGGGTTGGGATTGGCATGCGGAATACCGCCAAACGCGGCACAACTGCCGACCGACACAATGGCTGCCGCACCGGCTGCGGTCTCCTTAAGCATGTCGAGGTTGCTGATGCCTGCGATGGTTGAATAGTCTGGATTGCCGACCGGGATCGAACCGTCGACGACCAGCAGGTATTTGCCATGATTCTCTTGCATCGCGGCCTTACGGGCCTCCTCGGCATGAGTGCCGGATGCGGCCTGCAGCACTTCCTGGTAATCGAGCGAAATCACATTGAAGATCAGGTCTTCGATGGTTGGTGACGCGCTTCGGGTGATTGACTCGAGACAGCCGGTGCATTCCTGGAATGACAGCCAGATGACCGAGGGCCGCCGCGCATTCTCTAGCGCCCTGGCAATCTTCGGCACCAAGGCCGGCGATAAGGCCATCATGGATGCCGTCGCCGCACAGAATTTGAGGAAACCCCTGCGCGATACTCCCCGCTGTCTTAATGCTTCACCCACTGTCTGATCTTTTTTCATTTTCAGCTCCTGTTTCGAACCTCGACTTGCTGGTCAATCATCTTTTTCGGAGAGTAACTCGCTCATAGCACCAACACCAACCTGAAGATCGTCGGTCTGCGCATTGAGAATAGAAGGCACGCGGGCAACTTCTATAAACTTGCCCATAACCGCCTCGTCCTCATTACAGTGGACAATCCACCAGACGCCCGGGATCGACGTTTCGTGCATTTTGCTCGGCCCCAGTGCATTTAGCGTGGCTTCCACCTCGCCTTTGCCGAGGGTCTCCTCGATTCGCGCCTCTTCACCCGGTGCCATGGGCAGACTGCGCAGATCGATTACAGTAGTTTCACCTGAATCAACAAGACGCTGCAGTGCGTGCCGGATTTCATGCAGCAGGGGCACAACATTGCCCGTTTCATGTGCGGCGGTTTCCACCGGTAACTCGATTGTTTTGCCACTTCCCATAAGCTTCGTTCCGTCAAGCCAGCCTAGATCTGTTGTGGATAATTGCGTCATGAGCAGGTATGACATCGGGTGATTAAATTATCCTGTTTCAGGTCGCCATTACTTTCTCAATAATGCTTCAAGGTCGCCTAATCCATATCGCGCCAGATTTCAGCTGGCGGGGTGCGAGAAATCATAATTAAGTTGTAGATATGATGAGCTGTGCTGTCTATCCGAAATGCGTCATCTTGATAAAAAGCGCACCGCGGCGTTTGCAACTGCTATCGAAAGCTTTCGATAGCAGTTGATATCCGCAGCGGGAGACTATGAAGAGTCCTGGATCGCGAGTTAGCTATTCGTGGGACCCTCCCAAGGATTCACTCCAGATAGTTTCCGACCGGAAAGCCAGGCAATGAGCTTGTCTTCGACTGGAAAGGTACCTCGACGAAGATCCGGCGGCAGAGCCTTTTCGATGGTGTTGAGTTTCTCTGTCGGATCTGCCCTGAGGTAGATCTCGGTCGACTTCAGGCTCGAGTGACCCAGCCACATGGCGACCTTTCGAATGTCACCCGTTGCTTGCAGGCTGATCATTGCACAGGTGTGGCGCAGGACATGCGGAGCAATGTCCTTCTTCGACAGACTCTGACAATGCCGGGCGGCCACGCGGGCGTGCTTCTTCACGATATAGCTGAACCCTGAGGTCGTCAGTGCCTCTCCTCGTGCATTCAAGAAGAGCTCTGGAGTAGGAACGGTCCCACGGACAGCCAACCAAGCCCGAAGTGCCCGCGCTGCCTCCTTCCAAAGCGGAAGACGACGTTGGCTTCGGCCTTTTCCTCGGACCAAGATACTGGGGTACGGGCCGTCGAGTTCGATGTCGTCAACACGCAGACCGACCAGCTCCGAGGCGCGCAGCCCCGCAGCGAAGCCGAGGTAGAGCATGGCTTGATCACGGATGCCGGTTCGAGTGTTGGGATTCGGTGCATCGAGGACTGCGTTCATTTCCTCCCGGGTCAGGTGGTTGATCAGCCGCTCTTCGGTCCGCTTGTTCGAGATCGCCAGAATTTGGCGGGTCTGCTCGAGTGCTGAAGGCACCTCGTATTCCACGTACTTCATAAACGAGCGGATGGCCGTCAGGCGTAGGTTTCTCGTCCGCGAGGTGTTGCTGCGGTCGCGTTCGATATGCTCCAGATACTCTCGAATCATGTGTGCATCGAGATCCTCGAGGGCAAGCGCCGAGGGGGACTTGCCGAGTCGATCGCTGACGTATCGACACAGGAACTTGAACGCATAGCTGTAGCTGGCAATGGTGTTCTTGCTAACGCCCTTCTCAACAGCGAGATGATTCCGGAAAAATGTGGTGACGAGGTGTGCAAGTGGTGTCATGGATTGCCTCCTTTGGCAAAGTCCTCGCAACGCTCCGCGATCTTCGAGAAAAGTGCGGGTGTGGCCTCGAGGTACCAGTAACTATTGCGTGCGTCGCTGTGCCCGAGGTAGGTCGTGAGAGCCACCATGTGGCGAGAGACGCTCTGGTAGTCCGTCGGTGAGTTCGTGAGGACCTGGTTGGCGAAGTAGAATCTCAAGTCGTGAACACGGGGGCGCAACGTGCTGCGGGCGATACCCAAGGCGTCCACGAGCCGATGAAAGACGCCACGGACTGTATTGGCGTGAAGCTGGATGCCCTTGACGGAGATGAAGACGAACGGACAGGTGCCAGCCTCTTGCAACCTGCGCTCAAGGTAGTGCTCGAGCCGGCTCCTCGTGCTCGGGTGCAGAGGAAGTAACCGGCTCTTTGCAAACTTGGCGTTTCGAACGAGGAGCCCATCGGGCGTCACGTCCTCGATCCGCAGGTTGAGTGCTTCGGAGATCCGCAGCCCCGTTGAAGCGATAAGCCCGAACAGCGTGCTGTAGACGTGTGGTTGCAAAGAACCTTCGGGCCCCAGCTCCCGTGCAGCACGTACGAGAGCCGCTACCTCGCCCGGCGTGAAGAGAAAGGGCGGCCTTCTGTGCGGCCGATGACGACCGAAGGCATTTTCTGGCGGCACCTCATGGCGGTTATCTTCTGCATGGAGGTAGCGCGCGAAGCGGACGACCGTGCGCAACCGGACGCAGCTTCTCAGCGGGCTCCCCTTTGCGGTCCGAATCCATTCGAGGACCGTCCGGGTGCAAACGTGGGTGTCTTCCTTCGCGGAGGCGAACGCAGCGAAGTCACGGAGGATCATCTCGGTGTCTCGGAGACGGAAACCGAGGGTCCGACGAATGGCGAGGTAGGAATCAACGGCCGCGCTCAGCATGGCACCACCTCCGGCCAGGGTTGTGCGACCTGCTCAAGAAGTCGCAGATCCACCTTGGCGTAAAGGGCGGTCGTCTCGATCGATCGATGGCGCAGGACGGCCGCGATATCTTCGAGCCCGACATCCTGACGCAGCATTTGGCACGCGGCTGTATGTCGGAATACATGGGCCCCGCCAATCGGAGGTTGAACGCCGGCACGCTTCAAGGCAGTCCTTGCGACATGGGTGACCGCATGTCCGGCCTGCGCGCCAGTGAACGGTTTGAACGGAGCCATGGAGCGGAGGAAGATATGGTCGCTTTGTACCCGCGGCCGCCCTGTATCTAGATAGGCCAAAAGGGCATCACCGACATCCTGCGGAAGCGGTAAACGAACCTCGCGGCCTCCTTTCCCGGACACCCGGATCGTCGCTGTCTCGAAACTAAGATCTGAGAAGCAAAGCGCCGCGACGTCCCCGGCGCGGAGCCCGAGACGGATCAACAGAAGGAGGATCGCTCGGTCGCGGATACCTCTCGGCGTCGATGGACACGCCGCCAGGATGCTTTGGACTTGCTGAGAGGTCAGACCTCGAGGCAGGGAATGCTGCGACCAGTTGGCTGGCGACATCAGGGCTTGCTCGAGCCCCGGACGGCACCGGCCTTCCACGGCCAGGTAGCGCAGGAACATCCGCACCGCGGCCAAGACCATCCGGATCGAATTGCGTCCGTAGTGTTGGTAACGCTTCGCGACGAAGTCCCGCAGATCGTGGGCTGTATAGGTTTGTGGATCATCGCCGAGGCTGTCGACGAGCTGGGTCACGTAGCGGCGATACGATGTGAGGGTCGTGTCGACGACCCCCCGCTGAGTGCTCATCCAACCGAGAAACTCGCGAACCAAGCGACTGGGTTCGGGCGGTGCATTGGTCTTAACGAAGCGCCGCTCGCGCAGATGGTTCAGGAAGACGCGAATGCATGAGACGACATGTCGGCCGCAATCGCGTGACGTGCCCGGACACCTGCAGCTCGATCGGTGCCGATCGAACGTTGCCACGGTCTGTTCATCAATCGACTCGAGCGCAACACCTTCGAGCTCGAGCCAAACCCCAAAGTGCGCGACCGAGCGAAGATGGAGCCGCGCCACGTACGGGTTGTATCCGGCCTGGACAAGCTCCTTTCGGTAGTCTTGAAAAAGCTCCACGAACGTTGCCGACTGGATAGCCGACAGCCCAAGAATCGGTCTGGAATAGGCTTGCATGATGGTTTCTCCCCGGGGCGTTTCTTTACCCCTACTGGAGAAACTATCTTAAGAAAGGCGACCTCACCAATTATCCAAGGCCCTCATTCACGCCAACTTTCATCGCATCCTGAGCAGGAACTGCAGATAGTCTCCCGCTGCGGATATCAACTGAAAGCAACCAGATGTTCGGCATGGCAACTGTCACAACGCAACCGCAAGAAACCGTAGATGCGTTCATACTACGTCCTCCTGGAATTGTACATTGCTCATTGTTCAAAGATGTCATGTTGCTGGCCACAAGTGGCGGATTCAACATCGATTTTCCAGCATCGCCGTTTCCCGACGGTGACCCGTACCGCCGCCAGCTTGCCCGATTTGACCCAGTAGGCAACGAGCGATTTCGATACACCGAGACGCCTGGCAGCCTCGGTCACTCCCACCCAGCCCTCGGGTGCCTGAGTGCCGGCGAGTCGTTCCCGGGTCTCGTCGGTGAGCACGATTTGCCACGGCGCGCCAGCGGTGAGCTGTTCACCCGCCAACACGCCATCGCGTAGCCAGCGGTGCACCGTGCTCATCGTCACACCCAACTCGCGCGCGGCCGCCTCAGCATTGAACGGTCCCTGGCGGGGGTCAGTGATAGCTATCTTCGCACACTTGGGAATTTGATTCTTGCCGCGCAACGAGGTGATTGCGGCCTGTGTGAACGGGATGTCGCGCCCGGAGCGTCGACCCTGTTTGTTAAGGATGCGCGCGATCTGCGCGTCATCAAACTGCGCCGCGAGCTGGCGCACCAGTTCCACGGTGTCCTCGGGTGTACGGCGCGCCCAACCGGCAGGCCCGCGCACGAGTTTGCGTTCCGTCGTCGCTCCCCCCTTCCACACGATCCGTACGGCGTAGTGGTCCTCCCTGGTGCTGAGCTGGACTTCCTCAATGAGGCATCGCAGCAGCCGCTTGCGATCCCGGTTCGTGGTGCTGCCTTCGTTCCAGACTGCCTGCAGTTCCTGCCCAAGCAAATGTACTTTTTCAAGGTCGTCGACGCTCAGTAGCTCGGGACTGTCGACGGCCTGCCCGGCCTCGACGCGCACGTGCTCGAGCTCTTTCAGTGCCTGCTCCCAGCGTCGCTCGAGTTCGCGCGCAACCACGCGGTTCTCGGGCTCGACGGCCATGTACTGACGTTCGGCACGTTGCGCCTCATACTGCACCCGCTCGATCTGGTGCGCCCAGTACAGGCGCAGTGCCTCGCTTTCCCGGTGCGCCTCTTCGTTGGCGAGTCGCGCAGCATCGGCCGCACAGGGCGTCGTCGCTTCTAGAAAGACCTCCGCCACCGTTTGATCGATGCGTTTGCCGCCGATCACCTGGCAATCGCTGCCGCCCTGCTGCGCGCGAGCCCTCGAGCAGCGATACTGATAGACCCGGGCGCGCGTCGAGCCGCCGTAGCTCAAACTCATGCGCCGCCCGCAATGCCCGCACAGCACCAATCCCTGTAGCAGCGCCGCCCCCTCTCGAGCCGGACCGTGTTCGTCGGCGCTGTGCATGGTGGCATTTCCCCGCAGTCGCTCCTCGTTTCTTACGAACTGGTCGTAGGAGATATAGGCATCATGGTGATCATAAATCACCACTGGCCAGTCCTCGCGCTTGACCCGCTGCGCGCGCGTGCGCACGACGCCTTCAGCGTCGAGACCACGCACGCTCTTGCTGCGGCCGAATACATAGGCACCCGTATAGATCGGGTTGTGGAAGGTACGCAGGAACATCGCGTACGTGGGTGCGAGCCACACCACCGGATGACTCCGCGAACGTAATCGGCGGACCGGGTAATTCAGGCCCTGGTCACGCCACCATGCAAAGACCTGCCGGGCACTGCCGAGCTCATCAAGCTTCTCGAACACGGTCACCATCGCATGCATGATCGACCCATCGCTGCTCTTCACCCACTGGCCGCGTTCGTCGATGTCATAGCCGGC